>JACCDV010065028.1_pt1 | contig 19191 bp, 16 predicted proteins | sample 7446131 | NCBI WGS metagenome assembly JACCDV01 (sample SAMN15323448, study PRJNA562643) | freshwater metagenome | isolation source: river surface water | place: USA:Blue River Watershed | collected 2017-08-17 | reverse complement strand
TAATAAACGACAGTTTTTTTTCTTTTTTTTTAATTTTTTCAATAGGCAAAAAGGTGAGAGGCGAGTTATCGAGCTTTTTTATTTTAAAACTGTACCAATTCGCTCGTAACGGATCCTTTTTGGAAGAGTAAACCAACCTGGTTCAGAATCAGAAGAGTAGTAAACAAACTTAGCTTTTCCTCTGATATGATCAGCTGGAACAAACCCCCACACACGACTATCACTGCTTTGATCTCTGTTGTCACCCATGAAGAAGTAGTGCCCTTCTGGAATCACAAAGGTTCTTAAGTCACTATCGTCTGCAAACATAGGGTCATGTGGTTTTCTTTGAACAGTGTAACTAAAGAGACCGTTCGATTCCTGGTACTCTCCACCACTTTCAAGAATTTCTTCTAAAAAGTCTTCGTCACTAGGAGATGTGCTAAAAGGCTCCCCATTGCGAAGAATAAAGCCATCTCTTACTTCAAGCACGTCCCCTGGCTTTCCAACTAATCTCTTCACGTAGTTTGTCCATCGATCTTTTGGGTAATCAAAAACGACAATATCCCCAATCTCTGGGTCTGCAACTTTCCAAAGACTAATGCTTGTAAAAGGAATACGGATATTATAACAACGCATATCAGCTATCAGTTTATCCCCTGGCATAATATTTGGTTCCATAGAACCTGTTGGGACTGTAAAGTTTCCAAGAAAACTTGATTTAAAAGCAAAAATAATTACAGCAAAAATTCCTATTTGGAAGATTTCTTTGCCGAGGCTCATTTTTTTTTTCGGTGAAGTTTCTTTGCTATTATTTTCTTTTGTTAATTCCTCATCCATTGTCTTCTCCTCAAATCATTTTATAACTTAATATGTGTGATCAAACTCAAAAAAAGTAAACCCTGGAAGCTTCTAAGAAGCTGATCTTTCTTTTAGTAGCTCATCTGCTAGAAACTCACAATGTAAGTTTCTCACTTGGCCTTTCATTTGAAAAGAAAGGCCTTCAAACTCTCTGTCACTCCAGTCAATAGAAATAAAAAGATCTTCTTCTTCTCTAAAGAATTCTTCAAAATAAAGATCCATATAGTCAAACATGATAAGAAGAGAGTCTCTTGAGGAAAAATCTCCTAGTTCTCGTACAGAAACTCTCGACTCTACTTGGTAGAAAAATGTCTTCTGAGAGTTCATTAAAGTGATAGATGCCAGGATTTCATTTTCAGATTCACAAAAATCCACCTTAAAAGTGCGATCTTTTAGGTAAGAACCATTTTTTAGGTTTAAAATTCTTGTTAAATCCAAAATTTCTTTTTCAACGAGTAAAAGATTTTTGTTTTCTTTTGTCATAATAAAAATTCCTTAAAGTACTTTAAGCTTTTTTAAGAGCAGCTGACTCTTGTAGTTTGTGTAAATAAAGTTTTGCTTGATGCAGCTGTGCAAGAGAAGAAATAGGAGCAAAACTAAGAGTTTTGAATGTTTCTTCATTATATTCTATGTTTTTTGTAACAGGAGCAAAAGAGAAACGACCAAAAAAAGCTTTGAGAAGCTCAGTAGCCTCAAAGCCAAAAATACCCAGGAACTCTCTGTCTAAACGATCAAGAAGAGATCCGTACTTTAGAGTGTCTAGTTCGTCTCTTATTTTTTTTGTGTTACAAACTCCATTTTTTTCAAGAGTAAGTAAGAAGTCAGACTTCATTTGATAGAAGTGAGACAAACTAAAACGGAAAAGATCTTTCACATGGTATTTTTCCATAAGAAGCTTTGCTCCCAAAGCTATGTCTCCTTCAGAAAGGATTTCAAGAGCTAAAGAAACGTATCCATGTGATGTTTTCATGAGTTGCTTCAGTTCAAAAAGATCTCCAACTTCAACCCCAGTCACTTCTGTCAAAGCGTTTGCTAGGAGTAAGAAATTTCTTTGTACTGAAGATATTTTTTCTTTGTAATGAGACTCGCTGTAAGAGAAAACCTCTTTCAGAAAATCTTCTGTTGCAAGAGAAAGTACTTGGTTATTTTTTTCACGAGGCAACATACGTGCTTCTTTTTTCATTTTGTCTACATCTAGTCTTCTGAAAAAAGAAGTAGCCTCTTCTATTGAGACAAATCCATCTTCTTCTAGTCGTGCTTTTCTAAACTGACGAATCAACTCATGGGCTTCATGAGGCGGGTTATATGTCAACTCAGCAAGAAGAGATGCTGCGTATTGAATGTCGTGTTCCCCTGCAATTTCAAAAAAATTGATAACAGACTCGTGAGTTTCTTTATCAAGACCGACAACACTGAAGTAAAGTTCTTTACCAGGGAATGCAAAAAGAGAGTCCTGCTCGACGTCACTCATTTTTTCATACTCTTCTTCTGTGTAAGCTTTTATATATTGTGATAGTGCTGCTATCTGATACTCTTCATCGAGTTCACGGTAACGGTCTATCATCATTTTAGGTTCAATCTTTTTATAGAGATCTAGCCAGGAGAAAAGCTTCTTCGTCACAAGCTCATCTGACTTCCACACGTCATAGTCTACAATTTTTACAAATTGCTCAGAAGACAGGTGAGGCAAAACAGAAAGAAGATTAGAAGGGTCTTTTGCTTTTAGTGTAAAATACACTTCTTGAGGACTATAACGCTGAATTGTTTTTTTTGGATTTGAGCTTTCAAGGGCCTTCTCTAAGTCCACAAGTGGGAGAGACACCATGAAGTTTTCAAAGTTATTTCGGAATATTTTATGTCCCTGATCATAGAGGCTCACGACAGAGTCCTCAGAGAGTGAATGTCTCATAAACAAGAATCCTTCCTAAAGTTGGCTCAAAGCCGCTTACTTAAGCCCTGTTTTTGGAGCCTATCTTCTTGAAAATAAAGAATTTTATTGCGGATAGAAGAAGCCTAAATCTAGCACAAAATGGCTCTAGCCGCAAGATTTACTTTGAAACCTACTGAAATTAAAACAAAAGCTTGAGACAAATAGTAGAAAACAGAAGGCAGCTGTGCTAAGTTAAAATCTATGATCCTAAGATGGCTTGAAACTCTTCCAAGCCCCCTATATTGAGGTTTAACCCGTGGCATTTGCTAAAGTTTCCGAACCCTTTGAATTCAATCAGCTGAGCACCTCTCAAAGTGATATTTTTCAGATGTTCCTAGGTCCTCTTAAAGAAGATCTTGAAGCTCTTGAGCAAAACTTACCAGAGTTGATCCAAACAAACTCCCAAACATCGAAAGAGATTCTAGACTATTTTTTTCTTCAAAAAGGGAAACGGATTCGTCCCGCTATTTTCCTCTTTTTATGCCAAAGCTTTTCCTACACCGGCTCTCATAAACAGAGCATGGCCTGTGTGAGTGAATACGTTCACACAGCAAGTCTTTTGCATGATGATGTGATTGATCATAGCCCAACAAGAAGAGGGAAAAAAACAGCCCATACAATTTGGGGCGAAGAATCAAGCATTCTCGTTGGGGATCTTATCTACTCCCAAGCTAGCGAAATTATGACAAGAACCGGAGAACTTGGGATTGTAAGTGCTTTCGCAAAAGCCATTAGTTGCATGAGCGAAGGAGAGATTATTCAACTTGAAAACATATTTAATCTTAATCTTTCAGAAGAAATCTATTATAAAATTATTAGTTTTAAAACAGCCTCTCTTCTTTCTGCTACTTGCAAAACAGCAGCTATTCTCTCTGGACTAAATAAAGAAGAAACTGACACTCTTGAGTCGTTTGGAGCCACTTTGGGTCTAAGCTTTCAGCTTTTAGACGATGCTCTTGATTACAAAAACTCACAAGATGTTCTTGGTAAAAAACAATTTAAAGACCTTGAAGAAGGGAAAGTGACACTCCCTCTGATTTTAGCAAAAAAACAATCTTCTCCACTGGAAAGATCGAAACTAGAAAAAATTTTTTCCACAAAAGAGATGCTCCCTGAGGATAAAACATTTATTGTATCACTAGTAAAAAAATATAAAACAGCAGAGGAAAGTATTCAAATCGCCACAGAAAAAACAAAGACAGCTATTGTTGAACTCAGTCGTGTTTTTGCTGGGAAAAATGAACTAGACTCACTTAAAGCTCTTGCTCTTGGACTCACACAAAGAACTCATTAAAAACCTATCACAAGAAAGCCCGTCCATGACGCAAAAGTGGCTCCCCAAAAAATTAAATATTTATGAAAAAAAACTTAAGAATGGTTCCTGTCATTTTCACATAGAAGCAAAAAATGCTAATCATTTTTTTATTGGTATCTATGTCAAAGCAGGAAGTCGTTTTGAAAAAAAAGAAGAAGCTGGCATTTCACACTTTCTTGAACATATGATGTTTAGAGGGTCAAAGGAAAACCCCTCTTTTCTTGATCTTGCTGAAAAGTTTGAATCTTTTGGGGGGGAGTGGAATGCGGCTACAGGACACGAACACACAGAGTATACTTATGTAGGCCTCAGTGACGCAAGTATTCCTATCACTAAACTTTTTGGAGAGCTTCTTGCAAACCCTCTTCTTCTTAATCCAGAAAAAGAAAAGGAAATAATCTTAAGAGAAATCGAAGATGAAATGAATGAGTTCGACGAGTTTCTTGATCTAGATTTTCATTCAGGAAAACTTATTTGGAAAGAAGAGGGTTTTCAGTCTCCTATCACAGGAGAGAAAAAAACATTAGCCAATTTAGGGATTGAACACTTGAGAGACTATCATTCACTACACTATGTTGCAGAAAATATAATTATTTGCACCTGGGGTAGTGTTGATAGAGAAGAAATTCAAAAAACTGTCGAAGATTCTTTTCATTTTCCTCAACAAAAAAATACTGAGTTCCAACTGAGAAAAGAAAAAGAAATTTCAGAATTTCCTTTTTTGAAGTTTGTAAAAAACACAGACAATCAATACCAGGTGCAACTAAATTTTTTATCAGAAGGAGAGTGGTCTCCTAGAACTTCTCTTCATGCTTTAGTGTGTCACATTTTAGCTAATGGCTTTTCTTCAAGGCTTTCAAAATCTCTTAGAGAAGAAAAAGGCCTTGTCTATAACATTTCTTCTTATCTTTCTAGTTTTGTTGATAGAGGTTTTCTTAGTATTAACTATGCGTGCACAAAAGAACATTTTTTTGTAGCCTTTTCGGAAATTCTTTTGGTCATAAAAGAATTAAAAGAAAATGGTATCACAGAAGAAGAACTCGTTCGTGCAAAAAGACAAGAAATACTCGAGTCTGTAAACTTGATTCATGACCCTGAGGCTTATAGTTTTTATTTAGCACGTCATAAGCATTGGAACAAAGAACTTGACATGGAAGCATCTTTCAAAGAAATAGAAAGTATTCAGAAAGAAATGATCCAAAAAGAAATAAACGATCTTTTTCAAGCTTCAAAAGCTCTTCTAGTTGTCATGGGAGGAGAGGAACTAAAATGGGAAAGGGATTGCAAAAAGCTCATAAGAGACTACCTTGGCTGAAGATAGGCTGCTTTGTTTTTCTTTACTTCCAAAGTTTTTCTGCCTTTTCTTTTACGACATCTATCCAATTTTCTTTAGGCATGACTTCTTATAACAACAGTTTCTTCTTAAAGGATAATGCTGAAGGAAAAAACATAAAATTTATCCCAAAAAATATTTTCTCTCCTATTTTCAAAGTTTCAGCAGATATCTATCTCTTAAAAAAATGGCGCATTGGGATTGAAGGAGCTTTTCGAACCAAAATAGATTTTGAAACCAAAAAGACGACTCTTGCAGAAGAACAAGAGTTCAGACTCTCTTCATCTCTCGCAACAAGTTCTCTTGAGTTTCATGTCCTCTACCTAGTAGTGCTTGATTTTAAACACCAGGCTTATTTTGGTCTTAGTGCAGGTTACGCAGAACATTTTTTAGGAAGCTGGAAAAGTTCTCTCTACAATTCAAAAGGAGAGTTTGATCAAATACTAGCTGCTCAACATCATCCTGTTTTTATTGGAAAGCTTATCGCAGGCAGAGACTTTGCGCTGCCTTGGGGTTTATACCTTGATTTATCTATCCACTTTAGTTTTTTAGAAATCACATATACTAGTGATAAAGTGACACACAACACTTTAAGAGAAGATTACGTAGGTGTATGGAGCCTTAAAGCTCCTTATTCATTTCCTTCGAGTCCAGTTGATCTGACCTTGGGGATTCGTAAAAACTTTAGCTTCTAAAGGAAACAGACGAAGCAGCCTTTAAACAACCTAACTATTAAGAATTCTAAAAGAAACATAACTTTTAAGAACTCTTCCTTGAAGAAAAAAGAAAAAGTTCTTAGAAGATTCTTTCTGCTCTTTTTTATTTAACTCAAGGAATCTATTTATCGTGGCTAAGCTTTATTTTCGATTCGGTGCTATGGGAAGCGCTAAAACTCTTAATCTTCTTGCTGTTGCTCACAATTATAGACAACAAAGGAAAAAAGTTCTTCTTATAAAACCTCAAATAGATTTGAGATTTGGTGTTAACGCGATCACTTCTCGCGCAGGTCTTACTTGTGATGCTGATCTTCTCGTTTCAGAAAAAAGTTATTTTACTCTCAATGGAAACGATTTAATTTCTAATAATTCCTTAAAAAAAGATCCAAAGAATGAAATCGTCTTAGATAACAAACTTGATTATTCTTGTTTTCTTGTGGATGAAGCTCAGTTTTTAACCAAAGAACTTGTAGAGGCACTCTATGAAATTACTATTTTATGTAATATTCCTGTGATTGCTTATGGATTAAAAACAGATTTTAGAAATTTTCTCTTTGAAGGTTCTAAAAGACTTTTAGAGTTGTCTGATACAATTGAAGAGATTAAGACCACTTGTTTTTATTGTGAAAAAAAAGCAACTCACAACATTCGTTTGGTAGGTGAAAAACCTGTTTTCACAGGAGAGACAGTAGACATCGGTGCAGATGAAAAATATCGTCCATGTTGCAAAATGTGTTTACATAAATTGAAGAGTAGATAATTCGTAATCACTACTTGTGTTAGTGTTTAAAGTATCTTTGTCCACAAAAGTAAAGACTGACGCCCAACTCGTTGCATGCCTCAATGGACTCATCATCCCGAATAGATCCTCCTGGTTGACAAATAGCTTTAACTCCAGACCTTGCTGCCATGTCCACGCAGTCTCTAAATGGGAAAAAAGCGTCACTAGCCATGAAAGATCCATGTAAAGAATGATCAAAAGACTTAGCTTTTAGAATAGCGTGAGCACAAGCATCTACGCGACTCACGTGCCCTGCAGCTAATCCAAGTGCTTTATTTTCTTTTGTCAAAGCAATGGCATTAGACTTTAAGTGTTTAACAGCTAGAAGTGCCTTATGGAGTTGTTTTTCATCTTCTTTTGTAAGCTTTGGGCCAGCTTTATGTTCCCAAAGAGAAGGTTTTACAAGATCTGGATACTTACTTTGGTGTAGAGTTCCAATAACTGTGGATTTACTTTGATTTAAAAGAGCAACTTTTTCAAAATTAATTGTGAGGAGTCTTCTATTCTTTTTTGTTTTTAAAATTTCTAAAGCTTCAGGAGAAAAACTTGGTGCCAAAATACCTTCAAAAAAAGCTTCATTTACTCTCTTAGCTGTTAAGGCATCCACTTCTCTATTTGTGATGATGATGCCACCGAAAGCAGAGATAGGATCTGAAGAAAAAGCTTGTTCGAAAAGTTCGCTCAAGTTTTTTTCGCCCCAAGCAAGGCCACACGGATTTGTATGTTTTAAAATAGCACACGCTGGTTCTTCGCCAAAATCTTTTATCAACTGAATTCCAGAGTCTAAATCTAGAATATTATTATAAGAAAGCTCTTTTCCATAAAGATGAGTGATGGGTTCTTCTTTGTTTTTGGTTTGAAGTAAAAAAGCTTCTTGCCCAGGATTTTCGCCATAACTGAGTGAAATTTTCTTTGGGGCGTCACTGACTAACAGATGCTGATCAAAATAAGAACTAATTGCTTCATCATACTCAAGAACTGTTCTGAAAGTTTTTGCTGCAAGCTTTTGACGTAAAGCATCTGTAAGAGAATTGGTTTCTATTGCCAGAAGAACTTCGTTGTAATCACTAGGAGAACACACAGGGATTGTGTGCTTCCAGTTTTTAGCAGCAGCTCTCAAAAGACTAGGGCCGCCAATATCAATAAACTCAATAGCTTCCTCAAGGGATAACTTTTTTTGGACAGCTTCTTCTACAAAAGGATAGAAGTTGACAATGACAAGATCAATGGGAGGCATTTGAGCATTTATGGCTTCTTTTCTATCTTCTTCTTGATCGCGATTATAAAGAATGCCTCCAAATATTTTGGGACTCAAAGTTTTTAAACGACCTTGAAAAAGCTCTGGCTCTTCTGTGAACTCACTCACCTCTAGAACATCTAGGCCTTCTTTTCTGAGGAGCTTAGCTGATCCCCCTGTTGCTAAAAGACTATAGCCTTGCTCTGTGAGGCCGTAAGCAAAAGGTACAAGGCCCAATTTGTCATAAACAGAAATAAGAGCATAGCGTTCTTGGCTATCTTCCATAACAAGTTTTTCTCCGTAAAAATTATTCTCTGTTAAAATTTTTTTCTAATAATTCTAGATGTTTTTTAAGAGTATCTAAAGATTCAGAGTCAAGGCTATCGTGATAAGAGCGGATAAAACCATCGGCATCAACCAGTACAAATCTCGTGGTATGCATCTCGGGATCACTCTCAGCTGGAACTTTAAAAATATTACGTGCAATAGAAATAATATCGTCTGATTTTCCTGTTAAAAAATGCCATTTGGAAAAATTAGCTCCGTATTCTTCGGCAAATTTTTTAAGAACACCTGGGGAATCAAAATCAGCATCCATTGTAATTGTCACAAAATGAATATTTTCGTTTCCTTCGAAATTCTTTTGAAATTTAGCCATTTTTTCTGTCATCAAAGGACAAGGGCCTTTACATCGAGTAAAAATAAAATCCACAACCCAAACTTTACCTTTAAGAGCTTCTTCACTAAAAATTTGCCCATCTTGATCTATGAGTTGAAATGGAGCAACTTGGCTTAGCTTGGGTAGGTTTTTTGAGCCCTCTTCTTTTTTAGAAACCATAGTGTAAACAATAAAGATAAGACCTGAGAGAATAAGAAGAACAATAGTTCCAAGTTTAAAAGCTAATTTCATAATGAAGACCTCAAAAAAATAAATATAAAAATTTTTTTTCGCTGAAAGATTTAGAGGCGATAGGATAAAAATGAGGAATAGCCTCTTAGGGAGAAGAGCTTAACATTTTAAGTATATAAAGACAAAAGTTTAAGACAGGTGACCATCACAATGTCAGACGCTGATGCTCCTCTTGAAAGATCTGAATAAGCGCGAGAGAAACCTTGGAGCAAAGGGCCGTAAGCTTGGCAGCCTGCTAGTCTTTGGGATATCTTATAAGCAATATTTCCTGCATTAAGATCAGGGAAAATATAAATATTAGCAGGCTCTTCTTTTAGAGGAGAATTTTTTACTTTGGTTCTACGAACCAAAAGATCAAAGGCTGCATCAAACTGCAAAGGTCCATCTACCAGAACATTTGGGTTTCTTTTCGCAAAAAGAGCAGAAGCTTTTTTTACTCGTTCCACAGATTCATCGGAAGCAGAGTCGTGAGTAGCATAAGATAGAAAAGCGAGAGCTGGCTCTTTACTAGAAAAAAGAAAAGAAAAGTTTTTCCAAGTTGCTAGTGTGCTCTCAGCAATATTCACAAGTTCTTCTACTCCCGGACTAATAATCACTCCGCAATCAGAATACAAAGCTTGAAAGGCTTGCTGTGTATCACTCTCCTCTCTTTCCATAAAAAATGAACTACTCACAGCTCCCAGACCTTCTTCTCTTTCTAGTAGTTCAAGACCTGCTACAATGACTTCTTTTGTGGTGTAAGAGCAACCCGCAACAACACAGTCAACTTCTTTTTCAGCTAATAAAAAAACAGATTGATATAACTTTGAACTAGATTTTTCTTGAAGATGACTTTCGTCTATCTTTTTTTTTCTGCGTAAACAAGAAGCCTTTAAAGAATCGTAAACTCTTGCTTTTAGATTTTCTGAAAAGAGAGAAAAACTTAAACATTTTTCTTGTTTTTTAAAGAACGAAATTTCTTTGAAAGAAAAAAAATCTTCTTTTGTTCCCAAAACAAAAAATGTATCACAAACTTTTTCTTCTAATAAAATTTTTGCTGCTTCCTGCACTCGTTTATCGTTCCATTCTGGAAACAAAACGCGAGGTGCTCTGCCAGCAAATTTATTTTTTACTCTGCTAAGTAATTTATCCCGCACGATATAATCTCCTAGAGATGGAAGAGAAAAAAAGGTCTATTGCCTGTTTTTTATACAATTCTAACAATCCCCTATAATAGTAAGAGTTTATTTTATATTCTTATAAGTTATCCACAACTCCTGTGAATTATTGTGAAATCAAGGGAAAAATTTTTATTTAAATGGCGGCAAACAAAAAGTCTGCTGGAAAATCCCTATAATACCGAACTAAGAAGTTGTTCCAGAAATTAAAGAGATAACTTTATGAAAAAGCCCAAAAAGGTTACAACTTCTTCAAAAATTTCTAGCTTCAAAGTAACTTTACTCGTTGAAAAACTCAAAACATATAAGAGTTTAAGTCTTATTTTTCTTGATTTAAGTTCCTTTGAGAGTATGCAACAGAAGTACGGCAGAGAGACTTTTAAAAATATTCACAAATTTATTAAAAAAAATCTCACTGAAGCTTCTGGGTCTAAAAACTTCTTTCGTAAAACGGACACTCTACTTCAAGATAAAAATCAAAAAAATCATTTTTATATTGTCCTCTCCTCTTCTCGTGAAAATGCACCTATTCTTAAACCAGGAGAACTTGAAAGAATTAGTCTTCGTATTGAAAAAAATCTTGAGAAAAAACTTTGGGAAGCTCTTGAGAGTAAAAAAATTCTTCCTTCTTCTTTAAAAACTATTCCACACATTCCTGTAGGGCATAGCAGTGTAGTTTCTTCTCTTGGAAAAGAATTCAAGCAGAGTGCTCATGAACTGGTCGATAGTGCTAAAAAAAGAGCTCTTCTTCGAGTAGAAGAGAGAAGAATAAATGACAAAGAGATTCTGCAATATATGATTGCTAACGAAGGGATTTTAGAGCCTTATTACCAAGGGATTTTCTTCAGTAATAAATTGGATAGCATTTACCCAGAAGATATTAAAAAAAACAAACAGGCTCTTTTTGCTTTTGAATCACTGATTCGTATTAATCAAAAATTTTTCAAAGAAGAATTTAAAAAAGAAGAAGCTGGTTTTCTAAACTTAAAATATGTAAGCCCAGATATTCTTTTTGATATGGCAAAGAAAACAGGCTTAGAACTCGAGCTTGATTTCAAGTGTATCCTAGAAGCAATCAAGAAACGACCAGCGCAAAAAAGCATACTTTTTATCAACATTCTCCCAAGAAACTTTTATATCATTGAAAAAATACAAAAAAGTTGTCCCAAAAATCTTAGTGTCTATTTTGAAATTTCAGAAACTGAGGCTATTGAAAATTTTTCTCTTGTAAAAAAATTGAGAGCTAAGATCAAAAAATATAATTTTTTTCTTGCTATTGATGACTTTGGTCAGGGACATTCAAACTTTGCTAGAGTCCTTGGTCTAAAACCAGACCTCATCAAATTAGACAGAATTTTTATAGAAGATATTCATAAAAATACGCTTAAGCAAAATCTTGTCAAAGCTATTAGGCAAAGTTTAGTTTCTTCAGACATTCAGCTTTTAGCAGAAGGAGTTGAAACAAAAGAAGAGCTTAACTGGCTTAAAAGTATTGGAATCCCTCTTGTGCAGGGTTACTTAACCCACAGACCAAGCCCTTCTTGTGAAATTACAGAAAACAAGAATAGTCTTCAAAAAAAGAAGGATCGTTCTTCATTAAAAAAACTTAAAACAGGTACACAGCGACGCTTAATGAAATAGTACCGCTTCAAAGAATTAAAAAATGAAGATTTTTTGAGAGCACAAAAGTTTGCCCATGATCCTTTTTCTCTAACAAATAGCTTGTAGTGACAAAATTTTTTCTCAAGTTTATCTTCCTTTGAACAAAGAAAATTAAGTTCAGAAACTTCTTTTTTCATAATACCGTGCTTCAAATTCACAAGATCACGAAGCTCAGACAAAGCTTTTTTTTGCAAAAAAGAAAAAGAAAAACAAGTGAAGCAAAAAAACAGTGATAAAAAAATTTGCATTTCCTAACATCCTAAGGATCAAGCCCTCTAGAAAAAAAATCAAAGCTTCCACTGGGTAGCTCTACCCCCATTTTTGAGAATTCTGCTTCCATTTTTCCCTTCATCCAGTGACTGACTGCTGTAATAGCCCCGAGTGCTACAACCGATGCAAACACTGTTACTATAAGGTACTCTAAAGCGACACCTCCTCGTGAGTTCCCCCATTTAAAATTCATAAAATCCTCACTAAAAATAAAAAATTTTCTTTACTGAAAGACAAAAAAGGGATTTTTCTTGTCGAAGTAAAGTGAGTTCATCTTTAGCAGTGTTTTTTTAGATCCTCTAGTGACTTATGCTATAATGAAAGAAATAGTAACAACAAGAATCCTTGAGAAGGTTATAAGCTTATGACAGAAGCATCTACCCCAAAGCAGTTGAGTAAGAGTGAGTTACATGGTTTTGTCAAAAAAATCAGAGAAGACCTTAATAATGAAGTTCTTGGACAAGAGAATCTTGTAGATGAAATTCTTTCTTGTCTCATGGCGTCTGGGCACATCCTTATTACGGGGGCTCCAGGACTTGCTAAAACAACCATTGTTAAAGCTCTTTCACGCCATCTTGGTTTAACTTTTGGGAGAGTGCAATTCACTCCTGATCTTCTTCCAACAGACATCACTGGGAGTGATATTCTCAACATAAATTCTGATACAGGACAAAAAGCTTTTAGTTTTCAAAAGGGACCAATTTTTGCAAATCTGATTCTTGCAGATGAAATTAACCGCGCGTCTCCAAGAACTCAATCCGCACTTCTTGAGGCCATGCAAGAAAAAATGATCACCTTTGGTGGGCAAACATATGCTTTGCCTCAACCTTTCACAGTTTTTGCTACAGAAAATCCTTTTGAGTCTGAAGGAGTTTTTCCTTTACCAGAAGCTCAGCTTGATCGTTTTTTACTCAACTCAGTTATTACTTATCCAGAGGCTTATAAAGAAATTGAAGTGTTGCAACGCCATGCTGAAGGAAAATTGTCAGCTCCTATAAAGAAAAAAGAAGCTAGGGGACTCTCAAGAGAACACTTAGAGCAAATGAGCAAAGCGTGCATGGAAATCCGTGTTGAAAAAGAACTGATTTCTCTTATCCATGCTATTTTAGAAAAAACAAGACAAGCCACAAAAAAAGGTGGAAGCCTTCTCTACGGTGCTGGAACAAGAGCTGGTATGAGTCTTATTTCAGTTGGGAAATCTTTAGCTTTTATCGAAGGTCTTGAGTCAGTCAGATGGTATCACATAGAAAAAATTTTAAAACCTTGCTTGAGACATCGTATCAAACTGACCAGCACAGCTTATTATGATGGTATCACAGAGGATAGCCTTGTTGACACAGTGACAGAAGAAGTGAAAAATGAGTACAAAAAATTAATAGAAGGTCTTTCCTGAGAGAAAAGGAATACTCCGTGGATTTAAAAAATTCTGATTCCAAGGATATAAGTTATCTTGAGATCACAACTCCTTTGATCTCTCAATCTAGGGTCTTTTCAAAAGACTCTCCTTCGAGAGGCTTTTATAAGCATCCTCTTCGTCATGGAAGCAAATCACCAGAAATTGCTCGCCCTTATATCCCAGGAGATCCTCTTAAACTGATTGACTGGAGAAGTTTTGCACGGACAGAAAATTTAATTATTCGAGAAGAATCAAAAACTGCTAGAAAAAAAGTCTTAATCCTTTGTGATTTGGCTCCGTCTATGTATTGGCCTGAAGAGGATTTCTATAAAAAATCAAAACAAAAACCTATTATAAATAAAGTCTCTTTCTCTTCTCGTATCGCTTTGCATTTAGCTTATCAGCATAAAAATTGTGACAATAGGACATTCCTAGGATTCTTAAAAGACGATAAGATATTCGCAAAAGAAATCAATCGAAAAGAAGAACTCGTTTATCTTGATAAGAAACTAAGAGAAAATTTCCTCTATCTAAATAAAACTCTAGAAAGTTATTTTTTTGAAGTGGAATATAACTCTTCTTTTCATTCATTTTATTTTCTTTCAGATCATCTCACAACAAAAGAAAATATCCCACTTCCACAGTCACAAGAAAAGTATTTTTTCCACACATTGAGTCGCTATGAATTAGATACAGAGTGGATTTCTAAAGAATTTCATTACTGTAAGAATTTAAAAAAAACATCAAAATTTTTAGGGGAAAAACTAAAAAAAAATAATTTCTTTCAAAATGAATTTAAATCATGGCTGCAAAAAAAATCAGAAATCTATACAGGGAAAGGTTTTCACTATTTTCTTGTAAGCGATCTGACTAAACTTTCTGAGTACCTAAAGTATATTTCACTTTAAGAGAAACTGTCATGGTGTCATTTTCTTTTTCTAATCATTTTTTTTTGTTAGGGCTTTTAACAGCTGTTTTTCTCGCTCTTTTTATTTGGTTTTTAGAACTTACAAAGAGAATCGAAATTTATTTTCCTGCGGCAGCTATTTTGAAAAAAGAAACTCAGAAACCAAAAATTTCTTTTAAAAAACCACCGGTGATTATTTTCTTTTGTTCTTTTTTGAGTCTGCTAGCTTTTATAGTTTATTCTATAAAGCCTCATTTTCTTGTTTTAAAACCTTCTGAAAAAGGTCTTGAGGATCTTCATGTTTTTGTTGACTTGAGTCCTTCTATCACAGCAAGCTTCTCTTTAGAAGAGTATAAAAAAAAGATTTCTAAGTTTATTGAGGAAGAAAAAAAGAACTATAAAATAACAATTTCTTCAAGTTCTTCAGAAGAAATTTTCCCAGAAGAAAAAATCTCTCTTTTTTTTGAGAATATAAAATTTCACAAAGAAAAAACGAATATAAGCGAAAAAATATCTTATCTTGTTCAAGCGCTTCCTGAAGTTCATCTTTTTGTTCTTTTTAGCGATCAAGATCAAAATTCTTGGAAAGATTTCTATTGGGATAGTCTTTCTAAAGAAAAGAAAATAGTTCGTTTTGGAACAGAGAAGAAACCAGAAAATAAAGATAATTTTTTCTTAGAGACTGTGACTTACATAGGAAAAAAAAGAGGGATACACACCTGGGATATCAAAATTTCTCGTGTAAATAAGCAAAAGAAATCTTCAGGAACTCTTTTTTTAAACTCAGAAAATTCCCCTTTGAAAGAGTGGATCATTAGAGAAAATGAAAACAGCACTTATATTTCATATAGCGTAGAAGAAAAAATGATTCCAAATACAAAAGAAATGTTGACATGGAAAATTGAACCTAGAGACTTTGATCTTATCCCATTAGACAATGAATTCCTAACGTTTTTTGAGGAAAGTTCTCAAGAAGTTAGTTTGATAGCAGATCCAAAGGGAGAGTATCAACGAAAAGACCCGGCATCTCATTTGGAGGTTATGCTCCATCTTTTTGATTTTAAAGTGACACGCTATGACCGTATTCCTAAAGCAAATCATGATAAACTTTTATCTTCTTTTTTGATAAGTTTTTTAGAAGGAAATGAAGGAGACTCTTTTTATCATTGTCCAAAAGATTTAGGAAATAGAGAAGAAAAAAACATAAAAATTTGGTTAGCCAAAGAAACATCAGAGCAAAACTATACATCGCTTTGTCTTTGTTTAGATACTCTTGAAAAGAATTTACAAATTTCTTGTTCTGGTTTTTTATCTAGGGAAGATTTTTCGAAAATTTTAAAAGAAAAAAAATTCAAACAATTAGGAGGAAATCTTGGTTTTTCTTCTGAAGCGCTAGCATGGCAATTGTTCGATGAAAAAGAAAAGAAAGATATAACTGTATTTATGATTCCTCTTTTTCCTTCCAGAAAAACAGGACTTACTTATGATAAATTCCCTGTTTTTTTATCTCTTTTGCTTGGAAAAAACAAAGAACCAAAAGAAATCTCCTCAAACCTTAATGTTAACCAAGAAGAGAGCCTTCTTCTCACAGTAGCTGAAGAAAAACTTCCTCCTACTTGGAAAGGGACTTCTCGAGGCAATCTAAAAGCAGACTCTTTAATGGAACAAAAAGAAAGCTTTCTTGTTATTTTGATTTTAGTGATCGCAATGATTTCAGCTGTGTTATTAGAATCCTTTTTCCATTTAAAACAAAAAACGGTTTATCTCTTGTTGTTTTTTCTAGTTCCATTATTTAGTCAGAAATCTTTTGGAGAAATAGATTTAACTTACTATAAACCAGAAGAAAGCCTTCTTGATGTGAGTAAAATTGCTTTTTCTCTTTCTGATGTCACCTCCATTGTTTTAAACACAAAGATAAAATCTTTTTCTAAAATAGAAGATAGTATTTTTGAAGAACCTTGGATTTGGTTAAGTGGTTCTTCTTTGAATGATTTTGATAAAGATAAAGAAACTTTTAAAAACCTAATTGTTTGGATACAGCAAGGAGGAATCCTTATTGTAGAGGGAGAAAAAGACGAAAAAATTTTCAAAAAAATAGAAGAAGAGATAAGCTTAGCTGAAAAATCCTCGTGGCAAAGTGTAGCTCTTGAGCATGAGCTCTTAAGAAGTTTTTTCTTGCTGAAATCCCTTCCTTCTTGCGAGTCCACTGGATGGCAAATTTTAGAATATGAAAAAAGAATTGCTGCGATTCATATTCCTTTTAATCTTTTAAGTACTCTTAATTCATCTGAGCCAAGACAAAATGCATGTTTTCTGGGAGAAGAAAGGCTTACCCAAAGCTTTATTAATATTGCGATGGTAGCTTTAACTCTTGACTACAAAAAAGATCAAATTCACCTAGACGAAATTTTAAAACGGTTAAACTAATGAGCACTGAGATTATTGTTTTAATTCTTTTAAGTTTTATTTTAATATTCTTCTTTTTTTCTTTACGAAGAAGTTATGGGGTGACTAGGTCTCTTGGGATAGTTTTTCTTAGAGGATCTCTTATCTTACCTCTAGTGTTGTCATTGAAACCAAAAACAAAAGAAGTTGAAGAGTCTATTTTTATAAAAAAACACAATATCCAAGCGTTACTGGATGATTCACTCAGTACAAAAACTTATCCTGGTAAAAGAAGTTTTTTTGAAGAGTCTAAAGAACTTCTCAAGAAGCTTCAGGAAAAATGTCTCACTCTTGGGTGTGATATTCAAGTAACAAAATTATCTGAAACGCAAGCTTTGACACAAGAGAATTATACTCCTTTAGCTTCAAGTTTGAATTCTATGTTTAAAGCTCATAAAGAAAAACCAATACTAATTTTTACAGATGGGTATGATTATCAAAAAAATATTTCTTGGGAAGAAAAATTTTTTCAAGAAGAAATACCAAAAGAAATTAAATTAATAACACCCACAAGTAAAAATGCCGAAAATTTATGGATTGAAAGTGTACTTCTTCCAGACGTTGGTTTTCATACAAAAAAAATTGAATCAACTCTTCTCCTTAAAAGAAATGAAAATTTTAAGAAAAAAATTACTGTTCAATTGCAAGCTCTTGTAGCTGGAGAAGTTGTTCAGACAAAAACTATTCATTTTCTTGAAAATCTTTCTGAAGTGTCTGTTCTTATGAGTCTGCCTCCTCTGCAAAGAGGGCTTCACATTCTTGAGTTTAAAGTTCTTCCAAGTGCAAAAGAATCTTCTTACGATGACAATAAAACTTATAGGAAGATAGAAATTTTATCAAACACAAAAGGGATTCTTCATCTTCTAGGTAGCCCAAGCTGGGACGGGAGATTTTTGAGACAACATTTAAAATCAGAACCAAAATACGATCTTGTCAGTTTTTATATTTTAAGGGACCCTCATGATACCCAGAATGTGTCTGAAAGAGAAATGAGTCTGATCCCTTTTCCTGCTGAAAGACTTTTTACAGAAGAACTAAAGAATTTCCATCTTATTATTATGCAAAACTTCTCTTTAACAAAATTTTTACATCCGACTTATCAAAAAAATCTTGTGAGTTTTGTAAAAGATGGAGGAGGCCTTCTTTTTTTAGGAGGAGATAAGTCTCTAACAGAAGAAGATTTGACACTTTCGCCCTTGAAGGAAATAATTCCATTTAGAAAAAAAAATAATGAAAGAGAAGAAATTTTATTTGATAAAGATCTTTCTTTTTCAATGAAATTAGCTAATCCAACAGAAGAAGATACAAATTTAGCTACTCTCTTTCATGATTATTATGACATAGAAAGCTTCCTTGAAAATAAAAAAACTTTTTCAGGGCTTCACTTAATTCAAGATGGTTTTGTTGACAAAGAAGAAAGTACACCCCTTCTTAGTGCTTATGTAGAAGGTAAAGCTGAGTATCCTCTAGCTCTGGCTTCTTATCCAGGAAAAGGTCGTGCTGTCTGGTTTCTGACTGACAGTCTTTGGAAGCTTGCTTTTAATCCATCAGGTGAAGTGTCTAGAAATATCTATAATAAACTTATTGACTCGAGTATCGAGTGGCTTCTAAAAGAAGAAACTCTAAAACCACTCAAAGTAGAAAAGGTAAAAAATTTCCTCACAGAAAACAATCAAATTCGTCTCGAAATTTTACTCGAAGGATCAACTCTTCAGTACTTAGAGCAAAAAAATACAGCTTGGACTCTTTCTCTTTGTAAAACTGAAGTTCTTAGGGAAAATATTGAAGTTCAAAAAAAAGGAGAGAAAAAAGCTATTCTAGCATTCTCTTTGGATCGTAAACATATGAAGGAATCTGAGTGTCTTGTGGAATTAAAAATAAGAAACCCAGTTTTTGGAGAAGAAAAAGCTCAAATGGTGACTCTTCTACCTCTTATGGAAAAAGATCTTGAAAACACCCCACCTTCTGATAAAGAGCTTCAATCTTTAGCGCAAATTTTAAAAACAGATAGACTAGAACCTAACAGTGAGACGGAAAAAGTCCTTGAGCTTTGGCTTAAAAAAATAACCAATGAAGAAAAAATAAAGAAAAGGACACTGACTCGCTTAAACAAAGAACCTTATTGGCCCCTTGAAAACTCTCTTGTCTGGCTCTTTCTTCTTGTGATTCCACTAGAGATCTTTATTCGAAAGTGGAGAGTTCTCTAACTTTTTTGAGGATCTTATAACCTCTATTTAAAATAAATTCCCTTTCATATAAAGCGTTTATAAAAAAATATTTGCTTTTTTCTTG
>JACCDV011267195.1_pt1 | contig 19195 bp, 17 predicted proteins | sample 7446131 | NCBI WGS metagenome assembly JACCDV01 (sample SAMN15323448, study PRJNA562643) | freshwater metagenome | isolation source: river surface water | place: USA:Blue River Watershed | collected 2017-08-17 | reverse complement strand
TGTGCCGGCCAACTTCATCGGCTACGGCACCTTCGCGCTGTCGGCCATGGTGGCCTTTGCCTACCTGATCAAGCAGCAGGCCCATGAATCCCGCTGGTACAAACTCGCACCGCTGTGGCTGCTGGGCGCGGCCTTGTGCTTCGTGCCGATCGCCTTCCGCCAGCGTGGCGTGGCCGAGGCGGGTGGCAGCTATTGGGTGGGCTATGCGCTGGTGGCCGCCCTGATCGCGGGCGGCATTCTGCTGGCGCGCCAGCGACTGACCGAGCGCCTGCCCGCACTCGAGGTGCTGGACGACGTGATGTACAAAGCCATTGCCGTGGGCTTTGCCTTCTTCACCATCGCCACCGTGCTGGGCGCGCTGTGGGCGGCCGAGGCCTGGGGCGGTTACTGGAGCTGGGACCCCAAGGAAACCTGGGCCCTGATCGTCTGGCTCAACTACGCTTCGTGGCTGCACATGCGCCTGATGAAAGGCCTGCGCGGCACCGTGGCCGCCTGGTGGGCGCTGGTGGGCCTGGGCGTGACCACCTTCGCCTTCCTCGGCGTGAACATGTTCCTGAGCGGCCTGCACAGCTACGGCACGCTCTGACGCACGGCCCGCCCGAGCCCCGCACCCTGCAAGGGGCAGCGAAAAGGACCACAATGCACAGGCCTTGAGTGCAGGAGGTCCTTTCATGCTGATCCGTTCTTCCGATGCTGGTTTTGAACATCCCGTGGCGAGCGAAATCACGCCGCGTGCGGTGTTCGAGTCGCGTCGTACCTTGTTGCAGCAACTGGCGGCCGGTGCCGCGGGCCTGACCCTGGCCGGCTGGGCTGCCCGCGATGCCCGTGCGCAGATGAAAGGTCCGGGCGTGCTGCCGGCCTTGTCGGCTGTGCCCTCGGCGGTGCCTGGTGCGCAGACCATGGACCGGCCCACCACCTACAAGGACGCCACCACCTACAACAACTTCTACGAGTTCGGCACCGACAAGTCCGACCCGGCGCGCCACGCGCACACGCTGAAGACCAAACCCTGGACGGTCGAGGTCGAAGGTCTGGTCAAGAAGCCCGGCCGCTACGGCCTGGAAGACCTGATGAAGTGGGGCACGATGGAAGAGCGCATCTACCGTCTGCGTTGTGTCGAGGGCTGGTCGATGGTGATCCCCTGGGTGGGCTATTCGTTGGCAGAGTTGATCCGCCGCGTCGAGCCGCAAGCTGGTGCGAAATTCGTCGAGTTTGTGACGCTGGCCGACCGCGCCACCATGCCCGGTGTGCGCGGCGGTGTGCTGGACTGGCCTTACGTGGAAGGCCTGCGCATGGACGAAGCCATGCACCCGCTCACGCTGCTGGCGTTCGGCATGTACGGCGAGGTGCTGCCCAACCAGAACGGCGCGCCGCTGCGCCTGGTGGTGCCCTGGAAATATGGCTTCAAGAGCGCCAAGAGCCTGGTCAAGATCCGCTTTGTCGACAAGCAACCGGTCTCGTCCTGGGAAAAAGCCGCGCCGCAGGAATACGGCTTTTATTCCAACGTCAACCCGACGGTGGACCACCCGCGCTGGAGTCAGGCCACCGAGCGCCGCATCGGTGAAGACGGGCTGCTGGCCAAAAAACGCAAGACGCTCATGTTCAACGGTTACGAAGCGCAGGTCGGCCAGCTCTATGCGGGCATGGACCTGAAGAAATACTTCTGAGCATGCGTGGGTGGCTGCGCACACGCCCGGCCTGGTGGGCGCTGCTCGCGCTGGGGCTGCTGCCCCTGGTCTGGCTGGTCTGGCGCACTTACACCGACCAGCTGGGCGCCAACCCCGCCGAAACCCTGATCCGCGCCACCGGCGACTGGCCCCTGCGCGGGCTGTGCCTCACGCTGGCGGTGACCCCGTTGCGTGTGCAACTGGGCTGGCCTGAACTGCTGCGTTTTCGCCGTCTGTTGGGGCTGCTGACCTTCGGCTACGCCAGCCTGCACCTGATGGGCTACGCCTGGTTCGACATGGGTCTGGACTGGGCTGACATCGTGCGCGACATCCCCAAGCGGCCTTTTGTTCTGGTGGGCGCGTTGGCCTTGCTCTTGATGACGCTGATGGCCCTCACGTCCTGGAACGGTGCGATCCGCCGCCTGGGCGCACGCCGCTGGCAAAGCCTGCACCGCAGCATCTACGCCGTGGCGGTGCTCGCCATCCTGCATTTCTGGTGGATGCGGGCCGGCAAGAACAATTTCAATGAGGTGTGGGTCTACGCCCTGACCCTGGCCGCATTGCTGGGCTGGCGACTGATACGACGTTTGAAAGACCACCGAGCTTGAGAGGGGGCGGGCCTCGACTGACGATTTTGGCGCGCAGCGCCCCATGAGGAGGGCGAGGCCCGCCCCCTCTCCAGCGGCGCTCGATGCGCAGTGAAACTCAGCCGACCAGCTGCTCCAGCGCAAAGGTGTCAAACGCCGACTCGCGTTGGCGGATCAAATGGGCTTTATCGCCATCCACCAGCACTTCCGCAGCACGGCCGCGGGTGTTGTAGTTGCTGGCCATGCTCATGCAGTACGCGCCCGCCGACAGCACCGCCAGCAGATCACCCGCCTGCACCACCAGCTGGCGGTCACGCCCCAGCCAGTCCCCGCTCTCGCACACCGGCCCCACCACGTCATAGGTCACCGCTTCGCCCGCACGCGGCAACAAAGGCACGATCTGGTGAAACGCCTCGTACATCGCCGGGCGCGGCAGGTCGTTCATGGCAGCGTCGACGATGCAGAAATTCTTTTGCTCCCCCGGCTTGGTGAACACCACTTCGGTCAGGCAGACCCCTGCATTGCCCACCAGCGAGCGGCCGGGTTCGATCATCAGCTGGCGCTGGCCGTAGCCGCGTGCGTCCAGCTTGGCCAGCAGCTGCGCCCAGAGCGCATCGGCCGCGGGCGGCGTGTCGCCGTTGTAGTCAATGCCCAGCCCGCCGCCAAAGTCGATGTGGTGGATCGGGATGCCCGCGGCCTCGATCTCGGCCACCAGGTCCAGCACCCGGTCCATTGCGTCCAGGTAAGGGGTGACTTCGGTGATCTGCGAGCCGATGTGGCAGTCGATGCCCACCACCTTCAGGCCGGGCAGGCTGGCTGCGTGCCGGTAGACCTGCAGGGCGCTTTCGTGCGCGATGCCGAATTTGTTGCCCTTCAGGCCCGTGGAGATGTAGGGGTGTGTCTTGGCGTCCACATTCGGGTTCACGCGCAGACTCACCGGGGCCTTCAAGCCCAGGCCCGTGGCGACGTCGCTGAGCACATCCAGCTCGGCTTCGCTTTCGACGTTGAAGCATCCAATGCCCGCCTGCAAGGCCTGTTTCATTTCGGCGCGGGTCTTGCCCACACCCGAGAAGATGACCTTGGCCGGATCGCCGCCCGCAGCCAGCACGCGCACCAGCTCACCGCCGGAAACAATGTCAAAACCGCAGCCCGCGTCGGCAAACACCTGCAGCACGGCCAGGCTGGAGTTGGCTTTCATGGCGTAGCAGATCTGAGCCTTGCGGCCGGCAAAGCCGCGCTGGTAAGCCGCCAGTGCCGACAGCATGGCGGCCTTGGAGTAGACGAACAGGGGCGTACCGTATTCGCGGGCCAGATCGGCCAGGCGTACGCCTTCGACGTGCAGTTGTTCGCCCTGGTAGGCGATGAAGGGCTGGCCGGGCAAGGACATATGGGAGGTCATGTTCAACGTGAAGGTTCAGAAGCGGCAGGTGCTGCACTCGGGGCAGGCGCGGGTTGGTGCCACGGGTTGAGGGTCTGCGGCAGGGTGGCGCGGCCTTGCGATTCGGCTGAGGTGGGCAGGACCAGGGGCCCTTTTTGTCCGCAGGCCGACAGGATCGCACCACAGCCGGCAAGGACATGCCCGATGACTAGAATTCTTGCAATTCTCAACATCCGGCGATTGTAATGACCGACCTCGAATACCTGGACGCTGCCGAGCGCCTGCTGGCGCAGGTGGAAACGTCCTGCGACCGCATCAACGACGAGACCGATGCCGACATCGACAACCAGCGTGTGGGCGGGATGATCACGCTGACTTTTCGCAACCGCAGCCAGATCGTCATCAACCTGCAAAAGCCCTTGCACGAAGTCTGGCTGGCGGCGCGCTGTGGTGGCTTTCACTACAAGCTCGAAGGCGGTCGCTGGATGGACACCAAAGGCCAGGGCGAGTTCTGGGAAAGCCTTTCGCGTTACGCCAGCGAACAGTCAGGTCAAGCGCTGAGTTTCGGCGGCTGACCTGCTCAGTTGCGGAACAGGTCGAGGATCCGCCGCTTTTCCTCGGTCGGGGGCAGGGCTGCAGGCTTGTCGTCGGCCTTGTCGCCCAGACCCAGTGACGTGACGCCGCCGCGTGCAAATTCCTCGAACACCCATTCGCCGCCCACTTGGGTGAGTCCTTCAGGCACTGTGTAGTCGGATTGGGGTACCGAGCGCAAGGCGGTTTCCATGTAGCTGATCCATACCGGCAGGCTCAGGCCACCACCGGTTTCTCGATCGCCGAGCTTGCGGGGGGTGTCGTAGCCAATCCACACGATGCCGGTGACTTGCGGGTTGTAGCCGGCAAACCAGGCGTCCATGGCGTCGTAGGTGGTGCCGGTCTTGCCATACACATCGTGGCGTTTGAGCATGGCCTGGGCGCGGGCAGCGGTGCCCGAGCGGGTGACCTCCTGCAACAGGCTGCTCATCACGTAGGCGTTGCGTGCGGTGATGGCACGCTGCGCTTCATCCGGTTGCGCCGGTGGGGGGCTTTCAACCAGCACCTTGCCTTTGGGGTCGCTGATCTGCGTGATCAGATGAGGTTGCACCAGGTAGCCCCCATTGGCGAACACCGAATAGGCCGACGCCATCTGCATGGGCGTGACGGACCCGGCGCCCAGGGCCATGGTCAGGTAGGGTGGGTGCTTGTCCTCGTCAAAGCCAAAACGGCCCACCCATTCCTGCGCCTGGCGTGCGCCGACGGCCTGCAGCACGCGCATGGAAATCATGTTCTTGGACTTGGCCAGCCCGGTGCGCAAGCTCATGGGCCCTTCGAACTTACCGTCGTAGTTTTTGGGTTCCCAGGGTTGACCGCCCGTCACGCCGCCATCAAAGAACAGCGGTGCGTCGTTGACCACCGTGGCAGGCGTGAAGCCTTTTTCAAGGGCGGCCGAATAGATGAAGGGCTTGAAGCTGGAGCCCGGCTGGCGCCAGGCCTGAGTGACGTGGTTGAACTTGTTCTTGGCGAAGTCAAAGCCGCCCACCAGCGCACGCACGGCGCCGGTCTGCGGGTGGATGGCGACAAAGGCGCCTTCGACCTCGGGTTGCTGGGTGATCTCGTAGCCGCCCTTGGGCATTTGCACGATGCGCACCACCGCACCCCGACGCAGGCGCACGGCAGGAGCAGCCTTGTCGGACAGCCCGGATTGCACCGGCTTGAGGCCTTCACCCGTGATGTCGATGTTGTCGCCGTTGCCACGGGTGACCACCACCTTGCGCGGGCCGGCTTCGAGCACCACGGCGCTGAGCAGGTCGCCGTTGTCCGGGTGGTCGTCGAGTACATCATCGATGGCGTCTTCGAGCTTTTTCGGATCGGCAGGCAGGTCGATGAACTTCTCAGGGCCCCGGTAGATCTGGCGGCGTTCGTAATCCATGATGCCCTGGCGCAGGGCGCGGTAAGCGGCCCGCTGTTCATCGGCAATCAGCGTGGTCGTCACATTGAGCCCGCGGGTGTAGGTCTCGGGGCCGTATTGCGCATACACCAGCTGGCGTACCGTCTCAGCCACGTATTCGGCATGCAGGATGTTCTTGTCGGCCGAGGTGCGCAGACGCAGGGGTTCAGCCTTGGCCGCCTTGGCTTGAGCCGCGGTGATGAAGCCGTTGTCCTGCATGCGCTCAATGATGTAGAGCTGGCGAGCCCGTGCGCGCTTGGGGTTGACGAACGGGTTGTAGGCCGAGGGCGCCTTGGGCAGACCGGCCAGCATGGCCGCCTCAGCGATCGTGATGTCCTTGAGCGACTTGCCGAAGTAGGTTTCAGCAGCCGACGCAAAACCATAAGCCCGGTTGCCCAGGAAGATCTGGTTCATGTAGATCTCGAGGATCTGGTCCTTGCTGAGCATGTGCTCGAGCTTGTAGGTCAGCAGGATCTCGTAGATTTTTCGGGTGTAGGTTTTTTCGGTGGAAAGGTAGACATTGCGCGCCACCTGCATCGTGATGGTCGATGCGCCCTGGCTCTTCATGCGGCCGATGTTGGCGACACCTGCGCGCAGGATGCCCAGGTAGTCCACGCCGCCGTGCTGGTAAAAGCGCGCGTCCTCGATGGACAGTACCGCGTCTTTCATCACCTTGGGAATCTCGGCGATCGGTGTGAGGTGGCGGCGCTCTTCGCCAAATTCACCCATGAGCACACCGTCGGCCGTGAAGATGCGCAGCGGCAATTTGGGGCGGTACTCGGCCAGGTCCGAAATATCGGGCAGGTTGGGATAGGCCACCACCATGGCCACACCAGCGACAAACACCACGCACAACACACCTGCAGCCACCAGGCCTGCCAGCCAAACGACCAGTCTGGTGATCCAGCCCACGGCACTTCGGGGAGGTTTGGATGGAGAAGGCGAAGCGGGTGCTGGATGATTGGCGGACATAAAACCTTCAGGGCAGCGCCACAGAGGCTGCCAGGCAGAGCCAGATTATAAAAATCTGCCCGGCGGCTATTCGTCTGGTTGGTGTTGAATTGAATATTTAATTACTCTAATATGCCTCTGGCAGGTCAGCCTGCAGCTGAAAAACAGCAAGCAATTGTGGCTTGGGACCGGGAGGGCTGGACATGGGCGAAAGCCTGGGCAGACGGTGGCTGGCGCATTGGCGCAGGCGCAACACCACCGCGTGGGGCGGTCTGCTGGATGAGCAGGAAATCCTGCTGGCCGCACTGGCCGTTCAGCCGTTGGGGTCTGTGCGTGTGGTGGTGCTCGAACATCTGCGTGCGCCAGAGGGCTTGTCAGGTCCGGCCGCGCGGGACGACTGGCTCGTGCAGACCTTGCGCGGACCGGGTGAGCACCTGCCCGCGCGGTTGCGGACCATGGCGCTGGCCCTGCGCGAGGGGCGGTGCCGCCAAGGGGTCATGGACTGTCCGTTGGAGCTCGCTCCTGGCGCTCTTGAGGCTGAAGTGCAGATGGAGGCTGCCGCCGCATTGGGTGTGGAGCCCTCGCAAGTCGGGTTTGATTTCCATGCAGAACCGGTGACCCTGCAAGCGGTCCGGCGTGTCCATTGGGCCGCTTGCCTGCGCACCGAACTGCAGCATTGGCAGGGCCATGCCCGCAGCGCAGGCTGGCGTCTGCCCGTGGTGGAGCCTGAACAGCAGGCGGCCCGTCGTGCGGCCCTGCATCTGGGGGCTGAGCATTGGCAGCAGTGGGCCACGTCTGCGCAGGACTGGCAATTCAGCCTGACGGCGCAGCGCGAGATGTCGGACCACGATTGCCGACAACTGCAGTCATCGCCCCTTTGGGGCCCACTGGTGGCATGCGGCGCTGCCTTGGGGGCCTTGCTGTGAAGTCCGCATCGCTCAATTTGCTGCGTTACCCCAGGCGCTGGCCCCGTGAGCGCACAGTCGCAGCGGTGTCTGCGGCAGCGGGTCTGCTGGCGGGGGCGCTGCTGGGCATGGTTTGGGGTCTGTGGACACAGTCCATGCTGCCTGCATGGACATCGCAGCGCGATGCGCTCGCTTTGCGCGTGAGTCAACAGAATTTGGCGCAGTCCCGCCACGCGCAGGCGACGCAACAGGCTCGCCTGCAGCAGCTTGCGCAGGCCAGGGACGCGGGTTGGCAAATGCAACGAGCTCAGCTGATTCGCTTGCACACCTTGCTGGGCCGGGCTGCGACTGATCAGGGCTTGCGCGTGCAGCAGTGGCAAGGCAGCGACAAGCGGTTGCAGCTGCAGGCCAGCTTGCCTCGCGCCCAGGACTGGCCCGTGCTGCAGGCCCAACTGACGGACGCGGGTCCTCAAGCCTGGCAACTCCAGAGTCTGACGTTGGATGCCGATGGTGTTCTGCATCTGGTGCTGGAGGCGTCATGGGCAGCCACTGCACAAGCACCACAGGCCAAGCGACCATGAATGTCTCGCGCCATCTGCACTTGCGTCGGGTCATGGCGACGCAGCCCTGGCGCCAGGCGCTGCTGATCGGTTTGTTGCTGACCGGACCCGGTGCCTGGCTGGGCCTGTGGCCTTGGCAGGCGGAAATGGGCGCGCTGGAGCGCCTGCGTGAGGAAGTGACCCAACTGGAGGGCAAGCTGGAACAGACAGCGGTCAGCGCGCTGACAGCACAGAGGCCACCGGTCTACCCTGACGACGCAGGCTGGCCGCAGGCGTCTGACAGCCAGGCGGTCTGGTCATGGCTTCAGCAACGTCTGCAGGCCCATGGCCTGCGCATACAGGGTTTGCGGCCTGGGCCTCTCGAACAGGGGGCCGGACTGCCTCAGCAGGGGGTGGTGCTCGAGGTGCTCGGATCTTGGGCTGATTGGCTGGCCTTCGAGCAGGCCCTCGATCGGCATGCGCCGTGGTGGACCGTCACGCAGTGGCAGATGGCCCCTGGGCCGATGCCCGGTCAGGTCAGGGTCCGCTGGGATGCGCGCTGGGCCTGGCGACCTCATGCGTCCGTGGACGGGTCAGCGGTCTCCTTGCCTGTCTGGAGACCTGCCGAGCCCTTGCACGCAACGGCTGCCGTTTTCGAAGCGCCGGGCCATGCCAGTGGCACAGCCTCAGCAGTCCGGTCCGCGGCCTCCGAAGCAGGAAGGACAGCAGGCGCTGCAGACCCCACGTGGCGCTTGCTGGGCATCTGGCACCAGCAAGGTGTGCCCCATGCGGTGCTTGAACGCGGTCAGGAGCAGTTTGTGATGTCCCCTGGCCAACGCCATGAACGCCACGGTCACCGCCTGCTTCGTGTGGGGCCAGCCGAGGCTGTGCTGCAGCCGCCGCAGGCGGATGCTGCGCCCCTGCGTCTGGTTTTGAAAGGAGGTCCGCAATGAATGCTCTGAAAGGGATGCGCTGGATGGCCGCTGTGGCCAGCTTGTTGTCGCTGCAGGCCCTGGCGCAGCAGGTCACCCTGTCCGAAGCTGATCCGGCTTCAGACAAGCCTGCGATCAGCCTGAATTTCCAGAACATCGAAGTGCGGGCGCTGATGCAGGTGTTTGCAGACTTCACGGGTCTGAATTTTGTGACCACGGACAGCGTGACCGGTCAGGTCTCGGTGCGTCTGCAGGAAGTGCCCTGGCCGCAGGCGCTGGAGGTGGTGATGCAGGCCAAGGGGCTGTCGGCTCGGCAGCAGGGCCGGGTGGTCTGGGTCGCCCCGCAGGATGAGTGGCTGCAGCGCGAGCGCAAAAGGCTGGAGGCACGGTCGGCGCTCGAAGCCCTCAGCCCCTTGCAGATGCTGGCATTGCGCTTGCAATACGCCCGAGCCAGCGAGGTGGCGCAGCGCCTGCAGGGACAGGGATCGGGCAGTGCCTCGGGTACGGCAGGTGGGCGATGGCTTTCGGCAAGGGGCAGCGTCATGGCCGTGCCGCGCACCAACCAGCTGTTCATCACCGACGTGCCGGAACGTCTGAACGATGTGCAGGCCATCGTGGGCAAGCTCGATGTGCCGGTGCGTCAGGTGTTGATCGAAGCGCGCATCGTGGAGGCCGACGACCAGTTTGGCGAGTCTCTGGGCGTTCGGCTCGGGGTGGGCAGCAGCCGTACGGCGCAGGTCGGTGGTCAGCCGGTCAGCGTGGGGCACCTGGGCACCACGAACGCGGCCACCGGGGCGGGCGTGGCAAGTGGCAACCAGGTGGCACTGCCAGCCGGTTCGGCCGGACAGACCCTGGTGAGCCCGGCCAGTGTGGCGGTGTCCCTGTTCAACGCATCGGCGCAGCGGTTCATCAACCTGGAACTGTCGGCGCTGGAAGCCGACGGACGCGGCAAGGTGGTGTCCCGCCCGCGCGTGATCACGGCCGACCAGACCAAGGCACTGATCGAGCAAGGCACCGAACTGCCTTACCAGACCACCACGGCCTCAGGCGGCAATACCCTGACGTCGATCACTTTCCGCAAGGCCAACCTGAAGCTGGAGGTCACGCCCCAGATCACACCCGATGGTGCGGTGGTGCTGGAGGTGGATGTCAACCGCGACAGCGTGGGCCAGCTGACCGGAGCCGGTTACGCCATCAACACCAAGCATGTGAAGACCCAGGTGCGTGTGCAGGACGGCGGTACGGTGGTGCTGGGCGGCATTTTTGAGGACTCGGACAAGAACGATGAGGCCAAGGTGCCCACACTCGGGGATGTGCCTGTGCTGGGCTGGCTGTTCCGCAACCGTCAGCAGTTGCGGCGACGCAGCGAGCTGCTGGTTTTTCTGACCCCCCGTGTGGTGTCGGAGCAGACCAGCGCGGCCGAGATGGCGGGGCCGGTGGCTGGCGAGCCCGATCCCGTGCGTTGAGTCCCGGGCGCAGAGGGCTCGCATACACTCTGGCTTCAACGTGTGCGCGAACAGGGGTTCTGCGCTTTGTGTGCGAGACGGTCTTTGAGCATCATCCTTGTTGGCCTGCCCGGTGCAGGCAAAACCACCATCGGGCGCCAGCTTGCGCGGCGGCTGGGCGTGCCTTTTGTCGATTCGGACCATGTGGTCGAAGAGCGCCTGGGCTGTGCCATCCGCGAATACTTCGCGCGCGAGGGCGAAGAGGCTTTTCGTGATGTCGAGCAGTCGGTGCTTGATGAACTGAGCCAGCACCACCATGGTGTGCTGTCCACGGGTGGTGGTGCGGTGCTGCGCGAGGCCAATCGGCGCCATTTGCACGCACGGGGTCAGGTGATCTACCTGCGCACCTCGCCCGAAGATGTTTTTCGACGTGTGCGGCATGACACGGCGCGGCCACTGCTGCAGGTCGATGACCCTCTGGCGCGCCTGCGTGCGCTGTACGAAGCGCGTGATCCGCTCTACCGCGAGACCGCGCACTACGTGATCGAGACGGGTCGTCCTTCGGTGGCGGCGCTGGTCAACAAGATCATGATGCAGCTCGAACTGGGCGGCCACCTGCCGCTGGCCAGCCCCAGCCCTGCACCCTGAAGTTGCAGGGCGCAGCGACCTGGCTCACAGCTCGGCCGCTTCGATCAAAAAGCGCACCCGCTTTTGCCCCTGCCACTCGTCGGCGTCGAGCCGGTAAGCCAGCTTGACGCGGGATGGCAAGGGCTCGGCACGGTTGAACCAGATGCCATCCACCGGCTGACCCTGGTGCCGCAGCTTGAGCGAGAGGTGCTTGTCGCCGACCAGGCGCTGCGACAGAACTTCCACTTCTTCACTGAACACCGGCGGCGCAAAGCCCTGGCCCCAGACCGCACTGTGCAGCATGTCCACCAGTTCGGTGCGCCGGTATTCGGGGGCCAATGGTCCATCGGTTTCGAGCCGACGCTGCAGCGTGGCGGCGTCCAGCCATTCCATCGCCACCTGGTTCAGGGCCTCCTCGAACACTTCGAAATGTTCTTCGGCCACCGTGCAGCCGGCCGCCATGGCGTGGCCGCCAAAGCGCAGCAGCACGCCCGGCGCACGTTTGGCCACCAGGTCGAGCGCATCGCGCAGATGGAAGCCTGGGATCGAGCGGCCTGAGCCCTTGAGCTCGTGCTCCTTGCCCGGCGCGGTGCTGGCCGCAAAGACAAAGGTTGGTCGGTGCAGCTTGTCCTTGAGGCGCGAGGCCACGATGCCCACCACGCCTTCGTGGAAGTCGGGGTCGAACATGCACACGGCCGGCGGCGGTGCCTCGCCTTCCTCGAACAGGGACTCGGCCATCTCCATCGCCATCTCGCGCATGTCGCCTTCGATTACGCGCCGTTCGCGGTTGATGGCGTCGAGCTGACGCGCCAGTTCGTCGGCGCGACCGGGATCGTCGGTCAACAGGCATTCGATGCCCAGTGTCATGTCGGCCAGGCGACCGGCGGCGTTGATGCGCGGGCCCAGCGCAAAGCCGAAGTCGAAGGTGGTGGCCCGGCTGGCTTCGCGGCCGGCCGCGCGGAACAGTGCGGCCATGCCCGGCGGCAGGGCGCCGGCCCGCACCCGCTTGAGACCCTGGGCAACGAGACGGCGGTTGTTGGCGTCGAGCTTGACCACGTCGGCCACGGTGCCCATGGCGACCAGGGGCAGCAGCGCATCGAGTTTGGGCTGTGTGGCCGCATCAAAACGGCCACGCTGGCGCAGCTCGGCGCGCAAGGCCAGCAGTACGTAGAACACCACGCCCACGCCGGCCATGGACTTGCTCGGGAAATCGCAGCCGGGCTGGTTGGGGTTGACGATCACCTCGGCGGTCGGCAGTTGCTGGGCGGGCAGGTGGTGGTCGGTCACCAGCACCTGCAGGCCCAGTGCCTGGGCGGCGGCCACGCCTTCGATGCTGGCGATGCCGTTGTCCACGGTGATCAGCACATCGGCGCCCTGCGCCTTCACGCGCTGCGCGATCGGAGGCGTCAGACCATAGCCGTCCACCACCCGGTCGGGCACCAAGTAGCTGACCTGCTGCGCGCCCAGCATGCGCAGACCGCGCACCGCCACGGCGCAGGCGGTAGCGCCATCGCAGTCGTAGTCGGCCACGATGCAAAGATGTTGGTTTGCAGCCATGGCATCGGCCAGCAGCCGGGCCGCGTCCTGTGCGCCTTTCAGGCCGGTGGGGGGCAGCAGCCTGGCCAGCGCGTCGTCGAGTTCATCGGGTGAGTGCACGCCACGCGCGGCGAACAGGCGGGCCAGCAGCGGGTGCACGCCGGCCTGTTCCAGCGTCCAGGCACTGCGGGGCGGCACATCTCGGGTCAGCAATTTCATGGGGAGGGGATCAGGGCCCGCAGGGCCGCTGTGGTGTCGATGGGAGAAAAAACGCGGCGCATGCGGCTCAACCAGTTTTGCGGCCGGGCCTGCCACGTCTGGGCCGCCGACTCGCTGCACAGCGTCAGCTGAAGGCCGGGTGTGTCGGGGTCGGGCAACTGGGCATCGATTGCCTGCCAGGCGGCCCGCCAGCCCGTCACATCGCCCCGCAAGGCGCTGGCGCGCAGCGTGTCCAGGTATTGCATCGGTCCAGCGGCGGGGGCCTGCGCCTTCAACGAGCCCGCGCCGTGTACCCAGAAGGCATTGACCGGCAGCTGCCCGCGCGCCAGGCGGGCGTCGTTGACCGGGTGCTGGTAGGCCAGCATCTGCATTTCGCTTTGCAATCGCACCAGCGCACCCGGCAGGCCCGCCGTGATCCAGGGGCGCACATTGGCGTTGATCACACGGTCCAGCGAGGGGGCCGGCCACCCCGCCAGCATCGGTCCCTGGGCATGCCAGTGCAGCGCGTCGTGCCAGCGCACCTGCAGGCCGTCTTCCTGCAGGTAGGGCTGGAGCATCTGCAGCAGGGCCAGGGATTCCTCGTCGCTGAGCTTCAGCGTGCCGGGGTCGAGCATGAACACCTGGTCCATGCCGACCTGCCAGTGGCAGGGGGTGATCCAGGCTTGTGGCGCGGTGTCGGTGCTGTGCGTGCGCCAGGCTGCCCAGGGCAGGGGCGCCTGCAGGTCCCAGCCCAGTGCTCGGGCATGGGCGCGTTCGTGCGGCATGGCCGCTGGCGCTCGGCCATCCTCGGGGTCGCGGTCGAAGCCTGCGGGCTGCAGCCGCTGGAGCAAGGCCGTCAGCCGGGGAAGTGGCAGGCCGTCCAGTGCCTCGGAAGGCAGGTGGGCGCTGGCAGCGTAGGCAATGATGCAGTGCATAGCCTGGGATTGTCGCAGGCGTGTCGTCGCAGATTGGTCACAATAGCGCCCATGTCACTTTTCCGAACCTGGCCATACGAGCTGGTGCTGGGCTGGCGCTACACCCGCGCAGGCCGCGCCACCCGCCGCAACGGTTTTATTTCCTTCATTTCGGGCGTTTCCATGCTGGGCATTGCCCTGGGTGTGGCGGCCCTGATCATCGTGCTGTCGGTCATGAACGGCTTTCAGCGTGAGGTGCGCGACCGCATGCTGGGTGTCGTCTCGCACATTGAAATCTATGCGGCCAGCGGGGGTGCCTTGCCGGACGCCGAAGGCTTGCGCGCCCGATTGCTGGCCCATCCTGAAGTGCGTGGTGCGGCGCCGTTCATCAGTGCCCAGGCCCTGCTGGCCCGAGGCGAAGACATGAAGGGCGTGCTGGTGCGTGGCATCGATCCGGGACTGGAGCCACAGGTCAGTGACCTGCAGGGTGGCCAGAGCGCGGTGCTGCAGGCCCTGCAGCCTGGACAGTTTGAGCTGGTCGCCGGGCGTGATCTGGCGGTCGCGCTGGGGGCGATGGTGGGTGAGCCGGTCACCTTGATCTCTCCTTCCGGTCAGATGACCCCCGCGGGTGCCCTGCCCAGGCTCAAGCAGATGCGTCTGGCGGGCCTGTTTTCCTCCGGGCATTACGAATACGACTCGGCGCTGGTGCTGCTGCATGTGGAAGATGCTGCACGGCTCTTTCGTCTGGAAGGACCGAGCGGCATGCGCGTGAAGCTGCGCGATCTGCACCTGGCGCGTGCGGTGGCGGCCGAGTTGCAGCAAGAGCTGGGCGGTGAGTTCTATGTGCGCGACTGGACCCAGCAAAACCGCACCTGGTTCGCCGCGGTGCAGGTGGAAAAACGCATGATGTTCATCATCCTCACGCTGATCGTGGCGGTGGCCGCCTTCAACCTGGTCAGCACGCTGGTGATGACGGTGACCGACAAGCGCGCCGACATTGCCATCCTGCGCACGCTGGGGGCCAGTCCGCGCAGCATCATGGGCATTTTTGTGGTGCAGGGCGCCACGGTGGGCGTGATCGGCACCGCCAGTGGTCTGGTGCTGGGCTTGCTGGTCGCTTTCAACATCGATGTGATCGTGCCTGCGCTCGAGCGGCTGTTCAACGCCAGCTTCCTGCCCAAAGACATTTACCTGATCAGCCGCATGCCCAGCGAGCCGCTGGCTAGCGACATCGTGCCGGTGGCGGTCATTGCCCTGCTGCTGGCGTTTGCGGCGACCCTGTACCCGAGCTGGCGTGCCAGCCGCGTCAACCCGGCGGAGGCCCTGCGCTATGAGTGAGCAAGCCACGGCGGTACTGCAAGCCCACCGCATCTACAAAGGCTATGCGGACGGCAGCATCAAGGTCGAGGTCCTGCATGGCGTGGACCTGAGCGTGCGCCCGGGTGAAACCCTGGCCATCGTTGGCGCTTCGGGATCGGGCAAAAGCACCCTCCTGCATGTGCTGGGTGGGCTCGATGCGCCCACCTCAGGCACGGTGCATTTGCTGGGGCGCTCCCTGACGGCCTTGTCACCGGCCGAGCAGGGGGCGCGGCGCAACCAGCACCTGGGCTTTGTCTACCAGTTTCACCATTTGCTGCCCGAATTCACTGCGCTGGAAAACGTGGCCATGCCCTTGTGGATTCGCCGCATGGACCGGGCGCAGGCGCTGGCGCAGGCGGCGCAATGGCTCACCCGTGTGGGCCTGGGTGAACGCCTGCAGCACCGCCCGGCCGAGCTCTCCGGTGGCGAGCGTCAACGCGTAGCCATTGCGCGCGCGCTGGTGACCGAGCCGGCCTGCGTGCTGGCCGACGAGCCGACTGGCAACCTGGACCGCGCCACGGCCGATGCCGTGTTTGACCTCATGCTGCAACTGGCGCGCGAGCGCGGCATGGCCTTTGTGGTGGTCACGCACGACCGCAGCCTGGCCGCGCGCTGCGACCGGCAGCTGCAGCTGCTGCAGGGGCGTCTGTCCGATTTGCAGTCCTGATGTGGATCGACACGCACTGCCACCTGGACGCGCCTGAGTTTGACGTGGACCGTGATGCGGTGCGCGAACAGGCGCGTGCCAGCGGCGTGGACCTGTGCGTACTGCCGGCAGTGCAGCGCCGTGACTGGCCAGGGGTGCAGGCGCTGGCGGCTCGCCACGGCGATGCCTACGCCCTGGGGATTCACCCACTGTATGTGCCGCAAGCCAATGACGAGGATCTGGCGGCACTCGACCAAGCCTTGAGCGCCTGCCGTGATGATCCTCGTCGGGTGGCTGTGGGTGAGATCGGGCTGGATTTCTTTGTGCCCGAACTGTGCACACCCGAAATGCGTGAGCGGCAGTGGCACTTTTATCTGCAACAGCTGTACCTGGCCAGAAAGCATGGCTTGCCGGTGATCCTGCATGTGCGCCGTTCGGCCGATCTGCTGCTCAAAGGGCTGCGCCAGGTGGGGGTGTGCGGTGGCATTGCCCACGCCTTCAACGGCAGTGCACAGCAGGCGCAGGCCTTCATCCAGCTGGGTTTTGCCCTGGGCTTTGGCGGGGCCATGACTTTTGAGCGGGCCACCGCCCTGCGTGCGCTGGCCGCCCGTTTGCCCCTGGAGGCGCTGGTGCTGGAAACCGATGCCCCCGACATTCCGCCGCACTGGATTTACCGCACGGCCGAAGACCGTGCCAGGGGGCATGCGCAAGGCCGCAACACGCCGGCCGAATTGCCACGCATTGCGCAGGTTCTGGCCGGCTTGCGCGGCCTCAGCGCCCAGGCGCTGGCGCAGGCCACCACCGCCAATGCCCGCCGTGTGTTGCCCGGCCTGGAGCGTCTGACGTGAGCCGCCTGCAAGGTCTGGCGCCAGTGGTCTCGCCTGCCACGCGCGTGCTGGTGCTGGGCAGCTTCCCCGGGGTGCGCTCGCTGCAGCAGGGGCAGTACTACGCGCACCCGCAAAACCAGTTCTGGCGTCTGCTGGCCCATCTCTGGCCGCAAGCGCCCTGGCCAGCCGATGCAGACTACGCCGGGCGCTGCTCCTGCGCACTGGCGCAAGGTTTGGGCATCTGGGACGTGTATGCCGCGTGCGAGCGCGAGGGCAGCCTGGACAGTGCCATTCGCCATGCACAGCTCAACGACTTCGGGGCTTTGCTGCGCCGCTGCCCGCAGCTCAGCGGCATTGCCCACAATGGCGGCGAGAGCCATCGCCATGCGCGCGCCGTGGAACAATCGCTGGCCGAGGCGGGCCTGGGTGCCCGGGTGAAGATCCACAAACTGCCCTCCACCAGCCCGGCCAACGCCTCGTGGACCTTTGACCGCAAACTGGTCGCCTGGCGCGCGGTGATGCAAGAACATGGACTGGTATGAGCCGCAAGAAAACCGTCACCCTGCCTGAAGTCAACTTTTCCGAAGACGGCGACATCCGTTACCTGCATCTGGCCTCCCCATGGATTCAGGGCTCGATGCTCATCGACAAGCCCTATGACATCGAGCTGGAATACGTGCAGCGCATGATGGCCTGGCTGCTGTTCATGCCAGCGCTGGAAGTGCCTGGTGCGCACGCCATGCAATTGGGGCTGGGTGCGGGCACGATCACCAAGTTCTGCTACAAGAAACTCAAGATGACCTGCACCGCCATCGAGCTCAATCCGGGCGTGCTGCACGCCTGCCGGGGCTGGTTCAGGCTGCCGCCGGACGACGAGCGTCTGCGGGTGGTCATTGCCGATGCCGCGCAGGAAATCCGCTCGCCCGAGTGGACCGGCGTGGTCGATGCCCTGCAGGTGGACCTGTATGACCATGAGGCGGCCGCCCCCGTGCTCGACAGCGAGGATTTCTACCGCGATTGCCGAGCGCTGCTCAGTCCGCAGGCCTGCATGACCGTCAACCTGTTTGGCCGCTCGTCCAGCTATGAAGCGAGTCTGCAGAAAATCTGCCAGGCTTTTGGTGAAGAAGCGGTCTGGGCCTTCAAGCCCACGCGCGAAGGCAACACCATCGTGCTGGCACAGCGCACACCTGTGCGCCCCAAGCGTGAGCAGTTGCTCGCCGCGGCCGAACGCATTGAAGCCAGGTGGGGGCTGCCAGCCACCAAATGGCTGCGGGTGTTCAAGCCGGTTGCCAAATAAGGGCTGCAGAGGGTTTGATTGAGGCTGAAAGCCCCGCAAACAAAGGGTTTACCCTTGAGGGGTCGCCACCGGGACATAGGTGGAACCCACATGGGGCGACGCGCATTCCTCCAACACAATCGCGGCATCCAAATTCTGGAGGAGTTGTATCGTGCTCATCAAAAGTCAGAAAGACTTTTTCTCGGGGCTGATGTTCACCGTGGTCGGTGCGGCATTTGCCTACGGGGCTACCGGCTACAGCGTCGGTACTGGCGGTCGCATGGGACCGGGGTATTTCCCCTTGCTGCTGGGCGTCATCCTGGCCATTCTTGGCGCCATCATCATGTTCAAGGCTTTGGTGGTCGAAGCGCCGGGGGGCGACAAGATCGGCAAATGGGCCTGGAAACCGCTGCTGCTCATCATCTCGGCCAACCTGCTGTTTGGCGTGATGATCGGCGGCCTGCCCAGCATTGGCCTGCCGCCGATGGGCCTGATCGCTGGCATTTTCGCGCTGACGATCGTGGCCAGCCTGGCCGGCGACACCTTCAAGCTCAAGGAAGTGCTGATCCTCTCGGTGATCCTGTCGATTGGCAGCTACCTGGCCTTCATCGTGCTGCTGAAACTGCAGTTCCCGGTGTGGCCCACCTTCATCGCAGGTTGAGGAGAAAAACAACATGGATCTGATCAACAACCTTGCGCTGGGTTTTGGCGTTGCCTTTACGTTCCAGAACCTGATCTACGCGTTCATCGGCTGTCTGCTGGGCACGCTGATCGGCGTGCTGCCGGGCGTTGGCCCTGTGGCCACGATTGCCATGCTGCTGCCCGCCACTTATGCGCTGCCCCCGGTGGCCGCGCTGATCATGCTGGCCGGTATTTACTACGGCGCCCAGTACGGTGGTTCCACCACCGCCATTTTGGTCAACCTGCCCGGTGAGGCCTCTTCGGTCGTGACCATGATCGACGGCTACCAGATGGCCCGCAAAGGCCGCGCCGGCCCCGCACTGGCCGCGGCCGGTCTGGGTTCCATCTTCGCCGGTTGCGTCGGCACGCTGATCCTGGCGGCCTTTGCCGCGCCGCTGACCGAAGTCGCCTTCAAGTTCGGCCCTGCCGAATACTTCTCGCTGATGGTGCTGGGCCTGATCGGTGCCGTGGTGCTGGCATCGGGTTCGCTGATCAAGGCCGTGGCCATGATCGTGCTGGGCCTGTTGATGGGGCTGGTGGGTACCGATGTGAACTCGGGTGTGGCCCGCTTCTCCTTCGACATTCCGGAACTCACCGATGGCATCGGCTTCATCACGATTGCCATGGGCGTGTTCGGTTATGGCGAGATCATCTCCAACCTGTCCAAGCCTGAAGAAGACCGCGAAGTCTTCACGGCCAAAGTGACAGGCTTGATGCCCACATTGGAAGACTTCAAGAACATG
>JACCDV010731975.1_pt1 | contig 19197 bp, 15 predicted proteins | sample 7446131 | NCBI WGS metagenome assembly JACCDV01 (sample SAMN15323448, study PRJNA562643) | freshwater metagenome | isolation source: river surface water | place: USA:Blue River Watershed | collected 2017-08-17 | reverse complement strand
GTCGCACTCCTTGGCCTGCTGGGCGTACATCTCACGCTGAGCGGCCTGGAAGCCTTCGCTCATGACCTTGGCGTAACCGCCGCCGCCCGAGCCTTCTTCTTCATAGTCCACCTTGACGAACTCACCGCCGAACGAAACCACCTGGTCGGCCACTTCGGCGCTGGTGTCGTAGGCGCGCACGATGGCACCCAGCCTGGCGGCGGCGCCAATCGCAGCGAGACCGGCCACACCGGCACCGGCAATGAACACCTTGGCGGGCGGCACCTTGCCCGCGGCCGTGATCTGGCCGTTGAAGACGCGGCCAAAGGCGTTGGCGGCTTCGACCACGGCGCGGTAGCCGCTCACACCGGCCATGGAGGTCAGCGCGTCCATCTTCTGCGCGCGGCTGAGCGTGCGCGGCAGGCAGTCGATGGCCAGCACCGTGACCTTTTGGGCCGCCAGCTGCTGCATCAATTCAGGATTCTGGGCGGGCCAGACAAAGCCGATCAGGGTCTGGCCGGCGCGCATGCGCGCGACTTCTTCGGCGGTCGGCGGGCGGACCTTGAAGACGATGTCGCTGCCGCTCCAGAGGGCAGCCGCATCGGCCGCAATGCTGGCCCCGGCATCCACATAGGCCTGGTCCGACAGGTCGGCCTGCTCGCCGGCGCCCTTTTCGACCACCACGGCAAAGCCCAGCTTGATGAGCTTGGCCACCACATCGGGCACGGTGGCCACCCGTTTTTCACCGGGAAATAGCTCCCGGGGCACACCAATGCGCTGCGGCACGGGCGTGTTATCGCCTGTTTCCATGAAGGTCTCCTGATTTCAATGCACAAAAATGGGGATTGCGCCAGCTTAACCGATAGCGGCCAAGTGGGCACAGTGAGAAACGACAGGGCCCCGACTGCCGGCCCGTAGCACCCAAAATATCACCAATCAATGATATATAACCTCCCGCTCGCGGATTGCCAAGAGGGATTGCCCACGACATCGATAAGATCAGCCCATGGACACCCGCTGGAAACCGAATGTCACGGTCGCCGCCATCATTGAGCGCGATGGCCGCTACCTGCTGATTGAAGAAGAAACCGCCGAGGGCCTGCGCCTGAACAACCCGGCCGGGCATCTAGACCCGGCCGAAACCCCGGCCCAGGCCTGCGCACGCGAAGCGCTCGAAGAAACCGCCCACCTCTTCACTCCCACGCATCTGGTGGGGGTGTACCTCTCGCGCTTTCAACGGCCCAGTACGGGTGAAGACATCACCTACCTGCGGCTGGCCTTTGGCGGCGAGCTCGGGCCCGCGCAGGCAGGACGCCAGCTCGACAGCGGCATCCTGCGCACGCTCTGGATGACGCCTGGGGAAATCAGGGCCAGCCAGGCACGCCACCGCAGCCCGCTGGTGCTGCGCTGCATCGAAGACCACCTGGCAGGGCAACGCCATCCACTGTCGCTGATCCACACCGAAGAGGCGGTCCTGGCCCTGGGCCCCGTGCGCACATGAATCCATTACCTGATTGGGCCTGGCTGACCGGCGCTGCCGCTTTTGGCGCCGGCGTACTCAACGCCATTGCCGGCGGTGGCAGCTTCCTGACCTTCCCGGCCCTGGTGTTCGCCGGCGTTCCCCCGGTTGCCGCCAATGCCACGAGTGCGATCGCCGTGAGTCCCGGCTACCTGGGCAGCACCTTGGGCTTTCGTCCTGAACTGCGCCAGCTGCCCGCGGCCCAGGTCTGGCGCGAAGTCACCATTGCGGCGGTCGGTGGCCTGATCGGCGCGGGCCTGCTGCTGCTCACGCCGGCGCGCGTGTTTGCCGGCATCGTCCCCTGGCTGTTGCTGCTTGCCACGGCACTGTTTGCCCTCGGACCACGGCTGTCCCGCCTGGGTTCCGGTACCGGCCACGGCCGCTGGCGGTTGCCCGGCCTGCTGGGGGTGTCGATCTACGGCGGCTATTTCAACGGTGGCCTGGGCATCCTGCTGATGGCGCTCTACACCTTGTGCGGTGAAACGCGGCTGAACACGGTCAACGCGCTCAAGAACCTGAATTCCTTTGTGCTGTCGCTGTTGTCGGTGCTGGCCTTTGCGCTGGCAGGCGCCATCGTCTGGCCTCAGGCCGTCTGGATGATGCTCTGGGCCACCGTCGGCGGCTGGGCAGGGGCCCGCCTCGCACGCCGCTTGCCGACGCCATGGGTCCGTCTGCTGGTCATCGCCACGGGGCTGGTGATGAGTGCGGTGTTTTTCAGCCGGATTTGACGCCCGGCATCACTGGGTCGGCACCTTGACTCCGGCAGCCACCTGGTCCAGGCGGGCCCGTTCGGCCAGCACTTTACCCACATAGCCGCCATCCGAGGACTCGGTCACAGCATCACCTCCCAGGTAAAAACGCAGACCGGCCTCCATGGAGCCCTTGACCCGGATCGCGTCGGCCAGCACTTCGGCGCCAACACGCAGGTTGACCAGCGGATCAAAAGCCGTGTCGCTGCCCCCGTGTGCCTCGAAACGCCGGGCATGGATGCCACCCATGACCTGCATCAACCCTTGGGCACCGGCATGGCTCTGGACATAAGGGTGAAAGCTCGATTCGATCGCCATGACCGCCAGGATGAGGTGCGGCGGCAGTTTGTACTGGGGTGCCACGTTGTGAGCCTCGGCCACCAGCGCGGCCACGGGTTCAGGCGCCACGCGGTACTTCTCGGCCAGCCAATAGGCGATGGCCGCCTGCTCGGGGGGCAAGTCTGCAGGGTTGAGGGCCGGCGCACGTTCGGCCGCGTTCTCGGGCAACCAGGACACCAGCACATTGCGTTCGCGCAGCCAGTCGAACACGGCGTGCTCGGCTGCATGCAACCAGGCGGGCTGCCACCAGAGCGCCAGCACCAGCGCAGCCGCAGCCAGTCCCAGCATGGCCAGGCTGCTGTGGGTCACAAGGAACAGGCCACGACCGATATCGGAGATCAGCAGGGCCAGTCGGCGTTGCCAAATGCTGGTTTCTGCCATGGTCCGGGGATTATCCTCAAAGGCTGATCCGCGCCACAGGCGCCAGCGCACATGCGCCCGGTGCGGCAGGGATAATCGGGCCATGTCTTCCAGAACCCGTGTGGTCGTCGGCCTCTCCGGCGGCGTAGATTCAGCCGTTAGTGCTTACTTGCTCAAACAGCAAGGCTACGACGTGGTCGGCATCTTCATGAAGAACTGGGAAGATGACGACGACAGCGAATACTGTTCCTCCAACATCGACTTTGTGGACGCCGCCGCGGTGGCGGACGTGGTCGGCATCGAGATCGAGCACGTCAACTTTGCAGCCGAATACAAGGACCGGGTGTTTGCCGAATTCCTGCGCGAATACCAGGCCGGACGCACGCCCAACCCCGACATCCTGTGCAACGCCGAGATCAAGTTCAAGTCCTTTCTTGACCACGCCATTCGGCTGGGGGCCGAGAAGATCGCCACCGGCCACTATGCACGGGTACGGCTGAACGCGGCCACCGGCCGCCACGAACTCCTCAAGGGCCTGGATCCGTCGAAGGACCAGAGCTATTTTCTGCACCGCCTCAACCAGACCCAGCTGTCCAAGACGCTGTTCCCGGTGGGTGAGCTGCACAAGACCGAGGTGCGCCGCATTGCCGAAGAGATCGGCCTGCCCAACGCCAAGAAAAAGGACTCCACCGGCATCTGCTTCATCGGCGAGCGGCCGTTTCGCGAGTTCCTCAACCGCTACATCAGCAAGGAACCCGGCCCGATCAAGGACCCGACGGGCCGCACCATCGGCAAACATGTGGGCCTGAGCTTCTACACGCTGGGCCAGCGCCAGGGCCTGGGCATTGGCGGCATCAAGGCCAAGGGCGCGCAAAAAGGGCAAGGGGAGCACCAGCCCTGGTTCGTCGCTCGCAAGGACATCGACAAGAACACCCTCTGGGTGGTGCAAGGCCATGACCACCCCTGGCTACTCTCGCAAGGGCTGCAGGCCGAAGACGCCAGCTGGTGCGCCGGTGTACCGCCTGCACCCGGCACTTACGCCGCCAAGACCCGCTACCGCCAGGCCGATGCGCCCTGCACCCTGAGCGCAGGCGCTGACGGCCAGACCGCCCTCGCTTTCGGCCTGCACTTTCCAGATGCGCAATGGGCCGTCACGCCGGGGCAGAGCGCCGTCCTGTATGACGGCGAAGTGTGTCTCGGCGGCGGCGTCATCAACACGGCCATTCCTGCTGTGAAAGCGGTCTGAGCCCATGAAACTCGCCGCCCTCCAGATGGTCTCCGGACCCGATGCGCAGGTCAATCTGGCGACCGCGCTGGCCCTGATCGAACAGGCGGCGCAGGCCGGTGCCGAACTGGTGGGCCTGCCCGAATATTTCTGCCTGATCGGCCGGCAGGACACCGACAAGCTCGCGATCGCCGAACACGAAGGCCAGGGTCCGCTGCAGGACGCCTTGCGCGATGCGGCCCGGCGCCACGGTGTGTGGCTGGCCGGCGGCACCCTGCCGCTGCGCGGCAACCAGCCCGGGCGGGTGCGCAACAGCACCCTGGTCTGGAACCCGCTGGGTGAACAGGTCGCCCGTTACGACAAGGTGCACCTGTTTGCCTACGACAACGGCCGCGAGCATTACGACGAGTCGCGCGTGCTGGAAGCCGGAAACCAGCCTGTGGCTTTTGATCTCGCCTCACGCGATGGCCACACCTGGCGCGTGGCCCTGTCGGTCTGTTACGACCTGCGCTTTGCCGAGCTCTACCGGCAATTGCAGCCGGACCTGATCCTGGTGCCCAGTGCCTTTACCCACACCACGGGCCAGGCGCACTGGGAAGTGCTGCTGCGCGCCCGCGCCATCGAAAACCTGGCCTACGTCATGGCGCCAGCCCAGGGCGGCCGACACCCGAGCGGCCGCCGCACCTGGGGCCAGACGATGGTCATTGACCCCTGGGGCGAAGTGCTGGCGCAGCAGGCCGAAGGCCCGGGCGTGGTGCTGGCCAACTGCGACAGCCAGCGCCTGCAGGCGGTGCGGACCCAGCTGCCGGCGTTGCAGCACCGGGTGCTCTGAGCCTGCGCAAAACGCGCGGCGAAGCCTGACTCAGTCGATCGTTTGCAGGCGCGCATGGATGCGCCGCGTGACCTTCCACACACCCCACAGCACCAGCGGAATCGACAGCCCGGCCGCCATTTCAGGGTGAATGGGCAGGCCGATCTGTTTGAGGGCCTTGGCACCATACAGCACCAGGCTCACCACGTAGTAGCTGATGGCCGCGATCGACAGGCCTTCGACCGTGCTTTGCAAGCGCAACTGCAGGGCCTGGCCGCGCGTGAGTTTTTCGAGCAGCTGCTGGTTCTGCGTTTCGGTGGCAATGTCGACCCGGGTGCGCAGCAGCGCGCTGGTGCGCGTGATGCGGTCGGACAGTGCCGCCAGGCGCTGCGCCGTGGCCGCCACGGTAGCCATGGCCGGGCCCATGCGGCGCTGCAGGAATTCACCCACCGTCTGGGTGCCGTGCACCGGGCGTTCGCGCAGTTCACCAATGCGCTCGCGCACCACCGCGTCGTAGGCGCGCGTGGCTGAAAAGCGGTAGCCGTGCTCGGCCGTGGCGCGCTCGACGCGGGCGGCCAGCGCCACCAGGTCGTCGAGCAGGGCCTGGTCGCTGTCCTGCTTGCCTTCAAGTCGCGCCGCAATACCGGCCAGCCGGATTTCGGCCTGCGCCAGTTCGGGCGAGAGCTGCTTGGCCACCGGCAGACCGCGCAAGGCCATCAGACGGTAGGTTTCGAGTTCGAGCACGCGCTGCGAAATCCGGCCGGCACGACCTTCGGGCGTTTCGCCGCAGGTGACCACCAGCATGCGCTCGAAACCGTCGTCGCCGATACGAAAGTGGGTCAGCAGGCAGGAATGCGATTCGCCGTGCACGGTGTTGCCCATGTGCGAACCGATCACCATGCCCTCGCCCAGCCACTGCTGGGCCTTGGCCAGCATGTCGGGCTCGCCCATGCCCTCGGGCAGCATGGCCAGCTGGATGGCGGCCACCGTCTGGCCCGGGATGCTGCGAAGCCAGTCGGCGCCGGTGGCCACATGGCTGAGCAACTCGGGCAAGGCACTGCCCCAGCCGGCGTGCGTGGGCAGGGGCTGCACGATGGAATAGCGGGTGAACTCGGTGTGACGTTCCCACTTGACGGTGTAACCCTCGCAGCGCAGGCGCAGGAAGTTGCCCTGCAACTGGGCAGGCGTCAGGTCGTCATGGCCGGGCAGGCGCTGCAGCAAGGCGCATTCCTGCTCACGGCGCACGTCTGCGTTCAGCACCGCCACATAGGTGATCAGCGCTGGCAGACGCACCCGCGCCGAGGGTCGGGCATGCACTTCGTTGTGCAGCTCGCGCCGCAGCAAATCGTCGGGCGGCAGGACGCGGGAGTCGAGTTCGTTCATGGATGCATTGTCACCGCAGCCGGGCAGGGCGTCCATGCACCCCCCTGGCGCTCACTGGGGTCCGGCACCGGACAGGTCAGGAACCGGCGCGGCAGGGGACGGCTCGGGCTGCAGCAGATCGCCCGAACGCAGGCCCCACCCGGTCCAGCGCAACAGGGCCGCGACCACCACGCTGGCCAAGGCCAGCGCCAGCAAACCCGGCAACTGCGGCAGCACGGCGGCCTTGACCAGCTTGAGCGTGAGTGCGGCGAAAGCGGTCAGCGGGAAAGACAGGCTCCACATCGGCCAGCCAAAGGGCTGGTCAAAACACTTGGGCAACTGGGCCAGGGCCAGCACCACAAAGGCCAGCGCCAGGCACCACAGACCCAGCGACACGGCCAGCGGCCATTGCCAGGCCATGAGGCCGAACGGGATCACGGAAGGCGGTGCGATCAGGATGAAGACACTGGGCCGCATGCGCGCTGGCCAGGGACCCAGGCGTTGCAGACGCAGCACGAGCAACAGCAGGATCACGGGCCAAAGCACCGCCCCCACCGTCCACTGCACCGCCGACCAGACCGGGTGACCCAGAGGCAAGCCCGCCAGCGGCAACAGCACATTGCCGACGATCGGGATCAACAGGGCCGGGGTCACGCCGATCCAGCGCGAGGCACCTGAGCGCAACCAGCGCATCACCACCCAGGTCGTCACGGCGGCTTGCGCCGTGGCGCCGGTCATCCACAACGCATTCCAGATGGCCCAAGGGCCAGTCAAGGTCACGCCGCAGGTGGCCAGCAGGATCATTGAGACTGCCGGCGTGGCCACAAACACATGGCGCACCGGATGCGCGGCGTCATGCACGCGGGTCAGGGGCCAGCGCACAAAGCGCCAGGCCGTGATGCCCAGCAAGGCCAGCATCAGCACGCCTGCCAGCAGCGCGGCAACCTGCGCCACGCCGGTGGCGACCTCGCCCATGGCCATGGCAGCCTGCGCCCAGGCCAGGCTCAGGCCGCACAGGCCCATGACCGGCACAAAGCCGATCAGACCCAGGTGTTCGATCGAAGCCGGCAGCCGCGCAGGCGCGTCACCGGCAGGCGCAGCGCAGGCCACTGCCGGATCCGGTCAGCAGCACTTGCCGTTGGTACCGCAGGCGCCACCGTCCTTGACACCCAGCTTGCGCAGGATGATGCCCATGGGGCAGAAGTTGGTCAGGCCAAACTGGAACAGGTTCAGGCCCACGAAAGCGGTAAAGGCCAGGAACCACGCATTCACGAACAGCGGGGATCCCTCGACGCCCAGCGCCAGCGACAGCATGATGAACAGGCCAGCAATCACGCGAATGTAACGTTCAACAGTCATTTCATTTCTCCTTTGAAATCAATCAAACAAGGTCATTCCCGCGACAGCGGGAATCCATGGACCCCGGGTCAGGCCCGGGGTGACATGAGGGAGCCCGACCTCAGGCATTTTCAAAACGCTTACGGTAGAGCGCGTAGTACAGCACCGGAATCACCACCAATGTGAGCAGGGTGGACACCAGGATGCCGAAGATCAGCGAGATGGCCAGGCCGTTGAAGATCGGGTCATCGAGGATGAAGAAGGCGCCGATCATGGCGGCCAGTCCGGTCAGTGCAATGGGTTGCGCACGCACCGCGGCCGACTGCACCACCGCATCCTTGAAAGCCATGCCGGTCTTGACCTGCAGCTCAATGAAGTCCACCAGCAGGATGGAGTTGCGCACGATGATGCCGGCCAGCGCGATCATGCCGATCATGCTGGTGGCGGTGAACTGTGACTGCAACAGCGCGTGGCCCGGCATCACGCCAATGATGGTCAGCGGGATCGGCGCCATGATGACCAGCGGCGTGAGGTAGCTCCTGAACTGCGCCACCACCAGCAGGTAGATCAGGATCAGGCCCACGCCATAGGCGGCGCCCATGTCGCGGAAAGTCTCAAACGTGATCTGCCACTCGCCGTCACACTTGATGGCGTACTGGCGGACGGGGTCCTGAGGCTGGCGAATCCAGTACTCGCCCAGTTCGCCGGCGTTCGGCAGCTGCGCGTCCTTGAGGTTCGGGCGGATCGCAAACAGGCCGTACAGCGGCGAGTCCAGCTTGCCGGCCATGTCGCCGAACACATAGCTCACAGGCATCAGGTCCTTGGTGAACAGCGGCTTGTCGATGATGCCCTTGTCCACCTGCACCAGCTCGGACAGCGGCACCAACTTGCCGTTGGCCGCACGCATGGGCAAGGCCAGGATGTGGTCAAGACCGACCTGCGAGACCTGCGGCAGCTGCAGGCGCACGGGCACCGGCAGCTTGGACTGCGCATCGTGCAGGTACGCAGCGTCCATGCCCGAGAGCGCGCCATGCACCGTCTGCGCAATCGCGGCCACCGGAATACCCAGCGACTCGGCCCGCTGGCGGCGCACCGTCAGGTGCACCCTGGGGGCGTCGGCCTTGAGCGTGCTGTCGAGCGCCACGATGTCGGGCGTGTCGTCGAAGGCTTTCAGGATGCGGGCAGCCAGCTGCTGGCGACCGGCTTCATCGGGGCCATAGACCTCGGCGACCAGCGGGCTCATGACGGGCGGGCCGGGCGGCACTTCGACCACCTTGACACGGGCGCCATAGGGCTCGCCGAGTTTTTCCAGATCGGGCCGCAGGCGCTGCGCGATCGCATGGCTCTTTTCGCTGCGGTGCGCCTTGTCGACCAGGTTCACCTGCAGGTCGCCCTGCTCGGCGTCGGCGCGCAGGTAGTACTGGCGCACCAGTCCGTTGAAGGTGATCGGGCTGGCGGTGCCGGCATAGCCCTGCAGGTCACGCACTTCCTTTTGCTGGGCCAGGAAGGCGCCCATGTCGTGCAGCAGCGAGGCGGTGTTTTCCAGCGGCGTGCCAGCCGGCATTTCCACCACCACCTGGAACTCGCTCTTGTTGTCAAAGGGCAGCATCTTGAGCACCACCCACTGCACGACCGTCAGACCCACCGACAGCAGCAGCGCCACCACGATGCCGCCCAGCAGCAGCCAGCGCTTGCGCGCGCTTTCGAGGAAGGGCGTGAGCACCCGTGTGAACACGCTCTGCAGCTTGCCTGCCAGACCGGTCTGGGCATCGGCTGCACCGTGGCCGTGGTCGGCCCCGTGCGACTTCATCAGCTTGAGCGCGAGCCAGGGCGTCACGGTAAAGGCAATCGCCAGCGAGATCGCCATGCCCAGGCTGGAGTTGATCGGGATCGGGCTCATGTAGGGGCCCATCAGGCCGCTCACAAAGGCCATCGGCAACAGCGCGGCGATCACGGTCAGCGTGGCCAGGATGGTCGGACCACCGACCTCGTCCACGGCCGCCGGAATGATCTCGCGCAGCGGCTTGCCCGGGAACAGCTGCTGGTGCCGGTGGATGTTTTCCACCACGACGATCGCGTCGTCCACCAGGATGCCGATGGAAAAAATCAGCGCGAACAGGCTCACCCGGTTGAGCGTGAAGCCCCAGGCCCAGCTGGCAAACAGCGTGGCGGTCAGCGTCAGGATCACCGCGCCGCCCACAATCACCGCCTCGCGCCGGCCCAGGGCCAGGCCCACCAGCAGGATCACCGAGCCGGTGGCAAAGGCGAGTTTCTGGATCAGCTTGTTGGCTTTTTCGGCTGCGGTTTCGCCGTAGTCGCGTGTGACGGTGGTGCGGATGTCGGCCGGAATCACGGTGTTGCGCAGCACATCGAGGCGCGCACGGGCACCCGAGGCGACATCGACCGCGTTCTCGCCGGGTTTCTTGGTCACGGTGAGCGTCACGGCCGGATAAACCTGGCCGGCTTGCACACCGGCCGCCTCAGCATCTGCCACACCCGGCGTGTACCAGACGTAGCGCTGCGGCTGCGCAGCACCGGCTTCGACCTTCGCGACTTCACGCAGATACACCGGTTTGCCGTTGTGCACGCCCACCACCAGGCCCGCCACGTCTTCGGCAGACGTCAGGAACTCGCCGGTCTCGATGCTCAGCATTTGTGCGCTGTCGGCCTGCACCACAGCGCCCGAAGGCATGCCAAAGTTGGCGGCCGCCAGAATCGACTTGAGCGAGAGCAGGTCGATGCCGCGCTCGCGCAGGCGGGTCGGGTCGAGCTGCACCTGCACCACCCGGCCCGGGCCGCCGATGGTCTGCACCTCGCGGGCGCCCTTGACCTGCTTGAGCTCCATCTCCAGCGTGCGGGCCACGCGTTCGATTTCCAGCGCCGAAGTCGCATCGGGACTCCACAGCGTCACGCCCAGCACCGGCACATCGTCGATGCCCTTGGGCTTGACGATGGGCGGCAGCGTGCCCAGATCACGCGGCAGCCAGTCCTGGTTGGCGTTGAGCACGTCGTACAGGCGCACCAGCGCCTCGGTGCGCGGCACGCCCACCTGAAACTGCACGGTGAGCACCGCCACACCGGGCCGCGCCACCGAATAGGTGTGCTCAATGCCCTGGATCTGGCTGAGCACCTGCTCGGCCGGGCGCGCCACCATGTTCTGCACCGTCTGGCTGCTGGCCCCCGGGAAAGGGATCAGCACATTGGCCATGGTCACGTTGATCTGCGGCTCTTCCTCGCGCGGGGTGACGAGCACGGCGAACAGACCGAGCAGCAAGGCCACCAGTGCCAGCAAGGGCGTGATCGCGTTGGACTGGAAGGCCGCGGCCAGGCGTCCGGAGACGCCCATGGGTTCTTGTGGAGATGACATGGTCGGCCTCACTTGGCGGGCTGCGCGCCAGCCAGACCGGCCTGGATGGCATTCACCGCCACGGCGTCGCCCGCCTTCAGGCCCGCGAGCACCTCGACGCTCTCGCCATGCGAGGCACCCAGGCGAACCGCCTTGAGCACAAAGCCCTTGTCGCTGGCCACATAGACACCGGTGAGCTCACCACGACGCAGGACGGCCGCCTGCGGCACCACCATGCGCTGGGCCGAACCGCCCACAAAGCGCACCCGGGTCTGCTGGCCCGGCAGCATCTGCGCCGACACGGCGGCAGGCACATCCATCTTCCAGGTCAGCGTCTGGCTGACCGGGTCGGCCGCGGTCACGCCCTGCTGCGCAGCAGGCTGGACCCAACGGTCGCCGGCCTGCAGTTCGATGCGCTGCGCACTGCGCGCCTGCGCGCCCATGGACGCCGGCACCTGCACCACCACGCGCAGTGGCTGCGGCGCATAGACCACCGCCACCGGCTTGCCCGGCACCGCCAGGTCGCCGGCCTGCGCCAGCGTCTCGAGCACGTAGCCGTCAAACGGGGCCGTCACCTGCGTGAAGGACTGGGCCAGCCGTGCCTGCTGCGCACCGGCACCGGCACCGGCACGGGCCGCCTGTGCGGCCTTGTATTGCGATTCGGCCACGTCCAATGCGGCCTGGCTCACAAAACCCTGCTTGCGCAGGTCGCGCGTGCGCTGCACATTCGCCTGGGCGTTGGCCAGTTCGGCCTCGGCCTGCGCCACCTGGGCCTGGCTGCGGGTCACGCCTGTCTGGGTGTCGCGGTCATCGATCGTGGCCAGCACCTGACCGGCACGCACCTTGTCGCCCACCTTGACCTGCAGGCTGGCCACCCGGCCGGTGGCCTGCGCAGATACCGTGGCCTGACGCACGGCCTCGACCACGCCATCGATCTCATACCCTGTATTGACCGCCTGCGAAGACAAAGTGACCACCGGCACCTGCGGACCAGCCCAAGCCAGACCTGCCGCCATCGACAAGCCGGAAATCAGAAACCAACGGGAAACAAAGCGCATGGAATTTCTCCTTGTGCACGATTCTATCGTATACCCCATGGGGTATAAAAATCCTGCACAAAACCTGAGCCACTGAGGGGACAAAGCATACCCACTCTGATGTGAGGCTATGGCTGCAGACCCGGCCTGTCTGTGATTTGGCCGTCACCGGCGCTTGTTAATTGGGGTCAGATCCCAATTGTTTGGGTGCAAGCACCTCGCGCGTCATGCCAGACTTGATCGGGCATCCATGGATCCCATGGTCAAGCCCTGGGATGACAAGGAGGCATGCAGGCCATGCTATCCGCGTGGTCGAGCAGGGCTAACCGTCGTCAAAACAATTGGGATCTGACCCCGATTTACCGGTTTATTCTTCGGTGTTCATGAGAGCCATCAGCTCGGCGACTGTGCGTACATCGAGCTTGATCATGATGCTGCTCTTGTATTGCGCTACTGTGGCGCCGGTGATGCCGAGCTCGCGGCTAATGTCCTGGTTGCGGTAACCATTGAGAAGCATCCGCAGCACCTCGCGTTCACGTGGCGACAGACGGGCGAGACGGCTGTAACGGAACATTTGACGGTCTTTGGCTGCCTGTCTTCTCTGGTCCCAGGCAATGCCCTTTTCAACGGCTGCAAGCAGTTTCATCCGCATGATGGGCTTGATCAGAAACTGCAGCGCGCCACGCTCCAAAGATGTGACCGCCTGCTCCACCGTGCTTTGGCCCGACGCGATGATCACCGGCATCAAAATGCCCAGGGCTTTCAGACGTGCCTGCACCTCCACCCCGTTCATCGTCGGCAAGCGCATGTCCAGCAGCAACACGGCTGGCGACACGGGCGTGACAAAACTCAGGAACATCTGCGGGTCAGAAAAAGCGTAAACCCGGTAGCCCTCGCTGCTCAGTTCACGCTGCATGATTTCCAGGATAGCCTGGTCATCCTCGACCAGAAAGACATGGCCCTTGTGCTCCGTGATCGATTGCGCCTGGGCACTGGCTTGCAAAAAATTATCGTCCATGATTCGGTCGGTTTAATGAAATGCGTTGGGCAGAGTCAGGCGCATGTGGCCGCCCTGACTCGATGGCACAGTCTCCAGGTAGCCACCGTGCGATTTGGCAATGTGGCGGCACAACCAGAGGCCAAAACCCATGCCCTGCGGCTTGGTCGAATAATTCATTTCAAACACTTTCTCTTCGAGCTCTGGCGGCACACCCGGACCGTTATCGATCACATCGACAAGCGCCATGCTGCCCACATCCATCACGATGTCAATGCGCCCGTTTTGGCGCCCAGCCATGGCCTCGACGGCGTTATTGACCAGGTTCTGCAACACGATCTCAAGCTGCGCCGGGTTGATGAGCACCACCGGCTCGGCGTCGACACGCACCTGCAGCACCACCCCGCTCTTTTCCATCAGGGCCGGGGCAAGCTCATGCACCCAGTGAGTTATCCAGCGCGACAAGTGCAAGCGTTCCTTTTCCTGGGGCTTCTTGGCGGCAAACAGGCTGCGCACGTTTTGCACAATGGCTGCAGCACGCTGGTTTTCACGCAGAATGGCCTGCAACACCTGCGCCTCCTCCTGCGGACTCACGCGCTTGCCGCTGGCCAGGTATTCGGCATTGAGCTGGATGGCGGTCAAAGGCTGCCTGAGCTCGTGCGCCAGACTGGCCACCGTCGGATCGTTGTCACGCAAGGCGTTCGTTATCAGCATTGACAGCAAGCTCGATTCCTTTTCGCGCAGACGGGCTTCAACCTGCTGCACCACCTGCTCCAGCCGGAACTTGTCGGTCCTGAACGCATCCATCAGTACACTGGCAGTGGCTGTCAGCACCACATACCCCAATGAGAAGGTGATGTAGATCCAGGCAGCGCGCGCCTGCAGCCACTCTGTTCCGGTGCCGTCGGGGTACACGATGAACTGGTAGCCCATATAAGCGCGCCCCAGCGCCTCCAGCACCAGGTGCAGCGTCAGCAATACCACCAGCATCTTGGCAATGCCGTTAGGCCGATTGCGATACACCAGCACGGCCTCGCGCAGCGCAAGAGAAAACAGCACCAGAATCTGGGTTGCCATGACCACGTAATGCCAGACGCCTTGCAACGTCATGTTCAGTGTCAGGTGCACCATCGTGAGCACAAGAACCACGATCGAACCTCTGATCTCGGAACGCCGCGAAAGCTCCATCCGCACTGACCGCAGAAACAGCACCAGCGCCAGGTAAGCCGACTCGGCCAGCATCAACCCCAGCGCCTGAAAGACCGAGCCGTCATCCACAAACCGGGACACGCCAAACACCAACCCGGCACCCAAGCCAGTGACCAGGATGTAAACCCCCGAACGCTCGATGCTCAGCGGCTTGAACGCCCCCAGCGTGGTCGCCCACAGCACGGCGTAGGACAGCACGCCCAGGGTCAGGATCAAGGAGTCAGTCATGTGCAGCCTCTGGGGGCAGCAGGCGGCGCAGGCTGCGAATTTTCTGCCAGAGCAGGGCCTTGGGCATGGCCATGCCCATGACCTGCATGCACCGTTCCAGCCATCCCTGGCGATGCTGCAACCGGTCAATGGCCTTGGCCAGGTCTCTGACCACTGCCGCGCCATAGGCCTGCTCGGCCTTTTGCAGGGCGGCACGCAGCTCTGGCAATGCCAGATCCATCATGGCCAGATCGATCACATCGCGGCTGAAGACGCCGTCATCGGCCTGACGGTCGGCATTGGCGAGTAGCTTGCTCGCCGCCAAATCCATTGCCGTCAGGCAGCTGATGCCCAGCAAGTCGTCCGCGGACCGTGGTGGCTCCAGCTCAATGCGGGCTTCGCGCACGATCTCGAACTTGATCGACTGGCCATCCATCTGCACCTGCGTGCGCACACCGTATTGGTCAGCGCGCACCTCCCGCGTCAGCGCCAAAGGCAAAGCGCCCGCCCTCGTGATCGGCGCCAGGCCAGAGGTCCCCGTCAAGATCTGACGCAGTTCGCGATAGCCTGCCGGGTCTGACACCAGAAAGTCCATGTCCACCGACTCGCGGTACTCGCCATAACGCAGCGCAATGCAAGTCCCCCCCCCGAACAGGCAGCCATGGGCACGCAGCACATCGCCATCAAGTGCGGCCAACACATGGGCAATGCGTTGATGGTGCGGCCGCTCAAACATGGGCACCGCTTTTCAAAAACGCCTGCTGCAAGGCTTGCCACAAGTCACGCTCGTGCGCCGGCATGACCTGCATGTCCAGATGGCGCGCATTGCGCTCGTAAATGTCAAACGCTTCTGCAGGCGTGAGCGTGTCGGTGCCATGCACCTGCCAGGCCAGTGACCTGAGCTGCGGGTAATCGGCCAGCGCTATGTGCACGGGCAGCCACGCAGCACGATCTGCAGGGGCGCAAGCCATGGCCGCCTGCTGCTCAGGCGTTTGGGCCTGCAAGGACATGCCCAGCGCGGCCACCACATTGCACCAGGCTCCCATCGTCACCGAAGGCTCGCCCTTTTCGATGCGGTGCAAAGTCACACGCGAGAGGCCTGCAGCCTCGGCGACGGTAGTGGCGTTCAGACGCAAGGCCTTGCGACGGGCGCGCAGCGTCTCGCCCAAGGCCTGAAGATGGGCGGTGGGCTGCGCAGCCAGGAAAGGAGATGGTTTCGGCATAATGTTCCTCATTATTTTCAAAATCGTAGTTTTGTCAATAATGAGGAACAATTTCAATAACCTGTTGGGGTGCAGCACATTCGCATCCAGCAACGCGGTGTATCTGGCCGAGCCCGGCATGCATGGACCCTCGGGTCGAGCCCGAGGGTGACAGCCCGAAGATGTCATGCTCCGACTTGATCGGGCATCCATGCATCACCCCACATGCACATTGCTCTGCACGATGTGCTGGTCGATCAGCACCTGCAGCGACGCATCGCCCGAGTACTGGTAGACGTTGAAGGTCTGGCCGTTTTGCGTGACGGTGCCGCTCTGGGCCCAGGTGCCGGTCGACTGACCGTCATCGAGCAGGTTGCTCAGACTGATCACGTCAGACGCGTCACCGGTGATCTGCAGCACATGCAGGCCGCTGTCATTGGTGGGCAGTTCCAGCACATCGCTCACATTCAGGCGCAGCAGTTCGGGGGTGTTGTTGCTCAGCTTGGCCATCGCGATCAGGGGATCGCTCCCACCCAGACCCTCAACACCACCCAGACCCTCAGCACCACTCAGAGCCTCAACCTCACCCTGGTCAGCCGCCGCGCGCAGCACCTGCGTCAGGTCCAGCACCGGCAGGGCCTGGTTTTGCAGCCACACGTCGGCCAGCACATGCGCTGCGCCGTCGGTCGTGATGTAGTTGCCCAGCAGGCCCACGGCGTTGCCGTTGTTCTGCAGCTCGGACGCTTGCGCGTGCAGACCCAGCGATGCGATGCTCAAGTCGGCCAGCGAACGCAGCTCGCCCGCGTCGGTCTGCGCGTCGCCGTTGGCGTCCACCCAGACCTGCAGCTCAGAAAAGGCGGTGTCGCCAGCATCGATAACGCCATCGCCGTTGCTGTCGAGTGCCGCCAAGGCTGCAAAACCGTCGAGCGCCTTGCTGCCATTGGCCAGCGTGGTGCCCGAGCCAAACAGTTCGGCACCGCTGTCGATCAGGCCGTTACCGTCCAGGTCGCGCACCAGCAAACCATCGCCGCCGGCCACCCAGGCCGCGCGCTCGGCCACGCCGTTGGCGTCCAGGTCAAACACCACGCCAGCGGCCAGCGTGGTCGTCTCGATACCGTCGCCGTCGAGGTCCAGCACGAGCGGGGTCATGCCGGTCACGCTCTGCGTCACAGTGAAGTCACGGCCGGTGGCGGTGTAGGCATCGCCCGTGGGCGAAAGTACCTTGGCCACAAAGTTGTTGGTACTGCCCGGTGCAATCGTCGCGTCATAAGTCCAGGTCACGCCGTTGACCTTGACCTGTCCCAGATCGACCCCGTTGTTGTACAGGTGCACCGTCTCGCCGGTCAGCAATTCACGGCTGAGTGTGCCGCTGATGCTCGGTCGGGTGGAGACGATGGCGCTGTTGTCGGTCACCGTGTGGATCACGCGGTTGGAGTGGAACGTGATGTCCTGGATGATGGCAAAGTCCTGGCGCCCACCCGAAATCTCGAAATAGTGGGCGGCCTGGTTGTTGGTGAATGTGCCCGAGTCGATCGTCTGGGTGCTCGTGTTGACCGGAATGCTCTGGGTGCGCAGCAACTTGCCATCCACGTCGAAGTAGCTGACCGTGCGGTCCAGGCCATCGACACCCGTGATCGAGAACTGGACGCGGGTCATGTCCACCGTGCGGCTGGTAAAGCGCCAGACCTCGGTGTTGGCGGTCGTAGTCGAGTTTTCGCGGTTGATCATGAACCCGGCGGTGTCGGTGCCCAAGGTGCCCGTGAAGGTGCCTTGATCATCCAAGTGCGGGTTCATCATGTTCAACTCGTCGATGAAGAAGTACTGCGTCAAGTTACCGCCCGGTGTGGTGAAGGTACCCTGCGAGTCGCGGCCAGTAGAGAAGTCATCGAACACGGAGGTGGTCGTTGTCGTGACCGATTCGACAGTCACGCTGCGGATGCTGGCAGTGGCCTCCACCTCCGGAGGATTGCCCCCGGCTATGGTCAACGAGAAGCTGGCGGAATCGTCAATCACCGCGCCACTGGCGCTTTCGATCTTGGCCACAAAGCTGTGGATGCCCGCCGACAAAGGTGTGACCAGCGGCAAGGTCCAAGTCTTGGTCACCGGGTCCACGGTGGCCACACCCAGCAACTTGCTGCCCTCATAAACCTTGATCACCTCACCCATGCCCAGAGGCACCTCGTAAGTACCCGCGAGCACAGGTGTGTTGTCGGTGGTCACACTGCTGTTGGGCAGTTTGGCCGGTGCAGAAGTGGTCGTCAGTTCGTCCATGAACCAGTCATCACCGGTGGCTGCCTTGATTTTGAAACTTGTGGCCGACTTGGACCCAAGGTCGTAGGTGAATAGGCTACCCAGCACCGAGGCATACATGAAAGTGTTGTCCACAAGGTTGTTCTGTGCGTCGTAGAACTGGATCACCGCCGGATTCACAGACTGGTAATTCAGGCCGGCCTGCTTGAAGGAGATGCTGCTGAAAGGACCGTTCTTCGAGACAAAGGTGTAATCGGTCGCATAGGTAGTAGACCCCCAAGGTCCATAGCCCATCTGCAGGTACTCATCCCTGATGCCAATGTAATCGTCCAGTGCCGTCACGCCAGTAGAGGCATTGAGACGGACAAAGACGTTGTAAGCCGAATTGGTATCCAAGCGCAAGGCGCTGATTTTCCAATTGTTGGTGTCCAGCACCGTGGTCCCAGTGTTGAGCACGGTGTTACCCGCCAACGTGGTGAACTCTTCGACAATCGTTGCTGGGCCGGCGTCGGCATAGCCAATGCTGACAGACTGGGCATTGGTGAGGGTGATCCCAGCCCCCCCACTGACCAGGACTTGGGCCTGCGTTGTGCTGTGGTTGAACACCCGGTAGGGAGTACCTCCAATGGTCAAGGCGCTGTCCTCGCTCCAGCTGCCGGCCAGGCCGGTGTTGCCCACTGCGCCGCCCACACTCACCCCGTCGAGCGCAAGCTTGTCGAGCGTGACGGTATCGGTGGCGGTGGCGTTGACGAGCAAGCGCACTTTGGCGGCAGCACCAGAGCCAACCACCGCGCCGCCCAAAGACAGCACATCGTTGGCTGACAGCGTCAGGGACGAGCCGCCTTGCAGCTGCACCACCTCGATCTGCTCAATCGGCGCCACGGTCTGGGTGCGGCTCAATGCGGTCAGGTCCAGCGTGGTGTTGGCCTGCAGCCTCAGGGTGTCGGTCCCAGCACCGCCATTGACCAACCCGCCTGCGGACAGGAGCGACTGGGCATTGGTGCCCAGAATGATCGTGTCGTCCCCGCCCAGCGCCGCCAGGGTACCCACGGTGTATGTGAGCGTGTTGGCGCTGTCTGTGGCTGGCGGTGTGGTGCCAGCCACCAGCGTGTTGTCGTTGGCCACCGCATTGGGCGAGAATGTTGATTCATTTTGAAAACTGAGCCAGTCTGAGGCGAATTCACGACGAAATCTGAGCCACGTTAACCGCATATCCTGCCTATTTTTTAGGCAGGAGCGTGCAGGAGTGATTAACGTGGGAACACTG
>JACCDV010814703.1_pt1 | contig 19202 bp, 21 predicted proteins | sample 7446131 | NCBI WGS metagenome assembly JACCDV01 (sample SAMN15323448, study PRJNA562643) | freshwater metagenome | isolation source: river surface water | place: USA:Blue River Watershed | collected 2017-08-17 | reverse complement strand
TATTCGCGCCGCACCGCCAAGGGCGGCAAGGATTATTTCTGGCCGCACGATGTGGAACATGTGTTGGACGAAACCGGCAAAGTCGTCGGTGCCAAGCTCAAGAACGAAGCCGACAGCGGCGACGGCCGCCTGCCCGTGGGCACCGCCATCGATTACGAAGGCGTGGGCACCATGTCCAAGTCCAAGAACAACGGCGTGGATCCGCAAGACCTGATCGAGCGCTATGGTGCCGACACCGCCCGCTTGTGCACCATGTTCACCGCCCCGCCCGAGGTGACGTTGGAGTGGAACGACGCCGCCGTGGAGGGCAGCTACCGCTTCTTGCGCCGGGTGTGGAACTTCGGTGTCAAGCACGAAGCTGCCCTGAAAGCCGGTATCGCGGTGGACCGCAGCCAGAACGTGACGTTCAGCAAGGCCGCCAAGGCCCTGCGCCTGGACATCCACACCGTGCTCAAGCAGGCCAATTACGACTACGAGCGCATGCAGTACAACACCGTCGTCTCGGCGGTGATGAAGATGCTCAACACGTTGGAGGACGCTGCCTTGTCGGACAGCGCGGAAGACGCGGCCGCTCTGGCCGAAGGCTTTTCGATCCTGCTGCGCGTCTTGTACCCCGCTTGCCCGCACATCGCCGAGCAGCTGTGGACCGAGTTGGGCTATGCCGCTTGCTGCGGCGAGTTGCTCGATGTGGCCTGGCCCGGTGTCGATGAGTCGGCCTTGCAGCGCGACGAGCTTGAACTCATGCTGCAGATCAACGGCAAATTGCGCGGTGCCATTTTGGTGCCCGCATCGGCCGACAAGGCGCAGATCGAAGCGGCAGCCCTGGCCAGCGAGGCCTTCATCAAGCAAGCCGAAGGCGCTGCGCCCAAGAAAGTGATTGTGGTGCCGGGCCGTCTGGTCAACATCGTCGTCTGAGAGTCCCCATGAACGCTTCGCGCCGCCGCCTCTTGTCTGCTTGGACTTCCGTCACGGCTTTGGCGGGGCTGGCTGGCTGCGGCTTTGCGCTGCGCCAGACGCAGGATTTTCCGTTCAAGACCTTGTATGCCAATTTCTCGGCCACATCGCCTTTGGGGGTGGAGCTGCGGCGCAACTTGCTGGGCACAGGGCGCATCGAGCTGCTGACCGACGTCAAGAAAATGCCCGATGCCGATGCCATCCTGGACATCCTGAGCGAAGTCCGCCAGCAGGTGGTGGTGGGCATGAACGCATCCGGTCAGGTGCGCGAGATGCAGCTGCGCCTGCGTGTGAGCTTCCGGTTGCGCACCCCGCAAGGTGAGGAGTGGATCGAGCCGGTGGAGCTGTACCAGCAGCGCGACTTGAGCTTCACCGAAACGGCCGCCTTGTCCAAGGAAATCGAGATGGGCATGATGTACCGCGACATGCAGACGGACATCGTGCAGCAAATCATGCGGCGCCTGTCGATCGTCAAGCCGCGCAAAGCCGTGCCTGTGCCCGCTGCGGCCAAACCCTGACGCCCCAGCGATGCAACTGGCACTTCCTCAGCTGGGTGCGCACCTGCAAAAAGGGCTGCGCAGTCTCTACACCCTGTATGGCGACGAAGCCTTGCTCATGCAAGAGGCGGCCGACGCCATTCGCGCAGCCGCCCGTGCCCAGGGTTACACCGAACGCACGGTGCACACCGTGGCCGGTGCCCATTTTGACTGGAGCGAGGTGCTGGCCGCAGGAGGTTCGATGAGCCTGTTTGCCGACAAGCAAATCGTCGAAGTGCGCATCCCGTCTGGCAAGCCCGGCAAAGAGGGCAGCCCTGCGATCCAGCAATTGGCCGAGTCGGCCCAGGGCAACGACAGCACGCTGACCTTGTTCTTGTTGCCCCGCCTGGATGCCGCCACCCGCAAGGGCGCGTGGTTTGGGGCGCTGGAAGGTTCGGGTGTCACCCTCCAGATCGATCCGGTCGAGCGCAACGCCTTACCGCAGTGGATCGCTCAGCGATTGCAGCGCCAAGGCCAGAGCGTGGCCGCAGGTGAAGAAGGCCAGCGCACCCTGCAGTTTTTTGCCGACCGTGTCGAAGGCAATTTGCTGGCGGCGCACCAAGAGATTCAAAAACTCGGCCTGCTTTATCCCGCCGGTGAACTCAGCCAGGACCAGGTGGAAGCTGCCGTGCTCAATGTGGCGCGCTACGACGTGTTCAAGTTGTCCGAATCCGTGCTCTCGGGCCAGGTGTCCCGCGTGCAGCGCATGCTTGACGGCCTGCAGGCCGAAGGCGAGGCTGCCGTGCTGGTGCACTACACCCTGGCCGAAGACATCCGTGCCCTCAAGCGTGTCAAAGATGCCATGGCCGCAGGCAAGCCCTTGCCCATGGCCTTGCGCGAGCAGCGTGTCTGGGGGCCGCGTGAGCGTTTGTTTGAACGTGTCCTGCCCCGCTTGTCAGAGGCCCGTCTGAACGGCTTGCTGCAATCGGCCCACCAGGTGGATGGCATCGTCAAAGGCCTCAAAGTGCCGGACTGGCCCACCGACCCCTGGCAAGCCCTGGGCCGCCTGGCCATGCGTTTTTCTCGCATGTGCATGGTCCGCTGAGCGGTTTTCCTGCGTTGCGCGTTGTCAAAGCGCCGACTTGCGCATCTGCGAAAATGGCACGATGAACACCGTTGAACATGTCCAAACCCTGGGCCAGCAGGCCAAAAAAGCTTCGGCCCTGATGGCCAAAGCCTCTGCGGCTGACAAAAACAAGGCCTTGCGCCATTTGGCCGCCTTGCTGCGCGAGAACACGCAAGCCTTGCAGGAAGACAATGCCCGCGACCTGGACCGTGCCCGCGCTGCAGGGCTTGACGAGCCCATGGTGGACCGCCTCAAGCTCACCCCGCAGGTGCTGGAAACCTGTGCTCAGGGCTGCGAGCAGCTGGCCGCCATGCCCGATGTGATCGGCGAGATCATTGGCATGAAGCAGCAGCCCAGCGGCATCCGCGTGGGCCAGATGCGTGTGCCGATCGGCGTGTTCGGCATGATTTTTGAGAGCCGACCCAACGTGACCATTGAAGCGGCCAGCCTGTCCATCAAGAGTGGCAACGCCTGCATCCTGCGCGGTGGCTCCGAAGCCATCGACTCCAACAAGGCATTGGCCAAACTGGTGCAGCAGGCCTTGACGGACAGTGGCTTGCCTGTGGATGCGGTCCAACTGGTGCAGACCACCGACCGCGCTGCGGTGGGTCAGCTGATCACCATGCCGCAGTATGTGGACGTGATCATCCCGCGCGGTGGCAAAGGCCTGATCGAGCGCATCAGCGCCGAAGCCAAGGTGCCCGTCATCAAGCATTTGGATGGCAATTGCCACACCTATGTGGACGACCCTTGTGACATCGACATGGCCGTCAAGGTGGCCGACAACGCCAAGACGCAAAAGTACAGCCCCTGCAACGCCAGCGAGAGCCTGTTGGTGGCGCGGGGCGTGGCTGCCGAGTTCCTGCCCAGGATCGGGGCCATTTACGCGGCCAAAGGGGTCGAGATGCGTTGCTGTCCCAAGGCCAAGGCCATCCTGAGCCAGGTTGCCGGGGCCAACCTCCAAGGCGCCACCGAGCAGGACTGGTTCGAGGAATACCTCGCGCCGATCATCAGCATCAAGGTGGTGGACGGTCTGGACGAGGCGATTGCCCACATCAACCACTACAGCAGCCACCACACCGAAGCCATTCTGACGCGTGACCACATGCATGCGCAGCGTTTTTTGCGCGAGGTGGATTCGTCCAGCGTCATGGTCAATACCAGCACCCGCTTTGCGGATGGCTTTGAATACGGGCTGGGTGCCGAGATCGGCATCAGCACCGACAAGTTCCATGCCCGTGGCCCGGTGGGCATCGAAGGCTTGACCTCGCTCAAGTACGTGGTGCTGGGTGAAGGCGAAGTCCGTCGCTGAGCGCACGCCATTTTTGCGTGGCTGTCCGGTGGGTGCTTGCAATAGCGCCCACCGACCTCATATCATTTCTTTGTTTTTCGTCCACTGAAGGTCGCCCATGGTTCCCCATCTCGTCACAGCCCTGAGTGGCCCCATCAACGAGCTCGAGCAGCGCATTCTGGACTCGATGCCGGCCATTGAGCGCTGGTTCCGTCTGGAGTGGATGGAGCACACGCCACCGTTTTACACCTCGGTGGACATCCGCAACGCGGGTTTCAAGCTGGCCCCGGTCGATACCAACCTCTACCCCGGCGGCTGGAACAACCTCACGCCTGAAATGCTGCCTTTGGCGGTGCAGGCGGCGCAGGCGGCCATCGAGAAGATCTGCCCCGAGGCCAAAAACCTGCTGATCATTCCGGAAAACCACACACGCAACACCTTTTATTTGACGAACGTGTTGCAGTTGCAGCGCATTTTTCACATGGCGGGCCTGAATGTGCGCATCGGCTCGATCAATCCCGAGATCAAGGAAACGACCACCATCGAGCTGCCCAACGGCGAGAGCGTGACGCTGGAGCCCGTGGTGCGCAGCAAGCACCGCTTGGGCCTGAAAGACTTTGATCCCTGCACCATCTTGCTCAACAACGACCTGTCGGCGGGTGCACCAGGCATTCTGGAGGAGCTGCACGAGCAATTTCTGTTGCCTCCTTTGCATGCCGGCTGGAGCGTGCGCCGCAAAACCAAGCATTTCCAGAGCTATGAAGAAGTCGCCAAGCGTTTTGGCAAATTGCTCGGCATTGACCCCTGGTTGATCAACCCGATGTTCAGCCAGTGCGGTGATGTGAACTTTGCCGAAGGCACAGGCATGGATTGCCTGCGCAGCAATGTGGACGCGCTGCTGACCAAGATCAAGCGCAAATACAAGGAATACGGCATCAACGAAAAGCCGTTTGTGGTCGTCAAGGCCGACAACGGCACCTACGGCATGGGCATCATGACGGTGCGCGATGTCTCGGACCTGGATGCGCTCAATCGCAAGACGCGCAACAAGATGAGCGTCATCAAGGATGGGCAGGAAGTCAGCGACGTCATCATCCAGGAAGGCGTACTCACCCATGAGCGCATGAACGACGCGGTGGCCGAGCCGGTGGTCTACATGATGGACCGTTATGTGGTCGGTGGCTTCTACCGGGTGCATGCCGAGCGTGGCGTGGACGAGAACCTGAATGCGCCCGGGGCCAGCTTTGTCCCCCTGGCTTTCGATGAGAGCGCGCATCTGCCTCAGCCGGGTGCCAAGCCGGGGGCGAGTGTGCCCAACCGCTTCTACATGTACGGTGTGATCGGCCGTCTGGCCATGCTGGCGGCCAGCTACGAGCTCGAGGCCACCGACCCGGACGCAGAACTCTACGACTGACCTGGATGAGCGCGGCGCACGGTTGCTGCGCTGCAACATTCTCGGTTTCTGTCAGTGACTTGGGCCAGCCTCAGGCGCACAATGCGGTCCTTGCCCTGATCCAGCCCGGCTTTGGCCGGGTCGCTTGTTTGTGTCTTCATCCAGATCTTCCCTAGCCGCGCTGACCCTCGGGGCCATCGGGGTGGTGTACGGCGACATCGGCACCAGCGTGCTGTACGCCATGAAAGAGGTGTTCGGGTCCGGCCATGTGCCCTTCACCCCGGACAACGTCTACGGCATCCTGTCCATCTTTTTCTGGACCCTGACCACCATCGTCTCGCTCAAGTACGTGGTGCTGGTGCTGCGTGCCGACAACCATGGCGAAGGCGGGCTGGTGGCCATGCTGGCGCTGGCCTCGCAGTCGGTCAAGGACCGGCCCGAACTGCGCAAGGTGCTGCTGGTAGTGGGGATTTTCGGCACCTGCCTGTTTTACGGTGATGGTGTCATTACCCCGGCGATCTCTGTACTGTCGGCGGTGGAGGGGCTGGAGGTGGTCTCGCCCACCTTCAGGAAGGCCGTGATTCCGCTGACGCTGCTGATCCTGCTTGCGCTGTTCTGGGTGCAAAAGCGGGGTACGGCGGGCATCGGCAAATTCTTCGGACCGATCACCCTGGTCTGGTTTGTTGTCATTGGCCTGCTTGGGGTGTCACACATCGTCCACCATCCGGAGATTTTGTGGGCCATCAGTCCGCACTACGCCCTGGGCTTCATCTGGCAGCATCCGGGCACCACTTTCATCATTCTGGGCGCGGTGGTGCTGTGTGTGACGGGGGGCGAGGCGCTGTACGCCGACATGGGCCACTTTGGCAAAAAGCCGATCCGCCTGGCCTGGTTTTCCATCGTCATGCCCGCGCTCACGCTCAACTACTTTGGCCAGGGTGCGCTGCTGCTGGCCGAGCCGGAGGCGGTGAAAAACCCGTTCTACATGATGGCCCCGGACTGGGCCCTGCTGCCGCTGGTGGGCATGGCCACGATGGCCACGGTGATCGCCTCGCAGGCGCTCATTTCCGGTGCTTTCAGCGTCACCAAACAAGTCATCCAGCTGGGCTTTCTGCCGCGCCTGCAGGTGCTGCACACCAGCGAGACCGACACCGGCCAGATCTACATGCCCTTTGTGAACTGGGGTCTGTTTGCCGCCATCGTGCTGGCGGTGGGCATGTTCAAGTCCTCGAGCAATCTCGCAGCGGCCTACGGCATTGCCGTCTGCACCGACATGCTGATCACCACGGTGCTGACCTTCTTCGTCATTCGCTACGCCTGGAAGTTGCCGCTGGCCCTGTGCATTGGCGCGACCGGCTTTTTCTTTGTGGTGGATCTGGCCTTTTGGGCGTCCAACCTGCTCAAGCTTTGGGATGGCGGCTGGTTCCCGCTGCTCATTGGCGCGGCGGTCTTCACGCTGATGCTGACCTGGTACGACGGCCGGCGCCTGCTCAATGAATCGCTGCGTTCGGATGCCCTGAAGCTGAGCGATTTTCTGGAAGCGGTGTTCATCGCGCCGCCGGCTCGGGTGGAAGGCACCGCCGTGTTCATGACCGCCGAGCCGGGCAATGTGCCCAACGCCTTGCTGCACAACCTCAAGCACAACAAGATCCTGCACCAGCAGAACCTGTTTGTGACGGTGCGCAGCCACGAAATCCCGCGCATGCCGCCCGAGCGTAATCTGGAGGTGTTGGCGCTGGGGAATGACTGCTGGCAGGTCATCGTCAATTACGGTTTCAAGGACAACCCCGATCTGCCGCGCGCGCTCGCCCGCCTGCAGGGTCTGGGCCATCGACTCGATCCGATGAGCACCAGCTACTTTCTCTCGCGCGACATCGTCATCCCCACCATCGGTGGTGGCATGGCCACCTGGCGCGAGAAGCTGTTTGCCCAGATGCACCACAACGCCAGCGCGGCGGCCGAGTTCCTGAACCTGCCGACCAATGCCGTGGTCGAACTGGGCTCGAAGATCGAAATCTGAAGACCGGCTCCGCGTCGCTTGCCGCTTTCAGCTGGGCTTGAGCGACAGCGCCCGCTCGTACAGGGCGTTGCGTGGCTCACCCGAAATCTCGGCGGCCAGCTTGACGGCGGTCTTCAGTGGCAGCTCGGCCAGCAGGCAGCGCAATACGCGTTCGCCCTCACCTTGCGGGGTCACCACCGGCTGGTCATGCACCACCAGCACAAATTCGCCGCGCTGGTGTTCTGGCCGCTCTGCCAGCCAGGCAGGCAGGTTCTGCGCGGTCAGGGTCACGATCTGCTCGAACTGTTTGGTCAGCTCGCGGCCCACGGTCACCGGTCGTTCGCCCAGCGCGGCCAGCGCCTCGGCCAGGGCCACGATGCGGTGCGGCGATTCCAGCAGGACCACGGCGCGGCTTTCCTGCGCCAAGGCGTGCACGGCCTGCTGGCGTTCGGCCGCCTTGCTGGGCAGGAAACCACGGAAGACAAAGCCCTCGCCCGTCATGCCGGCGGCGCTGAGCAAGGTGGTGATGCTGCTGGCGCCGGGCAGCGGCAGCACGCGGTGGCCGGCGGCGCGCACCGCCTGCACCAGTCGTGCGCCGGGGTCGCTGATGGCGGGGGTGCCGGCGTCGCTGACATAGGCCACGCGTTCGCCTTGCGCCAGCCGCTGCAGCACCGCATGGGCGGCTTCAGCCTCGTTGTGCTGGTGGACCGCGAGCAGTTGCTGGGCAGGACGCTCGAGCCCGTAGGCCTGCAGCATCTGGCGGGTGTGGCGCGTGTCCTCGCAGGCGATCGTGTCCACGAGTCCCAGCAGGTGCAGCGCGCGCAGGCTGATGTCGGCCAGGTTGCCAATCGGGGTCCCCACCACATACAGTGTGTGTGTCGGATGCTGTTGGGCACCGGCCGCATCCTGCGACGCCTGCAGTGCACGGGCGAAGCTGGTGCTCAGGGAGGAAGAATTCATGCCAATGCTCCAACAAGGACGGGGAAAAGGGGGCCGCAGCACCAAGGCGCGCGGCGATGCAGCCGAGGACGAGGCGCTGGCGCTGCTGCAGGGCCGGGGTTTGCGGCTGCTGGCGCGCAATTATCGGATGCCGGGACGGGGCGCCGCCGAGATCGATCTGATCATGCAGGCTACCGACGGCACGGTGGTGTTCGTCGAGGTGCGCCAGCGCAGCCGCAGCGACCACGGTGGCGCAGGCGCGAGCATCGGTGCCGCCAAGCGCATGCGCATCGTGCGGGCGGCCCAGCATTACCTGCTGCGCTGGCGGCGCCTGCCCGCTGTACGCTTCGATGTGGTGTTGCTTGACGCCGAGGGCATGCAGTGGCTTCAGGCCGCTTTTGACGCCACCTGAAGCTACGTCACACTCTGTCACGGCAAAGCGCTTGCTTTGCCGAAGTGCGTTGTGCGCGCAGGTATGATCCGCGCCATGCAAGCCTTGCGCATCCAGCAACATTTCATCGACAGCGCTGACCTGCATTACCAGGTTTCCCAGACGCTGGCCAAGCCGGTGGACGATGCCGTTCAGGCCTTGTTTGCCAGCCTCACGGCAGGCGGCAAGCTGCTCATTGGCGGGGTGGGCCACTCGCTGGCGCTGGCCCAGTACCTGACCGCCCTGCTGGTCGGGGGGTTTGAACGCGAACGCCCCGGACTGGCGGCGTTGACGCTGGCGGCCGATGCCGTCTGGGCTTCGTCACAGCCGGCGGCACAGGGGCTGGCGCGTCAGGTCCATGCGCTCGGGCTGGCGGGCGATGTGCTGGTGCTGATCGCCTCGCCCGGCGAGGAAGACGCGTTGGTCGAGGCGGCGCTGGCGGCCCATGAGCGCGAGATGACCGTGCTGGCCCTGACGGGCGGCACGGGTGGCGCACTCGCAGGGGTGCTGCGCGAAACCGATGTGCATGTGTGTGTGCCGCATGAACGGTCCCCACGCGTGCGTGAGGTGCAGCAGATCGTGCTGCACTGTCTGTGTGATGGAATTGACACCCAGTTGTTGGGGGAACAGGAGCCGATGTAATGAAACTGCAACTTCAGAAAATCCTGCTGGCCGGAGTGGCCGGCATCAGCCTGCTGTCCGGTTGCGCACCCCTGGTGGTGGGCGGGGCGCTGGTCGGTGGTCTGGTGGCCGTGGACCGCCGCACTTCGGGCACCCAGCTCGAAGACGAGTCGATCGAATTGAAAGTGGCCAGTGCCGTCAACAAGGAGCTGGGTGACCGTGTGCACCTGAACGTCACCAGCTACAACCGCCGAGTCCTTCTCAGTGGCGAAGTCAAAACGGAGGCCGACCGCTCGCGGGCCACCTTGCTGGCCCAGAGCCAGGAGAACGTGCGCGAAGTCGTCAATGACCTGGCGATTGGGGCCTCCAGCAGCCTCACCCAGCGAACCAAGGATACCGTCATCACAGGCCAGGTCAAGGCCGCTTTTGTGGATGCCAAGGATCTGCAGGCGAGCGCGGTCAAGGTGGTGACCGAGCGGGGTATCGTGTACCTGCTGGGCCGCGTCACGGCCCGTGAAGCCCAGCGCGCGACCGACATTGCGCGCACCGTGAGCGGCGTGGCCAAAGTGGTGCGCGTGTTCGAGGAAATTTCCGAACAGGAACTGCAGCGCCTGAGCCAGCCACCCATGTCGCGTTGACTGTGTACTGCCGGACATGAAAAAAGCGACCCGCAGGTCGCTTTTTTCATGGGCAGAGCGTTCAGCGCAGGCGCTTGACCAGGCTGGACGTGTCCCAGCGGCCGCCGCCCAGCTTTTGCACATCGGCATAGAACTGGTCGACCAGCGCGGTCACCGGGAGGCGCGCGCCGTTGCGCTTGGCTTCGTCGAGCACCAGGCCCAGGTCCTTGCGCATCCAGTCCACCGCAAAGCCGAAGTTGAACTGATCGTCCACCATGGTCTTGCCACGGTTGTCGAGTTGCCAGCTTTGTGCGGCGCCCTTGCCGATCACGTCCAGTACCAATTTCATGTCCAGGCCGGCATGCTGGCCAAAGGCAATGGCTTCGGACAGGCCTTGCACCAGGCCGGCGATGCAGATCTGGTTGACCATCTTGGCCAGCTGCCCCGAGCCCGATTCGCCGATCAGGGTGAAGGCGCGCGAAAACGCCATGGCCACGGGTTTGACCTTGTCGAAGGTGGCGGCGTCTCCGCCACACATCACGGTCAGCATGCCGTTGACCGCACCGGCCTGCCCCCCCGAGACAGGCGCGTCGATGAACTGCAGGCCGCGCTTTTGCGCTTCGCTGCTCAATTCGCGCGCCACGCTCGCCGAGGCGGTGGTGTGGTCCACGAAGACCGCGCCGGGCTTCATGCCGGCAAAGGCACCCTCGGCGCCCAGCACCACGCTGCGCAGGTCGTCATCGTTGCCCACACAGGCGAACACGATGTCGGCACCGGCGGCGGCCTCGCGCGGGGTCGGGGCGCTGGCGTGGCCGGGGCACTCGGCCAGCCAGGCCTGCGCTTTCGCCGGGCTGCGGTTGTAGACGGTGACCTGGTGACCGGCGCGGGCCAGGTGCCCGGCCATGGGGTAGCCCATCACGCCCAGGCCGATGAAAGTGACCTTGTGCGGTGTGCAGGCTTCGTAGGTTTTCTGACCGATGTTGCTCATGGGGTTGTGCCTTGATGCAGGTTGAAGAATGGCCGGAATTTAACAGCAGCCCTGGCCCCGGTTTGGTACCCTCGGGACATGACCCTGATCGCAGAGAACCTCCAGACCGTGCAGGCCCGGATCCGGCAGGCTTGCGCCGCTGCTGGCCGCAAGCCCGGCAGCGTGCGCCTGCTGGCCGTCTCCAAGACCTTTGGCCCCGAGGCGGTGCGCCAGGCCCACGTCGCCGGCCAGACCGCCTTTGGCGAGAACTACATCCAGGAAGCGGTGGACAAGATCGCCGCCCTGCGGGATCTGCCGCTGCAATGGCACTGCATCGGGCCGATCCAGAGCAACAAGACGCGGCTGGTGGCCGAGCACTTTGACTGGGTCCACAGCGTGGACCGACTCAAGATCGCCCAGCGCCTGTCGGACCAGCGGCCCGAACACCTGCCGCCGCTGCAGGTCTGCCTGCAGGTCAACACCGATGGCGGTACGACCAAATCGGGCGCGCAGCCCGAAGAGGTGCTGGAACTGGCGCGCGCGGTGGCTGCCTTGCCCCGGCTGGTCTTGCGCGGCCTGATGACCATCCCCGATCCGGTCGAAGGCTTCGAGGCGCAGGTAGCCTTGCACCGCCGCGCCACCGACCTGTTCGAGCGGCTTCGCCGGGAACTGGCCCTGCCGCAGTTCGACACCCTGTCGATGGGCATGACGGCCGACCTCGAGGCCGCGATTGCGGCCGGCAGCACCCTGGTGCGTGTGGGGACGGCTATTTTCGGCAGACGCTGAATTGCGTCTGCCTTGCCGGTGGCGTCTTACTTCACCTGGAAGCCGCTGGCCTTGATGATGCGTGCCCAGCTGGCGGTGTAGGCCTTTTCGCGCGCTTCGAGTTGCTGGGGTGTCATGTAGCCTACGGTCAGGCCCAGCGCGGTCAGTCGGTCCTTCACTTCGGGCAGGGCCACCACCTTGCTCACCGCTTCGGCATAACGGTCAATCACGGCTTTGGGCATGCCCTGCGGCGCCCAGATGCCGTAGTAGGGCAGGTCTTCAAAGCCGGCGCCGGCACGCCCACCGTGTCCCTTCCTCTGGCCTTGACCCAGGCGATGTAGTCGTTGAAGGTCTTGGCCGGCGTTCCGCCCGAGAGCGCCAGGCCATTGACGAAGGTGGCAAAGCCCGCCACCGGGGTGAAGTCGGTCTGCGGATTGAAGCCCGGACTTTTCACTACCTGCGGCAGGATCGAGATGCTGTGATCGTGTGACAGGAACAGCACACTGCCATCGGCAGGAGCCGCCTTGAGCGCCTGTGCCGCGATCTGGCCACCGGCACCGGCCTTGTTCTCGACGATCACGTTGACACCCAGCGGGTCCTTGAGCTTGTCAGCCAGCAGGCGTGCAATGGCGTCGGTGCCACCACCGGCCGGGAAACCGACCAACAGTTTGACAGTGGGCTCGGCGGCATGTCCACCAGAGAGACTCAAGCCCAGTGCGATGGCACTCAGGGCAGACAGAAAGCGGCGGCGTAGGGTGTGCAGGGAGGTTGTCATGCGAAGACTCCAGAAAGAATTTCCGGCAATCTAGCACCGACTGGCCCTGTCCCTGTCCAGGTGGCGCCAATCCTTGACGTCGATCAAAAACGCGGTAAATCCGGGTGCTGGATCTGCCCGGCGCGCACCAGCATCTTGCCGTACTCGGCGCAGCGGTGCAGCGTGGGAATCACCTTGCCCGGGTTGAGCAGGCCCTGCGGGTCGAAGGCGCGCTTGACGCCGAACATCTGTTCGTTTTCTTCACCGGAAAACTGCACGCACATGCTGTTGACCTTCTCGATGCCCACGCCGTGTTCTCCTGTCACCGTGCCGCCCATGGCCACGCTGGTCTCCAGGATGTCGGCGCCGAACAGCTCGCAGCGTTTGAGCTGGTCCGGGTCGTTCGCATCGAAGAGGATCAGCGGGTGCAGGTTGCCGTCGCCGGCATGGAAGACGTTCAGGCAGCGCAGGGCGTATTTTTCTTCCATCTCGGCAATGGCCTGCAGGATGTCGGCCAGGCGCTTGCGCGGGATGGTCGAGTCCATGCACATGTAGTCGGGGCTGATGCGGCCCGAGGCCGGGAAGGCGTTTTTGCGCCCGCTCCAGAATTTCAGGCGCTGAGCTTCGCTCTCGCTCACCGTGATCGCGGTGGCGCCGGCGGCGGTCAGCACTGCCGACATGCGGCCTATTTCTTCTTCTACCTCGTCGGGTGTGCCGTCGCTCTCGCACAGCAGGATGGCGGCCGCGTTCAGGTCATAGCCGGCGTGGACAAAGTCTTCCACAGCGGCGGTCATGGGGCCGTCCATCATCTCCAGCCCGGCCGGGATGATGCCCGCCGCGATCACGGCGGCCACCGCGTCACCGGCTTTGCGCACATCGTCAAAGCTGGCCATGATGCAGCGCGCCAGCTGCGGCTTGGGCACCAGCTTGACGGTGACTTCGGTGGTCACGGCCAGCATGCCTTCGCTGCCCACCAGCACGGCCAGCAGGTCGTAGCCGGACACGTCCAGCGCATCACTGCCAAATTCGATCGGATCGCCTTCGATGGTGAAGCCCCGCACCTTGAGCACGTTGTGCACGGTCAGGCCGTATTTCAGGCAGTGCACCCCGCCCGAGTTTTCGGCCACGTTGCCGCCGATGGTGCAGGCGATCTGGCTGGACGGGTCGGGCGCGTAGTACAGGCCATAAGGCGCGGCGGCCTCGCTGATGGCCAGGTTGCGCACCCCGCACTGCACCACCGCCGTGCGGCTGACCGGGTCTACGACCTTGATCTGGTTGAAGCGGGCCATCGACAGCGTCACACCCATGCGGTGCGGCATGGCGCCGCCCGACAGACCCGTGCCCGCGCCGCGCGCCACCACCGGCACCTGCAACTGGTGGCAGGTCTGGAGCACGGCCTGCACCTGCGCCTCGGTTTCGGGCAAGGCCACCACCAGCGGCCGCTCGCGGTAGGCGGTCAGGCCGTCGCATTCGTAGGGCACCGTGTCCTCTGGGGTGTAGAGGATGCAGTCGGCCGGCAGCACACGGCCCAGGGCCTGCACCACGCGCCGCTGCAGCGCGGCACGTTCGGCGGCCAGTTCGGCTTGCTGGGCGGCGTCAAAGGGGATCGGGCTGTTCATGGGCCCAACTGTACGCCGGCTGGCCCGTCTGTGCATTGAAGAAAGTTTGAGGCGGGCGTGAAAACCGGCGCAGCGCAGTTCAGTTCAGGGCACTCTTGAGCCAGTCAGCGAAGGCTGCGCATTCCCAGCGCTCCATGGTGCCAGCCCGCCAGCACAGGTAGTGGGCATGCGGACTGGGCACGTTGCGCTCGTACAGGCGCACCAGCTGGCCCGATTCGAGCCAGGGGGCCGCCAGCTTCAGGCGCACCAGGGCGACGCCCAGTCCTTGGGCTGCGGCATCGCACATCAGGCCGATGTCGTTGAAGGAGGAGCCTTCGACGGGTTCCGGCCAGTCCAGGTCGTGCGCCGCAAACCAGGTGCGCCAGGGCTCCAGCGGGCTGCGCAGCAGCGACAGGCCTTCCAGGTCCGAGGGTAAGGAGAAGGGACCGTTTTCGCGCGCCCAGCCAGGCGAGGCCAGTGGCGTGACTTCGTCCTTGATCAGGCAGGTGTGTTCCACATCGGCATAGCGCCCGGTGCCAAAGCGCACCGTCAGGTCGGCGTCTTCGGCCACCACGTCCAGCAGCGGGATGCTGACTTGCAGCGTGATGTCGATTTCGGGGTAGGCCTCGAAAAAATGCTTGAGGCGCGGCATCAGGATGGAGCGGGCAAAGGTCGGTGTCACGGCTAAGCGGAGCTTGCGTCGACCCGGCGCCGCCCCTGCCGAGGGAAAGCGCTGCAGGGAGGCCAGGCCTTCGCGCACATGGGCCAGGTACTCGATGCCCTCGGTGGTCAGCGAAAAATCGGCACGGCCGAACAGTTTGACACCGATGATCTGTTCAAGCTGCTTGACGCGGTGGCTGACCGCGCTGGGCGTGACAAACAGTTCTTCGGCCGCCTGCGTGACGCTGCGCAGCCGTGCCAGTGCTTCAAAAGTCTGCAGGCACTGGATGGGCGGGATGCGCAGGTTCATGGGGAAGCCTTTTTCTGGTCAGTTGGGGACAGACGTAAAGCGCTGTCCCACAAAGACATTTATCTGAAGATCACGGTCTTGTGGCCGTTGAGCAGCACACGGTGCTCGCTGTGCCACTTGACGGCGCGCGCCAGCACCTGGCTTTCGGTGTCGCGGCCCATGGCCGTGAGGTCTTCCACCGTCTTGCTGTGGTCCACGCGGGTCACATCCTGCTCGATGATCGGGCCCTCGTCCAGATCGGCCGTCACGTAGTGGGCAGTGGCCCCGATCAGCTTCACGCCGCGGTCATGCGCCTGGTAATACGGCTTGGCACCCTTGAAGCTGGGAAGGAAGCTGTGGTGGATGTTGATGGCCCGGCCCGAGAGCTTGCGGCACAGGTCGTCGGAGAGGATCTGCATGTAGCGCGCCAGCACCACGAGTTCGGCGCCTTCGGCCTGGATGATCTCGTACTGTCGGGCCTCGGCCTGGACCTTGGTGTCGGCCGTGACCGGGATGTGGTGAAACGGCACGTTGTAGCTGGCGGCCAGCTGGTAGAACTCGCGGTGGTTGCTCACGATGGCCCGGATGTCCAGCGGCAGCAGGCCGCTCTTCCAGCGGAACAGCAGGTCGTTCAGGCAATGGCCTTCCTTGCTGACCATGATGACGGTGCGCATCGGCTGGGTGGTGGCGTGCAGCTGCCACTCCATCTGGAAGGTTTGGGCGAATGCGCCCCATTGCTGGCGAAGATCAACTGGCTCGACCGCGCAGGCAAACTGCACCCGCATGAAGAACAGGCCGGTGTCGTGGTCGTTGTACTGGGCGGCTTCCTCGATGTTGCCGCCGCGTTCGAGCAGGAAGCCCGAAACCGCATGCACGATGCCGGTTCGGTCGGGACAGGAGAGGGTGAGGATGTAGGTGGGGGTCATGAAAACGGGGGTGTCGGGCAGGCCAGGCCACCCGGAACAAAGCTGCGCATATTGTAGGGAGTCGGACCGAAGGCCCCGTATGGCCCGTGCACAATACAGGCCACCCGAGCCGACCGCACACCATGCAGGACTACGCCACCCGACAAAGCCAATTTCGCCGCCACGGGCTGGGCCTGGGGCTGGTGCTGTTGCTGCATGCCTTGTTGCTGTGGGCCCTCCTCTCGGGCTTGGGGCGCACCATCACCCGCCAGGCGCAGGTCGTGGTGGACGCGGTGCTGCTCAGCGAGGACAAGCCGGCCCCGCCGCCACCCGCACCGCCACCCCCTGCGCCCGCTGTGAAGGCCCCCCCACCCGCGCCCCCGACGGTCGCGTCCCCGGTGGTGCCCTTGCTGCCCTCGCCCAATGCCGTGACCGTGGCTCCGGCCCCTGCCGTGCCGGCCGTCACCACTCCCCCTTCTGCCCCTGCCGCGCCGGTGTCGCGCGCTGAGCCGGTGCGCACGGCCGCCGGGGTGAATGCCGCCAACTGCGAAAAGCCCGAATACCCCAGCGCCTCCCGGCGCCTGGAGGAAGAAGGCACGGTGCACCTGCGTTTTCTGGTGGGCGTGGACGGCAAGGTCATCCAGTCCGAGATCGAAAAATCCTCCGGTTTCAAGCGCCTGGACGAGGCCGCGCGCGCCGGTCTGGCCAAATGCCAGTTCCGTCCGGCCACGGTCGACGGCAAGCCCGAGCAGGCCTGGGCCAGCATCCGATACACCTGGCGCCTCGAATGAGCGCCGACGATTTCTGCCGATTCAAAGGAGTCCTGTTCATGTTCCCCATTCTTCGTCGAAGCTTGACCGGTCTGCTGCTCTGGGTCCTGTCGTGTCTGGCCATGGCGCAAGGCACCGAAGCGCCCACCGAAGTGGTCGAGAACCCCTATGGCCTCGCGGCCCTGTGGGCACAGGGCGACTGGGTGGCCAAGGGCACGCTGCTGATCCTGGTGCTCATGAGCATGGGCTCCTGGTACGTGATCTTCACCAAGTTCGCCGAACAGCTGCGTCTGGGCCGGCAGGCACGCACGGCGCAGGCGCAGTTCTGGAGCGCCGGATCGGTGCGCCAGGGCGCCCAGGCGCTGGAGGCCGACAGCGCCTTCCGCTTCATTGCCGACAAAGGGCTGGAGGGTGCCTCCAAGCACACCGGCCTGCTGGGGGCGATCGATTTCAACGACTGGGTGACCATGAGCATCCAGCGCGCCATGGGCCAGGTGCAAAGCCGCCTGCAGAACGGCCTGGCCTTTCTGGCCACCGTCGGCTCCACCGCCCCCTTTGTGGGGTTGTTCGGCACGGTCTGGGGCATCTACCACGCCCTGGTCAAGATCGGCATGAGCGGCCAGGCCTCGATCGACAAGGTCGCCGGTCCGGTGGGCGAGGCGCTGATCATGACCGCCATCGGTCTGGCGGTGGCGGTGCCGGCGGTGCTGGGCTACAACTGGCTGGTGCGCCGCAACAAGGTGCTGATGGAGGAAGTCCAGGCCTTTGGCTCCGACCTCCACGCCGTGCTGCTGGCTTCGGCCCGGACCTGAGAAGCTGGGGTTGCCACCATGGCCATGAACCTGGGCCCGCAGGACGATGACGACATCATCGGCAGCATCAACACCACCCCGCTGGTGGATGTGATGCTGGTGCTGCTGATCATCTTCCTGATCACGATTCCGGTGGTGACCACCTCGGTCAAGGTCGATTTGCCGAGGGAGCGCAACGAGGTACGCGAAACCCGGCCCGAGAACGTGATCATTTCGGTGGACAAGGCCGGCCGGATCTTTCTGTACGACACACCGGTGAAGAGCAGCGCCGACCTGCTGGCGCGCATGAAGAAGTATGCCGAGATGAAGCCCCAGCCCGAGGTGCAGATCCGCGGCGACGGCGCGGCCGATTTCGGCGCGGTGGGCCGGGTCATGTCGGCGGTGCAGCGTGCCGGCATTGCCAAGGTCGGTTTCATCACCGAGCCGGACCGCTGAAGGGAATACACGCATGGGCATACAGATGAACACCGGCCCGGGCCAGGGCGAACCCGAGGTGATGATGGAAATCAATACCACGCCGCTGATCGACGTGATGCTGGTCTTGCTGATCATGTTGATCATCACCATCCCGGCGCAGCTGCATTCGGTCAACCTCGACATGCCGCAGCCGAGCAGCGCCAAGCCTCCGACCCCGCCGGCGGTGGTCAGGCTGGAGGTGGATGCGGCCAACGTGATCCGCTGGAACGGCCAGCCCCTGGCCGACCGGGCGGCGCTGGATGCCCGCATGCAGGAAGCCGCGCGCCAGCAGCCCCAGCCGGAAATCCACATCCGCTCCGAAGCGAAGGCCCGTTACGCCACCGTGGCCTCGGTGCTGGCCAGCGCCCAGCGCAACGGCCTGAGGAAATTGGGCGTGCTGGGCGCCGAGCAGTTCAACGACTGAACGGTGTTTCTGTGGGAGCGGCGACACGCCGTTCCTGCGCGAGGGCTGCCATATCGGCGGGGTTGATCACCGGCCCGGGGCCTGTTCGGTCATGCGTCGCATGCGAAAGCGCCGCGCCGAGGCGTCCGGCTCGCTGCCGGTGAAGCGCAGGCCCTGCATCATCCGTCCGCATTGGCCCGGGCTGGCCGTGGCCTGCCAGGTGGCATCGATGCGTTGGCCGTCCCGACTCTCTTCCATCGTCAGGGCCTCGTCGTCCCAGTCGGCCACGATCTGGCGGCGCTCGCTGTCCCGGCTCAGCTGGCCCTTGAGGCTGCCGGCGTATTCGGGGTGCGGAGCCAGCACCAGGGTCCAGGGGTCTTCGCCACGCTGACGCGCGCCGTCGGTCCATTCGATGCGCCAGCTGCCCACCAGCAATGCGGGCTCGATCTCTGCGGCCGTGGGACAGGCAGATGCCGCCCAGCTGGCTGAGGCCAGGATCAGCGTGGCCAGACCGAAGGCGCTGGACAAGCGGGTCATGGTGCAGTGGGCGCAGCGCTGGCCGCCCGTTTGGCAAATTCGGCGCGCAGGGCCTTGAGCTTTTCGCGCGGGTCTTCCTTCGCGGTGGCCTTGTCCAGCGCCATTTCAGCGATGAAGCGGCTGGGTACCCCGGCCACGGTTTCGCGGCCCTGCTTGCGTCGGCGCGTCCAGCTCACGGCCAGCGTGCGTTGCGCGCGGGTGATGCCCACGTACATCAGGCGGCGTTCTTCCTGCAGGCGCTCCACAATGCCCTCGCTCATCGGGCCGTCGCTTCGACCCGAATGCTCGTCATCATCGCCCAGTTTGAAGGGCAGCAGGCCTTCGTTGACGCCCACCAGCATCACATGCGGCCACTCCAGACCCTTGGAGGCGTGCAGGGTCGAGAGCGTGACCACGTTCTGTTCTTCCTCGCGTTCGTTGAGGGTCGAAATCAGCGACAC
>JACCDV010561924.1_pt1 | contig 19215 bp, 18 predicted proteins | sample 7446131 | NCBI WGS metagenome assembly JACCDV01 (sample SAMN15323448, study PRJNA562643) | freshwater metagenome | isolation source: river surface water | place: USA:Blue River Watershed | collected 2017-08-17 | reverse complement strand
TGGCTGGTGAGCGCTGCCAGCCACAGGTGGCGTGGGTCGTCGCTGGGTTGCTTGCTATGCAGCAGGTTGGCCAGTGATTTGTCCAAGCCTGTGAGTGGCGTGGCTTGGGCCCATGAAGATTGCAACAAAGGGGTGAGGGTGTTGGGTGTTGGCATGCCATGCCAGTTTACTAGGGGTGACAGACTTTTAATTGATGCGCATAATATGCGCATACGCTCATTGGAGGTCGCCATGTCACGCATCAACATCACAGCACCCGCATCACGCAAACGCCCTGTTAATTTGACCTTGAGCGAAAGTTTGGTGACCGACTTGAAAAGTTACACCTCCAATTTGTCGGCCACTGCCGAAGAGCTGCTCACGGCTTATGTGGTCGAGCAAAAACAAGCCCGCACCAGTCGCCAACAACAGGCAAACCTAACCGTGGCAGCTTGGAATGCTGTGCACGCCGATGTGGGTTCGTTTGCAGATGAACACTCCACACTCTGATGGCTCAGTTCGATCTACACAAAAACAAAGGACCGTTGAAAGACACCATCCCTTATGTGGTGGTGGTTCAGTCGTCTTTGTTTGATGGCTATCGCCGTCGCGTGGTTGTGCCTTTGGTTCGGCGCAGCGTGCTGCCAGTGGGCATTGCCGGTACACGGATGAACCCAAGCTTCAAAGTCCGTGGCGTGGTGTTGGTGTTGCACCCGCTGGATATGGTTTCTGTGGCTTGCGATCAACTGGGTGAATGCGTGGGTTCATTGGCCGAGCATGGGCAAGAAATTGCAGATGCTTTGGATGAACTGTTAACGCGCTCTTGGCAGTAGTCGTGTGGGCTCAATGTTGCAGCAGCACCAACGACGCATCTTGCCTTTTCAGTTCCCCACTTTTCTCCAACTCAGCCAAGGTCCGATACAGCGCCTCGTGCGTCACCCCCAGTTGGCTGGCCAGTGATTTGAGGCCAGTGTTGACGGCATAGATGCCATTTTGGCCTTCGGTATGGATGAGGTGGCGCACACGCGCTTTGACCGATTTCAGGCTCAGTCGTTCGCACTGCAAGCGCAGGCGTTTGACTTCTTGGTTGAGCATGCTGATCCAACGGCCCGAAAAATCGGCATCGTTTCGCAATGCCTCAGCCAAGTCTTGAATGGGGATTTGCACCACCTCCGAGTTGGCCACAGCGCGTCCGTCGCAGTGGTATTTGGCTGACTGCAAACTGGCCTCGCTCACAAAGCCATGTCGCGTGCGCTGTAGCACCACGGGGTCGCCTTGCTGGCTGAGTCGCTCTAGCGTGACTTCGCCATCCACCACAAAAAACATCCATTGCGGCTGTTTGCCAGTTTGAAACAGCAAGCTGCCTTTTTTTACCGAAGTGGCCGTGCACAAGCCATGCAAGCTCGCGGGTAGTAGGTTGTATAGGGCGCTCGGCAGGGTAGAGATAGATGTTGTCATATGATTTGAATCATATGTGTTTGCTCGCGTCAAGGCCACACTACGAGCTCAATAGGTACACATCATGAACCAAGCATTCTTTCAATTCGGTGAACACGTGGCAGGCTATGACGTCCCCGTGATGAACGAGCGTGCGGTACGCGGCGCGGCAGGTATTTTGTTTTTCTTTGCCATGGTGACCTTCATGAACGCCATGTTGCTGGGCAACTTTGCGCCCACCCGCGTGTTTGTGGTGGCCTTTTTGATGGATTTTGTGTTGCGAATTTTTGTCAATCCCAAATTCTCACCCAGCCTGATCGTGGCCCAATGGATGGTGCGTCACCAACAGCCCGAGTACGTGGCTGCCGCGCCCAAGCGTGTGGCGTGGGCGATTGGCTTCGGCTTGGCTTTGCTGATGTTGGATTTGATCGTGCTCAAAGGCGTGATTGGTCCCATCAATATGTTGGTGTGCGGCACGTGTTTGCTGCTGATGTTTTTTGAGTCGGCGTTTGGTATTTGCCTAGGCTGCAAGCTGTATGAAAAGTTCAGCGCCAACCCGGTCACGTTGTGCCCTGGCAATGTGTGCGGTTATACGCCGCCCAAAGGTGCAGGCGGGAGCTGGACGCAGCTGGGCGTGTTGTTGGTGTTTGCGGTGCTGGTTGTGGTGGCGGCGCGTTGGGTGGGACAAAACCCACTTCAAACCCCACTGGCGCAAAGCATCAATGACCAAGAGCACATGATGGAACAGGCCATCGACCCTGCCGAGCAAGAGCGCTGCCGCGTGCCCGAATTTGCGAAGAAAATTGGGCATGAGCAGCAATGGAAATTACACAACGGTTGTTTGTAAAAAAGGAGTTCGTATGACTGCCAATCAAATTCAAGTACATGTGGAAAACATCAAATGCGGTGGCTGCGAAAAGTCCATCGTCAAAGGCTTAGAAAGCATGGACGGTGTTTCCAACGTGGTGATCGACCGCGAGCAACAACTCATCAGCGTCACGGCCGATGCATCGTTGCGTGAGCCTTTGATTGCCAAGCTCAAAGCGATGGGTTACCCCGAGCACGGCAGCGTCAGTGGTTTGGAGGCGGGTTTGACCAACGCCAAATCATTTGTGAGCTGCGCCATCGGTCGCATGTCTTAAGTTTTCAGACGCCTGCAAACAAGGCGTCTAAGGCTTCAATCAGCGCCTGCGGTGGGCGCTGCACATGCACACCCGCACCTTTGGCGTGGATGCCGCGCAAGAACGCGTACACCGCGCCGCCCATGTGTTGCGCATAGTTGTAGCCGGGTAGGCGTACTTTGAGCAAGCGGTGCAGCGCCAAGGTGTAGAGCACGTATTGCACTTCGTAGCGCTTGTGCAGCACAGCGTCTTGCAAAGTGGCGCTGTCGTAGCTGGGTAGTTTGTTGGACTTGTAGTCCACTACCCAATAACGGCCATCGTGCTGCAGCACCAAGTCCATCGAGCCAGTGAGCATGCCTTGCATCACACGCGCTTGAAGCGCAGGGCGCGGCGTACCCTCAAACACATGGCTTTGAATGAGTTGGTCGAGTGTGGTGGCGCTGATGCGACTCACTTCTAAGTTGAACTCCATCTCTGGCCACATCTGATCGGCGCTCAAGTCGCGCAATGTCAAAGGCGCAGCGTTGAGTTCGTGCAACGGCAGCGGCGTTTGCACCACGGCTTGCAGCCACGGTTGTAGCTGAGCGCGCGCAGCGTCGTCGAGCTGCAACCAACTGACCTTGCGTTCTAGCAAAAAGCCCCAAGCTTGCTTGGCCCATTCAGGGGCGCTGTCATTCGCCACAGGCCAATGGTTTTGCGACAGCCATTCCAGCAAATCGTGCAGCAGCGTGCCGTAACGTGCACCGGCGGGGAAGGTTTGCCACGCGCTGATGCTGGTCAGCTCTGGCGAAGGGGCGGTTGATGTCAGCCCCACATCGGCTTGTGCATCTGTGATGGCATCGGCCACGGCTTCGTCGCGCTTCGATTCAGACACCAATCCACGTGTGATGGCGCTGAAGCTTGCCGTCCACCATAGGCTGTGGTGCGTGCGTGTGGGTATGAGCGCGTTTTGACCAGTGGTTGATTCGCTGGGGGCTTGGTAGACCACTTTCGCCTTGTCAGGCATGGTTTGAACGACGATGTCTTCGCAGTTGCCCCACAAGGTATTGAGCTGAGTGGCCAAGTCACCCCGTGTTTGACGCTTGAGCAGCTTGGCTGTGGCGCTTTGCTTGAGCGTGCCTTTGGTGGTGTCACCACTGATGTCGCCATAGGTTTCAGCCATGCCTAGCCATAGCGCGCGTTGCGCACGCGTGAGGGCCACGTACAGCAAGCGCATGTCTTCTTCTACCGATGAAGGGGCTTCTTTGTCAGAGGTGTCTTCGTCGTCATCGGCGTAGCTCGACTTGGCTGCTGTTTCGGTTTTAAAGCTGCCTGCAAATGGCACAAACACCAGCGGGTATTGCAAACCTTTGCTCTTGTGATACGTGATGACTTGCACGCATTGCGCATCGGTTTCGAGTCGCATTTTTTGCGCATCTGCGCTTTCTGTGGGCGAGTGAATTTGCTCGCCCAAAAATCGCACCAAGGCGTGTTCACCTTGCAAACTTTGCGCAGCGTGTTGCAGCAGTTCGCCTAAGTGCAGCAGGTTGCTTAACCGTCGCTCGCCATTCATGTGTACGAGCAAACGCTTCGCCACACCTTGGCTGTGCATCCAATGATGCAGCATGGGCAGAACGCCTTGTTGTTGCCACATCTGATGCCATTGATGAAAACTGTCGAGCAAGCTTTCCCACTCGGCTTCTTGGTCGGTGAGGTGCAGCACGTCGTCAAGCTCTAAAGCCCACAAGCCGCTGCCAACCGCTGAGCGCACCCACGCGGTTTGGCGTGGTGATGCCACCGCGCGTAGCAATCGCCAAAGGTCCAACGCCTCGGGCGATGCGTACACATTGCTTCGGTCCGACAAATACACACTGGGTATGCGGCATTCGCGCAGCGCGGCACGGATGGCGTCGGCGTGTTGTTGGCCGCGAACCAACACGGCCATGTCACCCGGCTGTGCCACACCGTCATTGAGCAGTTGAGCCATGTGGTTGGCAAAGGCTTCAGACATGCGGTGCACATAGGTGCTGGCTTTGGTCGGTTTTTCGCCGCAGGGCATGTGCCACACCGTCATGGCGGTGCTGGCTTTGCCATTGGTTTGTGCGAGCGGTTCAACACCACCCTCGGCGCTCACGCGCACGAAATCAATCTGCGATGAAAACGGTGTGTCGGTTTGTGTGAACACATGGTTCACTGCATTGACCAAACCATCGCTTGAGCGGCGGTTGCCGCTGAGTGTGTGCAGGGCGAGTGGGTTGTGTTCGAGTGCATCCTCACGCGCCTTGAGGTAAGTGCCCAAGTCCGCACCGCGAAAGCTGTAAATCGCTTGCTTGGGGTCGCCAATCATCACCAAAGCATTGGCATCGGTACAAGCGTGCGTGTCGTAGATGCGATTGAGCGTGCCGTACTGCCAAGGGTCGGTGTCTTGAAACTCGTCCACCAACGCCACGGGGTATTGCTGACGAATGGCAGTGGCCAATCGGCCATCGTCGGCCATGACGGCATGATGCAGGTTTTGCAGCAGGTCTGAAAAATCAAAAGCTGCGCGTTGCGCCTTGGCTTCTTTGTAGGCCGTGCCAATGGTGTGTGCGGCGTGTAGCGCGATGTGCTTGTGCGTGTCGGGCTCTTCGCTCAGGTAGGCCACGTAGTCTTCAACCGCAGAGAAGAACGCGAAACCTGTGGCATCAGCCCAACCTTTGTCAGTCAACTCACTGGTGGCAAAGCGGTGGAGCCATTCGGTTTTGATGGGCGTGCTTTGTTCTGCCCATTCTTTCAGTGCATTCGCCCAGCGCGCCAAGTTGGGGGCGGTGATGCCGCGGCCTTTGATGGCTTTATTGGCGATGGCTGCCTGTAATGCTTCCCAAACTTTGTCGTTCCACAAGGTGCGTGCGTGCGTGGCTTGAGCCTCCAGCGCGGTTTGCCAAGCCAAGTGTTGTTGCACCAGTTGTGTGGGCGTGGTGTCAGTTACTTCAATGGTTTTGGGTGTGCGCTCTTGCTCGCGCCAAATGCCCTGCACCGTGGCTAGCAAATCATCAGGTGCGTGACCAATGAGTGGCGTGATGTGTTGCAGCGCATCTGCGCTGAGTGGGTAAAACCATTCGCGCCAATAGTCTTGCACCAAGGTGCGTTGCAGATCTTCGGCGTTGTCGAGGTGGGTTTGCTCAAAGAGGTTGCGACTATCGAGCGCGTGCTGGCTCAACATGCGGCGCGACCAACCGTGGATGGTGTAGATGGCGGCATCGTCCATCCACTCAGCAGCGCAGTTGAGCTGCATGGCGCAGCGTGGCCACAGCGAGGTGTCAAAGTTGTCACGCAAACTCACCAAGAACGGGTCGGGCTTCAAGCCTGGTGGCAGTGCGCGGTTTTGTGCGCTGGCGTCAAAGTAGGCCGCAGCTTGGCTCAGACGAATGCGAATGCGGTCACGCAGTTCGGCGGTGGCGGCATCGGTGAACGTCATCACCAAAATTTGTGGGGGCAGCAAAGCCTCCCCGCGCAAGTGGCCCAACACCAAGCGTACATACAAGGCAGCCAGCGTCCATGTTTTGCCAGTGCCTGCACTGGCTTCGATCACTTGTCGTCCGCTCAGCGGCAAAGTGAGTGCGTCGAGCGCTTGAGCTTGATGGGTGGGCTTGTGCGTCATGCGTCAGCCTCCAAATTGAACTCAGAGGCTTTGGCTGCACTTAGCAGTCTGGCGCTTTTCACCATCTTTGCGTAAAGGCGCTCAGCCATGTCTGGCAATTCGTCTTGTAAATCAGCAAAGCTGTTGAACACGCGTTGCAGCGTGGTGCTGCTTTCGTATTCGCCCGTGAGGTTGCGGTTGCCATCAAACACTTGTTGTGCTGCTTGCAGCCCGCTTGTCAATTTGGCTTGATCTTCTTCATGGCTCGTGTGCATGGCCATGACAAATGCACACGCTGTTTTGCGCGCCACGGGCAGGGGCTTGGCCCATGCCTCTTGGTAGAGCGTGACCAAGTTTTGCAATTCAGCCAAGGCCTCAGACTTGGGCAGTGCATCTAACTGCACCGCACCGTTGAGGCCAATTTGCACACTGGTGGTGGGCGTGCCACTGGCGCAGGCCACAAGGTGGTTGAGCCACAGTGTGGTCAGTGTCTGAGCGCGTGGGTGATTGGCTTTTTCTTTGCCCTCCAGCACCGAGCCTGGGCGCATCTCGACTTGCAGCCACGCCGATTGGTCGGTCTTGGTTTTCCAAATGTGTTGGCCATTAGCCCATTCGGCGCTGAGGGTGTGTTCGCCCAACGTAAAGCGGGTGGACTGCACGGGTAAATCTAGCGGCCAATCTTTGGCAATGTCTTCAAAGCGTTCGAGCAGCTCGTCGCGCTGTTGCAGCAGCATGTCTTGCTGCGCTTGTCCAAAACCTGCCAAGGCCAACTCGCCGCTCAGGCGCAGTACTTGCAACGCGTGTTCGGGGTCAGGCGCTTGCACGATGCTTTGTGTGAGTGTGTAGCTGTCCAGATGATCGAGCGCAAAGGGTTCTTCTTGGGCGCTGGCTGCTTCGGGCGTGTCGAGGAGCAAGCGCAAGCGGTCGCGTACAAACACATCCACAGGTTGCTTGAGCAAGCGGTGGAGGTGTTTGAATGTCAGCTCTGTGGGTGCTTGGTCGGTTGCTTCGTTTTTTGTGCGCAGTGTTTTGGTGTTTGAGTTGCTTTGCGCTTGTTGCCAATCGGTTGCATAGGTTTGCACACCTGTGCCTTGGCGAAAGTACGCTTGTGAAAACGCTTGTAGCGGCTGCAACTTGGCGTCACACGCCAAGCCACCATCACGTGTCCACACCGCATTGAGGTAGTCCATCAGTTGTGCCACCAGCACTGAAGGAGGCTTCACTTCATGGTCGGTCGTGCGGCGGCCTTGCCAGCTGATGTAGAGTTTTTCGCGGGCCGATAGCAACGCTTCTAAAAACAAATAGAGGTCGTCCTCGCGGCGCGAGCGGTCGCCTGCGCGCCAATGTGATTGGGTGCTGCCTACGTGCGCAGCGTCGCTCATCAAATCAAAGTCGCGCGGGGTTTGGCTGCGTGGGTAGTCGCCGTCGTTCATGCCGAGCAAGCACACACACTTGAACGGGATGGAGCGCATGGGCATCAGTGTGGCAAATTGCACACCGCCACCAAAAAAGCGGCGTTGCATGGCGGGTTGCTGCAGCTGTGCCATCCAGTGTTCGCGCACCACCACCAGTGGCAGCGGCGTATCCAAGCGGGCCAGTTGGCATTCGGCCAGCCATGTTTCGAGCGGGGCCATCACGCGTTCCATCAAACGCTCATCGGCTTCATCACTCGGCTTGAAAAACAAAGCCACCAATTGCTGCAGCACTGCCACCCATTCGGTAGGCGTGTGGTCTTGGCGCAGTTTGAGCAATGCAATTTGTGTATGGCGCAGCCACTGCAACAGGCCATCGACCACACGTGCATCCAGCCCGCCCACGCCTGCATGGGGCAGGGTGTTGGCCCATGGTGTGGCCAGCGCGTCACTCGCGCCCGTGGCGTAGCCCAGCAGCAAACGCTCAATGCCAAACAGCCAACTGTTTTGATTGGCGTCAGCCATGTCGGGCGCGATGCCCCATGGTTTGCGGTGTGGCGCATCTAGACCCCATCGCACGCCGGCATCGGTCAGCCACGTGTCGAGCTGGGCGATGTCGTGAACTTCCAAGCTAAATCGTTCGCGCACGGCGGCCACTTCAAACAGGCTTTGCCACTCCACGTGCGTCACGCGCAGTTGGGGCAGTTGCAGCAAAGTGTCTAGTGCTTGGACCAGTGGCTCGGTGCGCGGTGTGGTGTCGGCCACAGTGTAGGGAATGTGGCGCAATTCGTTCGAGCTAAACCGACCAAACACCGCATGGATGTGCGGCGCAAAGTTGGTCATGTCGGGGACCATCACCATGATGTCGCTGGGCTTCAAGTATGGGTCTGCATCGAGCCACGCGAGCAGTTGGTCGTGCAGCACTTCGACTTCGCGCTGTGCAGAGTGCGTTTGCACAAAAGCAATGCTGGTGTCGTCTGCGGGCACGTCGTGTGGTGAATCAGGAATCGGCTCTAGGTTCAGCAAGGATGACTGCAAATGTTCCAGCATCGTAGGCTCGCGGCCTTCGTCGGCGGCTGTGTCTGATGGATCGACAAACACATCCACGCGGTTGAACTGACCTTTGTATTGGTCCACATCGTCAAAGCCATCGAGCAAGTGCAAGTAGTCGCGGCCATGTTTGCCCCATGCGGCCAGCAGTGGGTGGGTGTCGGTGTGCAGGGTGTATTGGTCGGCCTCGGACAGCGAGCCATCGTCTTGTGGCACAGGCAAACCCGCTTTATGTGCTTGGCGTTGCTTAGACAACTTAGCCAAAGGCACACGGCTCTCCACCACATGGCCCCAGTAGTGCTGACAGGGGTTTTGCACCAGCATGAGCACTTGGCACACACGGCCCAAAGCGGCCAGCGCTTGCACGGTTTGCATGGGCAGCGATGTGACGCCAAACACCATGATGCGATGCGGCACACCCGCAGGGCGTTGGCCCTCGGGCAAGCTGGCCATCTTGGCCATGAACGCCTCGTGCACTTTGGCGCGTGAGCTGTAGCTGTGTTGAACCTCTGCTTTGACTTCGGCATCAGCCGCGAGGTCGTCTAGCAAATCGCGCCACAGCTCAGGCTGCCAGCTTTGGGTGGTCGGTAGTGGCGTGGCCATGCCAGTTTGTGTGCGCAATTGCTCCTTGTGATTGGCCCAGTCTTCCAGCCAATCGGCGCGGTAGTTTTGGTAGCCGTCCAGCACATCGGCCAGTTGCGCGGCCAGTTGGTAGGCGCGGCGGTTCATGGGCGATGCGTCAGCCTCAGCTTGGCCCAGGTAATTCTTGAGCGGCGCAAAGTTGGGTTGTGCCAACAAACTGGGCAGCAAACGCATGATGCGCCACACCAGTGGCGACTTGTCCAGCGGCATGTGCGCGGGCACGTTGCTGGGGCCCAGCACGGCACGGTAAATCTGCCACAGCTTGGCAGATGGCAACTCGACTTGTGTGGCCGCGCAAATGCCCAGGTCTTTGGCCAAAGCCAGCTCTAGCCAATGCTTCATGCCGTTGCTTTGCACCAGCAACACCTCGGGCGCAAGCACGGGCAGCGGGTGGTTGCGGATGAACTGCACCGCCAACTCGCGCAGGCCCTCTAGCTGGTTGCTATGAAGCACCATAAAACCGGTGGCGTGGGGGCTGGACATGTGGGGCAGAACGGGCGAAAAAAGGGGCTAAATATTTGCGTCAGCCAGTGAGCATACTGGATGGCTGGGTGCAAATTGTGAGCCTGCTCACGACAAGTTCAATCATCGGATTTTTAAGGTTTAATTCGCATCTTTGCCAACACTGAAACCCATGAGCATGATTGCCCAATCCATCCCAGACTTCATCCGCACCCTTAATGCCTTGAGCGGTATTCTTGAAAAAGGTGCAGCCTCAGCCCAAGCCCGCAAGATTGACCCACTGGTGCTGACCAGCGCACGCTTGGCACCTGATATGTTTGCTTTGACCAAGCAAGTGCAAATTGCATGCGATGTGGCCAAGCTGGGTTTTGCGCGTTTAAGCGGCATCGAAGCGCCCAAGTTTGCAGACACCGAAACCACGTTTGAAGAGTTGCAAGCGCGCATTGTCAAAACGATTGACTTTTTGCACACCGTCACTGCCGATAGTTTGGCGGGCACAGAAGACAAAGTGGTGTCATTCCCAGCAGGTCCTGAGCGTGTTCTGAAACTCAAGGGTCGTGACTTTTTGTACCAGTGGATGCTGCCCAACTTGTATTTCCACACGGTCACGGCTTACAACATCTTGCGCCACAACGGTGTGGATGTGGGCAAGATGGATTACCTCAAAGGCGCAGACTTACTGCCCTGAGCTTTAAGCTTTTGCTGATGCAGGTGGCTTAGAGAACCAAGCCACATACAGCGCTGGCAGCACCACCAGCGTTAGCAGCGTGGCGGTGACCAAGCCGCCAATCACCACGATGGCCAAGGGGCGTTGGGTCTCAGACCCAATGTCTCGGCTCAGCGCCATGGGTAGCAAACCCAATGCGGCCAGCATGGCCGTCATCAGCACCGTGCGCAGGCGTTGCAGCGCACCTTCTTTCACAGCATCAAGTACGGTGTAGCCCGCGTTGCGCAGCTGCTGAAACACCGACAGCATCACCACCCCGTTGAGCACCGCTTGGCCCGACAAGGCAATAAAGCCAATGGCCGCAGACACTGACAGCGGAATGCTGAACATCCACAGCGCCACAAAGCCACCAATGAGCGCCAGGGGCACGTTGAGCAAAATCAGGCCCGCTGTTTTGAGTGAGCTGAACGCGTCAAACAGCAACACAAAAATCAACAGCAAGGAGATAGGAACGACCACTGCCAAGCGTTGCATAGCGCGTTCTTGGTTTTCAAATTCGCCCGACCATGTGAGGTTGTAGTTGCGTGGAATTTCAACCTTTTTGGCCACAGCGTCTTTCATGTCGGCCACGATGGAACCCATGTCACGGCCCTTGATGAAGATGCCAATCGCCATAGTGCGACGGCCCGCTTCACGCGCGATGTTCATCGCGCCGCTGCCTTCGCGAATGGTGGCCACACTGCTCAAAGGCGCGCTGCCGCCATTGGGCGTGGGAATCAAAATGCTGTCGAGGTTGACCAACGCACGGCGTTGTTCTGACAAACGCACCGCCACAGTAAAACGACGTTCGCCTTCCCACAGATTGGTGGTGGCTTTGCCTGCCAAGGCGGTTTCAATCACGTCTTCAATGTCGCCCACGTTCAGGCCAAGTCGTGCGGCGCGTTCGCGGTCGATGTCGATCAAGAGCTGAGGCAGTTCGCCTTGGCGGTCAATCTCGGCGCGGTAGACGCCACGTACGTGACGAATTTCTTTTTCCACCGCTTCTGTGGTGTGTCGTAACACGTCTAAGTCATCCCCTGAAATTTTGATGACGATCTGGCCGTCAATCTGTGAGATGGATTCCAACACGTTGTCGCGAATGGGTTGCGAGAAGGTGGGTTGCATGCCGGGTAACACCGACACGGCATGGTCCATGTCCTCGATGAGCTGCTCACGCGTGAGGCCTTTGCGCCACTGCTCGGGTGGTTTCACATCCACAAACACTTCGGCCATGCTGATGGTCTTGGGGTCTGTGCCGTCTTCGGGTTGGCCAGCTTTAGACACGGTGGTGCGAACTTCAGGGATCGTCATGAGTGCTTTGCGCACGCCATGCAAAGTTTTGGCAGCTTCGTCGTTGGAGATGCTGGCAGGCAAACGCACGTTCACCCAAATCGTGCCTTCGTTCAACTCGGGCAAAAATTCTGAACCCAGTTGTGAGGCTACGAGCATAGAAACCACAAAGCCAGACAAGGCCATGGTCACCACTTTGCGCGGTTGTGCAATGGCCCATGCAAGCACCGGTTCGTACACACGTTTGGCCCAAGCCACCACAGCGTTGTCGCCGTGCGGAATGCCTTTGCGCAGCATCCAATAGGCCAACAGCGGAACTAAGGTGAGTGAAAAAATCAATGAGCCCACCAGTGCTGTCGTGACCGACAAAGCCATAGGCTGAAAGATGCGGCCCTCATGGCGTTGCAGCGCAAAGATAGGAATGTGTGCGGCAATGATGATGAGCATCGAAAACAAAGTGGGGCGGCCTACTTCGTTGGTAGCTTCGGTGATGAGGGTGCGACGTTCTTTCTCGATCATGCCTTCGCCACGTTCGGCCAAGCGGTGCATGATGTTTTCCACCACGATCACCGCACCGTCCACGATGATGCCAAAGTCCATCGCGCCCAAGCTCAGCAAGTTGGCGGGTACGCCCATGATCTTCAGGCCCATGAAGGTGGCCAAGAGCGACAGCGGAATGACCACCACCACCGCCAACGATGCACGCAGGTTGGACAAGAACAAATACAACACCAGCGCCACCAGAAGCGCACCTTCCACCAAGTTTTGAAACACCGTGGTGAGGGTCTTGTCCATCAACCAACTGCGGTCATAAAACGGCACGATTTGCACGCCTGGCGGCAACACACGTGCATTCAGGTCTTCGATGCGTTCTTTCACACCTTTCAACACCACGCTGGGGTTTTCGCCTTTGCGCATGATGATGATGCCGGTCACCACATCGTCATCTAAGTCTTGGCCCACGGTGCCCAAGCGGGGCACCGCGCCAATGGTGACTTGCCCCACATCGCGTACAAGAATGGGTGTGTTACCACGTGCGGTGACCACCACACGCCCAATGTCATCGGCCGAATGCAGCAAGCCCAAACCGCGAATGGCATATTGCTGCACGCCTTGCGTGACATAGCTGCCACCCGCGTTGCTGTTGCCTCGGCCCAAGGCCTCAGACAAATCTTGCAGTGTGAGCTTGAATTGGCTGAGCTTGTGCAAATCGGGTTGCACTTCGTATTGCTTGATGAAGCCCCCCATCGCCACCACATCGGCTACGCCTGGCACTTGGCGCATGCTGCGCTCGACCGTCCAGTCTTGCAAGGTGCGCAGCTCGGTGGTGCTCAGACCATCACCACGCAGGCGGTAACGCATGATCTCGCCTACAGGCGTGGCGTTGGGCGCAATTTGCGCCTCCACACCTTCGGGCAGTTGCACGCCGCGCAAGCGTTCATTCACTTGCTGGCGCACAAGGTTGACATCGGCGTTGTCGTTGTACGTGACCACAGTGAACGACAAACCAAACTGTGTGTGCGAGAACACGCGGATGGAGTTGGGCAAGCCCGCCAGCGCCACTTCAATGGGCAGGGTGACTTGCTTCTCAACCTCTTCAGCGGCACGGCCTGGGTAGAGCGAAATCACGGTCACTTGCGTGTCGGTCACATCGGGAAAGGCTTCGACCGATAAGTTTTTGAAGGCGAACACGCCCGACATGACAAACAGCAGCGTGCCCAGCAGAATGAACAGCGGCTGGTTGAGCGCGTAATGAATCAGTCGCTTCATTTGGGCTCTGCCGGTTTGTGTGCGTTTTCTTGGGCAATTCGGAACTCGCGGGCCAACAGCAAGCCGTTGTCTTTGACCACTTGCTCGCCTGCTTGTACGCCGTCAAGGATCAGCACCTCTTTGATGCCCTCGTAGCCCAGCTTGACACGGCGAGGTTCATACACGCCCGCTTCGGTTTGCACATAAGCCCAGTGCTCAGCACCGCGCAGTTGCACCGCTCTCGAAGGGACAAGCACGCCTGCCGCCAACTTGCGCTCAATGCGGGCCGTGCCCAGCATTTCGGCTTTGAGCAAACGTTTGGCGTTGTCCACCACCGCACGCACTTTGATGGCGCGTGTGCTGCTGTCAATGAAGTCGCCGGTGGCGGCAATCTTGGCTTCAAAGTTTTGGTTGGGGTAGTTGGGCAGCGTCAACGAAATTTTGGTGCCGGGTTGCAGCGAGTCAATATCGGCCTCACGCGCATCAATCTGCACCCACAGTGTGCTGGGGTCACTCACCACAAATAACGCGGGGTTGCCGGGGCCGCCTTGGTCGGGGCGCACTTCTTGACCAGCACTGAGGTTGCGCTCGACCACCACACCTTTGACGGTGGCGGCGAGGCCGAGTTGTTGGTTGATGTTATGGGCACTGCCATACATGCGGGTGCGGGCTTGGGCGCGTGCCAGTTCGGCGCGGGCACGCAGGGCCTCGGCCTCGGTGCTGTCGAGCTCTTTGCGCGAAATCACATCGGCTTCAAACAAGGTTTGGTGGCGGGCCAGCGCGCGGTCGGCCACTTGGGCATCGGCTATCGCTTTGGCCGTGTCGGCTTGGGCTGCGCCAAACTCAGGTGAGGCGAGGGTGGCGAGCACTTGGCCTGCGTTCACGCTTTGGCCAATGTCGGCATTGAGGCTGAGCACACGGCCTGCAAACGCGGGATAGATGCGCTGGGTGCGTTCTTCATTCCATACCATGCGGGCGGGTAGCTCGATGGTGATGCTTTCTGCGGTTTTGGCTTCTGCCGTGCCCAGCAAAGCGAGCTGTGGGTGGCCCGCAGGAAAGCGCAGTTGCTGGCCTTGCACGATGGGCTCTGGTACAGGTGGTTTTGCAGGTGTTTGTGGGTTGATCAATAGATAGACCAGCACGCCAACCGTTAACGCCCCAGCAGCGGTGGCGTAGCGCTTGGTGGTGCTGTTGGTGAGTGCTTGCAGGGTGCGGCGCACTTGGGCGGAAAGGTTCTGTCGTATGCTCATGCCACGTTTATCGTTTAGGGTGGCTGACCAGCCCCTGACTTAACTTTTGTTTGAGCCCAACCTGTGCGAATTTTGCTGATCGAAGACGATGCCGTGTTGCAAGCGGTGATGGTGCGCAGCCTGGCCGATGCGGGTCATCGCGTGGATGCGGCCAGTTATTTGCAAGAAGGTGCGCACTTTTGGCAGGTGCAAACCTACGACGCCGTGTTGCTCGACTTGAATTTACCCCTCAACGCCCAACCCCATGCCGCCCAAGGCAGCGGCCTGCAACTGTTGCGCGATGCCCGCTCCCGTGGCGACCGCACGCCCGTGCTGGTGCTCACCGCACGCAACCGAACCGATGAGCGCATTGCAGGTTTAGACGCGGGGGCAGATGACTACTTGGGCAAACCGTTTGACCTTGAAGAAGTCGAAGCCCGTTTACGTGCCTTGGTGCGTCGCACCCAAGGTGTGGACGACGAAGTGCAAGTGGGCCGCTTGCGTTTGCACCGCAAACTGCGCCGTGTTTTTTTGAGCAACGCCGATTTGGCTTAGCCCGCCCGCGAGTTTGAAGTGTTGTGCGAACTCATGTCACCGCCAGGCCGCGCTGTGAGCAAGCGTGTGTTGTCTGACAAACTTTCTGGTTTTGATGAGGCTTTGGGTGACAACGCGCTAGAAGCTTTTATTTCTCGCTTGCGTAAAAAGCTGGCCGACAGTGGCGCGGTCATTCGCACCCTGCGCGGCATTGGTTATGTGCTGGAAGAGCAAGCATGATGACCACAAAGCTTCGCCCTTCGTTGCGTAACCGTTTGTTGCGCCATGTGCTGTTGCCGTTAGCTGCCACGTGGTTGGTAGGCTCGGCTTTGGTGGTGGGGATTGCGCTGTACTTTGCGCAGCAGGCGTTTGACCGCGCTTTGATTGACGATGCGTATTCGATTGCCAGCCATGTCAGTCGCTCGACGGATGCCAGCCATGGCGGGCTAGAGTTGCGCCTCACCGCGCAAGAAATCAGCACGGTGTTGTACGACCAGAACGAGTCTTTATATTTCGCTGTGTTGCGTGCGGATGGGTCTTTGCTGGCAGGACATCCCGGTTTGAGACCAGAGAATCTGCATGAACATTTCACCCCTGTGTTTGATGAGCTTGAGTACCAAGGGCGCGTGTTGCACAGCGTGACCTTGCATCGCCACAACCCGGCTGATTTTTATGTGGTCATGGCGCAAACCACAGCCAGCCGAGATAGTTTGATTGTGCGTTTATTGACGTTTTCCATCATTCCGCAGTTGCTGTTGCTCGGCTTATTAGCCACTTGGTTGCACCGTGCCATTGAGCGCGACTTGCAACCCTTGGCCGAACTCGAAAGCGCGGTGGACGAGCGTGACGCGCAAGACTTGACCCCTGTGCCCGTGACCGCCACCACCCGTGATGTGCAGCGTTTGGGCCAAGCCATCAATGCCTTGCTCGGACGCATTGCGGCCAGCGTGCAAGCGCAGCGCGAGTTCTCAGGCAATGTGGCGCACGAATTACGCACACCTCTGGCGGGCATTCGTGCGCTGGCCGATTACGGTCTGCGTCACAACGAACCGCAGGTCTGGCGCGAACAGTTGCAAGGCATTGCACAAAGCCAAGAGCGAGCGAGCCATTTGATTGATCAATTGCTGGCCTTGGCCTTGGCCGATGAAGCCAAACAAACCCTCGAAAAAACAGAGGTGTTCTTAGATACTTTGGTGAGCGAAGCCGTGTTGCGCTACCTGTCCAAAGCCGATGCGGCTGGTGTGGACTTAGGTGCCAAAGGCATCGACCATGCCGTGACGGTGCAAGGCAATGCCGCTTTGATTGAGGGTATCTTGAACAACCTCATTGACAACGCCTTGCGCTATGGCCGCGCCTCAAATGGCGAAAGCCACATCACCGTCTCAGTGACGCAAACCCCTGCCACGGTGAGCTTGTGCGTCACCGACAACGGCACAGGCGTACCCGCCACCCAGTTGCAGCAAATCAGCCAGCGGTGGGTGCAAGGCTCAGCAGGCGAAGCCTTGAAAGCAGGCAAAGGTTTGGGGCTGGCCATTGTGGGCACCTATGCCAAGCTGCTGGGTGCTCGTGTAGAAGTGAAGTCCGCGCAGCCACAAGGCTTGTGTGTGTGCGTGGTGTGGTCAGCCAATGTGGCTGTTCACCCACTTCACCAAATCAGCCGCTGATCGCGCACCCGACACACGCGCCACCTCACGTCCACCTTTGAACATGGCCAGCGTGGGGATGCTGCGGATGTTGTGCTGCATGCCTGCGTCCGGGTGGGCTTCGGTGTCCACTTTCACCAGTCGGGCTTTGGGTTCTAGCACGGTGCAGGCTTTTTCGTACTCAGGGGCCATCATGCGGCAGGGGCCACACCACGGGGCCCAAAAATCCACCACTACCGGCACATCGCTTTTGGCAATTTGAGCGTTCAACCCTGCGGTGCTCAGCGCAGCGGGGTGTTGGTCAAACAGGGGTTGGTGGCATTTGCCGCAAGACAATTCAGCGTTGCCATCGAGCTTGTCTTTGGGTACGCGGTTGGTGCTGTGGCAGTGGGGGCAAACAATGTGTTGGGTCATTGCAAAGTCCAATCAGGTGATGAATAAGCTATTGCTAATATATGCAGGTGGTTTGGCGTAATTTCAAGCCTATTTAAAGTGAGAAGTTTTGAAAGGTCCTCATGAGTTTCATTGAACAGTACTGGCCGCTTTTGGCCTTGGTCGCTTGGTTCGGCTACAAGTGGTGGGCCGCCAAGCAGGTGGTACGCATGCTGCCCGAGTTGCGGCAAAACGGCGCAGTGTTTGTCGATGTGCGCTCGGTGGCCGAGTTTGCGTCGGGCAATGCGCCGGGCAGCATCAATATCCCGCTCAATGAGTTGCCCTCGCGTTTGGCCGAACTGCCGAAAGACCGCGATGTGGTGGTGTTTTGTGCCAGCGGCTCGCGCAGCGGCATGGCCAAGATGATGCTCAAAGCCAAAGGCTTTCACAACGTGCACAACGCAGGCACATGGGGCAATGTATGTTGAGCCGCCTGCGATGGCTCATGGCCATGGCTGCGTTGGCGTTGTTGTCGGCTTGCTTTGACGCCAAGCCCGTGCATGTAGCGCTCGACGGTGTGGTGCGTTCAGGCGCAGAGCCCATGCTCATGCTCAGTGATGAACTCGAGCCTGTGGCCGACCCCAGCTACGTGCACAAGAAGCGCGACCTCTACGACTGCGACGGCATGGTCGCCCCTTGGTTTCAAAAAGTGTTGGTGGCCGAGCTCAACTACTTGGCTGAGCAAAACAAGTTGGCCCACATCCAATCGCCCGCCTGTTTGCTCATCGTTGACAAAGACCTAGGCCCGAAAGAAGGGCGCTTTAGCGTGCATTTTTACGAAGACGCGCAAGAGCTGCGCGAATGTGCCATCAACCACCGTTGCAAGCTCGCTCGCAATGTGAGTTTGGTGCTGAAAAACCAGTTGGTGTATCGCTCGTATTTCTTGTCTGATTTCAAGCGTGAAAAATACTACCAACATTGCATCACCCCCGATGACATGTGGCTGCCCAGCACCACCTGCTACACCGTCCCCTGATTTTTCTGAAAGCCGTTTATGTATTTCACAAACCTGATGCGCAGCCATCGTGTCATTGCTTCTGTATTGGCTGTGTGTGTTGTCTTGTTCAGCGCAGGTTGCTCTGACCCCATTGAGCCCGCAGACCATGTGAGTCTTGAACATGCCCGTGCCGAGCACGAGGCGGGTAAGGTTATGTTGGTGGACATTCGCGAAACGCGTGAACACAAAACCGGTGTGGCTGCCGGTGCGGTGTTGCTGCCCATGAGCGAGCTGGGCGAGAAAATTGGTCAGCTGCCCAAAAGCCCAGACCAGCCTGTGCTGCTCATTTGCAACACACAAAACCGATCCAAAGCCACCTTGCTCAAACTCAAGCAGCAGGGCTATACCAATATTCGCTTTGTCGATGGCGGCATGAGCCAATGGGCTGCCAAAGGCTGGCCCATGGTGGCCCCACAATAAAACCCCAATCAACTGGAGACACCCATGGACGCTTTTCAAGACCACTACCCCGACAACGTCGCGCATTGCTTCGGCTGCGGCCACCTCAATGAGCACGGCCACCAAATCAAAACCGTGTGGGAAGGCGACGAAACTGTCACCCGTTTCAAGCCCGAGCCGTACCACACCTCCGTGCCCGGCTATGCCTATGGCGGCTTGATTGCTTCGCTCATTGATTGCCACTGCACCGGCACAGCCTCGGCCGCCATGTACAAGCAAGAAGGCCGCAGCATGGACTCGTTGCCAGCATTCCGTTTTGTCACAGGCTCTTTGCATGTGGACTTTTTAAAGCCCACACCGCTCGACGGCGAGTTGGTCATTCGTGGCCGCGTCAAAGAAATCAAAGGCCGCAAAGTGGTGGTTGAAGCGTTTGTGTATTCGGGCGATGTGGCCACCGCGCGTGGCGAAGTCGTGGCCGTGCAAATGCCAGAAAGCTTTGGCCAGTGACCCAGCTGAGTGTTGATCCCGACCAGCT
>JACCDV010911335.1_pt1 | contig 19232 bp, 6 predicted proteins | sample 7446131 | NCBI WGS metagenome assembly JACCDV01 (sample SAMN15323448, study PRJNA562643) | freshwater metagenome | isolation source: river surface water | place: USA:Blue River Watershed | collected 2017-08-17 | reverse complement strand
TTCCAGTTTATGCTCTCCGTTATCTTACCAATCGTATAATTCGCCTGATATTCCTCTATTTGCTTACATCCTATACCGATTATATTTGATGACATAACAAAATCCCCATTTTCCAATTCCCCATTTACATCACACACATACATACATCCTTCACCTAATGAAAGACAGTAATATATCGATTCCTGTGTCGATGGCGCTACCTCCATATGTGTATATATACCTATCACATTCTTCTGTCTCTGTTTCTTAGTTAATTCCACCTCCATTGTTGTATTCAATATATTATGTTTCTTGGTATTTCCAGTCGTCGCAACTACCATACCCGGGCGCAATATACGCAAGTCCCCGGGATTTACAATCTTAACCGCATGAACACCCGAAAAAGGACTATATGCATTCGCATATGCTGTCCCATTTACAACCAATTTAACTGCTGTTTCACTTATTTCCGTCGCATCCGTAAATGTTTCCGGGGTTATCGTATTTATACCCACTATGTTTGTTGCAAAATCACCTCCTATCAACGGATTATTTTTAACGCCGATGAAATTTGTCTTATACACCGCAAATTTATTATTGTAGAATGTTGCGCCCTGTGTCTCGTCCGTCGCGAGACCCGTTTCCCCCCCAATTAATATATTCCCACTTCCGTGATTGCATTGTCCTGTTTTATTCCCAATATACACATTATGAGCCGCATACGATATTTTTCCAACCTGATGGCCCGCAAATGAACCAATCATCAAATTATTACCCGCCGCATCCTGATTATTGAAAAACGCAGTTATTGCATTTGTTAAAGTTGATATTGTCGGTTCTCCTATTTTTGTGAGTGTTATGCGTTTTTGTATGGTTGCATATGTATTAGCCTCGTCAGTCGGGACTGTTGTTAGGTAAAGCGTCGTATTCGTAGGGTCTGTTATATCTAGCGTATAAATGCCATCATTCGCGGATGTATTGCTAACTGCTATTTCTTGGCCGGCGCGGAATATAGTAAATCCTTGATTGTCTAGGGGTAATGTAATTGAAGGTGTAGCAGAATCGAAGCCGACGATAGGCGCTTGGATAACGGATTCATTGCTTTCATTTACTATAAGGGAACGCACAATGCGGGCGTAATTTGGTATTTCTGTTGTCAATTGCGTGGTTATCCATAAGGCTCCCGGTCGCGGTTCCAAGAAATCGATTATTACTTTATCCCCATTATTATACGTTGTTCCCGATATAATTAGAGTTTGCGACGGCTTGAAAACAGCGAGATTTGCCGATGTTGTATTTCTAGAAAGTATGCAATTCGTTATTATATTTGCAAATACCGTTTCTTCGATGGGGAAATCCGCGGGATTTTCTATTATAAGTGTTGATGCATTTGCATGTGTAATAAAATATTTACCGAAATAAGAGCCTCCATCAGTGTCTATATCTATATATGCATCGGCCTTGAAATTTGTAAATATATTATCATTTGAGACAATTGCCCCATTTGAATAGAAAGATACCAATCCCGTTCCATACTCATAGATGAACTCTATATCTGTATATGTTGTGGTTGCGTCTTGGGTAGGGAATATCAATGTATTATTCACGTGGCCTATGCGATTTACAAAGGGGAGGCTATATGTGCGGAAAGCCCCCTCATATGTATCCATTGTTTGAACGAAAAATGTATCATATCTAATGGTTTCAATGTCTATGACAAGCTTATCCGTTAGGAAACCATAATCATACATATTCTTTGACTCCACGAATTGCCTCTGGTATGTTATTGGAATGCGGGCCTTATTGAGGACCTGAATTGACACATTTCCCTCCACCGCAAGAATTGGAACCGTATCTATATCATAATCCTGATATATTGCATCCATATCCGTCATCATCTCGCCGAAATTGAACCTATCACTAAATATTCCTTTTGGTGGGCGTATATCAATATTAGTATATTCATCAAATGTTAATAATTCATCGTTAAGTGTTGAGAATTCCATATCGAGTTGTATAGCGGTCGCATTACTATAAACCGTTTTAATTTTGTGATATCCGTCATTCAATGATGGACTACTTCCCGCGCTTGTAATATGTATAATCATGCCCTCGCGTAGTTTAAAGAAGGGTTGTTCCGTCTCGAAATATTGTCTGCCATTAAACGTTTGGCTAAGTTCCGCTGTATTAACGACGAATGGGTCGAAATATATCCTTTCCATTTTTATGACGTTATTTGCGGAATTAAAAGATATATCGCCCCTCTTTGGTAGGCCGTTATTCGTAATTGACGCGAGAGACGAAAATCCCGCGGAGGTATTGCTTATCGTAGTTATAAAGCCGAAATTACGCCGACTCGGCTGGTCGCGGCTTACTGGTTTGCTTCCTAGTTCTATTATATATTCTTTAATATCATGATTGAAACCCGCTACCTCCGTATAGTATGTCGCATCCGTCGGGATTGTGAATGAATCAATGCCTATATTACTGAAATCCACGAATCTCCCATCTGTTCTAAAACGGTCAAAAGATACCTTATAATGTAATGTATTCTTCGCCATCCTGTTATCCGATAATTTTGAATCGGGCTCCTCGAAGGGATGAATAAAATCGAAACTATATTTCGTAAATCCAAGATATGAAGCATTTTTGCCGAAGTGATACGATATTTTACTTGTGTCTATGTCTTTTGCGTCGCCATTAGCCGGATTGTCCGCTACATGAAATTGACACGTCCCCACTAACATGTCGGGATTAGTAAGCGAATTCTCATTTTGAACCATGAAGCAATTTGAATTGTATAGTTGAAGGCTCATATATGCGCATCCGTTTGCATATGTTCCTGTTTCCTTATTATATACCATATATGAACCATTATTTTCCTCGTATGCGCTATTATTTATTGTTATATAACTACGTTTGCCACTTAGATTAGTCGAATCTCCATATGCAACTTTCGTAAAAAATGCGTTTGTATTGTTTGTATCGAAATCTAAATTGGGAACATCGCCTAATCCGGTTGTTATGTTGCATGTAAATATATATACAGTGGGGTCGAATACCGTATTAGAATTAAATATTTCGACTTTTATCGGCACATCCGTATCGGGAATTATCTGGTTTATCCATGGATAGTCCCCCCCATCATTAATCGACTTGAATATAACCCTATGGAAATATCCCTTTATAGAGAAACTACGCAGATATTCATACATTACAGTGTTCGCCCCCACAATGTTATGGTCGATTTCATTTGAATAATTATATCCGTTGCGCCCTATTACAAATGCGAGGTCATCCCCGTTCTCCGTTATCACCGGTGTTGAATCCGCTATATATATACTATAATCCGTAATCGGGCTGGTTTCATTATATTCGTCTGCTATCGTATAATTCTTCGCAGAATTATATCTGCTGCCTACTGTTGTTATTTCCATCCCCGAGACATATGCCGATAGCGAGTTCATCTTTAAATAGGAACTTATTGAATTAACTGCGATTGTTATCGTTTTCGGGGCCTCCGCCGTTAGTGGAGTTAGTGGGTCCATTTCGAGGACATTATAGGGGAATTTATTTGTTTTGACGAGGAAATATCTATCGTTTTCATCGCTGCCGATTATTTTAATAATGACGGGAGCAACCATATCTGTGAAAGTCATATCCGCAGCTGTTAGAGTCGAATGATATGTGCTAGAAATATTACTACCGTCATTCTCTGCAAATGTCGCGTAGCATGTGATTGTTTTGTTCTGGAAAATTATATCTTTTCCGGAAATAATTTGGGGGTCTTCTGGGTCTTCGATATTATATATATCTTTATTTAATATAATTGTCGATGTCGCCGGTAGTCCAACTCCATTGCGAATATTATCGGGTTTGGTAATTGTATCATTTAGTGTTAGCGTGTTTGCATCCACGAATTTAACGCAATATGCCCCTGCTGTTGTGTCTTGTGTGTAATCCTCATAATGGAGATTAACTATATCACCCACGCTATATGTGCTATTTATATTATTTAATTTTGTTAGAGTAGATACCGAGAATGTTGCTGTATTTTGCGTAAGTGATTCTGTCGTGAGGGCTGATAGTGTTCCTACATTTAGAGCATCATCCGCCGTTCGCGAAAGGAAATTGAAATAGGTATTATTGTTATCTGTGCCTGTTATTTTATAGGGGACGTTGAATTTAACTAGGTCATCAGTATAGAAAGTTTGCAATGGTGTTGTTTTTATTTTGGCGGTTATAGGGTCGAAATCCAATGTCCCCTCTGATAGATGAACCCGGAAACTCCGCGATGTGTATATATTTGTATCTAATTCATCCACGATTTTTATGCTTTCGGTAAATACAGTATTTACATCCGCCAATAATTCCTTATTCTCATGATATATTATGTTATCATTTATATTGAAGAGATTATCATATGTATTGCGATATGTCCCGCGGTTTTGACCATAATTTATATAATAAATATGATTGTATTTAACATTTGCGAGACTTACTCCATTTGTCGCATTGCTGGTAGGGAGAAGATTATACATCATTATTTGCAATTCCGGTTTTATATTGTTAGGTTCATCTTGAACATTATAGAACATTGTATTTTCATTATATAATAAATCCTTACCATTTATGTATAGTATTGTGTCCGTTGTTGCCGCGGTTGTTTGGTTATTATAGTATGCCGTATTTATATTGCTTCCATTTATGCTATATAACTTGCTTACATTTGTAGTTTGCGGAGGAAAGGGATTCAGCGATTCGTTGAAGCCTATTGTTGTTTCGAATAAAGTTATATCATTTGTGCCGATTTGCAAATAAGCAGATAATAGGCTTCTATTATAGAAGTGCCACCGTGTTCCTGTTATAATCATCGCTTCCCCCGATACCGTCGCTGGGACGCCATCCTGCTCTATCTTTGGAAAACCATCCACCGTTATCGCCGTCGCATTGCTCGTTAATACAGTTAGGCGTCCGTCATTTCCACTACTGCCCGACACCTCTAATATAGTGCCGAGAACAAACCCACTTAGGTCGGTTGTAGTCGAGCGAATTTGGCTATTCGCAGAATAGAAAACCAAATCCGTTCCCAATATCGGGGCTGATTTATATATATCTATATATTGTCCCGCATTTGTGCCGATGCATGTATTATTATCAGTTATCACCGCATTACCCGCAAAAGACCCGAAGGCGATATTATATTTACCTATTTTATTGTTTGCTAGTGCATTGTCGCCTATTGCATTATTTTTGCTTCCCGTTGTTATTGTTTTCCCACTGCGATTGCCGAGAAGTGTATTACTACTCGCCTTGCTCTTGTCTTCGGTCCCATTTACTATGTCGGTCTTTGTTCTAATATAAACAGTATATGGAGCTTCCAATTCATCGGGGAGATTAGGATATACGTTAATCAGTGTTTCGCTGTCTAAGTAGGGAATTATTGAGGAAATTATCCTCTCGTAGTGGGTCCCATTTCCTTGGTCTAATACAACAGTATCATCAATATGGAAATAATATGTGGCGACTCCGTATGTCGTGGGTAGGGAGATTGTTGTTTCATTGCGGATATTTGTTATAGTAAATATTTTATATAATGGTGCTCCTACTGTTTTACCCGCTTCGTTGCCGAATATAATGTTATTTTCGCCGCCTGTGCCCGTCTCCATTGCCTGAGAGCCAACGACGATTGACTGCGTTGCGAGATTTGCATTTTTTCCTGCATTTGAACCTATTACTATGTTTTTTGTAAATAAAATATAGTTATCTGTGTTGAGAGCCGCATTTGAACCTATTATAATACTGTCATCTGCGATATTTCCGTTTGGAAGGGCGTCATAGCCCATAATTATATTGCGATATGGTGTTCCATAGCTTGCTGACCCGATATTTGAAGCGGCCCTGTATCCAAATGCTACATTATATCCCTCGGTTGTGGTGTAATTTTTTAGAGTTTGATAACCTACACCTATATTGTATGCCCCCTCCGTATTGAACTGACCAGATTGCGCCCCGAAGAAAATATTTCCGCTTCCATTTGTCGTTGATGTTCCCGCCTCGCGTCCTATGAAAATACTCTGCGCCCCGTTTGTAAGCGACTTACCTGCTTGGCTTCCTATCATAATATTGTCGTCCTGTGTGGAAAATATCCCGCATTCGTAGCCGATGGCGACCACATTCGATGCGTTCCCTGCGTTGAAAGCCTCATTGCCGATAATTACATTGTTTCGCCCAGTTGTCATATCGTAGCCCGTATTTATACCTATAAAGATGTTATCCGTTCCACTATCTAGACTCCTGCCCGCGAAATGTCCCAGTAATATACTGCGGTCTATATTTGTTCCACCGCGGCCCGTTGATGAACCGATGAATATGCTCTCGCTGCCGGTTTCGTTGTCGCGTCCTGCGCTGCTACCTATGTAAATACATGTGGAGCCCGTTGTATGCATGCGGCCGGCCCTGCGTCCAATTGCTATTATACTACTTGCCGCGAGACGCGTGCCTGCTTCCGTTCCTATTGCTATTGTATTTATGTTATCGGGGGAGAATTCCTCGCTGCTACTTGCATTGTTGCCGATGGCAATACATCCGTCGCCGGTTATATTATATCTAAGGGCGTTGCTACCTATCGCGATGTTGAAGTTCCCCTCTGTTATTTCCTGTCCCGCCCTATATCCCATCATAATGTTTTGCGTGCCGGTAGTAAGCTTCTCGCCAGCCTGTCGCCCCACCATGATATCTAATTCGCCTGATGTAAGGGCAGTCGCTACATTACTGCCAATACAAATATTATTGTCCCCCGCTGCATTGTGTCCAACGCCAAACGTATCGCTATCCGTTATACCTATGAAAATATTTTTTGATGCGGTTTCCATTGCATGACCCGCGTAGTTGCCGATGAGGATTGACTTTGTTCCCGTTGTTAGGGTATATCCCGCATGAGGGCCTATCATAATATTCCGCGCCCCGCTAGTAAGAGCATTCCCCGTATATGTCCCGATACACATATTATTAACTCCTGATATTTCACCGCCCGCCCCCGCAGAATAACCTATATAAATTCCATTTCCCCCTGTTGTTATTGCCCTTCCTGCGTTATACCCTATATTTATGCATCCATCGGCAGATGTTGCGTTATATCCCGCTTCTGTGCCGATATTTATAGTATTATTCTGTGTTTCCGCCGAATAACCCGCGTTTTTCCCGATATTTATATTATTCTCGCCTGTGGTGTTTCCATATCCCGCTTGGTAGCCAATAAATATACTAGCATCGACGCCGTTTTGATTATATCCTGCTTGATAACCTATTATTATACCATAATCGCCGCTTACTTCATTATATGCCGCCCGATATCCCAATGTAATACTTCCATCAGTCGAGGTCATTGATTTCCCTGCTTCCGTTCCTGCGATGATATTGTTATTTCCGTCGATTAGGGATTTGGCCGCCTTGAATCCCATTATTATATTGTCGCTGCCGTCGTCTAGTTGAGAGCCCGCACTTTCGCCGATTCCGCCCTCGCCGCTGCCGATTACTACGTTGCGGCTACCTCCGTCTATTTTCCTCATCACGAACGCCCCTATTCCCACATTGTGAGTTCCTGTCCCGTCGGCGTTTAGGGCGCGACCCGCTTCGTATCCCACATACGTGTTATGTCTTCCCTGAACATTCTGCCCCGCATAGTTGCCGACGAAGATGCTCGCATTTGATTGCGTGTTCTCACCGCTTTTATGTCCTATCGTTAATATATTACCGCCCTGATAATTCGCCGCTGCGTCCTTGCCGATGCAAATATTCTGTGTTGCCGTTTGGAAACTACGCCCCGCATTCTGTCCTATTGTAATATTATCATTTCCCGTTGTAATACGTGCCCCGGAGTTGCTGCCGATGGAAATAACATTCATCGCCGTTGTTAATCGTCGTGCTGCTGCTGTTCCTATTGCAATTGTGTCCGTTGCAGTTGTCGCTGCATAGCCCGCTGCATCGTTAGTATCCGTTTCGCTTTCGCCACCGATGAAAATGTTGCGCATCCCCGATGTTAGCGAATGTGCTGCTTTTGCACCTATTGCAATTATTGCATTCGCTGATGTGAGTGAATAACCCGCCTCTGTCCCTATTATTGTATTTACATCGCCTGTTGCTGCATTCCCATAGCCCGCCCTATATCCCACGAAAACCGAGTTTGTTGTTTCCGTCTGTTCGCGTGCCGCCTCCGTGCCGACTGATGTATTTTTGCTTCCAGTTGCATTATAGCCACTGCGATACCCGATAGCTACTGTATCCGTTGCCGTATTGCTTGACTTCCCTGCTTGATACCCCACAAATGTAAGGCGAGTCCCATCCGTATTTGCATAGCCGGCGCCTATGTTCGATTCATCCCCCCCGCCGATGAAAGTGTTATAGTATCCGTTAATCGTATTATATCCTGCTCCTTTACCAATCGCCACTGTTCCCTGTGTCTCGTATGCATTATATAATGCATTTGCCCCGATTGCCACTACATTCATGCCATATAGAAGATTCTGCGCTGCTGCCCTCCCTATTAAAATATTATCACGCGTGAATGATGCCGTCGCCCCCGCATTGCTGCCGATTATTACGTTATTATTTCCTGTCGATGTATCCTTTCCCGCATTGTCGCCGATTAATATATTCTCGTTCCCCGCGGTGAGGCTTTGCCCCGCTCTGTATCCCGCTATTGTATTCCTTCTCCCCGTTGATAGCGAAGACGCCGCCTCATGGCCGAATATTGTATTTTGTATCCCCGTCTGTTGCTGTTTTCCTGCATTGTATCCCAGCGTTTCTGTCCCTCTTTGTGTTTCGTTCTCGCCTCTTCTATTCAATGGCGTTAGATTATTATAGCAGCCCGTGCATATTACCGTATTGATATCTTCATTATAGTCGATTTCACCATTAAGATTTGACGCGTTCGCAATGAAAACCGTATTTTCCTCCTCCATATCTAATACCTTATCCGCCGTTATAAGGGAACTAAATATTTCGGTTTTATATGATATCATCGAGTTCTCATTTAGAAGTTTAATTGCGACATCTATTGTTTGGTTGTTTATCACCAGAATTTCTGCATTATATAGGGTCGCGCTTGTTTCCCCTAAATACATGCCATACGATGCAAGTAATACCTCACCATCTACATTAATAGTTATTTGTCGCAGAGTCATTGAAGACGCACCCGCATATATACCATATGCATAGGGGCTTGTATTCAATCCACCTATCGCAATCCCGCAATTTGTCATATAATACATCGCCGATATAGTATATATACCATACAAGGTATTTGGTCCGCTTGTCAATATTTCGCATTCCATTATACGAATATCCACCGCATCGGTCGCATATATTGCTATCGTTGTTGTTTCCGTTGTCGCTGTTATTATATTCCTTATTGTTAGGCTATTTAGCGTTGTATTTCCATTTAGTATAATCGCCGCGCTAGAACTCGCAGATGACGTTCCCGAAACACTGAAATTAAGTATTGTGTGGGTCTTTGTTTGTCCAAGTATGCTAACATATTCAGGTATATTTAGCTGTGCGGGTTCATCATATATACCATTTGCGACGGAAATAATATATTTGTTCGTCGCTGTTGGATTCCTGCATTGAAGAAGTGCATCCGTTATTAGATAATAATCTCCCGTTCCATCGGTTGCGACGCGGATTATTGTTTCGCGAGGATAAATCGCGTTTGGGTCCTTTACGCCCCCCGTTGTAGTTAAATCATCTGTCTCGAACGCGAAATTTCCCGAATTTGTAATGTCCGTTATCGCATATGCCGCGTTTCCATTCGAAGATGTATATATCATGGAATTATAGACTTCAATCTTATACATCTGTTTTATCGTTATCGTTGCCCCACTCGCTTCCGTTATTAGGCGTTTTGCCCTCATAATGCTAAGTGTATTTCCCGCAATGCGTGATATTTGAAAATATCCATTGTTTGCGGGCGTTGCCGCCCCCGTGATTGCTATGAATTTTCCATCTGCGAAACCTTCCTCTGTGAAATCAATGCCTGTCGCGGTTATGCTATCATGTGTATCCGCATCCGTTGCCCTTGTCATGCTAATTGTTGTCGCGGTAATCTGGGCGTCCTCTGTTGTTGTTGTTGTGCATATTCCATATGCGAATGCATTGCTCGCATATGTATTATCCCCATTCGCCGTTATTTTGTTTGCATCTATAAATATATTTGTATCATTGAACTGCATTCCGCGACATTCCTCCGTTGCCTCTGTGTAAATTTGCGTATCTGTGATGGTTGATGTTATTGCATCGGTGTTTCCTATGATTATTCCGGTAGTTGTTGCAATTGGTCCGGCTACACGAATATTGACGTTATCGATGCGAGCCGCTGTGCCGAATAAATAAATGCCTGTTGCGGCGAAAGTTGTTTCATTGTCCGCGGGGTTTTCGAGGGTTATGGTTGCGTTTTCTATTATTGCCGGTGTTGTGCAATCTTCGAGGTATATGGCTGTTTGGGTGTTTGTCGCGTATCCTGTGGTGCTTAATATATCTACGTTGCGGATTGCTATATTGCTGCGTTCTGCCGCGTATATTATTGTGGCGTATTGAGATGCCGCGGTTATTTCGAGTGTTATATTTTCGATTGTTGATGAATTAGACATGGTAATCAGTCGATCGATGTGAGACGATAGACCGCCGATGGTTGATTTTATATATGTTATGCCGCGCCCTTCGCCGCGGAGACTAACATAGGGGGGAAGCGTTATTTTTTCGGTATAGACTCCCGGGCTTACTTGTATAATGTATTGGTTTGTTAGAGAGGGTGCTCCGTATTCGGCGGTTATGCTTCCATCGGCGTAATTCGGTGATGTTCCTAGGGCCTGCGTTATCGCTTCATTAATATTGTCGTAATCCGCTGCCCCTACGTTATCGCTTACCGTTATTATCTGTTGATATATGCGGCTTTCCCCTGTTGCTACGGACGAAAGGATACCAGTAGCGGGATTTATTAGGAGATTGTTGCCGATTTTGACGCCGCCGAGTTTAGTAGAGGTTGCAATATCAGTTGTCAATTCTCGCCATACCATTGACATATTACTATCATCGCTACCGCCTGCACCCGCTCCTGCTAGTTTATGCAATCCCTCAAATCTATCGCGGGTCGTATTATATCTTATTGTTCCAAAAGCAGTTTCGCTACTATCGTTATCCACATATCCTACTCGTATTCCCTTATTGAATATCGTTGTTATCTCGGGGTTAATCACAAAGCCACTCATTCTATTTTATGATTATATTCTTTTTATTTACTCTTATTCTTATTATTCTTATTATTCTTATTATTTCTATTTCTATTTTTATTTCTATTTTTATTTTCAATAATAAAATTGAATAAATTAAATAAATCCTATAAAATTACTAAATATTTACTAATATATATTATATAATCTATAAAATACATATATACAATATACACAATATATACAATATAATATATTATCTAATATATACACATTAAAATGGAACTCGATGAAAAAGCTAAATATTCTACCGTTAATTATGGGATTATAATACATTACGGGTTATATTCATATTATGCATATGATGATGTAAGGGGTGCAAAACAACGCAAAACACAAAATGGTGCCGAGTGGTATTATGGGAGACTAATCGAAAAAAATAATTTCCGCCCCATATCAGGACATAACGCGACAAAAAAACACCATGCGACTACATATGGAAATGCTTCTTATTTTGATGAAATTGACAAAATAATTACCGACCCTTCTAAGGTTATTGAATGGGTAAAGATAGCGAAGACAAAAGGCGCATCTTATATTATATTAACATCTAAACATCACGACGGCATTTGTCTATTTGATACGGCGACAGCCTCTCGTAAATCAAAATTAGATATATGTAAGGTATTTGCCGATGAATGTAGGCGGCAAAATATTGATTTTGGATTCTATTATTCATGGTTTGAATTTGATAAATCTTTTACTATAAAATATTTTAATAACTATTGTGTCCCACAACTAACGGAATTAATGAACTATTCGCCGAAATATATGTGGTTTGATGGTCAGTGGAAAGTTGAGAATAATTTGACGATACAAAAAATGATAGGAAATATAGTTAAAAATATGAAACTAAAAAATGTAATTGTGAATGATAGAATTGGAAATCTTAATATTGACTTAGCAAATTACAGAGTATATACGGATAGATATATTCCCTTAGAACCAAATACATCGGTTAAATGGCAACATATAAATACTATCGGCTACTCGTGGGGATATAATAGACAACAATTACCACATGATTATAAAACTCATTATGATATGCGTTCGCTCTATAAGGAAATAATTAGGCTAGGAGGCGATTTTCTTATTAACGTTGGACCAGACGAGAATGGTGATATTATTCGCGAAGAACTAAGTGCGCTTGATTTTGCATCTAATGTATAACCGTATTATAATATACTTCATTTATTCAACTATAATAATTACATGGAAATAATAAATATGTGATATCCAAAAAAAACTTTATTAATAATTTGTCCCGCCGATGTGATTACCGCCGCCCTTGATTCTTAAAAATAAGGTCCGTTCCCCACCAATATAAATATATTTGCCATATTTGTTAATTAACCATATATGTATCTTCATCCAATTTTGATAATTATATGCATATGCAAAATTATAATTAATACTTACGCAATATATTATAATATTGTTTATTCTATAATCATCGATATTTGATGGCGATACATCTATCTGTTGATAAACAAAACAGGGCAAATATATCTTAATGATGCGAAGCATATTTCCAATATACCATATTTGATAAATATAGATATGCCGATTTTATATCTATTATGTTTTTTTTTCTTGGGAAACAATATTTTATTATAAATCTTATAATGAACGATTAAAATGAAAACAATAATAAAAAACAAAAATAAAAAAAAAATTGTAGATAAAAAATAACAATTATAAATATAAGTTATTACCACTTATAATTTTCCTTCATTAACTCCGCAATTTTATTGTTTATTTTAAGTTGAACGGCACCAAGTATGTTCTGCGCTTCTGTTGCGTTTTTAACTTTATTGATGTCATAAAACAATATATTATTTTTCGGCTCATCCATTATTGAAGTAAGCATATTTATTTCATCCATATTATATGTTCCTTTCAATTCTTTCTCCTGCGATATGATTACGCGGATTATATTTTTAAGTTGATACACAGTCGCTTCATGTTCAGCGACTTGTTGTTTTGTTTGTCTATGATTTTCAATTTCAGTAAGTAAATCTTCCTGTTTCTTCATAATTTCCTTCTTCAATGTAGTCTTTTCATCTTCATGGGTGGTCTGTTGAGATTTGAGATGTTCAATTTGTTTATATAAATTATGAGCAAATTGATTTTTGTAATAATCGATTTGTTTATATAAATTATCAATTAATTGGTCATTTGAATGAAACGACTTTATATTCATAATTTGACTAGTCAATTCATCAATTTCCTTAATATATTCTCCATTCCGGATATTCACTTTTTTAATTTCTTCATTTAATATGTCGTTTTCATATTTTGCAAATTCAATGTTTTCCATTAAATCTACAATATTTTTTTTTAGACTGTTTATTTCTTCAAGATATTTATATGTCTCATATTCAGCGTTTTTATTTAACTCCGCAATTTGCATTCGAAGCCGTTTTATTTCTGCAAAATTTTCACTGATAATTTCCTCATTTATATCAAGCTCCGGGATAATATCAATACGGGTTTCCTCTTCTTCGTTGATATCTTGTGAATTCATCATATTTTGACTGTTGCTGTCTTTTTTATCGTTTGACGTTGGTTTTTTTGAAAGATGATATTACATAACGGATTTTATTTTTTCATTTTTTCATAATTCTCATTTAAAACACTATTTTTTTTAGAAATAAATAACATATTATAACGTTTTATGATATCTATATCTATATTAATGTTCCTCATCTAATAAAAAAATAATTTAATTAGATAATATATATATATTATTTTTTTTCCTTTTTCGTAAGCAATTTATTATATTTTTTCTCCATATCTATAAATAGTTTGTAGATTTTTTTTTCTTTTTTTGTTAAATCCACTAATTCGTCATTTTTATACTTCTTATACCTAACCAATCCCAAAATTTTACTTTCTTCTATTAATTCATTAATTTCTGTTTGCAATATATTTTTTTCCTGATTTAATTTCTCGATTGTATTTTTTAATTCATTAATATCATGTTGTAGTATATTATTTTCTGTATATAGTCTTCCGTTTAGTGATTCAATCAGGTTTTTATCATCAATTTTGTTATTAAGACGTTCATTTTCTTGGAGCAATTTATTATATTCACTTCTTATGGTTTCTAGTTCCTTTAATATAATACCATTTTCTGTATGAAGAATATTATTTTGCTCTAAAATTAATTTCATATTTGCTTTAAGATTTACTATTGTTTTTGTTTTCTCTCTCAACAATTCTATTTTTATCTTATTAATCTCCGCGGTGGAATCATTTTCAGCAGTATTATCATCTTCTATATTATATATTTCCTTATCTAAATCATCTTCTATATGTTCTTGAATATTAAATGCGTCTTTGTTTTCCATGTATTTGTGGCGATTCGTCCCTTTGATTTGTATGGAAATAATTATTATATATATAACTTATTTTTTTCAATTTTTCATTTCTATATTGTTATCGGCTATAATTAATAGAAAAATGAATATTGTTTTAAATATCGATGTTATGGATGTTGTTGTATCTAGAATAATATAAAAAATAAAAATAAAAATAAAAAATGAAAAAAATGAAAAAAATATATTTGAATTTATATTTTATATATTTAAATATATAAAATAATACAATAAACGTAGGCGTTTCCAAATATGGAACTATATATTGAAGAATATAAAAATTATAATAATAAATATTTAAAAAATATTGAAAAATACATAAATATTCACAACAAATACCTAGAAAATATAAATTTTAAGAATGTGAATGATATTGATAACCAAACAAATATATCTATTATTATATCTAACAAAGAGGGATATGTCAAATACCGCAATAGTGATGTTTTCGATAATATAATTCACCTACATATAGATTGCAATCATATATTGACTATATTTCCAAAATATTTGAAAACACTTATATTCGGCGATAAAATGATATCAAAGATATCAAACATTCCCGATACAGTTGAATATATAAAATTTGGAAAATTATATAATCGCGTTATAGAAAAATACCCAAATAATCTAAAATATCTAGTATTTGGGAAACATTATAATCAAAAAATAAATGAATTGCCCCCAAACTTAAAATGTCTAGTATTTGGTGATAACTATAATCAAATAATAGACACATTCCCTCAAAATTTACGTTATTTATTATTTGGAGAAAATTATAATCAACCAATAAAATATTTTCCATCGAACCTTAAAATAATAATATTTCTAAATACCTTACATATTTATCCCTTACCGAAATTACCGCAATCCTTAAAATATATTAGATTTGGGTTTTACAGTGTTTCAATTTTTCCTAAAATAAATAATTTACCGATTAAGATTATATATTTACATCATCATATCTTAGATTATTTACATCATCATATCTTAGAATATGAACAAATAAAATTCCCAAATACCTTAAAACATATTCTTCTTAGAGATTCACATATCGAAGAAATAAACTTATATAATACACAATTAAAATATATGTTGTTCAATAACATATCTAATAATAAATTTAATAAAATACCACATACAGTCAAATATCTTACTATTGAAAGTTGTGATTTAAAAACATTACCAGAATTAATACAAACAAGACTAATATATTTTAAATTTACAAATAATAGCGGGGACAATTTAATACCTTTGTTGCCAAATTCCCTGAAATATTTTACATATTATAGTTGGAACCATTGCCCGGATTTGTTAAATACAAAACTTAGATATATAAATATTCAACTATATTGTGAAACCCATATATTACCTAAGTTGCCGGCAACTATAAAATATATAGTATTTGATAAACAAACCACTCACAAAAATATTTTTAAACTAAATAATGAATATAATCGATTACGTAAGTTAAAAACAATTTCACTTAATATGTGCAATATTAATTTATCCCTATTTCCTTCGCTTAAAACAATAATTCTTAAACATCATAGTATATGGCAATTGATTGAAATGTCTAAATTTAAAAATAACTGTTTTACAATTAGGGAAAAAAATGCATTTCGTTATGAAAAATATTATAGCATTATTAAAAAAAATCTTAAACCTTTCATGAAATATATTATATATAATAATCAATGTTTTATTCCAGACGAAATATATAATTATATATATTTTAATTATAATTTTACGTATAATAATTAGATTGTTATCGTAATAGTCTGCATATTATGTGCTAATGTTTTTTTATGTCTTATTGTGTCTTTTATATTTTTATATTTGGTATTTATAAAAAATGAAAAATATTACTTACTCAATTAGAAATAATTACAATCATATTATAAATATATCATAATATCGAGAAAATAATGTATAAAATTAACACAATAGAAGAATTAGATAAATTAGATAAATTAAATGAAGAAAAAAATAACGATAATCATTACATTGAATATCATATATTATTTTTGGATAAAATAGAAGTATTTCCATGCTCGATAATATCAATTGTTTTCTGTGATTTTTATAATAAACCACTCCCATCATTACAGGGAACAAATATAAAACATATTATGTTTGGAAATAGATATAATCAAATGTTGCCATCTTTGCAAAATACGAATATAAAATGTATTAGATTTACAGATGATTATAATCAACCCCTACCATCTTTGCAAAATACCAAAATTAAAACAATTATATTTGGATTTAATTATAATAAATCATTTTCAAATTTACAATATACAAAGATTAAGAAGATTATATTTGGACATAAATATAATCAAATGCTTCCTTCTTTACAAAATACAAATGTTAAATCCATTTCATTTGGATGGGAGTATAATCAATTAGTTCCCAATTTACAAAACACAATGGTGAAAAACATTTCATTTGATTGGATGTATAATCAACCGTTGCCTGATTTGAATAATACAAATATAAGAAAAATTCGATTTGGGGATAATTATAATCAACCATTACCAAGTTTAGAATATACACTCGTTAAATATATTGAATTTGGAACCATTTATGATAAACCTTTACCATCTTTACAATATACGAATTTGAAATGTATTAAATTTGGATGGAGTTATGATATGCATTTACCAAGTTTAGAATATACAAAAATAGAATATATAAAATTCGGGAATTATTATAATAGACCACTCCCATCCTTACAAAATACAAATATAAAATATATTAAATTTGGACCTTGGTATAATCAACCATTACCATCCCTTCAAAACACAAACCTAAAATATATTATATTTGGACAATCATATAATAAACCATTACCATCCCTACAAAACACAAATTTAAAATATATTAAATTTGGCGATTATTATGATCAATCATTACCATCCTTACAAAATACAAATGTTAAAAAAATTCAATTTGGACTGGAATATAATCAATTATTGCCGTCTTTGCAATATACAAATGTAAAATCCATTATTTTTGCAGATAATTATAATAAATCATTGACCAATTTACAGAATACATATATACAAGAAATCGCATTTAAATATAATAGTATATTTAATATGAAAAATAACACATATTTTAAAATATTTAAAAAACAATATAAAATATCTTCAAAAAATATAAGCGGCAACAACACAATTAAATTAATTAGTAAAAACTATATTTATTTCATAATTAAAATACTTAATCCATATTTAATATATATTATCTACAATAATCAATGTGTATATATACCATATGAAATTTATAATTATATATATTTTAATTTTAATTTTAATTTTAATCTCAATAACACAACCTACAACAACGCTATACATAATAATGTAGTTAATTAATTATTATAATACATATATTTATTATTTTATATGTTGCAGATATTTGGGTTTATTAACTTGAATTTAATATTCTAATAAATTACACGACAACATAAATACATAAATATATATTTTTATATGTCTTTTGAAAGAAATTATTTTTTTCTTTTATTATTGAAATTAATAGCATTTCATAATAGTTTTAACAAAATAAAATTAACTATCTTTGCAAATTTACACAATAAATATATAGCACAATAAATAAAATATATTATCTATAATAATTTTAGCTATAATTTTTATGTTTTTCCTTGTATTTAAAAAAAATGAAATAATTTTATTATTTTATTATTTTATTATTTTATTATTTATTTTATTATTTATTTTATTATATTGCTATCTATTATAATCCCTTTATTTATCCATCTAATTATTTACAATATAATTGTGTGTTAGTATATTTATTAGAACATGAAAAAGAATATAATTAAGATAACCTCAATAGAGGAATATAATAAGCTTTGTGAAAATATAGATTCTAAAAATGATAAAACTGATGTTAAGGGATTAAGATATAATGTATATTTTAAGGATAGGATAACTGCGTTCCCATCAAAGTGTATGTTTATTGATTTCTTTGAGTCATATGATGAAGAATTACCATCTCTACAAAATACACTAATTAAGGAAATTAGATTTGGAGGCCATTATGATAAACAATTACCCCCTTTGCAAAATACAAATATAAAATGTATTATCTTTGGATGGAAATATAATCAATCATTGCCACCTCTACATAATACAAATATAAAATCAATTTATTTTGGGGATTGTTATGATTGCCCATTGCCTCCTCTACAAAATACAAACATTAGACATATTTATTTTGGAAAATGTTATAATAAACCATTGCCGTCCCTACAAAATACTAAAATTACACATATTGTATTTGATGAATATTATGGTATGGAGCTTCCCCCTCTTCAATATACAAAATTAAAATATATTAAATTTGGAATTGATTATGATAAACCATTACCTGATTTACAAAATACAAATGTCAAAAAAATTATATTCGGTGATTATTATAATCATCCATTACCTGATTTACAAAATACAAAATTAAAAAAAATAATATTTGATTATGACTCAATTTATAATTGTCCATTGCCAAACTTACAAAATTCAAAATTAAAATATATTAAATTTGGATGGGATTATAATCA
>JACCDV011062634.1_pt1 | contig 19234 bp, 18 predicted proteins | sample 7446131 | NCBI WGS metagenome assembly JACCDV01 (sample SAMN15323448, study PRJNA562643) | freshwater metagenome | isolation source: river surface water | place: USA:Blue River Watershed | collected 2017-08-17 | reverse complement strand
TTAGGCTTACAAAAACTTTTGCGGATGTAAGATCATTACTTGTATCAACATTTGTCACAGTGATTAATTCAGGAACGTTTCTGTGCTTAAGGTCATGAAGTATAACTTCAGACAAAACTTCCTTGAGTAAGGAATTAATCCTTTCAATGCGCCTTGGCTTCATGATTATAGTCCTTGTGCAATATAGGTTACGTCATAAGCTTTGATCAAATCGCCTGGCTCAAATTGTTGAAAGCCATTTAATACAATTCCACACTCAAGTCCTTTTTTTACCTCTTTAGCGTCATCCTGCATACGCTTTAAAGAGGCAATAGAGCCTTCCCAAAGCTTTTCTTCTTTACGGAAAAGTTTTGCGTGGCTTGATCTTTTAATAAGACCATCATTCACTTTGCAACCAGCAATGATTCCTAGTTGTGATGACTTGAAGGTAGCGAGAACTTGGGCTTCTCCAATTTCAGTCTCTTCACGTACTTTATCAAGAAGAGCAAGCATTTTTAGCTTAACATCATCAACAAGGTGATAGATCACATCATGTAATAAAATGGTGATATTTTTGCCTTTAATCATACTTTCTGCATGTCTTTCGACATTTGTATGGAAACCAAGTATAATTGCAGACGATGTTTCAGCTCTTTCTATATCAGATTCTGAAATTTGACCTACTTCGCATGAAATGAAATTTAACCTAACTTTTTCTGTTGGGATTGCTTTTAATGTCGATTTGATCGCTTCAATTGAACCGCCCACATCGGCTTTTAAGATAATATTCAAAACTTTTTGATCTTGTTCGATTGCTTTTTGTTGGAATAGATGCTCTAGATTCTTTCCTTTGCTTTGTCTGAGGAGTCTATGTTTAGAACTTGATTTTCTCTCTTCGGCAATTTTTCTAGCCTCTTTTTCACTTTCGAGGGATATAAAATCGTTACCTGCGAACGGTACACCAGATAGACCTGTAACTCTTACAGGAGTAGAAGGAGGTGCAGTTTCTAGCTTTCCGCCATGCTCATCATGCATCGTTTTGATTCTACCATATTCATGTTCAAAGATGATTGCATCACCTACTCTAAGAGTACCATTTTGAACAAGAAGAGTAGCTGTTGGACCAAGGCCTCTATGGAGTTCAGATTCGAGTACAGTACCACGCGCTCTAATAGTCGGATTTGCTTTAAGCTCTAATATATCTGATTGAATAGCAATCATTTCGCCTAAAAGATCGATGCCTTCGCCTGTTTTAGCAGAACAATTGACAGTAATAACAGATCCTCCCCAAGCTTCTGGAAGTAAATCTCTGTCGGCAAGTTCTCTATAGATATTGTCCGGATTAAATCCAGGTTTGTCTTTCTTATTAATTGCGACAATGACTGGTACTTTCGCCTCTTTAGCTTTTTGAATGCCTTCATCAGTCTGCGGCATAATGCCTTCATCTCCGGCAATCACCAAAAGAACAATATCTGTAACATTAGCGCCTCTTTGACGAATTGCACTAAATGCTTCATGACCAGGAGTATCTAACACAGTAAAGCTTCCGTGCTTTGTTTTGCACCTGAATGCACCAATATGTTGCGTGATAGCGCCAGCTTCACCAGCTGCAATATTACTCTTTCTAAATGCATCAATGATACTTGTTTTTCCATGGTCAACATGGCCCATAACAGTGATGACAGGTGGTCTTTTATCAAGTTTAGTTGGATCAGACTCTAAAATCTCTTGATCAATGCTTCTTGCTGTAACTTGCATACGGTCTTCTTGAGAAGTATCAATCTTAATTTCACAACTAAATTCATGACCAATCAGTTCCACAGTAGTAGCGTCATCAAGGTCATCATTGATTGTGACTGCAAGCCCTTGAAGAAAAAGCTTTTGAATTAATTCAGACGCTTTGAGTTTCATTTGTGCTGCTAGATCTTTTACGCTAATTGGAAGTTTAACAGACAACTCTTTTGGTCTTTGTACAGGTTGCTCTTGGAAAGATTTGTCTTTAAATTTCGAAGGTTTTTTTCTTCTCCAAGAATCTTCATCACTTGTGCGAAGACCTGTCTTATCGCGTGCATCAAATGCTTTCGTAAAGGCCTGTTTTTTTGCTCCGGGAACAAACGCTTTTTTGGCAGGACGAGTCTCTTCAGTTTCGAGCTCTTTTAGTTTTTTCCGATCAAGATTTTTCTTTTCTTCTTCAGCTGTAGAAGATGTAGCGGTTGCTTCTTTAGTAGCTTCAGGTTTTGCTTCTTTTGAGACTGCAACTGGTTCAGATTTAATGGGCTCAGAAATTTTCGGTGGCTCACTTTTCACTGCTGCAGGAGGTGGAGAAGTTTCTTCAACTGCTTTTGGAGTTTCGAGAGGAGGGAGAGACCCTGTTGGAGCCTTTCTCGCCTTTCCTAATTTTTTCTCTTCTACACCAGGCGAAGCCTCTAAAGTTTTTGAGAGAGCAGGTTGTGTGCTTTGAGTAGCAAGAGCGTTGTTTCGATCATCAACTTCTTTTTGCTCTTGCTCTTTTTTTAGTTTGTTTTTCTTAAGAATATCAGCTAGCTGGTTATTCTTAATATTGAGTTTTAAATTTTTCGCCAATCGTAAATTACCTTAAGTTTTATTGCTAAGGATGCCTTTTCGAACATGCTCTAAAAGGTCATCTGCCATTTGTAGGCTAATATCTGTTAATTTTGCAAGCTCTTGTGGAGACACTTGAAGAAGTTTTCTTGGTGTATCAAAACCTGCGGCAATAATGCTATCAACCACAAGTTGGTTGATCTCTTCAATTTTATGAATCGATTCATCAAGGGCCGGATCATCAGAAAGAGTGAGTTGCCTTCTCATATAAGTAAGCTCTTTTTGGTGCTCTGACATCTTATGAACTTCAACTTTAACGCCGATTAAATCTGAGGTGAGTCTAACGTTTGTCCCTTTCTTACCTAAGATAGCAGGGTAGTCCTCATCATTGATAATAAGCGTAATAATATTTTGCTCTTCATCATAATCTGCTTTTCGGATTTCGACAGGGGAAAATGCATTTTTTAAAAGGACAAAAGGATCATCTGAATAAGGTATTACATCAATTTTTTCGTTATTTACTTCTCTGATGACGTTTTTTACTCTAGTTCCTCTGACTCCAACACAAGCTCCAACAGGATCGATTTTGTTATCGGATGAAGAGACGGCCATTTTTGTTCTAAAACCGGCATCTCTAACAATTTTGTTAATGACAACCACGCCATCATTTAGTTCAGGTACTTCTTGCATAAAAAGAGCGCTGACAAATTCTGGGTGAGATCTCGATAAAATTACTTCTGCTCCGCCATTTTCAGTGTCTTGAACGTCGTACAGAAGAGCTAAAACTTTGTCTCCAATATGGTATTTTTCTGTTTTTGGATAAAATCTACCTGGTAAAACAGCTTCAACTTTTCCTAAATTGATGACTAAAGTGTGTTGTTTTCCAACTCTAGAAACAGTTCCTGAAATAAGTTCACCGATTCGCCCTCTGTATTCTTGGTAAATCACATCTCTTTCTGCGTTGCGAAGTTTTTGAGAGATCAGTTGTCTTGCAACCTGAGCTGCTATCCTTCCAAATTCAACAATGGAAACTTCAAGGTCTATCCAGTCGCCAATTTGGCAATTAGGGTCCATTTCACGAGCAGCTTCAAGCGAGATCTCTTCAGAGGGGTACTCTACTTTTTCAACGATCTCTTTTTCAGCAATTGCTGAAATTTCAGCTGTCTTAGGATTAACTGTAATTTGAACGTTATTCATTCCCTGCTGACCTTTTCTAGCGGCAACTAGAAGAGCGTCTTCAATGGCTTTCACGATCGTATCGCGTTTAATTCCTTTTTCCCTTTCAAGATACTCAAAAATTGCAAGTAGATCTTTATTCATCGTTTCTCCAGAAAAACTTAAAAACCCAATAAGGGGTTAAACTTTAACATAAATATTTCTGGCAGGGGCTGTTGCCCTGCCAAATTCTAAAAGTGTGCTATTTAGCAGACTTCTTTTTCTTTTTATCTTTTTTGTCATCTTCTTCTTCATAAGAACCAACAACGATATCATCTCTTTCTTCTGGGTCTACAAGAAATTCCTTGATCGAAAGAGAGACTCTTTTTAGCTCTCTATCAATTTTTAGAACTTTTGCTTGAACTTCAGAGCCTACTGGTACAATGTCTTCCACTTTTCCAAATGCTTGGTCAGAAAGTTCCGTTACATGTACAAGACCTTCAATTCCATTATCGAGCTCGATGAAAGCACCAAAAGCTGCAATTTTTGTAACAATTCCTTTTACAGAAGAGCCAACAGGCATTGTTTTTTCTATTGTATCCCAAGGATTGTCTGTTAATTGTTTAACACCCAAAGTAATTTTTTTACTTTCTTTGTCAACTGATAAGATAACAGCGTCTACTTTATCACCTTTTTTAAGTACTTCTGAAGGGTGAGAGATTTTCTTAATCCAGCTAATATCAGAAATATGGATAAGTCCATCTACGCCTGGCTCTAATTCAACAAAAGCACCATAATTAGTAAGGTTGCGAATTTCTACTGAGACTTTTTTTCCTGGAGGATATTTTTCTTCTACATCTTCCCAAGGATTTCTCTCTAATTGCTTAATGCCTAAAGAAATTTTTCCTTCATCTTTTTGGACAGAAAGAACAATAGCTTCTACTTCGTCGCCTTTATTAACGATTTGGCTAGGGTCTGTTACATTTTTTACCCAAGACATTTCAGAGACGTGAATGAGCCCTTCGATGCCAGCTTCAATTTCTATAAACGCGCCATATGAGACTAAATTCACAATTTTACCGCGTACTCTTGTGCCAGGTGGGTATTTTCTTTCAATAACATCCCAAGGATTAGAGTCTTTTTGTTTCAATCCAAGAGCAACTCTTCCTTTTTCTTTGTCAACGTGTAAAATCATTACTTCAAGCTCATCACCAAGGCCAACTAACTCGCTTGGATGCTTGATGCGCTTCCAAGTCATATCTGTGATGTGTAGAAGACCGTCAATACCATCTAGATCTAAGAAAACTCCAAAGTCAGTGATGTTTTTGACAACACCAATTTTTACATCGCCTGCTTTAATGTCTTCAAGCATCTCAGCTTTTCGGTAAACACGTTCTTCTTCTAAAAGCTCTCTTCTAGAAACGACAATATTCTTTCTTTCGATGTTGATTTTAAGAATTTTTACATCGAATGTCTTGCCAAGGTACTCATCAATTGTTTTAATTCGCTTGTTGTCGATTTGTGATCCAGGTAGGAATGCATCCATTCCATCGATGTCAACAATAAGGCCGCCTTTTACTTTACGAACGACAGTTCCTTTGACAATCGAGCCTTCTTTATGATTTTCAAGAATATGCTCCCATTGTCTTTGTCTTCTTGCTTTCTCTCTTGAAAGGGTGATTTGGCCCATTGCTGATTCAGTTTCGTCTAAATAAACTTCTACGTCATGACCTAGCTCAATTTCATTTACATCGCCGAACTCAGACATGGGGATGAGTCCTTCTGATTTTAGGCCTACATCAACAACAACAAAATCTTTTGTCACTTCGACGATCGTTCCAGTAAGAATTTGACCAGGAAGAAGCGAAGTTAAAGAGCCCTGGCCGCTCTGTTTTTCTCTGTGCTCGAGTAGATTCAAGAAAGCTTGTCTATCCTTGGGGTCAAAGCCTTCGTCCCCAATGATTTTGCTGTCTTCATCCGCCCATTTTAATATTTGTTGTTTTGACATGTTAAAGGTTTCTCCTACTTATCTTGATAATGCAAAGAGTGTAACAAAGTTTAAAAAATAAAAGCAACTCTAAAGGTAAATATCATTTCAGAAAGGACCTAAGAAGGATAAACTACTTTACACTTTTCGATTTGTTTCAGTATATTTAGTATAGTTATTATTTGGTCTTATGAAAATTTTTGTTTTGAAATTTGGTGGTGCGGCTCTTGCCGATTTAAGTCAGTTTCAAAATGTAGCTGATCTGATTATTCAAAAAAAAAATCTAAATTATCAAGTCGTGGTTGTTGTTAGTGCGATGGGAAAAATGACAGATGAATTGATCGCTCTTGCAAAGCAAATCGCATCAGATCCACCTAAAAGAGAGCAAGATATGTTAATTTCTGTTGGAGAAAGAATTAGTATGGCACTTTTAGCTATGACACTTTTTCAAAAAGGATATGATGCAATCAGTTTCACCGGGAGTCAGGCGGGGATAATTACGTGTAGTCAGCATAGTGATGCGAGGGTGATTGATGTAAGGCCTAAAAGAGTATTGTCAAATTTAGAAAAGGGTTCAATTGTTATAGTTGCTGGTTTTCAGGGGGTTAGTAATCTTGGTGAAGTGACTACTTTAGGAAGGGGCGGCTCTGATACGACAGCTGTTGCCTTGGCTGTTTCATTAAAAGCAGTCTCGGTAGAATTTTATAAAGATGTAAAAGGAATTTTTTCAAAAGATCCAAAAAAGGATAGAAACGCTACTCATTTATCGAAATTAACCTATAAAGATGCTTTGGAAGTAGTGAATAAATCTGAAAGAAAAGTTTTGCATCCAAGAGCGTTAGAACTTGCTGAAAAAAACAAGATGCCCCTTTTTGTAAGGTCATTTCAACAAGAAGGGGAAGGAAGTCTAATTTTTGAAGAGGGGGCAAAAATTTTGGTAGAACCAATTTATGAGGATATTGCATGCACAGTTTAAAAGCCTCTTTATCTAGGCAGCATAATGAAATTGTGATTTCTGCTGAAGCTTTATACAGAAAAGATTTGCTAAGATTTTTTTTAGAGATAGTTACAAATTTTTTAGTCCCTGGTAAAACTCTTTATATTTCAAAGTTCAATTCGGTTCGAAAAGAGCATCTTATTTTTTGTGAAGCAGAGATTCTTCCAAGCTCTGTTGATGAAGCAGATCTTATTTGTGAAAACTACGATCTATTAGAAGATGAGATTAAATTGGGTCTAAAATCTGCTTATCAAGCTAAAAAATTACTTGAATTGAAAGGGCTTTTTCTTCAAGAAAAAGAGGCGTATGTAGTAGATGAAATTAGAAAAAGAGTGATGAGGTTTTCTAAATTTTTTGATTATGACATTTTTCCTTTTATGCAAAAGTTTTTGGCATCTGTAAATCAAGAGTACAAAAATAATAGATCGTACCAGATTCTTTCAAAAATTATTTCGTGTTGTTATTTGCTTTCCCAAAAGATCGAAGAGGAGATTGGAGACTTCCCGAGTGACAGACACTTTTTTTTAAAATTGATTCCCATATCAGTCTCAACGCCCTTTGGAGAGAAGCGAATTTTGGGTTTTTTTGTTGGAATGAATTTTTTGAAAGATAATGAAGTTTTGGAAGAAAGGCATCTTTTAAGGGCTGTAAAAAAATTTTATCCAGATGTCGCTTTAGTTGAAGGCTCTTATTTTGTACAAAAATGCGAAAGGACGCTTGTTTTTTATACAGAGTTAGAATTAGAAGATTCATTCTCATTTGAGCAAATTGCCTTCTTAAAAAGAGAATTAAAAGAGCTTGTTAAAGGCTCTATTGAAACATTTGTTAGGCCTGTATTTATGCCAAGAAATGAGGAAGAGGTCATGAAATATATTGTGACACTTAGTAAGCAAGTGACAACTATAAAAGACATTCCTCAAATTGTAATTATATTTAACGAACAGACAGATGAGAATTTGTTATTTACTCTTTTAATGGTTAGGCCCCTTTCTTTGAACGAAGAGCCGATTCAAAAAATAATAAGCTCAGATTTTTTTGAGATAGATATTGAAAAAGTTAGGCACGGGGGAAATATTAGAAGGGATGTGATAAAAGAGGTTTCTCAAATTAAAATTTCGATGAAAAAAATGGAGTTTTTGCGAGAAGATTTCGCTCTGGATCTTTATAAAGCAAGGCAAACAATTGTAGCTTGGCTTGAAAAATTATTTGGTTCGGTAAGAGATTATAATGGAGGTCTTATAGCGCGCCAGATGGAAGCAAAAATTCTTTGATGTTTAATACATAAAATAAGGTAAAATAGTGCTGTTATGAAAAAGATATATATAGAGCCTTCAATGATTGCAGCTGACTGGGCGCGCATGGGAGATGAGGCTAAGAGTTGTTTTGACGCAGGAATAGAAATGCTGCATTTGGATGTAATGGATGGCCATTTTGTCCCTAATTTGACAATGGGGCCAGCTCTTGTAGCTGCTATTAAAAACGCTGTTCCTAAGATGATTTTGGATGTTCATCTAATGATTTATAATCCAGATGATTACGTGGAGCAATTCATTCAGGCGGGCGCAGATGAGGTTACATTTCATTTAGAAGCGACTGAAGAAGTAGAGCATGTGCTTAATTATATTCGTGTTACAGGGAGAAAAGCAGGTCTTGCAATCAAGCCGGAAACAACCGAAACTCTGTTGCTTAAATATTTAGATAAAGTCGATAAATTTTTAATTATGACTGTGGAGCCTGGGTTTGGAGGGCAAGAGTTTTTGCCTGATATGTTAGAAAAGGTGAGTTTTTTGCGAGAAAATGCAACTAAATTGGGAATCGAAATTGATATTCAAGTTGATGGTGGGATTAATTTTGATACAGGAAGAAAGTCTATAGAAGCTGGTGCTAACCGGTTAGTGACTGGAACTCATTTTTTTAAACAAAAAGATCGTGCAAAGGCTGTTTCCCAATATAATGAACTTAAAACAATCGGAAAATTGAAGAAATGAAAAAAATTTGTACGATTGGTGGCGGAACAGGCAATTTTGTAGTGCTTAGAGGATTGAAGCATTTTGTTGATTTGGATATTAGCGCAATTGTCTCGATGGCAGATGATGGAGGCAGTACAGGTATTCTTCGCGATGAGCTTGGGGTTTTGCCTGCAGGTGATGCAAGACAATGTGTAGTTGCGCTTTCAAACTCATCTAGATTGATGCGAAATTTAATGAATTACCGATTTGAGAGCGGCGGTTTAAGAGGTCATAACTTTGGAAATCTTTTTCTTTCAGCATTAGAAAAAGTGACTGGTAGTTTTGAAAAAGCTGTTGAAGAGGTAGGAAAAATTTTAAATATCCGAGGAAAAGTTCTTCCTGTAACCACGCAGCAAGTTCGTTTAAAAATGGTGTTGAAAAATAGAACAGTACTCGAGGGGGAAAAAGAAATTTATCTTTCACAAGAAATTGATAAAGGGTACAAAAGTATTTTTCTAGAACCACATCCTACAGCGAATCCGCATGCCATTGATGCTATTTTAAATGCCGATTTAATTGTAATTGGGCCTGGGGGTTTGCATACATCATTAATTGCAAATTTGCTTGTTGAAGGGGTCGCAGAAGCTGTTTTAAAGTCGAAAGCTGTAAAGGTGTTTGTTGTAAATTTGATGAACCGAAAAGGGCAGACGACAAACTTTAAAGTAAGTGATTATATTAAAGAAATTAGTAAATTTATTGGGGGGGATGTATTTGATTACATTCTTGTAAATAATGAAGAACCTCCGGACGAGCTAATTGAAGTTTATAGGGAAGAGGGTGACTTGGTGAAAAATGATATGGATGATCCAAGAGTGATAGCTATACCTTTGCTCGGAGGTCTTCAAAAAGAAGATGGGAACGATCTCATTAAAAGAAATTTGATTAGGCATGACTCTCAAAAATTGGCAGAAGCTTTGATAAAAATTGTAGGAAAAATTGGAGACGTATGCTGCTCGTTTTCGATTTAGACGATACATTGATTCCTACATCAAAAGAGATTACGCCAAAGAAATTGGATTTTGCATTGAAACAAATGATAGATTCTGGACTCTTATTTGATTTTGAAGAGGGAAGAAGGATGATTCATCAAATGAATGAGAGTGCGCGTCGTAGTAAGGAAGTGATTGAAGAGTTTGTTTTAAGGGCAGAGGGAAGTGATTATCATAAAGAAGTGGGGCTTAGAGCGCTTGATGAAAAAACTCAAGGTATTAATGTAACGCCTCAAATAGATTTGAACGATTTTTTAAAAATTTTGAGAAAGAGTCATAAATTAGCTATTGTGACGGGTGGTAATAAAGAGGCTCAGGAAGAGAAAATAGATCTGTATCAAATTGATAGAGAATTGTTTGATGAAATTATCATAGAAGAGTGGGGACAAAAAGAGAGAGCATACACTAAATTAAAGGAAAAGTTTGGTCCTTTTCTTGTTGTGGGAGACCGAATTATAAATGACTTAAGTGGTGCGAAAAAGATCGGCTGCATCACGATACATATCCGTCAGGGAAGGGGAGCATTTGAGCCTAAAAATCACCCTGATGTAGATTTTGAAATAGAAACAATAAAAGAATTAACACGAGTTTTGGAGAGAATATGACATCAAGTAACCAAATTACGCCTGGAATGACAATTTCTTTAGAAGGAAAGATCTATAGAATAGAGTCTTGCGTAAAAGTAACTGTGGCTAAAGGTTTGCCGTTTATTAAAACGAAACTGAAAAATTTGATGACGGATGAAGTTATTGAAAAAAACTTTAAGACAGATCAAGCTGTCGAAGAGGTGAAACTCAATGAAAGAAGGCTGGAATATCTTTATTTGGAAGGAAATCACCATTTATTTTTGGATATCGATAATCTGGAGCAAGTTTTAGTACCCAATGAAGTGATCGGAGATAAAGTTAATTATCTTAAAGAGGCTGTAGGAGTTAAGGCTCTTTTATATGGGGATACAGTCTTTTCTGTTGATTTACCACAGTTTTTAGAGCTAATGATTGTAAAGACGGAAGATCTTGATGCCTCCAATGTGATGTCGGCTTCGAATAGGCTTGCCATTTTAGAGACGGGAGCCAAAATAGAAGTTCCTATGTTTATTGAAAGTGGAGACATCATTAAGGTCGATACAAAAACAGATGAATATGTACAGAGAGTTTAAATGGACTTAAAGCAAATAAAAGAGCTCATTCAGCTTTTGGAGAAGTCTGGCCTTAATAAGCTGACTATTAAAGAGAAAGGTATAGAAATTGCGCTAGAGAAAAATAGCGCACCTTCATTAATTGAATCGCATCACCTTCTTAAAAAAGAATCGCTTTCTACCATGCACGCAGCTCCCGAAGTCTCTTTAAAGCCCCAATCCATAATTCCAAGTGAAGAAGAGAGTTATGATCCTAAAAATTGCCAAAAATCGCCCATGGTTGGCATGTTTTACCGCTCTAGCAAACCATCGGAACCCCCTTTTGTAAATGAAGGTGATAGCGTCGAAAAAGGGCAAGTGCTCTGTATCATTGAAGCAATGAAAGTGATGAATGAGATCAAGAGTGAAAAAAAAGGGAAAATTAGAAAAATTTTAGCTGAAAATGGACACCCTGTCGAATATGGACAACATTTATTTGTAATAGAGTAGGTTATGAAGAAAGTATTAATTGCTAATCGTGGTGAGATTGCGGTTCGCATCATAAGAGCTTGTCACGATCTTGGAATTTCTACAGTAGCTGTTTATTCTGAAGCTGATAGAGAGGCTTTGCACGTTCTTCATGCTGATGAGGCTGTTTGTATTGGTGGACCGCAGGCGGTTAATTCATATTTAAAAATTCCTAGTATTTTAGCTGCTTGTGAGATTACAGGAGCTGATGCTATTCATCCAGGTTATGGATTTTTAAGTGAAAACACAAAATTTGCCGCCCTTTGTGAAAATTGCGATATTATCTTTATTGGTCCGAGCTCAGCTTCAATTGCCCTTTTAGGAGATAAATCAAAGGCTAAAGAGATTGCTAAAAAGGTAAAATGTCCGGTGATTCCGGGGTCAAATGGAATTATTCATAACGTGGAAGAAGGGCTTGAAGAGGCTGATAAAATTGGTTACCCCGTATTTATTAAAGCGACAGCTGGTGGAGGCGGTAAAGGGATTCGAATCGCTAAAGATAGAGAAGAATTTCTTAGAATGTTTGAGCAAGCTAGAGCTGAAGCAGAAAATGCGTTTGGAAATCCAAGTGTTTATTTAGAAAAGATGATAGTTAAGCCAAGGCATATTGAAATTCAGATACTTGGTGATAAATACGGAAATTATGTGCATCTCGGGGAAAGAGATTGTTCGATTCAGCGTAGAAGGCAGAAATTAATTGAAGAGAGTCCAAGTCCGATGCTTACTTCTAGTATGCGAAAAAAGATGGGGGAAGCAGCTGTTCGTATTGTAAAGGAAGCTCGTTATTCGACTGTAGGAACGGTAGAATTTCTTCTCGATGAAGAAGGTAAATTTTACTTCATGGAAGTAAATACGAGAATTCAGGTAGAGCACACGGTTACAGAAGAAATTACAGGAATTGACCTTATACGTGAGCAGATTCGAATGGCTATGGGAGAGAAACTAAAGCTGAAGCAAGATGATGTGACATTTCAGGGTCATGTCATACAATTTCGCGTGAATGCAGAAGATCCCCATAACCAATTTATGCCATCACCTGGAAAACTTGAATATTTTGTTCCAAGTAGTGGTCCTCATGTGCGTGTCGATACGGCATGTTATCCAGGTTATCAGATACCTCCCTATTATGATTCCATGATTGCTAAGTTAATTGTAAAAGGGGCAAATAGAGAAGAGGTGGTTGCTAGAGCAAAAAGAGCTCTTAGGGAATTTCATATTGGCGGCATTAAAACAACGATCTCTTTCCACCAATATATGTTAAATAACGAACGCTTTCTTTCTGGAAAGTATCCGATTACTTTTATCGATAGTCTCATTGCAGAAGGGTGCAACTTTATTGAAGAATAAAGTATTTCTCTATACACTTCTTACTTTTGGAGTGTCTCATGAAAAAAAAGAACTTAAAAGGTGTTATTTTGTCTGGTGGGAAAGCGACGCGTCTTCATCCCTTAACTTTTGTAACAAGTAAGCAGCTTCTTCCAGTCTATGATAAGCCGATGATTTATTATCCTCTCTCTGTGTTAATGATGGCCGGTATAAGAGATGTGATGATTGTCTCTACATCGCAAGATTTATATAGGTTTCAACGCCTTTTTGAAGATGGTAGTCATTTGGGTTTGAGAATTTCTTATGGTGTTCAAGAAGAGCCGCAAGGAATTGCGCATGCGCTTTTAGTTGCAGAAGGGTTTGTTGCAAATGATCACGTAGCTCTTGTCTTAGGGGATAATATTTTCTATGCAGAGACATTGCATAAAACGCTTGCTAAAATGAGTCATCCGGAGCGTGGGGCTACTGTTTTTGGATATGAAGTTCACAGACCTGAAAGATATGGCGTTATCAGATTTGATGAGGAGGGAAAGCCTGTTGAAATTCTTGAAAAGCCAAAACACCCTCCTTCAAATTACGCAGTTACGGGTCTTTATTTTTATGATCATAATGTGATGGAAATTTGTCATAATTTGAAGCCCTCACCAAGGGGGGAGCTTGAAATTACTGATGTTAATAATGCCTATCTTGCCAAAGGGGAGCTTAGTGTCGTTAAACTTGGAAGAGGCGCTGCTTGGTTTGATTCGGGTACATTTGAAGATTTGCACAAGGCTTCAACTTATGTCAAAATTATTCAAGAAACACACAATATCAAAATTGCCTGCATTGAAGAGATTGCCTATAATAAAGGCTACATTGATAAACAACATTTAAAAAATCTTGCAGATCTTCACAAGAAAAGTTCTTATGGAGATTACTTGTATAGTATTTTAAATTTCAATTGATATTTTACAGAACGTATGTCATTGATTTTCATCAGGTATTTGCCAGCACTGAAGCAGGCCTTGTTATTACAAGGGCGATGTAAACGGATGGAAAGCAATGACACATGTATAGAAAATTAAGAGAGGGCTTTAGGTTTTCGTTTTGTTCTGAAGGGGCTGCGCTGTGTTTTATGGCTGTAGACAACTTCATAAATATTGCTGATTGAAATAAAGGCGTTTTGATCAATTTTTAAGACAAGTTCCTTTAAATCGGCTAGATCAAGACGTTCCACAATTACATTGAGAATGTTTCTCTCTTCGCCCGTGTAGCCGCCTCTTCCGCTTGTGATCGTAAGTCCAAGGCCGAGTTCTTCTAAAATAGCTGCGCTCATCTCTTTTGATTTAGTAGAGATGACTGTTACGCTTTTGATCTCCTCGAGACCGACGATGACAAGGTCAATCATTTTAAAAGCTACAATGTAGGTTAGAAGAGATTTTACAGCGATATGCCAGTCAAGGAAAATAAGGCCATAACTTGTAAAGACGAAAAAGTTAAAGACAAGAACCACTTGGCCGACAGTAAATCCAAATCTCTTATTTGCGATAATGCCAAGGATTTCGCTACCATCCGTACAGCCACCAAATCGAATGATTAATCCGGCGCCAATTCCGAGGATAGCACCACCAATTGCAATGATTTCTAGAGAATCTCCGTGAAATGGGGGTACGATTTCAAGCCAACTTAAAAAAAACGCAAAAAGGATAATTGCAATGAGCATTTGGATAACAAATGTTCTTCGTATATATCGGTAGGCAAGATAGACGAATGGAATGTTGAGTAAGATTAAGTAGAGGGAAATAAAGCTGTCATTTGTAAGGCGCCCTAAAATTAGAGCAATACCAACAACGCCACCGTCAATTAATTGATTTGGATAAAGAAAGACTCTGATTGATAAAGCCCCAAGAAATGCTCCTAAAGCGATAGCAAAATATTCTGCAAGAAGCTGGAGGGGTCTTTTTTTTGTGATGCCAAGATGCGCCATATATCCATATTAGGTAAAGACTCGCGAGGGACGGGACTTGAACCCGCAACTTCCAGCGTGACAGGCTGGCGCTCTAACCAATTGAACTACCCCCGCATTGGGTATGGGCGCAAAGGGATTTGAACCCCTGACCGCCTGTGTGTAAGACAGGTGCTCTACCGCTGAGCTATACGCCCTCAACGTAATAGTGAAATATAATAGGTGAAGAGTATATTTTTTTCAAGTATTATGTGTTCATGAGAAAAAAGTTTTTAGTTTTTCTAGTTTTTTTTGTTTCTTGTAGCCCCGGATCTATTAAAGAATATCAGATCGAGGGGGAAGATATTGCAAAAAATATGATCAAGATATTAGAGCGGGTAGAATCTGTAAACGATTTGGAGCGTGATTCACTAAAATTAAAAAAAGAGATCGCCGCTTTAGTTAAAATTATGATTGAAGCAAAAAAGTATCAAAATAGCCACCCGGAAGAAGAAGTTAGAGAACCGATCAATTTTGAAGTGAGTGAGGCTTTAAAAAAAGAGTTTATGAGGATTTATCAGTTAGAGGGGTGTCAGGATGCAATGGAGGCTCTGCAGCGCGAAAGTTTACATAAGCTTGATTTATATCATCGCAAGTTGGAGGGGTTGAAAATCGAAATTTGTCATTAAGTTCTTCAAAAATAGGTTTGTGTTTTTTGTGGTGTGCATGATCGGTAAGATCTTCTACATGGACAGGAACGCAAGTTATGTAGCCTTGAGTCAGTAATTTAATATCGCTATCATCATCTTCTTCATGATAGTCCCATGCATCAATCATAGGATATTTGCGAGTTCCTTTTAAAGATGAATCACTTCCAATTCTGACATCCCAATAACTTCTTCCCTGTTTTGCCATTTTAAACCCGAGGATTCCATCACTTTCCTGCGAGGGAAAATTAATGTTCATCAAAGTTCCTTTAGGAATTGGGTGAATCATAAAATGTTTCACAATTTCAGCAACATATGGCTTAACTTTTTGGAATTTTTGGGGCCCTTCATCATACATGCACGAAAATGCAATTCCAGGCACTTTGCAAAAAGTTGATTGGATGACAGCTCCTACAGTGCCACTATACATGATGTTTCGTCCTGCATTGCTCCCATTATTAATGCCTGAAACAATAAAATGAGGGGGGGTCTTCATTAAATAATGAAGAGCAAATTTGGTGCAATCAGCAGGAGTGCCAAAAACTCGCCATGCTTCCGTATTGTCCGGCCAGGGATATTTTTCAGCCTCTATAAATCTTGTTTTGGGTAATGAAATTCCAACTCCTTTACATGACTGATCTTCTGCTGGTGCAACAATTGTAATGTCTGCAAATGAGCATAGAGCTTCCCATAAGGCATAAATTCCTGGTGCATCAATTCCATCGTCGTTACAAAGGACAATTTTTGGTCTTTTCATTAAGTTTCATTCTCCACTTGTTTGTCTTTTGTCATAATCGAAACAAACCAAATTGTAAATGCACTAATGAAGAAACCGGGGATAAGTGTCGGAATATCAATAGGAATAAAATTATTGATTAAAGGCCAAAAGCCGGCAATTAAAGCTCCTGAGATGATTCCAGAAAAAGCGCCGATACGTGTAATGCTCTTTGCATATAAACAAAAGATAACAAGAGGTCCAAAGGAGGCTCCAAGGCCAAACCAAGCATATGATACAATAGAAAAAATTGAGCTTGAGGTTGATATAGCAAGGATATATGCAATCACTGCTACGATTAAAACGCTTAAGCGTGAAACAAATAAAAGCTCTTTACTTCCGGCTTCTTTTCTAAGAACTTTTTTGTATAAATCTTCAGTTAGATTTGAGGCAAGGACGAGTATCTGTGAGTCCATGCAAGTAATTGTGGCTCCAAGAATTGCGCATAAAATAAAAGCTCCTGTAAAGGGAGTGAAGAGAGATGTAACAATATTGATAAAAACAAGTTGATCATCTTCTAGTCCTGTTTTTGCAAAAAAAGCAACGCCTACTAAACCGACAAATGTTGCAGCTGTTAACGAGATAATTTGCCAAGAAATCCCAAACCATTTAGATTTGGGCATTTCCTCTACATTTTTGATCCCCATGAATTTTGTTAAAATATGGGGCATTCCAAAATAACCAAGACCCCAGCTAGTAATTAAAGAAAATATTTTAAAGCATTTTAAAAATGAGGCGTTTGGAAAAATCCCTTCAAGAGATTTTTTTGCTAAAAGAGCTTCTTGTAAACCTGCAATTCCTCCAACTTTTGGAAGAGCGTAAAGGGGAACTAATACGATGGCACAGATGAGAAAAATCCCTTGAAAAAGGTCGGTCCAAGCTAAAGTGACATAGCCGCCAATAAAAAGGTAGGGAATGATGATGAGAATGCCTATTGAGACGCCAAATAAATAAGGAACTCCAAAGAGGGTTTCTATTAGTATTCCAAGTCCTACAAGTCCTGCAGATATGTAGACAGTGTAGTAGATGAGAGATATGACCACTGTAGAAATACGTAAGAAACCTGATGTGTCTTGAAATCTGCTTTCAAAAAAAGAGGGGAGGGTTAGACTGTTGTAATGTTCTGTCATCCGCCTTAGCTTTGGTGCTACAAAATGCCAGTTTAAAAACATAAAGAAGGTGAGGCCTACTGCGACCCAAACATTGATCAAACCTGTGGAGAAAATTACAGCAGGGTAAGCCATAAAGATCCAGCTACTCATATCGCTTGCATGAGCAGCAAGGGCAGTTAGCCAAAAATTCATTTTTCTGCTTCCAAGAATAAAATCATTAGATGTTTGGTGTTTTAGGTGAGATTTAAAACCAATAAATACGAGGATGGAGAGATAAAAGAAAAGTGCTAAAAATTGCATGGGGTGATACCTATTTTTTTAATGCTTTGTCAGATCCGTAATTTTGACCTGCATGAGATAAGTTGTTTCTAAGGTGGGGGAAAAGTTCTTCGATTTGATCTATTAGTTCTTTTACTTTTTTTCGCATAGAGTTTTGTCCTACAGGGCATTGACAAGTCATTCGAAAAAAACCTTGCTCTTTGGCAAAAGCTAAAATTAAAGATTCTTTTATCAAAAGAAGAGGGCGAATGATAGTTATGTCGTAGTCATACATGTAGACTTTTGGAAGATTTGCAGCAAATTCACCTTTATGGAAAAGGTTTAGTAAAAGAGTTTGAATGCTGTCATCGAGGTGGTGTCCAAAAGCTATTTTTTTATACCCAAGGGCTTTCGCATGCTTAAAAAGGAGGGTTCTTCTTTGCCTTGAGCAGCTGTAACATTCAAGAGTTGATAGATCGGCTTGATTTGAGTCAATGAGGGTTAAAGGAATTTTTAGCTCGTCGCACATTTCTTTAAGGAATTTAGAAGTGATTCCGGGGCCGCAAGAAAAAGTGCCTTGTACATGAAAAGCGTGTAAATCAAATTTTGGAAAACCTCTTCCGGAAACTGCATGAAGGAGATAAAGAAGTGTTAAAGAATCTTTTCCACCACTTAAGGCAATCCCGATTTTCCCATCTTCCACAAGGTCGAAGTTATAAAGAGCTTTACGGAATGAACTTTCGATTATACTTTTAGTAGACATGGTGGTATTATATACTCCTCGTGATTAAAAAGTGGAGCACTTCCTGCGCCGGCATCTTAATCTTTTGATCCGCCTGCATCGCCCCTGTGATGCCACAGAGGCTGCTTCGGCGCCAGCTAAAGCTTGATCAAAATTTTAAAGCAACGCTTTCGGAATTTTCCCACTTTTTAATCGCTCTGAGTATATTACTTTTGGGATTTATTGTATGAGAAAAGAAATTGGTAGAAATGATCCTTGCCCTTGTGGTTCAGGAAAAAAGTATAAAAAATGTTGTGGAAGTCCAAAGCTTAGTTCTCGTTCTATTTCTGTTGTAAAAGAGGAACCAGGAAATTTGCAGCAAAGAATTTCGGGAATTACGAAATCAGGAATATCAGATGCGTCTAGCTCGCTTGCTGGGCGTGTTATTTCTCCATCGAAAATAATTCCGCAAGAAAAAGATTGAAACGAAATCGAAAACTTTGCTATAAATGTTGCATTCTATGATTGCTGGAGTAGCTCAATGGTAGAGCGCCCGACTTGTAATCGGATGGTTGAGGGTTCAAGTCCTTTCTCCAGCAACTCTTTTTAGTTCCCATAGGGGGAGTCGCATAGTGGCCAATTGCTCGAGACTGTAAATCTCGCGGACCAAGTCCTTCGCCAGTTCGACTCTGGCCTCCCCCAATAATTTCTAAAGGGAAATGTGAAATTGCAACGTTTTTGTGGACACTAAGAACTAAAGCATAAAGATCACCTTACGAAAAAAAGCCGCTAGCAAGTGAACCCTCAAAAATTTTACCCTAACACTGGTCTTATTTATGAGAGCTCATTGACTCCACTAATTCACAAATAAGGGAGGCATGTTTTTCTATTGTGGTTCGTTTTGGAATATACTGGTTCCAGTTGAATCTTACCCATCTTTCTTTACCTGCATCCTCATCTATAAATTTGCCTCGGGCTTACCTAGTTTTCAAATAGAGCGCGCCCTCGGCACCGACTGACGTCTAATTTAAATATGAAGCGCATGTAAAGAAATCTGAGTAACATTCAACTGTCACCAGTATATACTC
>JACCDV010922694.1_pt1 | contig 19296 bp, 28 predicted proteins | sample 7446131 | NCBI WGS metagenome assembly JACCDV01 (sample SAMN15323448, study PRJNA562643) | freshwater metagenome | isolation source: river surface water | place: USA:Blue River Watershed | collected 2017-08-17 | reverse complement strand
TGATTTTTGGTGTAATGATAATGAATTGAAATCATTAGAGTATTGTTCTCATTTTGTTGAAGGTAACTTTTTTTGTTATAAAAATAAACTAACTTCATTAGAATATTTTCCTGAAACAATTGATGGTAATATTTTTTTAGATAAAAATAAATATTTATTAAAATACAAAAATGAATCTCATGATATCCATATTAAAAATATGTCTGATGAAGAGTTTTTAAATCAACAAGATTTTTAAAGATCATAAAAAATCATAAATTATAACAAATTACCTTGTTTTTTTTAATTTTTCACTTAATATCATGATATGAAAACACAATATCCTCATTCAATTTATCTTCCTCAACCTAAAAGCTTGGGACTTCTGGTTTTAGGAAGAACATTCAATAAACTTAACACTGTTGCGATTGAGCCAGATTTTCAACCTAACTATTCATTTAAGTCTACAGGAAAGCTGATTTATGATCCCGTTCAAAAACAGGATTTTGAACCATGGTGGCTCATGTTAAAAACCGATGAAGATATTGTTGCTTATTATCAATATTATATTAAAAAACAATTTGGAGTTTCTTTGTTATCACCTTCATTTAATTCACATATTTCAATCATTGCTGGAGAAAAGCCTTTAAAAAATGAAGACATGTGGAAGCACAACCATGGTCAAGACATAGAATTTGAATACACTCAAGATATTTTCACAAAAGGTGACTTCTGGTGGTTACGCACCACCTCTCCTCAATTTAATCAAATACGCCAGTTTTTTGGACTTCCTGAGATTCACAATGATTTTAAAAATAATGCCCCCTATCATTTAACGATTGGTAAACCACATCCTCATTTGTTGAAAATGTAATTCAATCATATCAAAAAAAAAGTATAAAAATGATATTGAAAACAAAGGTTGAAATCTTGAATTGGTTAAAAAAATACGATGGTCAATATAAAAAAAACATAGAGACAAATTGTTATGAATTGATTGATATTCATGATATCGTCAATCAATCTTTGTTAGAAAAAATGATTCAACAAGAGCATTTACCTTTGGATTATTTTGAATCATTAAAAAACGAAGGTCATCAATACATTGTCAATGCGAACGGAAGCATTAATATATCCAATGAAGAATTACAAGAAATACCTATTCAGTTTTATCATGTAGAGGGCAATTTCGATTGTTCTCATAATCAACTCATATCATTAAAGGGTTGTCCTCAATATATTGGAGGTAGTTTTTATTGTCATAATAATCAAATCATTTCATTAAAATATTGTCCTTCATCTGTATATGGAGATTTCGACTGTTCAAGTAATCAAATCAAATCATTAGAGTATTGTCCTCATTTTGTTGAAGGTAACTTTTTTTGTCATAAAAATAAATTAACTTCATTAGAATATTTTCCTGAATTTATTAAAGGATTTGTTTTTTTAGATAATAATAGGCAATTATTAAAATATAAAAAAGATACCAATGATATCAATATTCTTAAATTGTCTGACGATAAATTTTTAAAGATAGGAGATTTTAAATTCTGGCAACAGTTTCATCTAGAGGAAAAAGCAAACAAAGAATATGAAAAAATCATGCATAATTTAAATTTACATGAGCAAAAAGAAAACTCAAATTTTTATTATAAAAGGAAAAAATTATAAAAAATTAAAAGACATGCCTTTAAGACAAAAAATCTTCCCCCAAACCATTTATTAAGGCATATTGTACATTAGGCAGTTGATTATTAAAAGCATAAAGCGGTGCGCCTTCACCAAACTATTTAGCACAATGTGCTCCTTGAAACAATTAACTTGATATTGAACTTTTAATTGTTTCAATGATTATAGGATTTTCTTATTGAATATTGTCTGTTTTTAGTTACCACTTTGAAAAAGTTTTCTTGACATTATCTTTTTTTTATGAAACAATATTTATATGAATAAACAAAAATTTCAAATTTTTAACCCCGCACCATCTCTACCTCTACAGGTGAGATGATAGCTCATTTTTATTTTGTTTCATTCAACATCAAAACATAAATCCTATTCGTCTCACCTAAAACATTCATGCACAAAGAAAATGTTGAGACACACAATAATAGGAGAAAATTATGTTATTCAGTCAGTTATTTTTTAATAATTCAAATTTCAATAAAGATCATTCAGAATCAGATACTTTAAATTTAATCGAAAAATCCTGCATTTATCATAAAGATAGTGCTGGTATTTATTCTGCTTTAACATTAGGTTTGATATTGGAAAAAAAATTAACTCAAATCATTGAAGAAAAAATGATGGACATCGGCTTTTCACAAGTCAGATTGAGTTTATTGCAAGATATGAATTTATGGGAAAAAAGTCAGAGAATTAATTCATACGGACAAGAGCTATTTACTTTGAAAAATCGAAAAGGTCATCGATTTTGTTTAGGAGCTACAGCAGAAGAAATTATCACACAAATATATCATGATTACTATCATAAGAAAAAATCTGATTTATCTGTATTTCAAATAGGTCAAAAATACCGCGATGAAATTAGAGTAAGATCTGCTTTGGTAAGAGCTAAAGAATTCATCATGAAAGATGGCTATTCTTTTCATTCTAACATTGAGCAGTCTCAAGCTCATTATCAATTGGTTCGCCAAGCTTATCAAGAAATATTTTCTTATTTTGATTTATCTGTTGATATTCAAGCAAGTGACACAGGTGAGATTGGAGGAAAATTTTCTGAAGAATTTTTAATTCACTCTGATTTTGAAGAGGATAAAAAATTAGAGATTGCTCATATTTTCAATTTAGGAGATACTTATAGCAAGTATTTCAATTTATTAAATGAGAAAAATGAGTTTGTTCAAATGAATTGTTATGGTATTGGTATTTCTCGTTTATTGATGGCATTGTTGCAAAAACAACAAGATGAACTAGGATTTTATGGCACCGAGCATTTTAATACATTTGATTATATTGTTTCTGCTCTTGATTACGAAAAAAATGAAATTGTTCGACAAAGAGCAAACCACTTATACCAAATATTAAAAGAAAAAGGATATCGTGTATTGCTAGATGATAGAATAGGGCTGCAAGCCGGTAAAAAACTCGTAGATTCTGAGTTAATAGGTGTTAATAAAAGAATTATCATTAGTAAACAAGCTATTGAAAAAAATTATTTTGAATTAACTATTAGAAAAAATATGCAAAAAAATTATGCATCTGATTACATAAATTTTATATAAAGGAAGAAAAAAATGATTAATCAAAGTAAAATAAATGAAGTATTATTGAAAAATTTTGATATTCAATATGAATATCGATACCACTTAAAATATATTCAAGATTATGAAAAATTTATTGATGAAATACAAAGATTATGTCAAAAAGACTTTGAAGAATCTTGGACAGTCTCTAGTCAATCTAAATCATATGATGGTGTTACGTTTTCAAGAGATGGAGAAAGAGAGCCATCATTTCATCAATTGACAAATTTTTTAATTTCAATTGATTTACATATGCCTTACTTATTGGTGAAAAAAATTGAAGAAAAAATTGTTTATGAAAAATATACTGATAATGATTATTATACAACATCAGAAAAAACAAGAAAATTTATTTCTATTGATAAAATAGTTGAGGTATTAGAAGAATTGAATTATTATAATCATGATGAATCATTCAGAAATTCCATTATGAATAAATTTGATCAAAATTGTTTTCATGATTTAAAAAATAATCAAAAAAAGAGACATAAATAATAAAAAAAGCATTCTTTAGAATGCTTTTTTATTGATCAACATTTTGAAACTGATTGTTTATAATCATGTGATTAATACGCTCTTCTATGATGACCTGATTGTATTTATCAACATAAGTACCATCTAATGCTTCTACTTCAATGGCAATATAATTTTTATTGGGCACCAGAATTTCAAATTCACCTAATGCATTGGTTGTTGAATTACCAATGAATGCAATTCTTTGTCCTATTAAATCAACTTCATAAATTTTCAAGTATGCATGACGTAAAATACCAGGAGATGTGATTTTTCCTTTAATTTTCATGGTTAAAAACTCTGTACCATCTGAAACTAAAATAGATGTTTTAGCTTCTTGTTGTTCAACAATATTTGCAATTTTTATAAAATTATTTGTGGTATCTATTGTTTCTTCAGATGTCATCACACCACCGCCGCCACATGCAGTGATAAAAAAAGCCATGATATAAAAAATAAATCGCATATAAATTCATATTTGATAAGGTATGTCATCATATCACAAGACAATATTCAAAAAAACACTCATTTAGGTGGTTTGCATAATAATTTTTCTCAAAATTTCTACACTAGGCTTTTTCTTTGATTCAAATCTCAATGTTTTATAACCAGCTTGATGCAACATGGCATCTCTTTTTTTATCTTTTTCTTTATCATGTGTTTTATCATCTAACTCAATGATAACCACAATTTTTTTATTTTTATCATAAATCACATAATCAATGATTTTTTGTGAAAATGTCATCCGAATACTATTTCTTATTTTAGGATTATTTGAGTTTGCATCTAATAAAGCTCCCATAGAGACCTGAGAAAAAACATAATATTCTGGAACAGCTCGAATTAAACGATTGAAAAATTCAAACTCATTATCTGTCATTAATATTTTAGCTTTGTATTTATCTTTTTTACTACTTGTAATCATGAATACCAAAAAAATCATAAAAATAATAAGAATAATGACGTATATCATAAAAATTCCTGTCTAAAATAAAAAATGTATTTTAATATTTTGATATAAAAAATCTCAAAATCAATCATTTATCAAAAATATTTTTTCAAAATTTGACAAAATATAATTAATATATGTATATATTAATTATGACAAATTCTTTCAAATTCCTTGCTTTTAAAATTGTACATAAATATCTTTTTTATTTATTTATTTTTACCCTCCCACTTATGTTAACTATTTTTTATTTTTTAATTCAAAAAACAATGGATTTAAATTTAAAACAAAGTGCAAATGTTGCATTATTAATTGCAGATCATGAGCTATTGGAAATTGACACCGATCACAGCAATAATGCTATTGTTGACGAGAGAGTATTTTTTCAAGTTTTTATGAATGATAAGTTGACGCTACATTCTAAGAACTCGCCAACTTATCAAGTCACAAAATCAGAAGGATATGAGACTCATTTAATTAATGACGAATATTGGAGAACATTTACCAAATATGATGGTGATTTAATTAAAATCATTGTCGCAGAAAAAAACAGTATTCGGACAAACTTAATTAAATATACATTTTCTATCATCATCTTATTATACTTTATATTCTATGGTATTTTAAAAATAATGATCAATAAAATCATCAATATCTTGACATTAAAGCTTCTAAATAAAGTTGATGATATTTATGAAGAAAAAAATACAAAAACAATCAATGAATTAGAGCCTATTAGCAAGAAAATTAATGCTTATAAACAAATATTGGACGATAAAAATAGAAAAGAAAAAGAATTTTTAGAACATGTCTCTCATGAGTTAAGAACACCACTTGCCACCATGAAGCTCAATATAAAATGTGAAGATAAAATACTTTTAGGCTCTTATCAAAAAATAGAAAATATCATCATGCAATTTCTCGCACTATCTAGAGGTGAAAAAGGTCAATTATCAAAATTCTCAATGACAGAAATATTAACCAGTCTGATAGAAGAATTTTTACTATCACATGAAGATATTGATTTTGACATTGATATTGAAGAAGACTTTTTCATCAATGCCAATAAAGAGTTATTTAAAATGATGTTAAGTAATTGTATCAAAAATTCTCTACAAAAAGGCTCTAAATTAATCAGAATTCATGTCAATTATCAACATGTACACATTATTGATTTTTGTGAACCTTTGGAAAAAGACCAAAAAATAAGAGGTTATGGTATTGGTCTTTTAATCATTCAACGAATCTTAGAAGACATCAAAGGAATATTCAATTTATCCAATAACAACCAAAATGGTGTTACTGCATCATTTTATTTTGTAGAGTGTAACAAGATTCAATAAGTTGGTTTTTTAGTCATCGTTGGTTGATATTCTGCCATCATTTTCACGAGCTTAGAAATATTGTAAGCGTCATCTAATCCACTATGATGCCTTCCTTCTAGAGTAAAGTTAAAATGTTTCAACATTTGCTCCATTCCTAAAGGATTTGATAAACCTGAAATAAGCCAACTATTTAAACGAACATTAACATGGTCTAAACTCTCAAACGCATTTTTACAATTATCTCTTTTAGATTGTCTAGTTAATTGATTTTTATCATAATCACCAAAAGAGACAAAAACTTTAATATTATTATCTTTAATAATCTTCTCAATTCTTTTCATGTTATCTGAAAAAACAAGAGCTGTTCTAACGTCATTCCATATGATTCCAGTTAATTGCGTACAAAAATCGTTCAATTGACTTTTCTTTGGCTTACAATATATTTGGATTTTTTCAAATGTATTTTCTGGTCTATTCCAAATTACCATTCCAAACTCAATGACTTCATTGATGAATGTTTTCTGCTCTTGCTCATTATCAGTACATGTTGACTCTAAATCAAGAATCAAAATTTTATTTTGTGAATTAATCAGTTCAATATTTTTCTTTAATTCGTCTATTGTCGGTTTAATTTTTTTCATATTCTTACTTTCATGCTATTTTTTATTTTAGGAGATAATCTATTTTCGACGTCATCAATAAAACTTCTAAATAATTCATTATTTTTGTATAAATCAAATTCTGATTTTAAAATAGGCAAAATCATATCACTTTTTTGTTCAATTGCTTTGTCTAACCAATATTGAGAATCTTCTTTTTGATTCATATTAAAATAACAAAAACTAATTAATAAATATTTACTATCTAAAAAATCTTTTTTATGAATCATGGGAATTGTATGCAATTGAGCCTTCATGATTTGCATTTCTTCATAAAATTCTTTTTCACTAAAACTCTCTTTTTGTAAAACAATTCTTTTAAGGTTCAGAACTGATTCAATTTCTTTGTATGGATGAATATATTTTGGATGAGGTCTAAAGTCTTGCATCAATTTCAACGTTTCTTGAGCTGTTTCCAAATGACCAAATTGATTTGCAAAATCAAGTGTCTTAATGAGATAATAACTTTGATAAGTAGAAAATTTTTCTTTTAATTCTCCTCGTGGTAATTTCTTATAGCTTTCAATAGATGGTTTAAAAGTATTAGAAAAAAACAATAAATCACTCTCATTTCCAAACTGACCATATTTATTTGAAATTTTTTCCAGCTCACCAAAATAATCTTTTAATAAATTATTAAATACTTCATTTTTTTCAGACATTTTTTTCCTTTATGATTCTTAAATTATAAAATAATTTAAGCAATAATCAAATATTTTTTCAATCTTCATATAAAAAATCGTTTTAAAATAAAGACCTAATATATAAAAATTCGTTCTAGATGATTTTATTTTTCTAAAGATTTTTTCCGTTGAGCTTTTTATTGAATCATATTCAAAATAAAAATTTAATCATTTTTTTTAGCAATGAAACTTTAGGTTTCATATCATAACGAGTCCATTTTCCATTTTGTAGTCCAACAAAATATCCTTCTGCGTATAAACGATATTCAGCAGGTGTGAGTAAATGACAACTTTGACAATATGCAACAGCTTTCATCTGAGACATATTCTCAGTCACAGGCTTAATTTCTCCATGAACATTTTCATCTTCAACTTCTAAACCACAATTGGCACAACAAACGGTCATATGAGTATAAGTAATACCTTTTGTAAATGTAACAGGAAATGACAGTGATAGTTGAGCATATTCAGAAAATAGCTTTCTGAACTCTTGGTTTCTTTGTTCATTTTTGGATTGATTCATGATCATCTCTCATGTTGAGCAATGAGATGATTATATCATGCAATCTCAATAAAAAAATAAACATCTTTTTACTGTTGTTTAAAAATCAAATCTCAACCGAAAAACGTGCTGAAAGATATAAAAACATATATAATAATGACCTCATTTAAGGAGACGTTATGTGGGAGCTTTTTGCAATTGTTATCATTTCTTATGGAAATGCTACTTATGGTGGTCCAATTATATCCAGTGGTTTCAAAACAAAAGAAGCATGTGTGGCACACTATGAAAAAATGAAAAAGTCATTACCAGTTCAAATATCTAAAGGTATGTTTGGTCAGGCAAAACCTGCTTTTGAACATATGGAATGTATCCCGAAAGACATTTAAGGAGTGAAATATGAAATTATGGACAATTTACGGTGATTACTACGCAACTGGAGAAGGTCGAACCATCAGTGCATTAATTACATACGCAGAAAATGAAAAGAATGCTCTGAATGAATTTTCAAAAACCTTTGGTGATTTTTTTGTTTTAAGTGCAACTGCTGAAGAAGGTATTGTTAAAAATGAGGTTGTTCGCATGCTTTTTAATGATAAATTGTTTAAACGACTAGAGGAAACTGAAGGTTTAGGTAATGCCAAGCTTTCAGCACAATATCATTTTAATTTTGCATAATTTCATTACAAATATGAAATTTATTTAAAAAATTTCAAATCAGATCTTGCATTTTAAATTTCATTATGTGATAATCAAAAAAATATACTAAAAACCTATGAACCTTTTCTTTATTTCTCAACAACAGCAACAATCAAGTAAATTGATTGTGCTTTGCCTTGTGCCATAATTAAAAGAAAAATAGAAATTCATACACAAGGCACCTTATGGTGCCTTTTTTATTTTGGAGAAAAAAATGACAAATTTTATAGAAAATTTTTGGAATAAAAATAAAGATCTTTGGAATGATGAATTAATCACTCGTTTTCCTCCTGAACCTAATGGTTTATTGCACATTGGACACGCCAAAGCGTTGAATGTATCTGGTGGAATTGCTGAGAAATTTGGTGGAAAAATGAACTTAAGACTGGACGATACTAATCCAGAAAAAGAAAGTTCATATTTCAGCAACATGATTGTAGAGATGGTTGAATGGCTTGGTTATGATTATGGAGAAAAAGTGTTGCATGCATCAGATTATTTTCCTGCGATGTATGAACTTGCTACAAAAATGATTGAACATGATTTGGCATATGTAGATTTTACACATAAAGATAATATTAGTGAAATGAGAGGTACATTAACCAAAGCAGGTACTCGCAGCAAATATGCTGAAAATAAAATTGATTGGCATCTTGCTGAATTTGAAAAAATGAAAAATGGCTTCTACGATGAAGGATATTGTGTGCTACGAGCCAAATTAGATATGAGTAGCTCAAACATGAATATGAGAGATCCAATTATTTATAGAATAAAAAAGACTCCACATATTCGTACTGGAAATAAATGGTGCATTTATTCGACATATGATATCGCTCATCCAATAGAAGATTTTCTTGAAAAAATCAGTCTATCTCTTTGCACATTGGAATTTGAAAATCATCGACCATTTTATGATTATATTATATCTTTATGCAAACGATTTTTACCTGATACTGGAGCAAAACATCATCCAGTTGAACTAGAATTTGCAAGATTAGAGTTAGACCGAGGACTAACAAGTAAAAGAAAAATAAATTCATTGGTTGAGTCTGGGAAAGTAGATGGTTTTGATGATCCTCGTTTGGTTACTTTAATTGCACTTAGAAGACGAGGATTTACACCATCTTCAATTAGAAAATTTTGTGAAGATGTTGGTGTTTCAAAAGCTAATTCAATCATTCCATTTGAAAAATTAGAAGAAGCGTTAAGAAACGACCTAGATGGTACAGCTGTCAGAAGAATTGTGATTGCAAGACCTATTTTAATGACTGTTATAAATCATGAGGAGAATTTTTTTGTTAAAGCTGCAAATCATCCTAAAATTGATTTGGGCTTTAGAGATTTTCATGTTTCATCATCAATGTGGATTGATGTAGACGATATTCGTTTGGCTGGCACAGCAGAAAAAGGATTTAAACGAGTAGAGCCTGGAGCTATTTTCAGAATCATGTATACCGGCTTAATTTATGAATGCTTAGAAGTTTTATCAAATGAAAACGGAGATATTATCAAGGTCATCACTAAAATTGTAACAGATAAAAAACCAAGCGTAGCCATTCATGGTTTATCGATTGAATCAGCTATCTCTATTGAAATTCATGAGCCAGATGTTATTCCTTCAGAAGATATCAATTCTTTTGATTATCTCACCATTCGTCATGGCTATTGTGAACCAACTGCAATCAATACAGAAGGTACTTTTCATGCAGTTAGATATGGTTGGGTTATCAAAGATATGAATCATCCTGAAAAATTAATTTTAACGACTGGCTTGAAAGGAAAATAAAAAAAAGACCATATGGTCTTTTTTTTATAGCTTTATTTTATTGATTGCTCTTTTATTTTGTTCTACATTAATTGTATTGAGAAGAGCTTCTTGCTCAAATAAACTTTGAACAATGACTTCATTTACTGTTTTCTTTTCATGAATTAATGTACAAATCTTGGCTATCACAAACTCTACATTTTTCTTTGTATATAGCTCTTTTTGTTGAAACATGATTCTCTGTGACATATTTTCATCTTCAATAAAGTATAGACAATGAAAAACTTGTTTTTCTTGATTAAATTTTTTTAATACACGCATTAAATCTTTATGCATACTTGAATAAACATTTTTTAACAAAATGCCCCCCACATCTTCTGATTGGAGAAATAAAAGGTTATCATCTTGAATCATCTGACATTTATGACATAATCCTAAAAAAATATCATTTTTTTTATAAATGTTAAAATATTTTTCCATGACATCTTCTTTCATGTTTAATTTTTTCGCAAAATCTAATACAATAAAACTACTCAGAGCTGCAAATCTTTTAAAAGTTAAAGAATCTGTTCTTAAATTAGCGAGCTTCTCTAAGGTTTTTTTATTAATAAAAAAAGAAATGAATTTTTTTTCATTGTCATTTAATTTTGAATGATACAATTCTATACACATTTCTTGTTTTAATCCTGCAATCTCTTGTGCAAAAATCATTTTAAAAATTGAATCTAAATTTTTATTAAAGATAAAAGATGGGGATTTGTATTTCAAATCTACTAGTTTTTCAATAAAAAAACGTTCATCATCTGACATTTGTTTAAAATATATTGGTAATTTTTCTTTATAATCATTTGAATATATTTCTGAATTTAATAAAGGTATAGAATAATACAAAAAATGTCTTATAGATAAAACACTCATTTCTTTTAATAAAGCTTCATCTGTTCTTTTTATAGCAACCACTTATATTCCTTTAAAAATTTATTATAAATTATATTCATAAAATTACAATATACTAAAAATAATTTATACGTATAAAAGCAATCGAGCTAAATTTTAAACAATAACTAATTTTATGCGTATATTTATTATTTTTATTGCAAAATGGCTATATTTTGACAAAATATTCTGCACAATCGTATTATAATTTAATAAATATTAGAATAAGTCATTAATTTTTTAAGAAAACATACTGTTTTTTATCAACGAGAGATGCACAAGCACAGCCACCACAATATCCATGATTATTGCATACTTCTCATCCGTATCTTGGCTCCAAAGTTTTTATCTTGATTAAAAAAAAATTTATAAAACGCATTTTAATTTAAAACTCTTCAATGCTTATCAGTGCTTCCAAAATTCACATTAAACCAGATTTTTCAATTGTTGTTGTTTACCTTTTAGCTAAAAGAAATCCCAAGCTAAGTGATTGCTTTGCTTGGGATTTTTGGTAATTCAATGGAAAACCCTGAAGCATAACCTTTTTCAAAAAAGTCTTGTTTTTATACAGACTTTTTTTATTTATATTAATGACGAGATTTTTCAATATAATTGATAAAATCACTTTCTAATAAAGAGATATTATCCTCTACTTCTTTGATAAAATGACTCATATCTGGATCATTTTTTAATCTACGTTGTGTCATCTTCCAAACCTTTTGAAATTCACTGATGATTTCTTCTTCTTGATATTTTTCCATGTGTTTTATTTTAGGAATTAAACCATTTTGATTTTTATCACGATTAAACTCAATTAGTTTTTCAAATAATAGATGTAGCTTATTGACATAATCGTCTATCAAATTTTCTTTTATTTTTCTTGTTTATTTCTTTCTTGAATTAAAGAAATGATATCGTACTCAGATTGATTTTCTTGCTTAATTTTTGCTCCACCAGATTTTTTATGATTCATTTCTTGAATAATTAAAAAATCACTTTCAATAATTCCTAAATTTTCAAACCAAAAATCAATTATTTCTTTTGATTTTTTAGTATCATGACTTTTTAATTGATCTTTTATTAAATTAATCATTTCTCTTAAAAATAAAAGAAGATTTTCTTCTTTATATTTAGCATCTATTCCAATAATATTATCAATCAAACCAATCTTTTGTATATAATTTAAATAATCTTCACAATCTCTTATTAATAGCTTTTTACCATTTTCTTGTTCGCACATGGTCACAATAAATTTTTGTAATTCAATTGATTGTTCAATATTTGTTCTATCTTTTTTATAAGCATCAAAGAATTTTATATAACAATCTGTTGTGATTATTTTTTTATAAAGTTGTTCGACTTGATTTTTAATAGAATAACTGTCTAGCTCTGATACAACAATTCCTGCATATTTATCAAAAGCATTTTTAATATGAGACATGTTGATATTATTGATAGAATAATCAACGACCAAACAATCATCTTTATGTTTGCACGTTCTGTTGAAACGACAAACTGTTTGTACGGCATTGATATCCTTGATTTCTTTATCTAAAAAGAGTGAATGAAGCTTAGGTTCGTCAAATCCTGTTTGCAATTTATCAACCACAATGATTAAAGCATTTTTTTCGGCTTTAAAAGTTGAAATCACTTCTTTTTCACTGGAATAACCACAAATGACATGAGCTGGGTTATCTTTCTTGGTTGTGCGTATACTTATAGATTTTAGCATCTTTAAATTTTTGATATTTCTGATTCTGAGTTAATATGAACAACTCTTCTTTAATCGCATCATAGTATTTTTTCGCAGCATCAATTGAATAACAAGCAAACACACCTTTTCCATAACCGTATATTTTTTTAAATGTTGTTGTCACCAATATTTCAGCAGTTTTTTTAGCAATAGCTCGAATCCTATCATCATTTTCATAAATATCTTTTGATGATTGCATTTTTTTATTATTTTCTTCTGCAAATTGTAGCTCAATCGAGCAAGAAACCAATGATTTTGTTGGATCTAAGACGAAACCATCTTCTATGGCTTCTTTCATCGTATAAGCATCAAAAGGAATCCATTTGATATCTTCTAGGCAACCTTGGAATTCTCCAAAACGCGCTAAGTTTTCATCTGTTGGAGTAGCAGTCAATCCAACAATTAAATTTTTCTTTGAAGTATCATCTAATACATCAGCAACAACATCAAAAAGACTTGTCATGCTTTGATGTTGTGCTCCTGAGTTTGAGCGATGAATCTCATCAATTAAAAATGCTATTCTTTTATCTTTTAATATAGACATCTCAGAATTTCCTAAAATCTCTTTCAAGAATGGAAATTTTTGAATATTAACAATGATGATTCTTGGTGATGAAGATGTTAAGTATTTTTTTAACACATCTCTGTTATCAGCTTCAGCAAATAAAGTTTTTTCAATATTCATATTATGCATAGCTCTATCTACCTGATCTCTTAAATCGACTCTATCAGAGATAATCAATACTTTATCAAAAAAAGAATTTCTGTCTTTAGCCAAGTCTTTTAACATCAGTGCTAACCAGCAGAGTATGTAGGTTTTTCCAAATCCTGCGGCATATTGCAATAATAAAGAAAACTGTTGACGATTATTTTTATAGGCTTTTCTTTTTTCCAAAGCACGTTGTTTGATACTCTCAGGTATATTTAAATCGCTTAGCTTTTTTTTCAATCGTTCAAGTTCATATTCTGAATTATGTTCATTTTGATATTTTTTAATCACTTCATCAATGACTTTTTCAACACCATATTTTTGTTTTATAAACAACTTCTTTTTTTCCACTTGAAAAATATGATGCACGCTCATAGCTTAAAAAATTAAAATAAAGAATTTCATTTTGAATACAATTTTTAGAATAAAGATTAAACAATACCTTTTTACATTTCTCATCAAGTGGCATATTGTTTTCTTTATTGTAAACAGAGTCTACAAAAAATGTTTTCAAAACCTCTTTCTTTCATTCTGCATCATTGGCTTTATTTTCTAGATACAATTTTTCAAAATCGCTATAATATTTACCAATCCCTCTGATGATATAAGAGCAAGATGTATCCATTGCTACCAAATGCATTGGTGAGTGAAAATATTTCAAACTCTCTTTGCTTAAAGCCTCTCTATTTTTATTATTTTCATCTAAAGCATCTACAATGCCTCGTTTAATTGTTTCAATGTAATCACCAATAATTTGTCCTCTACCTTGCTCTCTAGCATTTTGTCCTTTATGCTGTAATTTCAACTGTAGGTAATAAATTAAAAATCCATTCACAAATACACCGATGTCAGGTATGATAGAAAAAACTCCATGAGGTGTTTTTATTTTAAATGCAGGTTGTTGCACAATGGTATAAATATTTTTATCTTCTAAATCTTCATAAAATGGAATATAAAGATTTAAAGCATATTTTCCTAAAAATTTAAATCCACCATGTTTTTTAGGATGAAGCTGAACAGCGACATTAAAAGAGCCATATAAATATTCGGATAATTCCTCACATAATTTCTTTTGAAATGCTCCTCTATCACCTTGAAAGTCCAATCTTAAAATATCTTTGCATAGCTGTTGATTATTCTCGACCACAAATCTTTCAACAACACTGGGAATTAGCATTAATTCACCATTGAACACTGGGCTCTTCTTTTTCATATTTCAACTCATCAATGAAATATTTTATAACAAAATCTTTTTCAAAATGATATTCAGCCACCATCATGATTCCTTATTTTTTAAAGATATAAAGTAAAATTTATAAATATCAATAGTATTTGCTGGGTTTAGAATAAAAACATATATAGAGAAAACATTAAGTTATTTAAAAAAATATTTTAGATAAGTTCTTCAAAAATCATAAAGACAAACAATTATGATTTAATTTATCAAAAAAATTATTAATTTAAATTATAAAATTAATATTCAATAAAAAAAGCCACATATAAATATCATTTTATACATGGCTTATTTTATTTTAATTTTATGAAGTTATTTTAAAAACATCTTTATTTGGAATCATGGCATTTATCCAATCACCATCTTTCATTTCATCTTTATTGAGATTATTCCAAGCTTGTTGTGATTGACTGTGACAATAATATTGTCTATCTGGACTGGTTGCTATTTCACAAACAATAATTTTTTTCTGATATACTTGAGGAAAATCATTTCGTTTAGAGATAGAGCAAATTTCCATCCATTTTTCACTATTCCAAACTTCAATATCAATCGTACAAACTGAATACTTAGGTAATCTATCAGATATGACAACTCTTGTGGGACAATTTGTTATTTTTCTGACTAAATTTTTTACAAATGGAACCAGAGCTTCTTGCCAATCTTGAAATGAATCTTCCGTGTAAGCACATTGAAACTCTTGTTGATAAAATTCTTTCAATCGTACATGCTTACTAGGTTGATCTTGTTCTCTTCTGAAACTTTTATTAATTTGCCAACAGCAATAAGGTGGTTTTACATTTTTATCTATCAATCTTTTTTTCATCCACTCATATGTTGCCGGTGTTGTTTCTGGCCTTAATGCCAATTGTTTTTTATTTTGATCTTTTTCAGGAATGATAAAAATATCATCTTCATTATATTCTGGATTTAATAAATCCAAAGGAATTAAAATAGGTGATTCAATTTGTTCAAATATCCAAGCAGAGTTTTTCTCTTGTAAGTAAGATTTTAACTCAAATTGAATCATTTCAACAAATTGTTTTTTAGCTAAAATTTGTTGTTCATTCCAAAAAGGAATATTGTTATACTCATATATGTTAAACATTTTCTTCTCCAATTAATAATGTTTTAATTCATTCAATCTCTTTTTTTTAGATACATTAAATTAATAGGACCAAAGTCCACCATTAACATTGCAGAAGACGCAAATAACCAAAATCTGCTTAAAGCAGAATAAAAATGTACACCTGATCATTTTTTGTTGGTTCATTTTAGTTTATATTGATTATTTTTCAATATAACACACATAAAAAAATATTACAACATCTTTTTTTATCATTCAATATTTATTTTTCCAGTAACAGCCTTATAAATCAAAGCTTGCTTATATTCTTTTAATAACTCAACTTTATTTTTGTTTCATCTTCTTGAATTCCACTTTCAGTTACATTTGTTATTTTTATCAAATAGTTGCCATTTGGTTCTTTTGAATAATCATTATCTGAAAAAGCATATCCATTTTTGTCATTATAAATAGATTTTAGGCGTAGCACTTCCCAATGCTTCGGAATCTCACCAATCCACTCAACTCCACTGTCTTTCATTTCAACATTTTTATCTAGACCTTTTGTCACAGTTTAAAAAATGAGTGCTTGCTTATATTCATCAAGCTTCTCAACCTTTTGTTCGAGAAGTGATATTTCTTTATCTAGTTTACTTGTGTGATGTTCAAGAAAATTGGCGATGGTGGTTTGTTGGAGAAGGGGAGGTTGAGCATATAAAGCATTTTTAAAAGAAATTGTTGAGATTTCTTGAAAAGTTGTTCCTTTAGCAAGTTCTTCTAAATATTTACGACTAGCAATTAAGCTATAAAAATAATATTTAGAATTATAATTATTTTTTAAATTAACTGCTTTACAACCTTGATTAAAACTTATTTTTTTTACATACGCAACCTTTCCAGCTGGAGCCCTACAAGAAATTAATAAGTTATTTTCTTTTAACAATGAACCTACTTCACTTATTTTCTCTTTATGAATTGTTCTATGAGTAAAATTTAAAGATGAATCAATATCTTTAAAATCCGTTGGAGTAGCCCAATAAAATGTATAATCAGTTTTTTCATCAAAAATAAAATCAGGCTTAGGAGTACCACCCTTAAGAATTAATGCTATATCCTTTAATCTTTTAATTGACCAATATTGGGGAATCAATCCTAACCAATTGATTCCACTATCTTTCATTTCAAGATTATTCATTAAATCTCTCCTAATTCTTTATCAATATTCGCAATATCAGCTAAAATGTCTGCTGTGCTACGGATTTCAATTTTTTTAGGAAATACACCATTAAAGTTAATTTCAACTCCAATTTGATTTCCCAAAAGTTGATAGTATGAAGATTCTTCAGAAATCCATTTATTCATAAATTCATCTATGGTTTTTTGATTTTCAATTTCAATAGTGAAAATGGGATTTTTTCATCATCTTTTATCCAAACTGGTTCAATAGAAATATCAAAGACAACATTTTCTGATGATTTAGATGTTGCCTTTTTATAAACTGCTTTGATGGATATATCCCCATAACCTAAGTTGGTTTGAATATTCTTTTCTGTTTTGATGATATTGTGATGCTCATCTAATTGATAAAATACGTTGTCACCAAAAATAGATAGACATTGTTCTTCAATATCAACATCTTTTATCATTTTATTAATTTGTTCAGCATCTTCCTTGTTCTTATAATCATTTGTTGCAATACGACTAAAACCAATGGCATCACCTGGATCTCTATATGAAATCGTGATAGTATGTATATCGTTGATTTTTAATGAATTTTTTCCAGAGTTAAAAGCACCAAACTCATCATCTTTTTCTAATTTTTTCAAAGATTGTTTATTGAAAAAAAATCATATTTTGATTTGATAACAGATATTTCACTTTGAGAAAAATCATGATAAATCTTGGTAATTTTTTGCGCTTGGTCAAAACTTATTTCTTTTGATTTATTACCTTTGTTTTTCTTGATTTTCACGAATTGCTCTTCTGCATTGAGACATAGAATTTTATCTTTATTTTCAATGGTTTTATTTTTATTTAAAACCCAAATATAGGTTGTAACTCATTGGTTGGCAATTGAATTAAAGCTTCTAACCAATCATTATCCAAACTCCATGTACGAATATTGGATTCACCTGAGCCTGCATCACCTGAGAATAATGGTGATCCATTAAGCACAACAAATGCTTTACCTGTAGAATTAAGCTTGGCAAGCATATGTTGTACAAAGAGTAGAGTGAACCACGAAGCTCTTGACCATATGTTTCTGTTTTAATGTTTACATTTTTTCTTTTAATTTTATCATCAATACCATATAACATGTTACCACCACCACAGGTCATGTCATAGAGTTTATAAGGATAATTTTCTTTGAATTCATCTGTGACAATCAATTCTGAGATAAGATTAATCACATCATCAGGAGTATATTGTTCACCGGCAGTTTCAGCAGACATATCCGCCCACTTTCTTTTGATATGCTCTTCCAGATTAGTGATTTCTGAGTTATCATAGGGGGGAAATCGACTTTTGCCCAAGCAGTGACATAACCAAATAATGCATTTTTCTTTCTCAAAATTTCAATGACAGCAGAGATATTCAAGTTTTCTGTTATCACCATCAATGATACCTAATAAAAGTTTCAACTCTTGGTCGAATCCATTAAAATACTCAATAAAATCTGAGTAAAATGTTTTATCATTTTGAATTAAATCTTGTAATGTTTTTTTCTTTTCAATAACAATTGCATTATAAAAACCTACTGTATCTTTAATTTCATCCACTCTGTTTTCTTCACTGCTTAGAGATGTTATCTCGTAAAACTTCATGATACTTACGAATAAGTCGAGACTCAACCATTCTTAGAGCAAAAAATGGCATCATAAAATCTGGAAACTCACTATTTTTTAAACCTACTGATGAACGCAAAACATCTGCTGATGTCCAAACTTCTGATTCATAAGATAAAATATCTTTTGTCTTTGGAGAAATAATTAATGACATGAAATATCCTTGATATAATATTAATCAAATTGAGTTTTTCAACAACTCAGATTTCTCATATGATATCATTTTTATAAATAATTAACATATGATTGTTTGTCATTATTGCACTTAATAAATATTGCTTAATAACCATGATTTTCTATATTTTCTTCATATTGAATGTTATGTTTTTTCAAACAATTTAATACTTATGATTTTTTTCAGTATTATATTTATACCTTGATTATTTTTGATTGTCTTGATTTATTATTGTTTATT
>JACCDV010481856.1_pt1 | contig 19304 bp, 11 predicted proteins | sample 7446131 | NCBI WGS metagenome assembly JACCDV01 (sample SAMN15323448, study PRJNA562643) | freshwater metagenome | isolation source: river surface water | place: USA:Blue River Watershed | collected 2017-08-17 | reverse complement strand
TGCTCCAGTCTGAACTCCATCAATCAAGAATCTAACACCAGCAACTCCAACGTTATCTGTACTAGATGCTGTGATGTTTGTAATACCACTTACAGTAGAAGATGTCGTAGGCGCTGTGATGCTTACTAGTGGGGAAGTTGTGTCACCATTTCCTATAGTTAATGAGTAGTTGTCAGTTGTAAGTGTTCCTACATTTTCAAGTAGGTGATAAACGGTGACAAATCTTGCATCAGCAGGTGTGGTAAATGTCTTTGTTAATTTTGTGAATGTTGCCGCTGGGGGAACATTTCCTAGGTTCACATATGACTTCACACCAGTATTAGAAGTAATTTCAAGAGATACTCGTGAAGTCGCGTTTGATGTGTAGTAGTCATAAAAAGTGTAAAGAGTGTTTGGAGAAACGAGTACAGGTGCAAATGACCATTTAGCATCTCCACTTGTATGCGAAGTTACTTCGAGCTTAACGCCTTTCATTTGAGTTCCTTCATATCCTGTTACTGGGTATGTAAAAATTGGGTTAATGATTCCATACCAATTCTGTCCCCAGTTTGCTGGTGCTTGTGGGAATTGAGGATCTGTAGTTTCTACAGAATGGTTGTCTATAAGGTTGCCCCCGGTATTAGCGGCATTATTTAGGTAAATGTTTACACTTTTCTTATTTGTTAATCCGGCTGAGTCAGTAACTGTTAATTCAATTTCAGTGTAAACATCTGGGTCTCCGTGGTCTGGGGCAGTAAAAGAAATATTATTTCCAACATGAGTTTCTAAAACATGAATATGTACGTTGTGATGAAGTATAACTCTCCATGACAATGAAGATGCTGGAAGATTTCCATTTTCTGGATCAATGCCAGAACCGGTAAGTGTAAGGATTTCTCCAACTGAGTATAGCGATCCCGCAGCTGGCGAAATTATGTTTGCTGTTGGTGCCTGGTTGCCGACACTAATACTTACGCTTTTTGTTTGTTGTCCACCCTGGTTGTCAAAAACAGTAAGGGTTGCATTGTAGACTCCATTATTTGTGTAGACATGGTTAGGGTTAGCTAAAGTAGAAGTAGCATTGTCCCCAAAGTTCCATAGATAAGTTATTGGGTTTCCATCTGGGTCAGATGAGCCAGTCGATGAAAAGTTTACTGTAAGTGGTGCTAGTCCAGATGTTGGAGTTGCACTTATAACTGCTAGAGGTTGTCTGTTTCCTGAAGTGTGAGTAATTTTTTTAAGTTCACCTGTGTAAATTGATAGAAAGTAAACGTTACCTTCTGGGCCAGTTAAAAACTCAACAGGGCCATCTGTACCATCAGTCGCATCGCCAAAGTCACTAACCACTGGGTTAGTATCTGTCGCTGAAACCGTCATCGTTTTTATCCAGTTCTGAGCATAGTCACCAAAAAAATAAGTATTTAAATATTGAGCTGGATAGGCTGTTCCTGTTGGGAAACTTCCTGCGGTAACTGAACCTGCTCCGTTCGCATCGTGAGCATAAACATATAGTGGATCAATTGCTCCTGGAGCGTTACAACCTAGACCTCCAGGTGTGACTACTACTCCTTCTTTACAAGGCCATCCATAGTTTCCACCTGGTATGACTTTATTTACCTCTTCGTATCGATTCCATCCAACATCACCTCCGTATAGTGCACCAGTAGTAGGTCGGAAGTTAAATCTGAACATATTCCTAAAACCATAAGCATAGACTTTTGATCTGTTTGCATTCGGGTTTCCATTGTAATAAGGGTTGTCTGTTGGGGCAGTTCCGTCAGTGTTTAGTCTAAGTACTTTTCCAGCTAAACTATCTAGGTTCTGTGCTCTCAGAGATCTAGTATCTGCATAGTCGAAATGTGCTCCATCCCCAGTAGCAACATATAGTTTTCCATCAGGACCAAAACGTATGCCTCCAATCGTATGACTTGGTGCATCCGATGCGATACAATCAGAAGTGACAGTGTAGTTGTCACATGATGGGTTCGTTATATTTCCTCCAACACTACCAGCTAAAATAACTTTTGTGGATATATCAGCAGTGTCCCCAACAACTGTTACACGAATCAGTCTTGCAGTTTTGACTCCAGAAAAGTTTAATCCAGGAGTATTTTCATAGGTATATGAAAGATATAGGTATCCATTTTGTGAAAAGTTTGGATCAATTGCCATACCAATAAGACCTCTGTCTCCATATGAATTTACATCTGGAAGAGTAATCATTGGACTTGGCAATAGAATTCCATTCTTGATAACTCTTATTGTTCCTGTTTTTTCAGCGACAAAAATTCTTCCATCTGGCACAAAGGAGATAGTAGTAGGGTAGTTTAGTCCAGAAGCTACAGTTTGAATTTCAAAACCAAGGGGAAGTGCAAGTGCATTATTTGGAGATAAAATAAAAGAGAGTATTAACATACTCACGATTCCAAAACCTAAAAAATTACCTTTTATTTTTTTGTCCATATTTTTATTTATTAATTATTAACTATGTGCGCACTAACTTCATCCTTCAATCTAAATATAACCTCCCGGTTTTGTTTTATTGACCCAGTATAATTTTCAAGTGAATCAACAATTCCGAGATCTAATGCTATTCTAGCTCTGTTTTTGAATGATGTGTCAACAATACCTAATTCTCTCATAAAATCAACCAGCGTAACGCTACTTACTTCTTCTAGTTTTTTAGATGTAGTCTCTGTAACTTTTATAATATACGGAGTTTCATTATTTGTGTTGTTTACAGAAATAACCTGCTCTTCTATTGAGGGAGTCTGAGACACCGTCTCTATATTTTTTTTACTTATAAAATCCAGTTTCTCTCCCAGAGCAATTCTTGTTGGATTAAATCCAATTGAATTTGTAGTTATAAATATGAAGTTTGAACTTATTAGTATAAACATTACTAAGATAAGGGAATACGAAAGGGCTTTTCTTGTGAAAGTGTCACCCTCCTTATTCGTTAGTTTTTTAAAATAGTTAGATATAAAATTTGCCCCAGGTATTTTGAGGATCCTCAAAATACCCAAATAGATAAAGATTATAAGGTTTATTGTCAGATGTATTATTAGCGATAGACCGCCTATTGGGCTTATTTGTTGCATATATTTATTGTGTTAATGTTTTAGTTCTTTCTGGTTTAAACCAAGTCTCTAATTTTCTTCCCATTATTATTTCACTCGTGAATTGCTCCAGGAAGATATAGGCATTAATTAATGTTATGACTAGATAAAGAGGGGAATACAGTAGTAAATCAACTCTCTTTCTACGTATAGCTGCATAAGTACCTGTAAGTATTGATGCCAACATGTACAGTGAAAAATAAAATGTGAAAAATTTAATGTCTAATATTGGAATAAGGAAAAATAGAATTGAGAAAATTATTCCTTCAATATACATTAGTGAAAGTTCAAGAGCTATAAATGGACGATTGATAACATTCGGGAGATGCTTTTTGAGGTTTTGCCAACCGCCTGAATACCATCTTCTGATTTGGTTAGTATAAGCATATAGAGTAAACGGATCTTGTGTATAAACTATAGCTTTACTCTCCATAACTATATTGCAGTACTCAGTGTGGAATTTGTAAGTGAAGTCTAGATCTTCAGTAAGTGTGTCGTGCTCAAATTTAATTAGTTCATTAAATTTCTTAGTCCTGAAAGCTCCTGCGCATCCAGGGATAACGAAAAGAAATCCCATATTTGATTGAGCTTTTTTGTGCAGGTCTTGACCAATAGTGTAGTCAATTTCTCTACAAGCTGTTAACCAGTTGTTTTTTATACTTCTAACATAACCAGCTACGGCAATGGTCTCCGTATTGTTAAAATGAGGTTCAATCATTTCTACAAAGTGGGAGTCCATAATCGTATCTGCATCAGTTGCGATAAATACATCACCAGTAACAAATTTTAATCCATGCTCTTGAGCATAGCTTTTATTTCCAGTTGCTACTGGTATTGTAATTACTTCTATTTTGTCGCCAAAAGCAGCTAGGATTTCTCCAGTATTGTCTGTAGATCCGTCATTAACAACCAAAATCTGATCTGCTGGTCTTGTTTGGTTTAAACAAGACTCCACAGTAGCTTTGATAGAGCGTTCCTCGTTGTGTGCTGGTATTAGAATTGATATTTTCATAACTTTGTTATTTTATCACAGATAAGAAGATTTGTCAAATGTAGCTTATATGGCTGATATTCTTACACTTCTTAACTCAGCAACCGCTACGCCTGGTGTGCTAATCCATACTTGTGCTCCAACTCCTCCTTTGAGTAGTGCTGAATTTACATTTGAAAATGTAACATTATCTTCACTGCCTATAAGTGAACAACCTACGCTATTTTTATTTACTCGCATTCCAATATTTAAGTCGTTGTAATAGTAACTAGAATACGGTGCCTCTGGTATCGTCGCATAAGCTACCACTCTTGATTGGCCGTTTACCTTTTCTATAATTTCAATGTATCTACCAGAGAATGTGCAAGCTAAAAAATTGTTTTCGTCCACGTATCTACTTAGTAGAGTAATGGTTCCTTGTTTAACAAAAATATTGGCATTTAGAACATAGTCGGTTAGTTCTTTTGAATTTGAGAGTAAGACTTGTGAGCCAGTTGTATTTTCTGACGCTCTAAGCTCGAGGTTGTTTTCTGGAGTCTTTGATGATTTTCCCCATACACCTGTCCAGTCAGTAAGATCAGAAGAAGTATAAGGAAGCTTAAATGTTTTAGTTGTAACTGGAGTCTCAGCTGGAGGTATTGGTGTTGGTGAAGGAGGAGTGACAACTGGTTGCTCGTTTACAACAGGTACGCAAGTTATTGCATATATTCTTGCTCTTGTTGCAGGGCCAACTATTCCAAGGGCAGGTATGTTTTCATTAGATTGGAAACTTTTCACAGCTTTACTTGTAACTGTTCCAAAATATCCAGTAGGTGAGATCGTCATATAACCTTTAGACTGTAGAAACTTTTGAAGTTTAGTTACTTCCACATTTGTTCCAGCATCACTCGAGCCAACTCTGAGACTATTTCTCAGGGCAACACAAGAAACTGCTTGTGCAGTAGCTTTTTCAGTTACTAGAAATGAGCCCAGGCCGAAGCTTAGAGCTGAAATTGTTAATATTGTGACTATTGTTGCTTTTTTCATATCGAAGATTAACCTACACTAAAAACAGAATTTTGTCAAGTAGTTAGGTAACGTTAGAAAACTAGAGGCCAATTTATACCTTGTGAACTACTTGACTCTTTTCTAATAAAATGGTAGTACTACGCTAGAAATTTAAGACAAGTTCTATGTTTTACCAAGCATTAATTATTAATCCAAATATACATTTTATGAAAAATATCTTTGTAGCTACATTCATTTTTCTCTCTGTGTTTATTCTAGATACAGAAGAAGTTTTTGCTGACGCATTAACTGCGCCAGTTGTTTCTATTGGTGTTGGAAATAGTAATTTCCCAGAAAACACGGGACCGACGTCGGGTTCTTCTTATTATGGAGACGTACAGGTGTATGCAACGATTACAGATTCCGACCTGGACAACTACCATTTCAGAGTTGTAAAAGAGGGAGGAATTGATGGATTTACTTGTACTGACCTAGGGGCACTTTTTGCAATAGAAAATCAAGGTTATGCATCTACAACTCTAAGTAAGGACACCTGTGGTTTCGTATTTAACCAATCTCTGCATTTCACTAACCCGATTGGTTTTACAAACTCACTTATAGCAACACTTAACACTAGCGAAATTATCGCTTTCGGAGGTGAGGGCGACTATTGGCTAATACTAGGAGCTGTTGATACTGCTGGAAACAGAACAAACTCAAACTACCTAAACGATGCCAAAGTTAAGATTACAGTTACAAGCACTCCAGTTGCTCCTGTTACTCCTAATCCATCACCTGTTGCGCCTTCTGGTGGTGGCAGTAATGGGCCTATAGTAAATAGCTATGGTGTGGCTCCGTCTGGATTTTCACCAGCAGTATCTGCAAATAACAGTGTTCTAACTCAAGAAATTACAAAGAGTGCAGTAGTATCAAATTCTATCGATTCTAACTCAGCGGTTATGCTGGCAGATGGAGGTATTCCAGCTTCAGAAGCAGTGAGTGTTGCGTCGACTACTGAATTGTCGACAACTGCGGAGGAATCAAATAACTCAAACCAACTTGCTCAAACTGTTTCTTCTGGTTTTGGTTGGAACTGGCTATGGATTATACTAGTTATAGTTCTTGGTGGTGTAGTCTATTATTTCGGAAAGAAGAAATAACAATTATATAAGGAATATAAAACAAAAAACGAGTATAAAAGCTCGTTTTTTTGTGCTAAGATTGGATATCGGTTTGTATGTAATACATATAATGTATAGACGTCTAATGAGTATAGAAGCACAACAACAAGACTTCCTTAGAGCCTACGACGAAAACTCGGATGCGCTGTTTAGGCAATGTTTTTTTAAAGTGCACGACAGGGAACTAGCAAAAGACATACTACAGGAGACTTTTGTTAGAACCTGGGACTACCTTTCAAAAGGTAAGACTATTTTAAATATGAGAGCGTTCCTTTATAGAACAATGAACAACCTGGTGGTTGATGAGTATAGAAAGAAAAAAGCTGTCTCACTAGACGTTTTGGAGGAAGACGGTTTTGCTCCGGTGGCTGAGGAAGGTATGGATGCAAATGATAGAATGGAGGGCAAAAGAGCTCTGGAACTTCTAGAAAGACTTCCGCCACCATATAAAGAAGCAGTTTTTATGAGATATGTTTCCGGGTTAGAACTAAAAGAGATTGCGGAAATAACGGGAGAAACGGAAAACACAGTTTCGGTTCACGTGCACAGAGGACTCGCTAAGCTAAAAGATTTATTCCACCATGAATAAAGATGAATTAACAAAAGAAATAGAGCAAACAATAAATTCTGCAAGGAAGGTTTCTTTGAGTGTGAAAGAAAAGTCTATGATTAGAGGCAGGCTTTCAAACTATATGTACTCTACAAAAATTCCAGAGAAAACCTCTTTCAGCGTTTATTCTTTGTGGGGCAGTAGATCAATGTATCTAATGCCTGCTTTTGCAATACTACTAGTCGTTTCTGGCGCAGGTACAAGTTACTACGCACAAAGTTCTCTGCCTGGGGACACGCTATACAGTGTAAAGACTGATTTTAACGAAAACATTGAGTCGCTTTTGGCTACTTCTCCTGAAGCAAAAGCACAAGTTGAACTTAGGCAGGTAAGTGAAAGACTTGATGAGGCAGAGGTTCTGCGAATAACTGGAAACTTAACTGAAGTTAAGAGTCAGGTAATACAAAACAACGTTTCTAAAAAAATTGATTCAATAAATAAGAAAGTTGAAGAGTCAAAAAAGAAAGGCAAGGAGGATGTCGCCGTGAAAACTAGTACAGAATTAGAAGATGAAGTCGAAGAGCATTACGGAGTTTTTGTTTCAATTTCAAATTCTGCTTCAAACAGTCCAACTTTTTCTAAGTTACTTAAAACTCAGTCTAACTTTAAAACTAGAACATCTAATACTTTGAGTATGAAGAGTGCTAGTCCAGAGGTTTCTGACAATGGCTCTCTTGTAATGACCATGTCTGCTATGTCTGCTCCTGAGACACCTACATTAGGTTCTCTGGCTGATGTTAAAATAGCGACTTATAAGTTAAAAGAAGTTCGTAAGCATAAAAAAGTTACAGATTGTTGGACAGTGGTTTCTGGAAATGTTTATGATATAACCCCGTTAATTAAAAAATATCCTGTTGGAGCATCATTGCTAAAATCTATGTGTGGAATTGATTCAACAAAGAAGTTTAATAGAGAAAATGAAGATTCTGAAATGACAGACCAGATAGAAGAATACAAGATAGGCGAATTGGAATAAATTGGTGATATACTTTATATATGAAAAATGAAACAGCTGTTTTTGGCGGAGGTTGTTTTTGGTGCACTGAGGCAGTTTTCAAAATGCTAAAAGGCGTATCCTCGGTTTTGTCTGGATATTCTGGTGGTAAAACAAAATATCCTACATATGCGGAAGTGAGTATGGGTGATAGTGGTCATGCTGAGTGTATAAAAATTGAGTTTGACCCAAGTAAAATCTCATATAAGGATTTGTTAACAGTATTTTTTGGTTCACATGATCCTACTACACTAAACAGGCAGGGTGCTGATGTTGGTACGCAATATAGATCTGTTATTTTTTACACTACAGAGGAGCAGAAAAAAACTGCAATGGATTTTATTAAAGAAATTAACGATTCAAGTAAAGAAGGAAAACCAATTGTGACAGAAGTTGTGCCTCTTAATGCATTTTTTGAGGCAGAGAACTATCACAAGGATTACTACGAGAGAAACAAAGATCAGGCTTACTGTGAAATAGTAATAAATCCAAAATTGGAGAAAGTGGTTAAGGAATTTGAGAAATATTTAAAAAAGTAACTCAATATAATTTTAGAATTAAACTAAAAAGATGTAAGTTGCTAGTTTTAAATTTGGCTATCAACATACTATTTTAGTGGGTAGTATTATAGAGTATAATATTTGTGTGACGAAAATAGTAGATATTAGAAGAAAAATAGCTTCAACGAAGCCCGCTGTTATTCGTAGTGTTAAAAAAAATAAATTTAAAATTGCTGGATTTTCAATTATATTATCCATAATTTTATTATTGTCACCTATATTTAAAGGTGCTGCAGCGTCCACTCCTTTTTCATTAAGTAGAATTTCTGTTACGTCTGGTGTTGGAGGTAATGCTGATTCTGATTCCTATAGAACAGCTTCTTCTGATGACGGTAGATATATTTTATATAAATCAGGAGCAACAAATTTGGTTGCGGGTGATACCAACAGTAGAGTAGACATGTTTGTCTATGATTCCCAAGCTGGAACTAATGAAATAGTAAGTAAGGCCACTGATGGAACGCTGGGGAATGATACATCAAATCAGGGAGCTATTTCTGCCGATGGTAGATATGTTGTTTATGATTCAGACGCGACCAATTTGGTATCAGGATACACTGGTGCTGGTCATGTCTATGTTCGTGATAGGCAAAGTAATACTACAGAGATTGTTAGCATTTCAGATGCTGCTGTTGAAGGAAACGCTTCATCTTCTAAACCAAGCATTTCAAATGATGGAAGATACGTTACATTCCACTCAAATGCCACAAACTTGGTGGCTGGGGACACAAATGGAGTTAGTGACATTTTTGTGTATGATAGAAATACAGACACGATAGAGCGTGTAAGTGTCGACAATGTAGGTACAGAAGCAAACAATGATTCTTTAGCACCTTCAATTTCAGGTGATGGTCGTTATGTTTCATTTGAATCAGAAGCAAGTAATTTAGTTGCAAGTGATAGCAATAATCACTTTGACATTTTTGTGTATGATAGAAATACAGACACGATAGAGCGTGTAAGTGTCGACAATGTAGGTACAGAAGCAAACGCAACTTCAACTAACCCATCAATTAGTTCTGACGGTAGGTATGTTGCGTTTAGATCAGAGGCCACAAACTTGGTGACTGGAGATACAAATGCAGTTAGAGATATTTTTATATATGATAGGGATACTGACGTAGTGGAGAGGGTGAGTATAGATGATTCTGGTACTCAAGCAAATGCTCAATCAGATATGGATGGTAATACAAATCTATCTGATGACGGCAGGTTTATTACTTTTTATTCTGATGCTACTAACCTAGTAGCCGGAGATACAAATGCAGTATCTGACGTATTTTTATACGATAGAACTTTAGATAAGGTACGTAGAGTAAGTACAAATTTAGAAGGTTATCAAGGAAATGGTGCATCATATAATCTTTCAATATCTCCAAATGGTAAACAAGTCTTTTTCAAATCATCTGCAACAAATTTTGTAATAGGCGACACAGAAGGATTTGCTGATATTTTTAAAGCACAGGTGTATGGTGAAGTTTCAGGTACAATTTATGATACTGACGGATCAACCCCCTTATCTTCTTCGCCTACCATAAAACTGTCTGTTGGTAATTCAGTTTATACCACTACTGCTGATGGTTCTGGAGTTTATAATTTTTCAAATATAACCAGTATAAATAGAGGGGATGTTGTTACCATTTGGACTGATGGTGGTAGTGATCGAGCAACACTAGTTTTTACTTATGGAGGAATTTGTACAGCTTATCCAAACTGTACTGGTTTGAGTTTGGTTAAAAATCAAGTCATTCTTTTTTCAAAGAACACAGCAATCATCGACAACGGAGACCTGTCTGCTTGTGATGATGATTCTGGAGCAAATTGTTCTGATAATGATATAGGCTTTACATCAAATTCAAACACACTTACACTTTCCTGGCCAACAAATGAGCTAAAAATTGCAACATCTACAGTGTTTACCCCTGCAGGGAATATTTTTGCACAAAAACTAGAAATTGCAGGTGTTTATAAGGCAGATAATGAAAGTATCAACTTATCTGGAAGTGGGGATTCGAATTCATGCACATCATCTTCGCAAATGCCTATATGTTTGGTAAGTGGAGGGGAGTTTGTTTCTCTTAATGAAACAATTAACCTGACTTCTAATGCAAATACATCCATTCCAAATGGTATTACATATTATAATTTAGGATTAGGTTCCTCTCCAGATGCATCACAAGTTAATTATTCACTTTTTGGCAATACTACAGTTACCAATAGTCTGAAGGTGGGAGATAATTCATCTACTGCTTTTGATACATTTATTTTGGGAAGCAATACTTTAACATTGTCAGGAAACTCTAGTACAACACTAAATATCACAAACTGGGGAATTTTTAATTCAAATTCTTCTAATGTTATTTATAGTGGGAATATTTCAAAAGTAGCATCAACTACATACAACAATCTTACCTTGGGTTCGGGAAGCAGTAACTATGTAGTAAACCAGGAAGCAAAGGAAATTGAGGGAGTATTGTACGGCGCTATAGATGAAAAGAACGGTTTCGTGTATTACGTTCCAGATCCTGATGTAAGAGAAATAAATTTACTAAAGGTCAGCATCCCCGACAACCAAATTGTCTCATACATAAAACTGAATAAAGATGAGTATGACATGAGGTCTATAGTGGTAGATAGTAAGAATGGTTTTTTGTATTTAGGAGATAGTGCTAGTACCACCGGTTTTATTTTAAAAATTGATACTAAAACCATGAAAAGGGTTGGAATTCTAACACTAAACTCTGGCGAGAACAATTTGGATTCAGCAGCAATAGACGAGGACGATGGTTTTGCATATTTTGTTACACAAACTTCTACTACGAAAGTAGTTAAAATTAACCTAGCTGATTTTACTCGAGTTGGTTCTATAGATCTGAATGTGGGGGAAGGATTTGTTAGAGATATAACCATAGACACCACTAGAGATAAATTATATATTTCTCAGGCTTCTTCTCTTGCGAGTAACTCCAAACTTATTAAGATAAATCTACAAACCTTTACCAGAGAGTCTGATGTAACCCTTTCAGGCAGTGAATTAGGTGCAGCTGTTGTTTCTATTGATACTGTAAATAACTTTGCTTATATGGGTAGTTATCAAAGACCAGATCTTGCGTGGCTAGCTAAGGTTAATGCATCTACAATGACAAGAGTTGGATCTATTTCTACCACTACAAAACGATACTTTAAGTCAATTGTAATTGATAATAATGATAATTTACTTTACCTCAATGCACGTGGCCCTTCTGGGTCCTCGGATATTTTTAAGGTAAATATGAATACATTTACCTTTGTTGCTACAACAACTTATCCTACAGGGACTAATGTTTGTTGTGGGGCCTCTATTGGTTTTATGGATAAGGTTAATAAAAAATTCTATTTAGCTAACGACTCATACCCAACATCGATATTTAAATTTGATTTACCAAGCATGAGTTTTGATTCCTACGAGACTGTTAAGTATATGTCTGGAGGTTACTCAAGAGTAATTGATAATAAACGTGGATATATATATTACATGAGTAATGTTTTAAATAAGTATAGACTTAGAGATGATAAATTTGAAACTCAAATTGCATTAGATAGTGGCGATGGCAGCTCTTTTAATGATATTGATTTAGATGAAGAAAATGGATTTGCATATATAACCAGTAGTTCTAACCCAGCAAAGATAATTAAGGTAGATATAGTTAATAATGTTAGAGTTGCGACAATTACATTAAATTCCGGAGAAACTTCGCCTGGATCCACTTTAGACCCTGTTGGCGGGATTCTCTATGTGGGAACAAATACCGCACCTGGTAAGATTATTAAAATAGATCTTTCGAGTTTCACTAGAACTGATACACTCACTCTTACTTCTGGTTCGAACTACGTATCAAATTTATTACTCAATCCACTTACTAGGAAAATATATTCGGGAATATACACATCACCAGGCAAAGTAATTGAGTTAGATATAGACACTTTTACAGTTACTGCCAGTACCACTCTTCCTGCGGGTGAATCATGGCTATGGTCCGGTGCAATTGATCCAGAGGATGGTTATGTATATTTTACTACTGATGATTCGCCAGTAAGGGTAATCAAGGTAAATACTAGTACCATGCAAGGGGTAAGTTCATTTATTCTAATAAATAGTTATCACAACATTGGACCTAATAGATTTGCTATTGATAAGGTAAATGATCTTGCATATGCAGCAGTCAACAGTACTCCAGGAGATGTATATAAGATTGACCTACAATCGATGATGAGTTTAGGGACAACAACTGGACTTGGAAGATGTGTAAATTTCTATGATTGTGATGAATACATGCAAGGTGTTATTTATGATGAAAATACTGGCTACTTGTATGTGTCTGATAACTGGGTAGTAAAAATTAAACCATCCGACATCAGCTTACTCGGTGCAACTACTAGTCAGGCAATCACAGTAAATGGAAATGTCTCTGTGCTGGGAGATGTTAATGCAAACATATATAATCCAACGCTTAATTTTTTAGGTGATCTAACAATTAACTCAGGTAAAAAGTTTAAGTCAACAACAGGGTCGTTGAATTTATCTGGGAATTTAACTAATAACGGAACCTTTACTCATGCATCAGGTACAGTAAATATAGCTGGTTCAGGGACCACATCTATATTAGGCAATCCTATTACATTTAATAATTTTACTTCTTCATCAGCTGGAAAAACTATTCAATTCGATGCTGGGGTGCTCTACACACTTGCAGGGACATTTAGTTTGACCGGCTCATCAGGCAATAATATTATATTGAAGTCAGATACAAATTCAGTGGATTGGACTGCGAATTTTAACACAGCACAAACTTCACAATATCTAACTGTAAATGATTCCGGCTGTAATGGAGGTTCATCAAATCTAACAATTACATCTGGTACAGACGGAGGTACCAATGACCCTTGTTTTGTTTTTAGTTTAAATAACAATCCTGATTCACCAACATCTCTTGGATCAGCAGGATTGGTAAATGGAAGTACAGATTCAGATACTACTCCAACATTCAATTTTACGTTATCTGACTCAGATGTTTCTGACACAGTAAAGTACAAAATACAAATAGATAATAATTCTGATTTCTCATCACCAACTGTAGACTATTCTTCTGCATTGGGTGTGCAAGGAGCAAAAACATTTACTGTGGGGCAAGTTGCGGGCGGTGGTACCTATATAACGGGGTCATCTGGACAAACACTATCAGATGGTTCTTATTATTGGAGAGTAAAAACCATAGACAATGGACTTTCAGAATCTGCGTATTCAACTGCAAACAGTGGTTCGGTTGCATTTATAATAAGCACAAGTGGTTCAACTCCAATAGTGTCTTCGCCACCACCTGCAAACGGTCCACCTTTGCCAAACCCTGTATCACCGACAGTAACTACTCCATCGGCAAACCCACCAACTAATCCAATTGTTGTAGTCACACCGCCGTCTGTTCAAAGTAACTCAACCGTATCAAATTCTCCAATAACACAAACTCAAACAAGAACTACACCAAACAGTAGCTCAAGCTCCGGCTCTGGTTCAGGAGGTCTACCTCCTTGTCCTGCGACAAACGAAGACTTAACATATTTTGTCCCGAATCAAGCTTCGAAGTTTGCAGATAATAAGCTTCAACTGGCAAATGTAATTACAAGTTTTTCTATAAACAATGGGGATTCTATTAAAGAGATTAATAGGATTTTTAAAGAAGCGATGTACCTTGCACGGGATACTAGAAGAGCGACAATTAATAACACAAGTAAAAAATCTCTCGACCACAATGAAGTAATTAAACAAGCAAACAATGATTATAAAATTGCAAGAAAACAAGCCATTGAGGCAAGAAAAAATGCTAAAAAAGCACTTAAAAATCCAAAAATAGAAACAACTACAACTACATCTTCATCTTCTACTTCAACACCCCTAACAGTTTCAAGTAATGGAGCGAGTTCGGGAACAACAACTAATACAAATATAAACACTGAAACTTCAGCTACTGTTATTTCTGATACACAAACTGCATCGTTACCTACTACCACAGACAACACTACTTCATCACAGTCTATTTCTTTGTTGTCGCAAACACCTGTTGTCGTGATTTCTACAACAACCTCAACAAATTCATTAGGACAGCCTTGTGTTAAGGTTATTAGAACAGTTGTTACTCCAGCTACTTTGCCAAATGCAACAACTAGTAGCACCGTAAATACAAGTGCACAGAATGTAGAAAACCCACCATTAGCTACCACTGGAACTCAAGATAGCATTGATTCCTCAAATGATTCAAGGGGAGTTAGGCTGTTAAGTGGGGTCTATGATTTACTGTCTAGAACTTTCGATAACTTAGCTGTTGCGTATCTTTCATTTGTTCCGCCTGATATGGATTTTATATCTCCGGGTTTTGCTGAGTTTATAAGAAGACCAATAGTTCAGGCAATCGGAATAGTGTCGATAATTGTTCCATTTGTTATTTCATCAGCATTACTAACTAATGTTGTGTCTACTGGGGCTTCAGTAGTTAATATCTTTGTGTATTTCCTAACACTTATACAGCAACTTCTTAGATTCAAGAGAACGCCTAAACCGTGGGGTACTGCTTATGATTCAGTTACAAAAAGACCGCTTCCTTTTACAAGAATAGAAATTTTGAATCAAAACTCAAGGAAGCTTGAATCAGTTATCACAGACAATCAAGGTAGATACGGATTTATTATTTCAAATAAATTAAAAAAAGGAGAAGCATTTAGTGTAAGTTTTAAAGCATATCAAAATGATTACAATTTCCCATCACAACAAAGCCCTCTAGAGGAAGAAAGAGTTTTGTATCCAAATATATATCTAGGAGGATTAGTGACTGTAGCTGAAGGTGGTTTGAACTATGATATACCCATGGATCCACACCCTCAGATTCTAAGCAAATTGGTTAACATTCCTTACTCAGGCATAGTTTCAGTAAAATTAAATAATATATTGACTGTGGTTTCAAACGCACTATTCATTCTTGGTTTGGTTTTTGGTATCTTGAATTTTTTGGTGAATCCTGGATATTTAAGCGTAGTTTATCTGCTGTTAGTTTTACTTACTCATATGTTTAGAATATCAGGTATAAAACTTAAACCTTATGGTCTCATTAAAGATGTTACAAGTGAGAAGACAGTTCCTTTTGGTTTTGTTGCATTGTATAATTTGGCTAATGAAAGAGTAAATTTTGCTGTTTCGGATAATAAAGGAAGATATTTTATTCTTACTAAAAAAGGTAAATACATACTTCGAGCATTTACCCCTTCTTACATTTCTCCTATGAGGCAAAGTAGTATGGCAGTAAATTCAAATAGAGGATGGATAACTTCTGAGATAGAACTATAATATGAGACATATTGCAAAAAAAGTAATACTAGTTGTTCTTGATGGTTTTGGAATTGCTCCTCCTGATAAAGGCAATCCAATAAAATCTGAGAATATGCCTTTTCTAAATAAACTAATATCAAACTACCCATCTTTTAGTTTGTCGGCTTCCGGGCTTATTGTCGGACTTCCTTGGGGCACATATGGAAATAGTGAAGTTGGACACTCTGCTATAGGCACAGGCAGAGTTGTTGTTCAAAGTATAACTAGAATTAATCTAGATATCGATAGTGGCGAATTTTTTAATAAAGCAGAGTTTTTAAAAGTGTTAGAACACGCAAGACATAATAATTCAAAAGTTCATTTAATAGGTTGTGTTAGTCCCGGAGGAATTCACTCACATGAAAATCACCTCATGGCACTTATGGAATTTTTCAAACTAAATAATTTTTCAAACATTTGTATTCATATGATAACTGATGGTGAAGATAGTAGTCCAAATGAAGCCCTGAATAGTTTAGAGAGGATTAGTGATTTATTGGGCAAATCCGGGGCAAGAATTGCTACTTTAAGCGGTAGGAATTTTTCCATGGATCGTGTGAATAATTGGCCACTAATAGAGAGAGTTTGGAATACAATGGTCAATAACATTGGTGAAAAATTTGATTCAGCTGAAAATTATATTAAAAAATCATATAATTCTGGTATAAACGACCCAGACATTGAGCCGGCATATCTGGAAAGTGGAAATAATAAAATTGAAGATGGAGATGGAATGATTTTTTTCAATTTTAGAAATGACAGAATGAAGCAGTTGGTAGCACCATTTGTTAAAAGCAATTTTGTAAGCTTTAATACGAATAAGCTTCTAAACAATCTCTGTGTTCTAACTATGACAAATTATTCTACTGACTTTGATGTTTTAGTGGCATATCCGCCAGAACATATTCCTAATACACTTGGTCAAGTAATAAGTGACATCGGATTGACTCAGCTTAGAGTTGCTGAAAAAGAAAAGGAGGCTCATGTCACGAATTTTTTTGATGGAGGAAAATTGGAGCTATATAAGGGTGAAGAAAGAATAATAGAAGAGTCAAAAGTTTTAGTTGGAAAAGAGTATTTGGAACATCCGGAATTAGCATTAGAAAAAGTAACTAGAGATGTACTCATTAATTCTGTATCAGATCATAGTTTGATAGTGGTAAATTTCGCTAACAGCGATGTGCTAGCACATACTGGCGATATTGAACTTTTAACAAAAGGTTTGCGTCTTATGGATAAATCTATAGAGAAAATAGTGAATCTATCTGATTTAAATACTACGGCTATTGTTATTACTGCCGACCATGGAAATGCTGAAGAGATGCTAGATCCAGCAACTGGTAGTCCAGATACTCAGCATTCAACTGCGACTGTTCCTGTTGTGTTTATTAATTCAGAGTTGAAAATTGAGGATACTGGTAGAACTTTAGATAATTTATATCAATTGAGTCCAGCAGGTTCACTAATAGATATAGCTCCAACAATTCTAGGTTTTTTGGGAATAAACAAACCAAAGGAAATGACGGGCACGGAAATTACAAATTTACTATTAAGATAAAATATATGAACAAAAAAATTAATATAAATGAAGAAGATTTAAAGACGAGACTGACTCCAGAAGAATATGCAGTATTGCGAGAAAAGGGAACAGAGGCTCCATTTTCCGGAAAACTTCTTCACGATGATCGGGATGGTATGTATAAATGCAAAGTCTGTGGACAAGATCTTTTTTCTTCAGATGCTAAATTTGACTCTGGTACTGGTTGGCCAAGCTTTGACCAAGCTGTGCCTGGTAGTGTGGTGGAGACAGATGACACTTCACTTGGAATGGTTAGAACAGAAATTACTTGCAGTAAATGTGGCTCACACTTGGGCCATGTTTTTCCTGATGGACCGACGGAGACTGGCAAGAGATATTGTTTGAATTCAATTTGTCTAGTATAATTTTTTTATGGATCGTAATTCTTTGCAAACATATTTCTTTGTAGGTCTACTTCTAATCGCAACAGTGCTCGTGTTTGCTTTGTTTTCTCCTTTTCTTGAAGTTTTGGTTCTCTCTTCTATTTTTGGTGTGGTCCTTACACCACTTCACAGAAAAATTTCTGGCAAAATAGGAGGTAGAAATGGCTTAGCTGCATTTATCGTGGTTCTAATTTTTGCTGCTGTAGTTATTACACCTGCTGTTTTTTTAACAACACAGGTTTTTAATGAGTCTAAAAGTATTTATACCCAGCTTACTACGGAATCAGAGATAGATTATATACAGAAAATCACAGCAACTATCGAAAAACCTGTACAAAACCTATTTCCTGATTTTTCTGTAGATATCAGTCAGTACGCAGGAATTTTTGCAGACTGGATTACTAGTCATCTTAGTACTATTTTATCCAGTGTTATCGGTATCGTTACTGGAATCGTTCTAATTTTTATTTCTTTATATTTCTTTTTGAAAGATGGATCTAAATTTAAAAAAATACTAATCGATTTGAGCCCTCTTAAAGATAAATACGATGATGAAATATTTATTAAAGTAAAGCAAACAATTAACTCTACTGTAAGGGGTGTTTTGCTTGTGGCTGTGGTGCAGGGAGTGCTTTCTGGTATTGGAATGTGGGTTTTTGGAATACCAAATGCAACTTTGTGGGGAAGTATTTCTGCAATAGCTTCTCTTGTTCCAGGCCTGGGAACCGCAGTGGTATTTATACCTGCAGTTCTGTATATGTATATAGCTGGTAATGTTCCTTTTGCTATCGGACTATTGTTGTGGGGAAGTTTGATAGTGGGACTTGTAGATAATGTATTGGGTCCATACTTGTATTCTAAGGGAACAGAAGTTCATCAACTAATTATGCTGTTTGCAGTGCTTGGAGGATTGTCTGTTTTTGGTCCAATCGGTTTTATATTCGGACCACTTATCATTGGACTATTTTTCGCACTGATTGATATTTATCAAAACCTTATTATTGATAATAAATCATTATAAGTAATATATAAAAAGTATGAGCACACCAAGATTTCTTTCAAGCATTTATCATTTTATTTTTAGTAGCAAAGTAATGTCCCCAGTTTGGCTTGCTGCTAGAGTTTTTGTTGGTTACCAGTGGTTAATGGCCGGATATGGCAAATTTACTAATCCTGCTTGGATAGGAGTTGATACGGGTAAGGCCATTACAGGTTTTGTAAATGGAGCTTTGGCTAAAACTGTCGGGGATCATCCAGATGTGACTATGTGGTATGCATGGTTTCTAAAAAATGTAGTGTTGCCGAACGCTGACACATGGTCATACGCAATAACATATGGAGAAATGTTGGTTGGTGCAGGGCTCATATTGGGAGCGTTAACATTCCTAGCAGCATTTTTTGGTGTTGTTATGAATTTCAATTTTTTACTTGCTGGAACTGTTAGTATTAATCCAGTATTACTTATTCTTTCTATTTTTATAATGCTTGCATATAGGGTCGCAGGATATATTGGATTAGACTACTACAT
>JACCDV010067620.1_pt1 | contig 19306 bp, 19 predicted proteins | sample 7446131 | NCBI WGS metagenome assembly JACCDV01 (sample SAMN15323448, study PRJNA562643) | freshwater metagenome | isolation source: river surface water | place: USA:Blue River Watershed | collected 2017-08-17 | reverse complement strand
GTAAAGAAAATTACTCGGTTGTGTCATCGCTTCGATCTATGGCCATGAAGCGCTTATAAAAATTGCGCAACAAAAGGGCGACCGCAATTACTAAAAGGCTAACTGTTACTGAGCCAGCTGCTCCCATAAAGATTTCTTCTTGTTCCATGAGATAATCATGTCATGCAATCACCAGAGCCGTTCAACTACGAAGAGCGATACGGCGCTTCAAAGGCCACGCGCTGGCCTGTTATCGCCCTAGTTGTTGCGATTCTGGGAGTTTCTTGGTTGATGTGGACCGCTTTATATCACTCCAATCCACCGCTTCGCTCTCAACTGATCTCATTCACAATTCCCAACGATCGTGAAGCATCGGTTCGGTACTCCATTGAAAGAAGTGATGGACAGCGAGTTGTGGTCTGCACCTTGATCGCTCGGGACTTTGATAAAAGTATTGTGGGACAGATTGATCATGAAATCCCCGCAGGTCAATCAAAGGTTGAACTGGTCACCATTGTTCCTACGCGTAGTCAAGCGGTAAATGCTGATGTATCCAGTTGTCGCCTCCAGTAATTAGCCAGTACCGTTACCTCTTATGACACAGACATGGTTAACCCAAGAAGCCGCCGATCGGTTGCGTGCTGAGCTGGAGCAACTAGAGGGCCCTGGTCGCAAAGATGTCACAGCAAAGATTGAAGCTGCACGTGCTGAAGGTGACCTCAAGGAAAATGGCGGGTACCACGCAGCTCGTGATGAGCAAGGCAAGATGGAGGCGCGCATTCGTCAGTTAAAGCAGATGCTAGAAAACGCCCACATCGGAACTCCACCAGCAAGTGCCGATGGCAAGGTGGGTGCAGGAATGGTTGTTACAGCGATCATTGCAGGCGATGAGATGAAGTTTTTAATTGGCTCACGTGAGATATCTTCAGGTGATCTCGATGTGTATAGCGAGAAATCGCCTCTTGGCGCTGCTGTTCTTGGTCAAGATATTGGCGCAAAGGTTTCTTACACAGCACCGAATGGTCGTGAAATCTCAGTAGAGATTGTTGCAGCTGAGTTTTACGCTTAAATATCTAAAGCAAAAACCAGGTATTAGCTGGAGTAGTTTTTGTACTTACGGATACTTAGTGGAATAAAGATCGCCATCAAGATCACCATGTAGAGCAATGATGTCTCTAATGGATGCTGACTTGGCCATGAATTGGCTGTTGCACCAAACTCATTTTCTAGACCAAACAATTGACGGCAAGCTGCAACCATCGTTGAAACCGGGTTCCATTCAGCAAAGTACTGCAATGCTCGAGGCATTCCGGTAGTTGGCGCAAAAGCGTTTGATAAGAAGGTCAACGGGAAGGTAACCAGGAAACCAACGCTTTGAACGGTACGGGCTTCTTTGACTGACAGGCCAACCAAAATTCCGATCCATGAAAGGGCGTAGCCAAACATAAAGAGGAATAAGAAGGCCAAGGTAGTTTGAAGGATTCCTGAAGTTGGACGCCATCCCACTGCAAAACCAGCAAGTGCCATAACAACCAGAACCAAAATATTGAGCAGTGCATCACCAAAGGTGCGACCAATAATTACCGCGCCGCGTGAGATCGGAAGAGATCTAAAGCGATCAATCAATCCCTTCTTCATATCTTCAGCTAAACCAATGGCGGTCGATGCCAAGGTAAAGGCAACTGTCTGCACAAAGATTCCGGGCATTAAGAGCTGCACATACCCGCCAGGCTGACCTGTATCAATTGAGCCACCAAATACATAGCGGAACAACAACACAAACATAACCGGCTGAATTGTTGAGAAAACAAGTAGCTCTGGCACACGGGCTAACTGAAGTAATTGGCGCTTGGTGATGACTAATGCATCGTTCATTGCATTTTTCACTTCTTGCCCCCTCTCTTCTTCTTAGCCACTGGTTCATCAACTGTTTCTTCGGCAACATGGCCTGTCAATGACAGAAACACATCATCTAAAGAAGGTCGCTTTAAACCAATATCCAATGGGTGGATCTTGGCATCATCCATTTGTCGCAAAGCATCCATCAAATCCTTAGATCCATGGAGCACGGGTGCGCTTACAGTTCGCAAATCAACATGTGTTGCCTGGCCGCTGATCTTTGCCACGATCTCTTTTGTCTTATCTAAATCCTCAGGTTCGACAGTAATTTCTAGGCGTTCTCCGCCAACCTGCTTCTTCAAAGCATCAGATGTACCGCGAGCGATTACAGTTCCGCGATCAATAACCGCGATCTCATCTGCTAATTGATCTGCTTCTTCCAAATACTGAGTTGTTAAAAGCAAAGTAACGCCGCCCTTTACAAGCTCCTGAATTACCTGCCACATATCTTGGCGACCACGTGGATCCAGACCAGTGGTTGGCTCATCTAAAAAGAGAATCTTTGGCTTAACAATTAAAGATGCCGCTAAATCAAGGCGACGACGCATTCCACCTGAATAAGTCTTGATTGGGCGACGCGCGGCTTCAGTTAAATCGAAGCGTTCTAATAATTCATTTGCGCGATCAATCGAGCTTTGTCGACCCAAGTGATACAAACGACCAAACATCACCAAGTTATCCCAGCCAGTTAATGTCTCATCAACAGCTGCATACTGACCTGATAAACCAATTTGTTCGCGCACCTTGTCTGGATGCTTAATAACATCAATACCTGCAACAGTTGCTGATCCAGAATCAGGCTTAAGTAATGTTGCGAGAATTCTCACAGTTGTTGTCTTGCCTGCACCGTTAGGTCCAAGTACGCCTAAAACTGTGCCTTCTTCGACATCTAATGACAAATCATTGAGTGCTTTAACCTCGCCATTGCGATAGGTCTTAACTAAGTGTTCGGCTATAACTGATTTCACAGAGTAACCTTACCTTCATGTCTACTGAGAAGCCCGTAACTGAAGGTACAAATCAACTCACTCACAAAGAAATTATGGTCATCTTGGGTGGGTTGATGATGGGAATGTTCTTGGCAGCCCTTGATCAAACCATTGTTTCGACCGCGCTGAAGAGCATTGTTGAAGAGTTTGATGGTTTGAATCACTACACCTGGGTTGTAACCGCCTACCTATTAACTTCAACCGCATCTACTCCGTTGTACGGAAAGATTTCAGATATCTATGGGCGTCGGGTTGTTTTTCAATTTGCGATCGTAGTTTTTTTGATCGGTTCATTTCTAGCTGGTGCATCACAAAACATGGAGCAGCTCATTGCTACTCGTGCTTTGCAGGGGCTTGGCGCGGGCGGCTTAATGGCGCTGACATTTGTCATCATCGGCGACATTATTTCTCCACGTGAACGTGGCCGTTATCAGGGCTACTTTGGCGCAGTCTGGGGCTTGTCCTCAGTTGCAGGACCATTGCTAGGCGGATTTTTCTCAGACCGCGGCGAAATTCTGGGTGTAAGCGGTTGGCGTTGGATCTTCTACATCAATATTCCACTTGGAATTGCAGCGCTGGTAATTACATCGGCGGTGCTTCACCTTCCAAAGATTAAACGTGAGCACTCAATTGATTATCTAGGTGCTTTTTTGATGGTCTCTGCCGTTACCTTGGTCCTGCTCTCATTAGCTGTGTACGGCCCTCAAGATGGCTGGGGAGATTCTCGGACAATTTCATACCTAATAATTGGAACGATCTTTACCGTTTTCTTTCTTATGTGGGAAAAACGCGCCAAAGAGCCAATCCTTCCACTTCACTTATTTAAGAACCACACCTTTTCTCTGACATCTTTGCTTGGTGCTGTTATTGGTGCCGGAATGTTTGGCGCGATCGTGATGCTTCCTTTGTACCTTCAAGTTGTAAAGGGAGATACCGCAACATCAGCTGGACTGAAATTGATTCCTTTGATGCTCGGAATCGTTACTGCGTCAATTATTTCAGGAAAACTTATTTCTAAGCATGGTCATTACAAGCGCTTTCCGATTGCAGGTACAGCGTTGATGACAGTTGGAATTTTATTGATGACGCGCTTACAGATTGATACACCGTTTTGGCAGATCGCAATCTATGCAATCTTTGTTGGCGCAGGTTTAGGCCTTTCGATGCAGACAATTGTTATCGCTCTTCAAAACTCAGTTGATTACAAGGACATGGGTGTGGCGACAAGCTCCAATACCTTCTTCCGTTCATTAGGTTCTGTATTTGGTACAGCCATATTTGGAAGCATCTTGACCAATCGTGTGGGTCACTACCTTCAAAGTAACTTTGATGAACTGGCAACAAGTAATCCTGATGCGCTCAAGGGCTTTGATATGACAAAGCTTGAGGGCATTAGTAACAACACAGCGGTTTTGAAGACGCTTCCGCCAGAGATTCAGGCAACTGCGCTCAACGCCTTTGTTAACTCATTCCATATTGTTTTCTGGGCTGCAGCCCCAATTACTGCGATCGGCTTCTTCTTGGCTCTCAAGCTTCGCGAGACTCCGCTTCGCACTAACCAGGAGTATGCAGCCGCACGTGATGAAGCGGCAGGAGAGTCACTAGGTTGATCCGTTCACCATTTAGGGATCTACCCCGCGAGGTTTCATCCCTTATTGCCGCATCATTTTTTGTTGCCGTTGGCTTCGGAATCGTTATGCCAGCTATTCCAGTTTTCGCAAAATCCTTTGGGGTAAACAATGCAGCGATTGGCTTGATGGTCTCTGCCTTTGCAATTACCCGTTTTGCTTCTGGGTTAATTTCAGGTGTTTTAGTTGATCGTTTTGGAGAACGTGCAGTTTTTTCAACTGGAATTTTCATGGTCTCTGCATTTACATTCTTAGCAGGCATCTCTCAGAGCTATGAGCAGCTCCTGTTTTTCAGAGCAGCTGGTGGTCTTGGTTCATCAATGTTTTCGGTGGCAGCAAGTTCAGTTATTTTGAGATCTGTTAGCGATGATCAACGTGGTCATGCCCAATCTGTTTATCAAGGCTCCTTTATCGTCGGTGGCATTGCAGGACCTGCAGTCGGTGGAGTCCTATCTGTTATCTCGCTTCGTGCACCATTTTTTGTTTACTCCGCTTTGTTGCTCTGCTCTGGATTAGTTGCACTCTTTTTCCTTAAGGGAGATTCAATTGGTGCAAAGAATAAAACTGTTTCCAATGATGGTGCTACAACGGTTAAGGAAGCACTTGCTATGCGTCCATACCGGATCGCATTGGTACTGGCATTTATCGGAACCTGGGTCTTCTTTGGAATGCGTGCATCGATTCTGCCCGTCTTTGTTACAGAAGAGCTCGGCTCAACAACTGCAATTGTGGGTTATGGATTAGCGATTTCAGCAATGGTTCAAGGCGCGGTGCTTTTAAAGGCTGGTCGTTACTCCGATCAAAAAGGTCGTCGCGCCGCTTCGATCATTGGTGCAAACATTGTCTTTTTAGGAATCCTAGTTTTGACCTTCGCAGTTAATTCGTGGATGTATTTGCTGTCGATGATCATCCTGGGCTTTGGTGGTGCTTTTCTCTCAACAACCCCTGCCAGCATCGTTGGTGACATCATCAAGGGCAAGGGTGGCAAGGTAATTGCGATTTTCCAGATGGCAGGAGATGCGGGAATGATCTTTGGGCCAATCATCATTGGCTGGATCTCTGATGTGTACTCATATAGAACCGCTTTTGGTGCATCTGCCGTGATCTTTTCTCTGGTTCTATTCCTGGTCTATCAAATCCCAGAGACCAGAAATGTCGAGGGGCCCCAGGTTAAAAACCTGAAGCCCCTCGATGAAGATCTTTAAACTATTTAGTCATCGCCACGCAAGATTGAAAGAACGCGTAGCACCTCTAGGTACAACCAAACGATTGTGACCATGAGACCAAATGCTGCTCTCCATGACTCAGACTCTGGAGCACCAGCTGCGATGCCCTTTTGAATTGAATCAAAATCAAGGATCAAGAAGAAGGCTGCAAGAACCATTCCACCTGTTGCGATGATTAATCCAAGTCCACCGATGCTGTAAATGCTTGTTCCAGTAATGAATGAAGAAACAAGTGAAACAACAGCAAGTACTAGGTAACCGATGAGCGCTGTCATCAATACCTTTGTGAACTTAGGTGTTACACGAATGCGTCCACTCTTGAATGCAAAAAGCATTCCGGCAAATGCACTGAGAGTTACCAAGATTGCCTGGCTGACGATTCCGTCGTACACAGTGTTGTAAAGGTTTGAGATTGTTCCCAGTGCAAGACCCTGGAATGCTGCGTAGGCAATAGCCATTGCAGGCTTAACTGTCTTGCTAAATGAGTTAACTAATCCAAGAACAAGTCCACCGATGAAGCCGAGCATTAGCGCTCCGCCACCGAGGTTAAGTGTCCATGCAACTGCACCAACAGTTACCAATACTGCAAACATGATTGCAGTGCGTGCGACAACATCATCAATTGTCATACGTCCTGTGCGCAATGATGAAGCGGCAGGTGTGTTGTACAAATTCTCTAGCGCTGCTGGGTCTGAGTTAATTGTGCTCGGATCGAATGCAGCGTATCCACGCTGATTAAACGCCCGTCCAAGAACAGGGTTTGAACTGCGCATATCTTTGTTCTCCTTTTGTAGGGCCACCAGAGCTTCTGGTGGTTGTGGTGCAGGGCAATCGTACGGTTAGTGGGAGGTTACGGCTAAGTAAGTGCAGGCTCAGATGCTTAAAATGCGCTTAGAGATGGTGCCCCCAGTCGGACTCGAACCGACACTGGAAGGATTTTAAGTCCTCTGTCTCTGCCATTGGACTATGGGGGCCACGGGCAAGTTCTGCGGAAGTTTACTTGATGAGGGGCTTTTGCAGAAACTGAGCCTTAATTTAGGTAAATATCAGGGTTACGATGAGGCCATGGACCATAAACAAATACTTGAAAAGTATCACTCATCTGCAATCTCATTTGTTGAAGAAGGCGCAAAGATTTCTGCAGAAGGCCTCACGAAATCTAAGGATGGGGAATGGTCTGCAGCTTTTGTAATCCACCACATCGCAGATGCAGAGATTCAATTTGGTGTCCGATATGCAAACGCTTTATGTGAAGACAATCCAACGATCGTTCCCTTTGATGAGGAAAAGTTCCCGACTGGATTGCAGTACAACAACCGATCTGTGGCTGTTTCACTAAATTCACTAGCGGCATCACACGCTATGAACTACGAGATTTTAAAGAACGCATCTGATGCTGATTGGAGCCGCATCTCAACGCATCCACAGCGTGGAGCGGTCACGCTATTGCAGCTGGTAACCCTTTCGGCAAACCACATCGAGGGTCACATCGATCAACTGAAGAACACAGCTATTTAAAACTCTTTGCCTTCTTGAAAATTGAGTTAAGCATTGGCTCAGTCAACTTTCCGGTAAATGTGTTTTGCTGGCTTGGGTGGTAACTTCCTAAAACCATTCGATTGATTCCATCTGGTCCGACATAGGTAAAACTCTCGCCGTGGCCAAACTTTGGTGTGGGAGTTGAGATCTGGTGATCTAATGTCCGCAGGCTTTTGATAATTGCACTCCATGCAAAGCTGCCCAGAGCAACAAAGATTCGTGCAGTTGGCATCAGAAGATCAATTTCATTAATCAAGTAATCAGAGCACTGGTTTTTCTCATCAGTGGATGGCTTGTTATCTGGTGGAGCACATCGCACCGCGCAGGTAATACGGGTATCAATAAGTTTTTGTCCATCATCTGCAGATGTACTTGTGGGAATACTCGCAAGGCCATTTTTGTGCAACGCTTTGTACAGCCAATCCCCCGATGAATCCCCTGTAAAGATTCGCCCTGTTCTATTTGCACCATGGGCACCTGGGGCTAATCCAACGATGATGATTCGTGCATTGTCAGGGCCAAAGCCTGGCACTGGTTTACCCCAGTACTTTTCGTGCTCATAAGATTTACGTTTTACAACAGCAACCTCTTCACGCCATTGAACCAAGCGTGGACACTTGGTACAGGCGACAATCTTTTGATCAAGCAGCTTTATAGATTTAATTGCGGGCAAGTGAATATGCCATTCCATCCAAGATATCTGACTCGGATGCTACAAACTCGGTAGCACCAGTTGCCTTCATAATCTCTGAAAGAACTAGTGATCCTGCAGCAATCACATCGACTCGTCCCGGGTGCATATAACCCAAGGCTAAACGTTGTTCGCGGTTAATTGTTGCAAACATAGTGGCTGCATCATGAACCTGCTGTGCCGAGATTCGGGATAAGTGAATGGCGTAGCGATCGTATTCAGGCAGATCAAGTGCTGCAGCGGCAACTGTTGTAGCTGTACCTGCAACCGCCACCAGTGTCTTTGCTGTAGTGATTGGAACAACCGCTGCTGCTTGTGCGATCGCAGCTTGTATATCGGTACGCGCAGCTTCGATCTGTTCAGCTGTGGCTGGGTCTGAGGCAAAGTGTCTTTCACTCATGCGAACACAGCCGATATTCACACTTCGTGCTGCTTCAACAGTTGATGTTCCAAAAACAAACTCGGTAGATCCTCCACCGATATCTACAACTAAGAATGGACCGTTAGATGGATCTAAATCCTTAATTGCACCAGCAAAGGAAAGCGCTGCTTCTTCATCTCCAGAGATAACCTCGGGCTCGATACCTAAACGTTCGCGAACTCCATCTACAAACAGGTGACGGTTGGTGGCATCACGTGTGGCACTTGTCGCACAAAAACGAATCTTTTCTACCCCGCGCTTTGCAATTTCAGCTGCGAATTTATCTACTGCAGCAAGGGTTCTGGTGATCGCATCTGGGTGGAATTGTCCTGTCTCATCAACGCCTTGTCCTAGGCGAACAATCTCCATGTCGCGAATAACCTCGCGAAAGTTGCTGCCATCAATATCTGCGATCAATAATCGAATTGAATTTGTTCCGCAATCAATCGCCGCTACTCGCATGGGTTGTTCTTCCACCAATCAGGTAGCTTTGCCAGCGCTTCATCCCCCAAAGGATTTACACCAGGGCCTGCTGAAAGTGAGTGTGCAACAAGGGAATGCAAGCACTTAACACGGGATGGCATTCCTCCTGCAGATACATTGTCGACCTCGGGAACATCTACCCCTAAAGCAGATCGCGCTGCGATGTAATCATCATGAGCTGCGTGATACGCGCCAGCTAATTCAGGGTCGGTTTCTAATCTCTCATTCATATCACCCATTAACCCAGTTGTTTCCAGTGTCGAGATCACCGCGGTTAAACGTGGGCAGGTTGCATAGTAAAAAGTTGGAAATGGTGTTCCATCTTCAAGGCGGGGCGGGGTTTCAACAACTGCAGGTTTTCCGCAAGGACAGCGATATGAAATTGCATGGACATCACGTGGAGTTCGACCCAATTGAATTTGAATGCAATCAAGATCGCTTTGAGTTACCTCGCGCATTAATTGCCAGTTTCGCTAATTGATGCGATTAAACGTGAGTACCACGGTTGACCATCAGCCAATGAACTTGCGATCTTTGTAGTTCCCTCTTGTGTTAAATCTGTTTCGCCTTCAGTAACGATGTATTGACGCTCTCCGGGCAAAACAAAGTGCAGGCGTTCGCGTGCCTGAGATTTCACATACTCTGGATCTTGCCAGAGTAATAACTCTTCACGAGCCTGTTGCAAAGCGGTGTTATCTGCGGAAAGTTGTGCCTTCAATGCGCTGATCTGTGCACGTTGTGTGAAGTAATGCTTCACAGGAGGTGCAATTGTTAATGCGAGGACAAAGAAGATTGCAGATAAAGCTAAAACGCGATTAGAGGTACGGCGACGTCCAAAGCTAAGTTGTCGACGTGCCATAGCTAATTCTTACGCCTTAAAACGTGGGAAGGCGTCACGACCCGCGTAACGACCACCCTCTGCTAGCTCTTCTTCGATGCGAAGAAGTTGGTTGTACTTAGCAACACGCTCAGTACGTGCAGGTGCACCTGTCTTGATCTGTCCACAGTTAAGTGCAACAGCCAAATCAGCAATTGTTGTGTCCTCAGTTTCACCTGAGCGGTGGCTCATCATGCTGCGGTAGTTAGCACGGTGTGCCATCTCTACTGCATCGATTGTCTCTGTAAGAGTTCCAATCTGATTTACCTTAACTAAAAGCGCATTAGCTGTGTTTCCAGCGATTCCCTTAGCTAAACGCTCTGGGTTAGTTACAAATAGGTCATCTCCAACGATCTGGATACGCGAACCAAGGACCTTAGTCATCTCTGTCCATCCAGCCCAATCCTCTTCATTCAAAGGATCTTCAATTGAAACGATTGGGTATGCATCGACCAAAGAGGTGTAATACGCGATCATTTCATCAGATGTCTTTACTGCGCCTTCAAAGTTGTACTTACCGTTCTCGTGGAACTCAGTTGCAGCAACATCCATCGCCAGTGCGATTTCAGATCCTGGCTTGAATCCTGCAGCCTCGATCGCCTCAAGGATTAAATCAAGTGCTGCGCGGTTGCTATCAAGGTTAGGAGCAAAGCCGCCCTCATCGCCAACTGATGTTGCAAGACCGCGCTTCTTCAAAACTGATTTAAGTGCGTGGTAAATCTCAGCACCCCATCGAACTGATTCGCGGAATGTTGGCGCGCCAATTGGAGCGATCATGAACTCCTGAATATCAACGTTGGTATCAGCGTGTGCGCCACCATTGAGAATGTTCATCATTGGTACTGGGAGCACATGTGCATTTGGTCCACCTAGGTAGCGGAACAGTGAAAGATCAGAGCTTTCCGCAGATGCCTTAGCAACTGCCAGAGATGCACCAAGAATTGCATTTGCACCAAGACGTGACTTGTTCTTTGTGCCATCAAGTTCAATCATCGCTGCATCGATTAGGCGCTGATCCTGTGAATCAAAACCGATGATCTCTGGAGCGATCTCATCATTTACAAATGCAATAGCTTTTTCAACACCCTTACCGAGGTAACGCTTGCCACCATCGCGAAGCTCTGCAGCCTCAAATGCACCTGTTGATGCACCACTTGGAACAGCAGCGCGAGCTTGAGTGCCATCTTCTAATTGAATTTCAACTTCAACCGTTGGATTTCCACGGGAGTCAAGAATTTCACGGGCACCTAAAGCTTCGATAATTGCCATTACATATCTCCTCAAAAGTATTAAAGGTTTGGGTTCTTAAACTTGCCGACCTCTACGCTGAAATGGCATGTACTTCAATAATCAAAGTCTACCGCGAACCAATCTATGCGGTTGCGGGGCCGATCTCTTGGGCTATGCGCATAGCCTCCTTGCGAAGGGCCGCCTCTGCATCGATCCCATTGGCATGGGCCCATGCAATAACAGCTAAAAGGGCTTGTCCGACAGCGCTTTCATCGGCTTCACCATCGATTGAGACTTTATCGGGAGTCGTAACTTCAACCTTGTACTTTTCAGCGCGATACAGAAGCTTTTCAACCAATGGAAGCGCTGGCTGAGACATAGCAACCCCATCTAATGGAGAGGTGCGACCCTTTTCCTTTTTCTTTAACTCCTCCCAATTTTCAAGAACCTCTTGAGAGTCGCGAACTTTGACACCTGCAAAGACATGTGGGTGCCTACGAATTAATTTATCTGCGATCCCCTGAGCTACATCCTCAATTGAAAATGGATCAGTTGGATGCTCTTGCGCCATGCGAGCATGAAAGTAAACCTGAAGCAGAACATCACCGAGCTCTTCACGCATATCAACACGATTGCCTGCTTGAACCGCATCAACAAACTCGTATGACTCTTCCAGCAAATACTTCAGAAGTGATTCATGTGTTTGTTCTGCATCCCATGGACATCCCCCAGGAGAACGCAAAGTGTTCATGACTTCAACTAAACGTTGAAGTTGTGAACTCTGCATTTAACTAGGAGTTAGTTGCCGGATGGGTTAACAGCAGATTCAGCAGAATCTGCAGGAACAACATCAGCTGTAATTGGATCCCATTTACCGTAACGAGGATTGACTGTTACGCCAAGCTCCTTTGCCTTTGCAACTACAAGCTTTTGAATCTCAGCACCAAGCTGATCTTCTGTTACACCTGCTGCAACAAGCTTTTGGCTAATCTTGTCTGAGTATGAAATTGCTTCGATGTATTCATCAAGATCTTCAGGCGCAATTCCTGCACTGACCAAAGCTGTTGGCAACGCTGCTTCTCCACCAACTTGTTCAATGATGCTTGCACGACGTGTGTCGATTTCAGCCTTTGTTACCTTAATCTGAAGTTCAACTCCGAGTTCGCGAATCAATGTGCGCAACAGGTGGAAGCGAAGTTGTGAAACATTCAGGGTTGCGCCAGTTTCTAGCTGCATCTGTGATGTATCAACCTTGGTGCGCTCTGAAAGGATCGCATCAATGCTTCCTTGAACAGTTGCCTGTGTGATCTTTGTGTCGCCTACCGTTGCCGCTGAACCTACCTGCGAGCATCCCGCCAATAGAAGTGTTGCTGCTACTGCCGCAATTGTCAGGATCTTCTTCATTCTGTGCTCGCTTTCGGTGCATCGCTTAACTGAGTGAGGGCCTCTACGACCCAGGCCAGAAGAGAAGTATCCACTATTTCCGGCGCATTCTGTGACGGATTCCAAGAGGCCGCCTTCGGAAGAGCGACCAAAACGGTACTTACTGCGCCCTTATAGAGGGAGCCTGGGTATAGACGTGTTAAACGTAACTGTCGGGATTCAGGCAACACAAGTGGTGCAAGGCGAAGGAACTTTCCCTGCACGACGACTTCGGTCAACTTGGCCGCCTTTGCTTGTGCACGTAATGCAGCAACTCCCAATAAAGCTTTTGCTTCTTCAGGTAGATCTCCGAAACGATCTACTAACTCTGACTCGATAGAGGCAACATCACTTGGTGATTTCACATCTGCTAAACGACGGTAGAGATCAAGTCGCAAACGTTCACCCGGGACATAATCAGATGACAGGTGCGCATTGATTGGCAGCTCCACCTTGCACTCAGAGATTTTTTCCTCTGTTTCAATGATTCCGGATTTGTAATCCTGAACCGCTTCGCCAACCATGCGCATGTATAGATCAAAGCCAACATCTGCAATGTGTCCAGATTGTTCTCCGCCTAATAAGTTTCCAGCCCCACGGATCTCTAAATCCTTAAGTGCAACTCGCATTCCAGAACCTAGATCTGTATTTGTTGCTATGGTCTTTAAACGCTCGTGTGCAAGCTCTGATAACGGCTCATCTTTAGGGTACAAAAAGTAGGCGTATGCACGTTCGCGGCCGCGACCAACGCGTCCACGCAACTGGTGAAGCTGTGACAAACCAAATCGATCTGCACGTTCGACAATCAGGGTATTTGCGTTTTGAATATCCAAACCACTTTCAACAATTGTTGTGCTGACTAGAACATCAAAATCACGGTTCCAGAATGCCAAGATGACATCTTCGAGTTCGCCTTCAGACATCTGCCCATGTGCAACACGGATTCGAGCCTCTGGGACTAACTCCTTTAATCGAAGCGCGGTGCCATCGATTGTGTCTACCCGGTTGTGCAAGTAAAAAATCTGTCCGTCGCGCAATAGCTCGCGGTGAATCGCTGCCTTGATCTGACCTTCCTCTGCCGGGCCCACATAGGTAAGGATTGGGTGACGCTCTTCTGGAGGTGTTGTAATCGTGGACATCTCGCGGATACCGGTTACAGCCATCTCAAGTGTGCGAGGAATCGGGGTTGCAGACATAGCTAAAACATCAACGGTTGTGCGCAATTTTTTGAGCGACTCTTTTTGTTCGACGCCAAATCGTTGCTCTTCATCAACAATTACTAAACCAAGATCCTTAAATTGAACATCATTAGACAAGATTCTGTGGGTACCCACAACTACATCGACTGTGCCCGCAGCTAACTGCTCCAGAATCTCCTTGCTCTCTTTAGCTGAGTTAAAGCGAGATAAGCCAGCAACCTTTAGCGGAAAGCCTGCATAACGTTCTGCAAAGGTCTTGGAATGTTGCTGCACCAAAAGGGTTGTTGGAACAAGGACCGCTACCTGCTTCCCATCCTGTACCGCTTTAAATGCAGCACGTATAGCGATCTCAGTTTTTCCATATCCAACATCTCCACAAATGATTCGATCCATCGGATATGGGCGTTCCATATCTTGTTTCACATCATTGATTGTTGACAATTGATCTGGAGTTTCGATGTAAGAGAAAGAGTCTTCAAGCTCGCGCTGCCACGGCGTATCGGGAGAAAATGCAAAACCGGGCGAGCTTGTACGTGCTGCATAGAGACGAATTAACTCGCCAGCAATTTGGCGAACAGCTTTGCGGGCACGTCCCTTGGCCTTTTGCCATTCACCGCTACCAATCCGGTGCACCGTAGGAGTTTCGCCGCCAACATACTTTGAAACTTGTTCAAGAGCATCGGTGGGAACAAAGATTCTGTCGCCGGGTTGTCCACGTTTTGCTGGTGCGTACTCGATAATCAAATACTCTCGTGTCACACCTGCAACGGTGCGTTGCAATAATTCGATGTAGCGACCGATTCCATGTTGTTCGTGAACAACATAATCCCCAGCCTTAAGCTCTAGTGGATCAATGGCTTGCTTTCGCTTAGACGGCAAGCGTTCGCCATCCTTAACACTTCCTTTGCTGCCGGTTAAATCACGTTCAGTCATGAAGAAGATCTGATCTGCAGCGCTCTCAAATCCATGTGCGATTACAGAGGTGGTTAAGTGAATACTTCCCTTTGTAGGGGTTGCGATGAGCTTTTCAGTAATCTGCACCGGCAGATCAGCTCCACGCAGGATTCCTGCATAACGTTCCAGCATTCCGTGGCCATGTGTGGCAAAAACAACTGTGCGGTGTTGTTCTAGAGATTGACGCAAGGTAAGAATTGCTCGATCAATATCTCCGCGCATTGGATCGATCGCCGAAAATTCGAGGAAGGTTGTTTCAGGATCTAGATCAGTTCCGAAGGGACTGATCTCCTTTGTGGTGATTCCAGATGTAGTGATCTCATCTAGTAATTCATCCCAAGCCATATATGTGCCTGCACCATCATGAAGCGGAGCTGAGCCACCCATCGCTGCGTTAGACCAGGATGCATTAAGAAACTCCTCATTAGTTGCAAGAAGATCGGCAGCGCGAGATCTAATTCTCTGCTCATCAATAAAAATTAGTTGGGTGTTGGCCGGCATCCGAGTCAACAAACTTTCCGTCTCATCGATTAGTAAGGGAATTAAGGACTCCATACCTTCAAATGTCATGCCTTCAGCGATCTTGCTTAACATCTCTGCGGCGGCTGGATACTCATCTGCAACTTCAATTGCACGATGCTTTATCTCGGGTGTCAATAAAAGTTCACGGCATGGGTAAATATCAACCGCGCCAACAACCGGTTTAAAGGTTCTTTGATCTGAAACCTCGAAGTAACTTAAATCCTCAATCTCATCGCCAAAGAAATCTATTCGAATTGGATGATGGCTGAGCGGTAAAAAGAGATCGACGATGCCGCCTCGAACAGCAAACTCTCCACGACGTTCAACGAGATCTGTTCGGGTGTAGGCAAGTGATACAAGATGACGAACAAGTTCATCTAAGGATTGCTCTTTACCAATTTCAAGAGCAAGCAGTGGCTGCTTTCCTAATTGAGAAATGATTCGGTGAATTACTCCGCGAACAGGTGTAACAACGATGGAATGCGTGCTTTGCTTTTCTTGTAGCGCGTAAAGGGTTTGAATTCTGCGTGCCACTGTGTCGCTGCGTGGGCTTAAACGTTCGTGAGGCAAGGTTTCCCACGCTGGAAAATCTAGAACATTGTCATGGAGCTCGCGCAGTTCATTCGCCAGATCCTCGCAGCTACGGCTAGAACTGGTGACAACCAATAGTGGCGTTGATTGGGCTCTGGCCGCCAAGATAAAGGGGTAGAGGGATTGCGGTGCCACGATATGAGATGCATCGGAATTAAGTGGCAAGGCTGGAATTAACCCGCGCATAATTACTCTCCAATGCCGTTAGGCCCCGACTCCAAAAGGGAGGGGGGCTTGAATGGCGTAAGTCTAATTTAGTTTTGCAGAACCCACTTACCTGAGAGGATTGAGCCATGAGCCCGAGCCGAATCGCTGCAGATGATGCAGCACTTCGCAGCGATGTGCGTCGTCTTGGTGATCTATTAGGTCAGACCCTTGTTAGACAGGAAGGTCCAGAGCTTTTGGCTTTGGTTGAAGAGGTTCGCAAAGCTGTCCGCGAAGGTAGCGGAGCGGAGATTCTTGCGCAGCTATCTGTTGAGGACTCAGTTCAACTTGTACGTGCATTTAGTACCTACTTTCACCTGGCAAATGTTGCAGAACAGGTTCACCGCGCAAGAGTTCTTGCAGAGGCACGTGCAACTGGTGGTTCATGGTTGGCACGTGCAGTTGATCGTATCGAAGCTGCGTTAAAGGCTCAGACACCAGGACATGAGTTAACAAAAGAAGAGATTACTGAATGGGTTGGTGCCATGTCGGTGCGTCCAGTCTTTACTGCGCATCCAACGGAGGCTGCACGTAGATCTGTTCTTAATAAATTAGGAAGCATCGCAGATTTACTTGATGATCCCCGCAATCCTTCGCAACAAGATCGCTTAGCTGAAACAGTAGATCTGTTGTGGCAAACCGATGAACTGCGCTTAGGGCGACCAGAGCCATTAGATGAAGCGCTCAACGCTTTGTATTACTTGGATGATTTGTTCACACAAACAGTTCCTGAAGTTTTGAATGATTTTGCTAAAGAGATGAAGCGAATCGATGTTGAGGTACCGATTACCGCCCGTCCATTGTCATTTGGTAACTGGATCGGTGGAGATCGCGATGGAAACCCAAATATCACCGCTGAGGTAACAACCGATGCGATGGAGCTGCAGGTATCCCATGCGATTCGTGTAACTATCGCTGCAATGAACGCTTTGCGTCAGATGCTTTCAGTCTCCACAAAAATTGTTGGGGCAACACCTGAGCTAACCGCATCAGTTGAAAAGGATTTGAAGCATATTCCAGAGTTTGAGCAACGATTCTTGCGTCTTAATGCTGAGGAGCCGTACCGCTTGAAAGCAACAGCGATTGTTCACCGCTTAGCCTTTACACGTGATCGTCATGCAAAGGGTGGCGCACATGTTGCTAACCGAGATTATGCAAACACCGCAGAGCTCTTAGAAGATCTAGTTTTGATGCGTGATTCGCTACTAGCCCACCGCGGAGAATTGATCGCCACAGGCCTACTTGAGCGCACAATTCGTACTATTGCAGCCTTTGGTATCAACCACGCAACTATGGATGTTCGTGAACACTCAGATGCCCACCACAATGTTTTGAAGCAGATCACTGGTGTTGCCGATTACATTGAAAAATCACATGATGAGAAGTTTGAAATCTTGACTCAGATCCTGGCCGATGATCTTCGTTTTGAAACATCACAGCTTGAAACTTTAGGTAAGAAAACTCTGGATACCTTTATTGCAATCAACGATCTGATTGATCGCTTCGGCCCAGAAGCTATTGAGACTTACATTGTTTCGATGACAAAGGGTGCGGATGATTTAATCGCAGCGGTTGTCATCGCTCAACAGGCTGGGTTGGTCTCCTTAAAGCAGAAGAAGGCGCGAATTGGTTTTGCTCCATTACTTGAAACCGTTGCTGAGCTTCGCGCAGCTGGTGAGATTCTAGAAAAGCTTTTAAGTAACCCTGCTTATCGTTCAATCGTTGCATTACGTGGCGATGTGCAAGAGGTAATGCTTGGTTACTCAGATTCAAATAAGGATGCAGGAATTGCAACCAGCCAATGGGAGATCCACAGAGCACAAAGATCATTGCGTGATGTTGCGATGAAGCATGGAGTAAAGCTGTGCTTGTTCCATGGTCGTGGTGGTTCTGTCGGTCGCGGTGGCGGACCAACTTATGATGCTTTGATTGCACTGCCATGGGGATCTGTTGATGGCCAGATCAAGATGACAGAACAGGGTGAGGTAATTAGCGACAAGTACGCCCTTGCCTCATTGGCCCGCGAAAATGTTGAATTAACTCTTGCTGCATCTTTAGAGGCAACGGTTCTTAATCGTGGTCCGCGTCAAAGCAAAGAGGAGCTTGCTGCATGGGGAGATTGCATGCAGCTTGTAAGTGACTCTTCATTTAAACGTTACCGCGCTTTGATTCAGCAACCAGATCTTCCTGCATACTTTTATGCATCAACTCCGGTTGAACAGCTAGGAGAGCTCTTCTTAGGTTCACGTCCTTCACGTCGCCCAGATGCTGCAGGTGGCTTGGATTCTCTTCGTGCGATTCCGTGGGTATTTGGTTGGACTCAATCTCGTCAGATTGTTCCTGGCTGGTTTGGTGTGGGCTCTGGATTAAAGGCGGCGCGTGAGGCGGGGCATTCAGATTTGCTCGCGCAGATGCTTAAGGAATGGCACTTCTTTACAACATTTATTAGCAATGTTGAGATGACATTGGCAAAGACTGATTTAGCGCTAGCCAAGCGTTACGTTGAAACCTTGGTGCCTGAAGAATTGCACCACTTCTTGGATGAGATTCAAGCTGAGTTTGATTTAACAGTCTCTGAAATTTTGACACTGACAAAGAAGGCAAGCTTGCTGGGCGATCAAGAGATTTTGGCCCGTACCTTGCAGGTACGTGATGCTTATCTTTCACCGATTCATTTACTGCAGGTTAATTTATTGAAACGTGTACGTGATGCAGGTGATGCTGCAGATCCTGTTTTGCGTCGTGCCTTGCTGCTAACAATCAATGGTGTTGCTGCAGGTCTTCGTAATACAGGTTGATTAACTATTCCACTCTCATCAACTGTTATAGGCAGATTGTGTTGCCTCTAAACCCTTTGTAATTAAAGATTCGACAACATCTGCGCCGCGATCGATGAATTCAGCTAAATCCTTTTGCTCAACCTTTGAAAATGCTTTCAAGACAAAATCTGCAGGATCTTGTTGCCCCATAGGACGGCCAATACCTAAGCGAATTCGATAGTAATCAGGGGTACCAAAGCTAGATGTCATTGATTTCAAACCATTATGTCCATTGTCTCCCCCTGCAAGCTTTGTTCTAATCGCTGCAAATGGGATATCTAACTCATCATGTAAGGCAATGATCTTTGTTGGCTCGATTGAGTAAAAGTTTGCAAGAGCTTTTACAGGTCCACCGGTTTCATTCATGTAGCTCTTTGATTTACCGATGATTACAGAGTGCGCATCAATACCTACGCCAAGCTTGAAGGCTGCGATATCTGTGCGGGATTTGTGTGAAGTAAACTTTACATTGTGGCGTCGAGCTAATTCGTCGATCACCATCTGGCCGATGTTATGACGGGTGGCAGCGTATTGATCTCCTGGATTACCCAGTCCCACTACCAACCACGTCATAACAACAAAGCCTAAGGGTTAAGCCTTACTTTCTATTGCTTATTCAGCTGCTGGAGCAGC
>JACCDV010420782.1_pt1 | contig 19314 bp, 20 predicted proteins | sample 7446131 | NCBI WGS metagenome assembly JACCDV01 (sample SAMN15323448, study PRJNA562643) | freshwater metagenome | isolation source: river surface water | place: USA:Blue River Watershed | collected 2017-08-17 | reverse complement strand
TGGCGTACATTATTTTTGATACACCTGATGAATACAAATATCAAAATGTTTTAGCGCTTTTAGGCATTGAGCAAAGCTTCTTGTCAACCTCTGCTGGGCATGCTTGATGTCACAAACGATTCTGGCTTTTGACTTTGGTGAAAAGCGCATTGGTGTGGCTGTGGGCAATACCCTCACTAAAACAGCAGAACCGTTGAAAGTTATTCAAGAAAAGAACCAACAAGATAAATTTCAAGCAATAGAGCGACTCATAACAGAATGGCAACCACAATTATTGGTAGTGGGCTTGCCCACCCATCCTGATGGTGCAGAGCATGAGATGACTCAAAAAGCCAAACGCTTTGGTAATCAACTCAAGGGCAGATTTCAAAAGGAGGTAGTTTGGGTTGATGAGCGCTATACCTCTGTATCAGTGGATGGAGGTAATGATGCTTTAGCAGCTCAATTAATACTCCAGAGATATTTGATATAACAATATTATATATAAATATATACTTAATTAATATAAATTGTATTAATTCATAAAAAGTGTTTATTATTAGTCAAACTTGTATAAGACACGTTGTGGTTTTATTTTTAATTAAGAGGTGATAAAAATGAAAAAATTGTCAAAAATTAAGGCTGGTTTTACCTTGGTGGAACTATTGGTGGTTATTGCTATTATTGGTGTATTGGCTGCTGTTGGTATTCCAGCTTTCCAGGGCTTCCAGGCGAATGCAAAAGTTAACTCATCAAAAAGTAACTTTACTAATGCAAAAAACTTCATTGCTGCAGAGATGATCAAGTGCCAGAACTCTAGTGGAGCAACTATCCTAACTACAGTAACTGGTTTAACTGCGCCTACCTGCCCTCTAGCAAACGCAGGTGCATATACTGGTTGGTTCCAACAATATTTTGCTTCAAGCGCCTCTAGCTTTATGAATCCGTATGTTTCTAATCAAGTAGCTTACAATGCGAATGCCGCAACAGTTAAAGGCGGTATGTCTATCACGACTTATACTTCCGGAACTCAAACTGGCGTTCAAATTGTTGTTAACACTGGTGAGAACAATGCTAACACTTTACTGACAGCTCAGATTCCGTTTGAATAATCAGATATAGAATCATGATTTATAGGACAAAAGGCCACCTTAAGGGTGGTCTTACTCTTATAGAGCTACTAGTTGTTGTAGCAATTATTGGAGTTATTGGTGCAATTGGTTTTCCAATGTTTGCTGGTCAAAAGACTTTGGCAGAAGAGACTGATGTTAAAAATACACTGAGAGTAATATCTGCTGCTCAGGAACGGTACAAGCTATTAAACGGTACTTTTTACCCTAATACTACCGGAGCAATCAACAATCCTGCGCAAATTAGTGCAGCACTTCTAAATAATCAAGCATTAAATACAAAAGTTTTCAACTATACGATTCAATCTAGTGGATGCCCGGTTCAGCCCGTGACGGGAATTCAACGAAATTTTTGCGTGACTGCAAGAAAAAATAATAATGCAGCGATCACATTTACCATTGATCATACTGATAAAATTTATAACCAATCAGGCATAGAAGTGCAGTAAAAAAATTTATTAAGGAGGCTTTCATGACTTTGTGGGATCACTTTATAGACTTAGCCTCAAGCAAAAAATTGTCTGATATTCATTTACGCGTTGGTGAGCCAATAGCTTACCGCGAGTTTGGCGAAATTCATAAAACAGATATCTTGACTACATCAGAGATGGTTTTAGAGTTTTTGAAAGATGTTTTAGAGGCTGAAGATTTTGCGCACTTTCTTGATCACAAAGACTTGGATTTCGCCGCAGAAAAATCTGGCATGAGATTTCGAGTTAATGCATTTTGGGCAGATGATCAAATTGGTTTGATTTCAAGAAAGATTGAATCCAAGATCCCAAATTTTGAAGACCTTAATTTACCCCCTTATGTTCGGACTATCCCGGGCATTGAATCTGGTTTAGTTTTAGTAACTGGCCCAACAGGTTCTGGTAAAAGTACAACCTTGGCTGCAATCATCGATGTCATTAATTCTACCGCTGCCGGCCACATCATTACCATCGAAGATCCAGTTGAGTTCAAGCATCCAGCCAAGCGTTGTGTGGTGAACCAAAGAGAGGTTGGTAAAGACACTCAATCATTTTTAAGTGCACTGAAAGCATCCTTGCGAGAAGATCCTGATGTCATCTTGGTTGGTGAATTAAGAGATTTGGAAACAATTCAGTTGGCATTAACTGCAGCTGAAACAGGGCACTTGGTCTTTGGTACTTTACACACCAATAGTGCGCCAAGCACGATCAATCGAATCATCGATGTGTTTCCGCCCAATCAACAAGAGCAGGTTAGATCGCAGCTTTCAACTACGCTCAAAGCAGTGATTACCCAGCGGCTATTCAAGCGAAAAGACACCCAGGGTAGAGTTGGTGCTTATGAAATTATGATTTGTAATCAGGCAATTCGCAATCTGATTCGAGAAAATAAAATCTTTCAAATACCCAATATCATGCAAACCGCTAGAAATGAGGGCATGCAGTTGATGGAGAATTCCGTTAAAACTTTGGTTGCTGAGGGTAAGATTGATCAAAGTGTTGCGCTCGCTACACATTAATCTTTAATCATGAAAAAAGGCGTCACACTCTTAGAAATGCTGGTTGTGATTGCATTGATAGCGGTGTTATCTGCTGCCTTAATACCTAATTCACAAGATGACATCAGCCTTGAAAAATTAAATGCTGAGGCTAAGACATTGGCTCATAAATTTTTACAGCTCAGTGTCGATGCAAGGGTTTCTGGAAGAACCATTCGCATTACGTGCAATTCTCAAGGTATTACATCCACTAGTTTTCTGGCTAATTTGAGCTGGGATTACGATAGCGCAGTTTTAAAAGCAAATGGTGCGAGCATTGATTCCCAAACTTTATTCCAAGCAAAAAGTGGCTTGTCACTCGCAGGTTACTGTGCGGTAAATCAAACCTTTTACATCAGCTCCGAGGGAAATTTATTCTCTGCAAGAGGTGCGCCGGGTTTGACTAATTTAGAGATTAGATCGCGACGATATGCCGCCATTTTAAATCTCTCAGGTGCTGCATATCCAACAAGTATTCGTATCGGTAATATTGGGGCAGTGCCTGTTGATAATGAGATTTAATCGATTACATCTGAAGCTAGGTAGTGCTTTCACGATTTTGGAGGCCGTGATTTCTGTTGCCTTGATAGGAATAGCAACAGCTTCTGCTTTTCAAATTATCAAAATTGTTTCTGCTGGCAAGTACTCTCTAGATGATCGACACAATATCTATTTAGCGGCAATGAGTTTCTCAACTAATTTAGATTTGGCATTAATGGAGATTAATAGTTCTGATGTTCAAACGATTAACCCGGGTGAGATTTTATTTACAACAGGAGGATCTTGTCCGGCAAATAATGGTAATTTTTTTCGAGATCGAATTAAAAATGAACTGTGCCGCACTAAATTCATAGTAAATCCGCTAAGACCGCAAGGCACTCAACAGCTACGTATTTTAATATCCAATACTGTAAATGTTGTTCAAGGTATTAAATACTTAGAGACCCGACTCACGTTTGTTCATCCCACAACAGGGGTGATTCTGTTTGAGAAGGTTTTGCTAAATGTTAAATAAAAAGCCTCTTTCCTCTGGATTATCTTTGATCGAGCTAATGCTTTCGCTTGCCATCACATCGATTGTGATGGCAGCTTTTGTTTTGTTCAGTAAAACTTATTCTTCGACCGCAAATGAATTGAGTCAAGATATTCGTATACAACTTCAAATACGGTCATTTGTAGAGAGAGTTAATTACTACGCTACTCATGCAGGGTTTAGTCCTTTGAACTCAACCTTGCCTGCTATTAAATCTACTAACCCAATTTTGATGAGTCCATTCGTTTCGCCTGGAACCAGAGTTTCAGTGTCTAGTTTGCAATTTGTTTATGACTTTGATGCAAGCAACAGAGAGCATGCAATTTATGAGGTTGAGCAATATGTCAGAAAAGGACGAACCGAAAAAAGAATTGTTTTAACGCGTATGCGTAATAACTCCCCGTGGTTAACTGATCAAGTCGTATTAATGGGAATTAGAGATTTTCAGTGCGCAAATCGTGTTGTTGCTGGCGCTAATCGGGCATTAGATTGCTATTTATCAGTTCATAGAAATTTCCCACCAGATAATGAAACCTTGGATTATGAATTTACGCTGGGCACCAATCAAACCTATTAGTCAAGGTTCAGCCACTGTCATGGTGTTGATTGCCGTATTGATATTGGCAGTGATTGGTGCTGGATTGGTGGCCATGCAAAAGAATTTATATTCTGTTGCATTGAAAGTTGAAAATGAACAAATGCAAGCAGACGTTTCTGATCATTGTGTTCAGACAGTTGTGAAGCATTTAAGAACTTTAACTTTAAGCAGCCCTTCAAGTACTCAACTTTCATCTGCTTCGCCACAGGTGCCTTCGGGCCTACAGGATCATATGAGCACCACCGCTTTCAGTGGCTTATCAGTTTTTTCATCACGAAAGCAATATGAAAGTGCAGCGCTGAATACTTGTACTTACCGTTTTCTTATGCAAAGGGCTACACAGGGAACTGTTGCTGGTGGTGAGGTAAATCGAACCAGAAGTTATGGAAGCACAGATGGTATGGAAAAAATTTATGAGATCAGAATTATTACTTGTGATGGAAATAACAATCCATGCCGTTCTGTTAAGACTGAAACTTTAGTCTATGTGGGAGTTCAATAGCATGCAAAAAATATTTAAATTATCTGTGGTCATTGCACTTAACTTGGTCATATCCTATACCCAAGCTCAGAGTGCGGAGAAATGTGTCAAAAGTTTGCTTGAGATCCGCGGTCAAGATTTATTACTGAAAACGAGAATAAATGTCTCGGCCCCCGATTTAAGTGGGCTTCAAAGCATTTCACTTACTCGTGAATGTTTAGCTACAGGCTTACAGGGTGGGCAAGTAAAGTTAAGCAATGGACAACTGAAATATATCCATATTTCTGGAAGAAGCCCTGAGGGTGTCATGATCCATCAGTTTGATCCCAAGGTTCAGCTGGGTATTTACAGCAGAATGTCTTATCAATCTGGAACTCCAATTGAAACTTTTTTTGATGTTTACCGTAACGTCTCTAATTTCAGTTATCAAATATTTATTGGGGATGGCGCATATCACGAGAGTATTTCGTGGGGAATTTTATCAGCTGTAGGAGGTGAAAATGTGCGTTAAAAAATTGCTCTGCATATTTATTACGTGCTGGGCTCCGAATATATTTTCTCAGCAAATACCTCTATCTAAGCTACCGCCGCAAGGTGTTGTGAATACTATCGAGAAAGCAAATATTATTATCGCACTCGATACTTCGGGAAGTATGACCGGCCGACTAGGAACAAGTGGTGCTTTCGGTTGTAATTCAAATCAACGGATGTGGGTTGCAGCTCAAACAATTAATAATTTGGTTAATAGTTTTGGCAATGTGGCTAATTTTGGATTGATACGTTGGAATAATCGAAGTGGAAACGATGATTTCAATCGACCTTATGCTGGTGTTTCAATTTCACCTGTTTCTAATCAAACTTTATTAGATATTACTGCTAGGTATATGAGGGCGTGTGAAAGTAGAAATGGTGGCGCCCCTGAATTGGCTGCTCCAGGAGGTACTCATGTGGATACCTCAGGAATGGCAAATGTGACCAACTATGTCAGAGAAAATTCTAGTTTGTTTGCGGGAAGTTGTAAGAGAACATTGGTCTTGTTAATTAGTGATGGTGATTGGTGGGATGATCGATGCGATCCAAGATTAAGTACATGTAATGCCCCCCGAACCAGAAATGCTGCGAATATGGCTGCCAGTTTAAGGAGTGCTTTTGGTGTTACCACCACCACAATAGGTATCAGTAGGGATGGTCTTGAATCTCAATATCAATTTGTTTCTGATGCTGGTGGCGGCGGTCAAACTTTATTGGCAACAGATCAAGTTGCTTTACAAAATGGTATTCAAGCCAGGTTAACAACCTTCTTAGCTGATGCATTTACAGCAACTGCACCTGCAGTGATGCCTTCTTTGACTGAGGGCAGTCTTATTTATCAGCCAACCTTTGAGTATCGTCGAGAAGGTCAATGGAAAGGATTGTTGAAGGCCTATCGTTTGGATGTTTCTGGATCCAGCGCTAGCTTGGTCTGGGAGGCGGGTCAAAAATTATTGGCTATAGAACCTTCAACACGAAATTTATGGACTGTTGGTGGCGGCCTTACTGCGGGTGGTATATATCGTAACTTTACTGAGGCCAATGTCAGCTCTCTTCGAAACCTATTAAGTTCTGCGTGGACATCTGCAAGTAATGATGCTGCAGCTAGATTGCTGATACGTTTTGTCCAGGGATACGATGTTTATAACGAAGAGTCTGAGTTCCCGGCTGATCGTCGATGGATGCTGGGTGATATTTATAATTCAAAACCAATTTATGTGGGGCCTCCACAGGATCGAACCAAGGATGATCCCGATAAAGTTGGAGTGATTGGGTATTTTGAGCAAATTGCACCTGGAGCCTTCACTCGATATGTTAATAGTTGGGCTGGTCGACAGCCTATTCTCTTAGCTGCATCGAATACTGGTGTGCTGCATGCTTTTGATCCGAGTGTCAGCTCTTCAAGTGGTGGCCGAGAAATTTGGGGTTTTATTCCGCCGCCTATCCTAAATAAGCTAATTCAGATGACGCCATCAACTCGCAGTCAAGCGCGCTTTATGATTGATGGCAGCATCACTGCTCGTGATGTTTATGTCAATGGTCAATGGCGGACATATGTTGCATTTAGTTATGGTCAAGGCGCGCGTGCTTTAACTGTCATGGACGTCACTAATACCTTGGCGCCAACCCATGTATTCTCGGTTGAAAATTACATGAGTGGTAATGCATCGCAAATTCGTTATTGGGATGCCAATGGAAATCTTAGTTATCCAAGTGCATCAGACCCATACTTTAGGCAGTTTGCAGAATTAGGTTATTCAAGGTCTACGCCGATCTTTACTTTTGGTAAAAACGTTAATAATTCTTACGGATCTGTCCTAGTAGTTGGTGGAGGGTATGCCAACCCTAGCAACTTGGTTTCTGCTGGCACATCTATTTTGAAACCACAAACAGGTAATGTGGGTTATGTGATCAATCTTGATGGGCCTAGTCTTGACCCTGCTGGAACTATTAATAAGAAGCCTGGTTCCATTTTGAGAGCTCTAGCTGCTCATAACCCTCCTTTTACTTACAGCGGATGCCCAAATTGTTCAATTCCTTACAATCAAATGATTAATGATTTCGAAGTAATTGAAGGCGGTCAAACCTCTCGCACCAAAGCCAGGTATGGCTTTGAGTTGTTCATACCAAATTATTCTGGTGCCGTTCAAAGTGTTGATTTGAGTGGCGCATCCCCAGGATATGTCATGGGTGCTTTGGAATTGCCAAATTTTTCTCCAGGTAACACGGTGACTCAAATCAATGATCGAATGATTACTGTGCCAATATCTATTTCAACTTTGACTCATCGCAAGGTAGATGGAGAGTTAAATCTGACCTTTGGTACTGGAGATATGACTAATTTAAGTTTGTCGGGTAAGCAAATTGATAATCGAGTGTATTCATTGCAAGATTCAGAAACAGCAATCATGACGGGTAGTTTATTTTCTGAAGCGAATTTGGTGAGCATTCCTAGTAGCTCAACAGCCTGCCCAATGCCGACAGGTAGAAAGGGTTGGTCTTTGACCATCAATAGCTTAACTGCACGAGATGAGGCAAATACTGCTTATTCTTTGAGAAATGGAAAAGTAGCCTCTAAAGTTTTGCAATATGGTGGCTCGACTGTTGTCCCAATTTACGTGCCTCGGAACGATGGCCAATGTTCTATTGGCAATTCTGCGGTTCTTTTGAGAGACACCGCCTGTGGTTTTGATAAGCAATCCCAAGTATTTGCTAATTCAATGATTGGCGGTGTGACTGTATTAGGGGAAACCCTAATAATTGGTATTTCTGGGAATGCGGGTACCAAACAGCTAGGAAACTTCAAAAAAACAGATAATTTGATCATTGGTAAAGGAACATTCGACTCAACTGGATCAGGTTCTGTTAATATTTATAACAAACAACGATTGCGTTAAAAAAACTAAAAGAAACATATCTATGCGAGACATTTCTAGCTTGTTAGGACAGGCTAAATCTTTATTTAAAAAACCAACTGGACAGCAAATTCCTGTCATTGGTGTTGACTTATCTCATCACTATGTGAGATTCAGTCAGCTAGATCAAAGAGGATCTGGTTGGGTATTGGTCAATATGGCATCAAGAGCCATTGATTCAACCATCATTGATGATGCTGCTCATGAAATTGAATTGGTTAAAACTCTATCGCAATTACATCGAGAAAATGGTTTTAATACCGACAAGGTCGCCGTGTCATTACCGATTACATCGGCGATTGTTAAGGTCATCAACATCCCCATCCTTAAAGAGGATGAGTTAAAGCGCGCGGTTGATAATGGTACTTTGTGGGCTAATAGCATTCAGTTGCCTGAAGAGCTCAGTCACTATTCAATTTTTTGGCAGGTTCTTGCCAAAGATGAAACAAAAAATCAAATGTCAGTTTTATTTGTTGCTTCTAAAAAAGCAGAAATTGATAGAACCGTTGATATTCTTGCGCGCGCTGGTTTAGATGCACTTGTGGTTGATGTGCGCTGTTTTGCTTTGCGCAATATTTTGCGAATCAGCGATGAAAAAACTCCCAATACTCTCAGTGTATTTTTGGAAATCAGTGGGGATGAAAACTACATCATTTATATCGATTCGGGCATGCCCTATATTTACGATATTTATGTCTCAGATACCGATGTGAGTTCGCTCAAAGCCGGAGATTATGGCCAGATGGAATTGGTGTTCCAGCGTCTATCTGATCAAATCAGAGCTTCAATGCAATCATTCATCGGTCAAAGTGGCCGCAGTGCCATAGAGCATGTCAATTTTGTTAGTACATTAACCAACGCTCAGGCTCTTTTGGATGGCTTAAAACAAGCGATGCCAGATTTTTCTCTAAAAATGGCCAACCCGTTTGAGGATTTACTGATACCAGAGCATTTAAAAGACCGAGTGCAAGCCGAAAAAAATAAATCTTCTTTCACTGCTTCAGTTGGTTTGGCAACTCGTCGCTTAGATATTTTCGGTTACTTCAAGTTTGTAACCGCAGTTTCAAACATTAACCTCTTGCCGAATCGCGAAGAGAGAATGGATGAGCAGAAGCGCAAAGTAGTTATTTCAGATAACTTAAAGCGCTATGGTGTTGCTATCGCTTGTATTGGATTTGTCGCCTTGCTTTCATCGACCATTGCTGACTTTTACTCAGGAACTTCCGAGCGACTAGATGAATTAACACAGAGTGTTGAACAGTCAAAACAGCAAAATCAATTATTGCAGGCTGAATATGGAGCAATTAGCAGCTTTGTGAATGTTCGCTCGGCAAAAAATCAACGAATCTTAACTTTGAAAATTTTACAAGGGTTGCCAAGAACGATCTTGGTGAAAGAGATGAAGATTAATGCAGAGGGGTTGTCCTCAGTTACTCTGGTGTCAAGGGATGCTGGGCAATTTAGTTTATTTGTTGCAAGTCTGTCACAAAATCAAGATGTAAAAAATCCCAAGTTAGAAAGCGTGGAAGTGGAATCTACTCAAGCTGGACAACGTGGCCTTCAAGTGGGCAAAATCAGTTTTATGGTTAAGTGATATGAAAGATTTAATTCAAAAGTTGAATAGCATCGACGTGGGTGCTTTTTTTAAAGATTTGATGAAGGGGCGTACTCCTAAAACAGTCAGCACAAATTCATCACCTGTAAACACATCTGCTTTAACGGCTGCACTGGATCGCTTATTCTACAAAGTTGATAGAAAACTTTTTATCACGGTTGGATTGGCATTAATACTGATTACATGGGGTATTTCATCGGTGTTTAGTAGCATGGCCAGCCGTCAAGACATTTCTGAATTAGAGCTTTCTTTGAGTCAACTTGAATCTGAAAATAAAAATTTAACGCAGCAATTGACAGGGCTAAAAACAAATAACAAATCCTTGTTTGAGTCAGCAAAAAATTCACCTAAAACGGTCAATGAATTTTTAAGTCGTGTATCAGATATTTATGGCCGAGCAGGCATGTCAGTTTTGAAGGTTTCCACAGGAAGTGCTGATAAGCCTGAGTTTATCCAAATTGAAGCTGAGGGCGCATTTCGATCTATTCAATATGTCCTGACTGAATTACTGAAGCTATCCCCTGTGATTGATGTGAAGTTATTAACATTTGGTTCTGACACCAGTAAAGGTACTTTACAGATGTCAATCGGTATGCAATTTGTGAAGCCCCCAAAAATTTCGAGGCATCAAGATGCTAAGGACGATGATTACGCTTACTTAGACGGGGTAGATCATCCCAAATTGAATAGGCGTATTCAGTTGGTCCAGTTTGTTCCGCAAAGTTCCGCTACTTCGCCTGCACCTGCAGCTCAGTCAACTGTTCCGGCTCCAGCACCTGCACCTGCTAATAATGCGAGCGCTTTAGATCGCAATCCTTTTTACATGCCCGCAAATCCGACTCCATCAAGTGGCGCAGCTGCCCAACCTTCTGCGGGCGGTGGTGTGGACTTTGGTCGCGGTATGGGCGGTGCGCCATCGCCTGTAAGGGGTGAAGGAATTCATGTTACTGGTTGTATGGTTTCTAAAGTTAAGAAAGCTTGTTTAATTCAATTGAATGATGGTAGTTCAGGTGTTTTTTCGGTAGGTCAGACCATCCACAAAGATTTGAAATTGGTTGATATACAAACTGATATTGTCACGGTTCAATTATCAGGTAAGTTAAAGAAAGTTAAAGTGGGAGAGCAAGTGCAATGAGATACCTTTGGCTGTCCACTTTAATTGTTTTTTTATCTGGTTGTGCGGCATTAGCTGATCGCCAGTTGACTAAAGAAACGGTCCCTCAGACTCCGAATCAAGTTCGCGATATTGTCAAAGACATGCGCGAATCAAACCCAATTGAGAAAAAAGATTTATCAGAAATCACTAAAGCACCAGATGAAAAAGATAGGGTTCGGGACTTGTTCACAAAGCAAGGTGTCAGTGACCCAACGATATTTGCACACCCCTCTTGGAAATCCAACACAGTTTCAACCAGTTTAAGTGGCGTTGCTTTAACCGACTTTTTTGCCTTGGTTGCGCATATCTCTGGTGTAAACTTTATTGTTGGTCAAGACGTCGCCGGTGATGTAACTATCCAATTAAAGAACATGAATTGGACAGAAGCGGTTGATACAGTATTGTCAACGAAGAGATTGGTCACATTTATCTCTGAAGATGGTAAAAATGTTCGAATTCATTCTGTTGAGTTTGCAGCTGAGCGCAGTGATACCCTTAAAAAGATCTTGACTCAGCGTATTGATGAGCAAAGGGCCAGAGATAGTTTGGTTCAAAAAGACACATCCATCATTCGAGTTTTTTACAGTAAAGCCGATGTGGTTGCCAAAATGCTCCGAGATATGTTGTCTGCACTCGAAACGCGAGCTCCTGGCGCAGGTGCTGCAATGGCAATGAATTCAAATCGTGCTTTGTTTACTGTCGATGTTAGAACCAATTCATTGATAGTTCAGGCTTCATCTCAGGATTTGGACTGGATCAAGAAAACAATTGCAACCATTGATCGACCATCCAAACAGGTTTTGGTCGAAGCATTCATTGTTGAAGGCCGTGATAATTTCACTCAGGAATTGGGTGTGCGAATGGGTGTAAACAACGTTCGACAAGTTGATGGTGGTCCGACCTACACCACTGGTGGTATAGCTGGAAGAATGACAACTCAGACTGATGCTTTGGGTGTGCCCACAGGAACGATTGGTAGTGCTGTTAACCCAACTTTCTCAGGTGCCGCGGCCGGTGGTTTGGGAATGTTATTCAGTAGTAATACCACTCAAATCAAATTAGAGCTTTTGGGCATGGAGAGAGATGGATTAACGAAAATCATCTCTAATCCAAGACTCTTTATTATTGATAACGAACAAGCTTCGATCACTGATGGTGTTCAGATACCTTATCCAGTAGCTGGTACAGGTGCCAATCAGATTACCTATGAATTTAAAGATGCAGCTTTGAAACTTGATGTGAAGCCATCAATTGTTGGTGATGGCAATATCTACATTGAAGTGATTGTTAATAAAGATTCACCAAATTACACAACCAATCCACCTGCCATTGATAAACGCGAAGTAAAAACAAAGCTCCTGATCAAGGATGGTGGTGTGGCAATGATTGGTGGTATTAATTCTGCAACTATTTCATCCACAGATAACCAGGTCCCTTTGCTTGGTAGTATTCCGCTATTGGGTAACTTATTTAAAGGAACTGCACAAGGTAATGATCGACGACAGTTATATATATTCTTGGCGCCGTCGGCCCTTTGATTATTATGGCCTCTGAAACATCCGCTGTCCTCAGTCAAGTATCGTTTGAGTTAAGTAACCTTGCCCTTGAGTTAGGCCTTATAACTCCAGAAGTTTTTACCAGCACTAAGAAATTCAGCAAAGAAACTGGTAACGAACAATATGCCATGTTAAGTGCTGATGGTTTGATTGATGAAAATGGTCTGGTAGAGGCTTTATCAAAAAAATATGGTGTAGATTTTTTAACTTCTTTTGATCGACCAACTTTAGACGAGAAGTTTCCTAAAAAGTATTGTTTGCAAAATGGCCTATTGCCAGTTCAATCTGGCGATGCCGTGATAAGAGTGGGGATTGCCTCCCCTCTATCTTTAAATTCCCTTAAGAATTTGCATTTGATGTGGGGTAAAAAGGTTTCTGCCGTGTTTGTGCCCTTTAGTGAATTTAAAAATGGCTTGCTTGACCTGGAAAATCCTGGCTACTGGGCGGCAAAACAAGCAAAAGTTCAGGACAGTAAATTGAACCATGGCATGACTCACTCTGACAAAGTTGGTAATCTAAGCAAAGGGGTCGGTGCCGAGACTTCAAATCAAGAAAACTCAAGCAGCGCTTCACATTCAAAGTCTACAGAAGACTTATCTTCAGCTAAGTTGAAGAAAAAACCAGCAGAAGTTGTTCTGTCTGGAGATGTTGTGAATGGGGTTAATGCGATTTTTGAATCAGCCGTTCACGATAAAGCCAGTGATATCCATATTGAGAAATTTAGAGATAAAGCACGCATTCGTTTTAGAAAAAATGGTGTTTTGATCACGCCGCCGCAATTACAAAGTTTTATCGAAAAAAACTATGCGGCTGTTATCTCAAGAATCAAGATCATTGCTGGTTTAGATATCGCGGAAAGACGCTTGCCTCAAGATGGCGGCGCTAATTTTGTTTCGCCAAAATCAAAAATTGATGTGGACTTGCGTATTTCAATTGTCCCAACGGGTACAGGGGAACGAGCTGTTCTGCGTATTCTTGATAAATCTTCTTTATCTGTCAATATTGATCAATTGGGTTTCAGTCAGAAGCAAGTAGCAATTTTTAAGCGCTGCATAGAATCACCACAAGGTTTGGTATTGGTGACCGGTCCTACGGGCAGTGGTAAATCAACGACCTTGTATGGGGCGATCAATCATCTCAATAAGGATGATGTCAACATTTTGACCGCTGAAGATCCAGTTGAATACACCATATCTGGCATCAGTCAGGTTCAAATGAAGGATGAGATTGGCCTTAACTTTGCGGCTGCATTGCGCTCATTCTTGCGTCAAGACCCTGAAATTATTCTGGTTGGTGAGATTCGTGATGCCGAAACCGCGGACATTGCCACAAAAGCAGCTTTGACCGGACATTTGGTTTTAAGTACTTTGCACACCAATAGCGCCGTAGGCGCTATCACTCGTTTGATCAATATGGGTTTGCCAAAATATTTGGTATCAAACGCTCTAACTTGTGTTGTGGCCCAACGCTTGGTTCGTAAGTTATGTCCTAAGTGTTCTACTGCCTTAAAGCCGGAAAAAATCAAAGAGTATGCTGATCATCCTTTGTTTCACAAGTTGGATCAATCGGCCCTTAAACAAAGTGTTGGCTGCGAAGCATGCAACATGACTGGATATGCTTCTCGCTTTGCGGTTCATGAAGTTTTAGAAATTGATGGAACTCTCAAAGGCATGATCAATGCCAGTGCCAGCGAGAGTGAAATCATTGAGGCGGCATCTAAGAGGAATTATGTTTCCATGATGGACCGAGGTCTAGAGTTTGTGAATAATGGCCAAACTTCTTTTGGTGAAATCTTGCGCAGCGTACCCATGGAGTTATCATGAAATTTCTCTGGAAAGGCATACAGGCCGGAGATTTTTCTAGTGGCGTGATGGATGCTTTAACAGAAGAAGAAGCTGTTTATCTTCTAAAGCAACAGGGTGTGATCATTACAGAAATTTATTCAGATGAATCTGTTGCTCCAGCTAAACCAATCAAGGCTGCCACAGAAGATATTCCTAAAAATCTGAAACGCGTAAAAATTAAAGGAAAGCAGCTCTTGCTTTTCACTCGTAAGTTATCGGCCATGTTGGGCTCTGGTTTGGCGGTTGTTCCCGCCTTAGAAATGCTGAGAGATCAGAGTGAAGATAAGGGTATGCGTCAGCTGCTCTCCGAGGTGGTTGAGGATGTCAATGCAGGCATTCCAATTTCTAAAGCCTTGGAAAAATATCCAGATACATTCGACTCTGTGTATGTCAACTTAATTAAAGCAGGTGAGTCAAGTGGATCGCTTGAGAGCTTTCTTCAAAAAATTTGCATCAGTCTTGAGAAAAAAATAAAAATCATTTCATCATTGAAGGGTGCTTTAACATACCCAATGATTCTATTGATTGTTGCTATTGGTGTCATCATGGTGATGATGACTTTTGTTGTTCCAGTTTTTGCTGAGATGTATAGCGGAAACGGTGCAAGCTTGCCTGGGCCTACAAAAATTGTGATGAGTATCAGTGATTTCATTCGATCACCGCAAGCTCTTGTATTACTCATCATTATTGTGGGATTTTTCATATTCCTAAAAAGAAAAATTAAATCAAATATTGCTTTAAAGACTAAGTTTGATAAAAAATTATTAGATTTGCCAGTATTTGGAGATTTAATCCGAAACTCAGCGATTGCCCGATTAGCCAGTGTTTTGGCCAACTTGGTCAGTGCCGGAGTTGGTTTGTTAGAGGCTTTAGAAATTGCTCGTCAGTCCATTAATAATGAATATATCAAGGAGGGCGTTGAAAACATCAAACGCAAGGTCTATTCAGGAAATACCCTTGAATCCATCATGAAAGACGACCCTCGTTTTCCAGAAACCTTTAAGGCTTTTGTTGGTGTTGGAGAAAAGACGGGCAAATTAAATGACATGCTGGGATCAATTGCAAACTTCTATGAAGATGAGTTTGATGGCTCGGTTGACAGACTATCGCAAATGTTAGAACCTGCCATGATCCTATTTTTGGGCGTCACCATTGGATTTATTTTGGTCGCTATGTATATGCCGATTTTCAGTATGGGTAAGGCCATAGGATGATTTGTGAAATATTTGATCATCACCCTTTGTTTATTTTTTCAGGCAGTTCCTGCATTTTCTCAGAGAGAGCCTGATTCATTTCTAACTGTATTTCAAGCTGGAATACCCAGTCAGGCTGATTTTTTTGCAGTATTAAATACGCAGGACTACTTACAACAATCTGGTGCTCATGCGCGTCGTTTTGAGGGCGCCATACCGTTGTTGCAGTTTTATGCCAATCGTTTGAATTCAGCGCAATTGCCAACAGCGTATTCAGTTATTCCAATTATTGAAAGTGGAAACTTGCCTACGGCCATATCTCCTGTTGGGGCTGTGGGGGTATGGCAATTAATGCCGGCAACCGCAAGAAGATATGGTCTGAGGGTTGATCCTTATGAAGATGAGCGTTATCAAATCAATCCCTCATCAGATGCTGCGGTTAAGTATTTGCAATATCTCCATGGGATATTTAATCATCCGATTCATATTTTGGCTGCCTACAACTGGGGCGAACAAAATGTCATTCAGTTAAGAAAAAAAACTAAAAATTTACAAGAGTTTATGAGGCACCCACAATTGCCCTCCGAGACCAAGCAATACATCACGCGCATCTATTCATTTTGGTTCAATCTGTATCAGCTAAATTATCAGCATCCTTTGCACAGATACCCCAATGTGGCATATTTTGAGATTGATATCTCTCGCCAGTTGGATTTAACTCAAGAGCAAATGGTGTATCAGTTTGTGAATCCGGTGCTTAATAGAAACCGGGATCGATTGATGCCTACGGAGCACTTTTTTAAATACTTTCAAGCAAATATCGAGCAAAATAAAAATAACTCTAAAGTTAATGCAGCAAAAACTTGCTTGCCATCGAATGCTCAAGATTTTCATATCTACGTTGTAAAAGCGGGTGATACTCATCAAAAAATTATTAGTCAGTTCAAGTTGCGGCGAGCTAATCAACAGCAGGCAGTCAGGAAAATCAAACTTCAGCAGGGCTTGATCATTAAAATTCCCTATGAATCTGATCCTGCTTATCAAACAAAGGGACTTTGCTAATGATTATTGTTTTATCATTTTTTTGGGGTTCTTTTGTGGGTGTTCTTTTACATCGCTCGATGCGATTGGTGACGATTTATTTGCGAGATTCGCATGTGACCCCCAGCAGTTATCTCCGTCTGCAAAGAAGTAGTTGGAGTTATCTATTCTTGGGGCGTTCGCGCTGTGATAGTTGTGGAAAATTGATTTCATGGTTTTTAAATATTCCAATCATTTCATATTGCCTGTTAAAGGGAAAATGCTCTAATTGCAAAGCATCTATTCCTAAAAGCTTTTGGCTGCTTGAGTGCGGGTTTTTGACTCTAGGTATCTTTTTATATGCTTTCGTTGATGATGTACTCCTTCAATGGCTTTACTTACTAACAGTCAGCCTTTTGCTGATGATTGCTGTCATTGACTGGCGTCATCAAGTAATACCAGATGTGCTTAGCTATTTGGTGTTTTGGGGTGGGGTTGGTTATTTAATGATCACATCAGAGCCTTGGATGAGCCACTTGTTGTGTGCGGCCTTGGCTTATGGGGTACTCAAGGCTCTTCAATTAATTTATTTATTGTTTCTAAAAAAACAAGCTTTGGGTGATGCTGACCCTCTCTTGGGTTTTGCTTTGGGCATATGGTTGCAAATTGAGATTTTGCCCTATTATTTCTTATTGGCGGCGATTCTGACATTGATCGGTGTTTGGGTTAAATCTCGCTTCTTGGGTCAGGTATCCAACCCTTGGCAGCAACACTTTCCTTTTGGACCAGGTTTGGTGGTGTCAGCCATCCTTTGCTTTTTGTTTACTCAACTTTAGATGAATAAATTGTCTCATTCATTGGGCGCTATCATGGGATTATGGCTTTTTGGGGCCTTGACCATTTATTTTCATTTCTTTACAGAAGAGCAGTGGTTTCCTATTCTTGATAGTGCTAATTTGGCCTTTCATGAGGCGGGTCATTTATTTATCGGTATTCTCAGTGATCGTTTGAATGTCTATGGCGGCACAATCCTGCAGCTGGCAATCCCGATTTATATTTTTTTCAGCTTTAAAAAAAGGGGGCATCAGCTTGCATCTCATTGGAGCATGACATGGATTGCACAAAATTTACTAAATATCGCTCGCTACTTGGGTGATGCGAGAAGTCAAATGCTACCTTTGGTGGGAGGTGGGATGCACGATTGGACAGAGATCTTGTCGCGTTGGCATTTGTTGCCTTATGACCATTGGATAGCAAGGCTTGTTCAATTGATAGCGCTGGCTTTAATGTTTAAAATTTACTGGCGTTCTAATTATTTAAAACAAATAAGTTCATAAAATAGTCAAAACTATTGAGCTATTTTTTAAACCAAATTTTCTGACAATTTACTTATGCTGCCATTTTTTTCTAGAGGGTTCACTTTATTAGAGCTTTTGATTGTGATTGCACTTATTGGAGTTTTGGCGTCTATTGGTATACCGATGTTTAATAATTTCATTTCATCCGCCAAAGTTTCAACATCAAAAGTCAATCACAATCTCGCAGTCAATGAAACCAGAAGACTTTTAATGGAGTGTGAAACCAAAGCAGTTGTCACTTTGAGTACGGGGCCTAATGGTGAGACACACGTTTTTCCTTGTTCTTCTGGAGCATCAAATTTGAGGGTTCAATTCACTGCCCACTATTTTTGGAAAAACTATCGTAATGCATGGGATAAAAGCACATGTTGTGCAGTTGCTGGAGATTCAAGAATGACGGGATATCAACTGGGCTACTCTTGTGGGGGAACACCAACTCTAGGTTTTACTGATATTTGTGATATCAGCCCCACTTTGATGCGATTTACCACAAATATTGGAACAGTCAGTCGAGGAAATAGTCTGATGATCACTGATGTTGAGATTTCTCCATGATCATTTATTCCTGTAATTTTTAGGAGTGGCTTGCTGGAAATCTTCAAAGATAATTTTCAAGGCTATAGTCAGTTGTTATACCTTAATTCAAATGCAGATTTTTAAGTGAAATTAAGATGGTAGTTTCTTATAAGCATTCAGGTATGAGGTGGTAGCATGTCTCTAATGAGAATTTTCTTAAAGATCGTTTGAATATGTAGAACGGATTTATCATGACAAATCAAGATTCACTCCCGTTGGCTGAGGAGCTTTACCAAGAGCTAAAGGCGCAGTTAGAAAAAAAATATCCAGAAAAGTCCTTCTTTGTGGCGGGTCTTGCCAGTGGCGGTGCATGGATTGCTGAGCGTTTGGCCAAGGATCTTCAATTGCCAAGCCATGGTGTTATCAATGTTTCATTCCACCGGGATGATTACTCAGAAAAAGGCGTTAAAGCCTTAAATAGTTCAGAGGGTATGTCTACCAAACTTCCTTTTGAGGTTGAAGGCGCTCACATCATCTTGGTGGATGATATTTTGGATACGGGTAGAACAGTTCGCGCTGCTTTGAATGAGTTATTTGACTATGGCCGCCCAGCCAAAGTTGATTTAGCAGTCTTGGCTGATCGCCATAGAAGGCAGTTGCCAGTTGATGCCACCTTCAAGGGCGCCAGAGTGAAGGTGGCAGATGACCAGATTTTGGTCTTAGAGCAGTCTGAAGACGGGCGCTTTGGATTTACAGCCGAAACTAAGCAAAGTTAACCAGTAAGGTTAGTTCACAAAGTTTTTTTTAAGCCAAATTAAAAGCCAAGACTTTAAAACACATTAAAATAACTATCCAAGATGACTAAAACTCCAAGCCAGCTTC
>JACCDV010176730.1_pt1 | contig 19323 bp, 19 predicted proteins | sample 7446131 | NCBI WGS metagenome assembly JACCDV01 (sample SAMN15323448, study PRJNA562643) | freshwater metagenome | isolation source: river surface water | place: USA:Blue River Watershed | collected 2017-08-17 | reverse complement strand
GCGAGTAAGGCCTTGATATTCGATGCGAGTACCAATATCGCTGGTATCAATTCAGTAAGTACAACTACTCTTGTACTCGGCGGCAATTCTCTTGGCTCGACTCAATCGGGATATCTGACATCTATCACACCGGGTACCGTCTCTGCCAGTAAAGTTCTTGTGGTCGATAGCAATAAAGATCTTGCGAGTATTCGGAATTTAACTTTAACTGGTACATTTACTAATACTTTAGTGTCTGCTTCTACCAGCACTACTACTGGTGCTTTGATACTATCTGGAGGGATTGGTATAAGTCTTAGTAATGATGCATCGAGTATAACCAACGGCGGTAGCATTACTACTGCTGGTGGTATGTCTATTGCCAAAAGTTTATACTTAGGCACATCTTTAATACAAGGAGGGACTTCAATAAGTGCATTCGCTTGGGGTACGACTGGCATTCAGTCTGCACGACTGGCTACCAGTTATACAGATATAAGTACTAATACATTTGGCACTGCTACCAATACGATGTTCAATACCTTTGCCCAACCTACTCTATCGGCATTTTTTGCATTAGTAACTACTACAAATGCTGCTACTGTTTATATTGCAAATGCTCCAGCCGCGAGTACAAATATGACTATCACTAATGCATTTGCTCTATATATCGCAGCTGGAGCTACTGCTTTTGGCGGCCAGATTTCTGTAAATAGCACAGCTCTACCAGTTTATAATATTGATATGGGTACTCCTGGCACACCGCCGGCAATGGCATTCAATCTCTATGGGGGGACTCGTGGGTTGGGCGCATCATCTTCCGCATTAGATTACTATTCGGACAGCTCGCATAAATGGTTCTTTAGCGCATCTGCCCAAAGTGGATCCAGTAATACAAATCCTGCCGGAACGAACACAATGACCCTTACTTCTGGAGGAAACCTATCTATTACCGGCACCTTTACAGTCAATAGTACTACCGATGCCACCTCTTCTACAGCAGGTGGTGCCTGTACCATATCTGGAGGTACTGCGATTGCAAAAAAACTATATGTTGGAAGTAATTGCTTTCTGGGAACAGGATCGGCTGGCGGGGTATGTATCGGTACAAGTACAGATACTGCTCGCTTGCTATCCTGTTTGGATAGCAATTTGAGTACTTCAAATAGCAACTATATCACTTTAGGGCAAGCAAACAATAGTAATAATCAGGCGGAAATCTCATTCTACTACGCGAGTTCGGGAAGTTCAAGCAATCGACTTGAATTTGGGTTCTATGGAAGTTCTCCACGTCAAATGACTATTCTCGCAAATGGAAATGTTGGTATATCTACAAGTACGCCTTCCTTTCCTTTGGATATCCAAATATCAAAGACTGGATCATTTAGTGGTGCCTTTGGATATTTGAATTCAAGTGGATCAGGGACTTCAAGTGGAACTGGCAATGTGTCAGTTTCTTTACGCTGTACTGCTCGTATCTTTTGTACTGAAGTGGATTGTCAGTCTGATCGGCGCGTGAAGGAAGATATTAGAGATGTAGATGCGGATGAGGCAATGCAATTTATGACTCAGGCTAATCCTACCCATTTTACTATGAAGAGAACTGGCGAAAAGAGTTATGGGTATATCGCGCAGCAGATATTGAAAATAGATAACCATAGATACGAAGATCTCATCGAATTGCATACATATGATCAAGATATTGAGCAGGAAATAGATGAAGATGGGTTTGTAAGTCCGGATGATTATATATTCTCGATTAGCTATCTAAAGGTAATACCTTTGCTACATAAGTGTATGCAGATGCAGCAAACTCGAATTGAGCTTTTGGAGAATGAGCTCGCTGAGATCAAAGCATGCCTCAATGATAGCTGAATCATAGTTAGTAGATATACTTACGCAAAATTGATTTGATATACACTTATATATAGACTCTTCAAGTGCTATGGCTATGAGAAAGTTTTCTACGGCAACCAAACGTCATTTGCGCCAATATAATCCATTTATTGAATTCAAGACTGATATGACCAAAACAATGGATAAGCATTTCCAAATGACCAATACTATTATGGATAAGCATTTCCAAATGACCAATACTATTATGCGATTTACGATAGCAGGATTTGGTGCTTTAGGCGGTGGTTTGGTGATGTTATACCAAAAGACAGAAATCGATAAAAAAGAACTCAATGCCAAGATCGATAACAATACCAAAGATCTTAACGATAAGATCGATAGCAATACTAAAGAGCTCAATGATAAATTGGATACTAAAACCAAAGAGCTCAATGATAAATTGGATACTAAAACCAAAGAGCTCAATGATAAATTGGATACTAAAACCAAAGAGCTCAATGATAAATTGGATTTGATTTTAATGCAAATGCATACTGAACCAAGTAAATCTTGGTTTTGAGCGGTACTGCTTTGGCAAGCATGAATTCTTTTTTGATACGATAACAAAAAACAAGTTAGGCATCAAATATGCGAATCATCGAGATTGCATTTATTTGATATATTGGGTAGATCATTTTGAATTGAGTTGCTTCCATAAAACCATACAAAGCCTCAATGCCTTGATTAGTAATGTGATCATAAGGGCTCACTACTACAATGCATTGCCCAGATTGATTTTGATATACTTCCATATGATCCATAAATGCTTGCCAGCGGCCATACCACCAATGTGAAATCATATTCGATACATCCATTGGTATATCGGTTATGTACAATCGGCGTGTAATTTCAAAATCTTCTACGAACCGATTGCGATTGTTGTAGATCTCACTCATATCATGATCATCACGATGCTTGAAGTTGCCCCAATATACATTTTGGTATAATTCTGGATAATTGGTTTGGTGGCGATACAATTGAGTCATTTCTGAATATATTAATTGGGAATTCCGCAATTTTACGCAAATCAGATCATATTGTAAAATTAAATTTTATATTAATTATATAAACAAGCATCCAAATAAAAAAATTAAATAATTTGCTGCTGTCGCATACTGTTGTTAGTAGCCCAGATCGATCTTTTCTTTCAACAAGGCGATTTCCTGGTGATGTAGATAGGCCAAATAGCCCAGCGTTGCACATATGCCAATGAATAATAATTCCATGATTTGTATATTACAAACTGGATAATTCATATATATGTGAGTTTGAGTGATCTATCTTGGGCACATATAGTATATAGCTATTCATATGCAAATTGTATAATGGATTCGTATGAATAAATCCCAATCGCATAATTAGATCTTCCACATCCAAAGATCTATCAACTGATGTTAAAATTATATAATGTGAGTCGCTAATATAGAATTCAAGCTGGTCGAGATACTCCAAATACATGCCATGTACTGATGTAATATAACTTTGTACATATCGAGGTGGATATAGGCATATCTGCTTGATAGCATGATCTCGCACAAATGTATTACGATTGTTCAAGATCTTACATAGCGAGGTATCTTCATTCAGATCTTGAACAAACTCACTACCCCAGTATGTGTGTTTGTAAATTATTGGATAGTTTGTTAGTTGATACTTGGCGAACATGGCTTATACTTACTCATTGTAGTCAAATTCAAAAAAAGATACCAAGCTTATGAGATAGACTTAGCACGAGTCAAAGTAGGCGGGCAGGTACATATAGCACGAGCCTGAGGTATTTGGCTGCGACGAGCAATCAAGAATGCCGATCTAAGTTGTCTATAGTGTTCTCGCTGCTCCATACGATCAAGCTGGGTGCATTGCCTCCGGAGCTCGTAGATTCCAATGAGCTGTATAATACTAATAGTGGCAGCCACAGTAAGCGAGATAGGATCGATCATAGATGTTTGTTGATTGAATATATCTAATGGTGTGGATGTCAATTTTCGCCATGGTTCTGGGAATAAAATTGCGCTAATTACTACAATATATAAATCATGCCACCTGCAGAAGATACCCAGACTCAAGGTCCGCCTCAAATCAAGTTTGAGCATTACTATGCTGTGGGTCGTTGCTTATTAGCTATGGCTCAGAATAAGTAGAATCTTTTTTTATCGAATACTACTTAGAGCCAACTGCAAACTCTTGCATAAGCGTGTTATTGTCTCGATACCATGCGCATGGACTATGCCAATCGCATACCGATACGATTCGCTTGGTTGATTGTGCGATTCTTCATAGTCAAACAAGTGTTCAAATACCAAAATTGATTTGTATATACTGATATATAGAATCTACAAGTACTATGTTCCTCAGAAAGCTTTCAACTACAACTCAACGCCATTTGAGCAAATATAATCCATTTGCCGAATTCAAGTCAGATGTTAATAAGACAATAGATAGACATATTCAAATGACCAACACGATTTTGAAATTTACCATGGGCGGATTTGGCGCTTTGGGTTTTGGTTTAGTAATTTTGTACCAAAAAACAGAAACTGATAAGAAAGAGCTTAATGATAAAATCGATAACAATACGAAAGCGCTTAATGATAAAATCGATAACAATACGAAAGCGCTTAATGATAAAATCGATAACAATACGAAAGAGCTTAATGACAAATTGGATTTGATTATGATCCAGATTGCCAAGCCAAAGAAATCTTGGTTCTAAGCAGTACTGCCTATTCGAGTGTGTATCGATTCTCGAATTCTTTTTTTTCGGTATAGCGCACCCTCTCGCAAATTCATTCAATTGATCAAAAGTATTCAATAATTGTACAAATGAGAGGGTGCGCGGTATAGCGCACCCTTTCGCAAATTCATTCAATTAATCAAAAGTATTCAATAATCATGTAAATGAGAGGGGGTCCTATACCGGACCCCCTCTCGTAAAATCATTTAATAGATCAAAAATATCTGATAATCGTACAAATGAGAGGGTGCAGGGTGCCCTGCACCCTCTCGTAAATTCATTTAACTAATCAAAAATATCTGATAATCATGTAAATGAGAGGGGGTCCTATACCGGACCCCCTCTCGTAAAATCATTCAACTGATCAAAAGTATTCAATAATCGCATTCACGCCAAGGTCCAGGATACCCTGAACCTTGAAGCAAGTCTAAGAAACTGGCCATTTGTACAAAATTGACAAACACCTAATTAAGTATATAAGTTCGCCTTATTTACCCTTCTAATCTACCAATTTCATAACAATACGGCCCGCCAAATTGAGTATTGCATAATAGTATCAATGGACTCATTTCAGCAAGAATTCGCTTATTCTCCCATCCAAAGCGCTAAGCTATTTGGAAACCCGGGATGTGGTAAAACTCATTCTATCATAGAATTTGTTGTAGATAAGAATCTCAAGTCTTCAGAGTTTTTCATCTTTACTTACAGCAAATCTGCTCAAGAAGACTTTTTAACTAAAGGAAAAGCTCGTAGCAATGTATTCACGAGTCAGAACGTGCGCACCTTACATTCTATGGCATATGCGATATACAAAAAGATAACCGGAGGTACCAGCAAGTTTCTCAATACGCTCATACTATCTACTACCAGGCATATGGTAAAAAAAAGTATAAGTATATATAAAAATGTAAAGGTCATCATAGTAGATGAGGCTCAAGACATTTCAGGATATCAATATCAATTTGTAATTGAATTAGGGAAGTCTATAGGATGCCCTATAATCATGGTAGGAGATCCTAATCAGAACATATACCAATTCCAAAATGGATCTGATCAATACTTACTACAACATCCAGGAGCTAAGTTTGAACTTATGAATAACTACAGGTCAAGTACCCAAATAGTAGATTTCATAAATGACTTGCGCCCTAACTACTCCGAAGAGCAAATGATATGTGCTTCCAATCAGGAGGGGCCTAAGCCAATATTGTTCAATGGTGATATTAAATCTATTGAACGATTTATTTTAGAAACTGTGCATAATGATAATATAGATTTGTCTGAGATAGCATTCATAGGACCTTCGAAATTATCGAAAGAAGTCTATGCTGCCATCGGTCTCAGTTTTGTTGCCCATGTATTACACGATGCTGGGGTACCATTTGTACAACACTACAATGATGGAAAAGAGAAATTTACTAAAAAATTTGTTCTAGAAAAAGGAAAAGCCAATTTATTTACATGCCATGGATCCAAAGGATTAGAATTTCATACAGTTATAGTGATCAATTATCATCTCAATACTTTTGGTAGAAAACCAACTGAGAATGAATATTATGACCATAGATACTTGTGGTATGTTGCATTCAGTAGAGCCAAACATAATCTATTCATAATCAAAGCAGATAATAAGATGATAAATCCGCAAATACGAACTGTATGTGAATCAAAATACATCACCCAAGGATCATTATTTCATATACCACAACAAACAAACTTTGCTATAGCAAGAGAGGATGAAATATTTCATATTACCCAAGTCATTGATGATATGAAAATATTTAACGATGAAGCTTTATTAGAGTTTCAAGAATCGTGTTTTTACTTTGAAGAAACCGAAATTCTAAACTCGATCGACATGGGTCCAACTATAGACCAACAATATGCAGCAATGTGCGGCATTGCTGTTGAGATGATGTTTAGATACATTATAGAAAAAAACTCTAATTTCCTCAGAAATTTTTACGAACGTATAATCTTTGATGATGGAGATATCATTGGGTTGTTAAAAAAGATATCAGAAATTGTATCGCCGCGGGGGGAAGTGCTTTATGAATTATGTACCAAATATTCTAAAAGATGCCCACTTAAAGTAAAACCATTACTCAATAAAATAACTAATCGATTTTATGAAATTGCAAAACTACAACAAGTACATCCTCGCGATATATCTCTATATTTATATGCAACAAATAATGCGCAGGTGTTCGATAGAGAGCTATTGTTGAAATATTGCGCTGATATAGATGCATCAAACTCAAACTCTGAGGTATTCGAATATATCTTTGAGATTGCTAAACATCTATATGCATTTTCCTATGAGCGGAGATTAATTCATGATATAGATATAAAATCGGTTAAAGAAGATCTTTTAAAATTTTACCCCAATATCAAAAATGCTGCGGAATTGTATTCCATGCGAGAAAATAAATTCGAAGTCAATCTCAAGCATCCACTATTTGATCTCATAGGTAGAGCCGACGTTATTGTAGATGATGACATCATACTTGAACTTAAATTTACGAATGAAATTACAGAACTTCATAAGCTACAATGTTTGATGTATATGGCATGTAGTGGCAAAGACAAAGGTCTTATATTCAACATCAAATCAATGAAAACTTGCAAACTGACAATCAATCTTGAAAATAAATGGAAGCTGCATCAATACATAGCACGCAAGTTGAAACTCAGTATGCCTTTAAAAACATTTGTTATAGATCTTGAGACAAACTCCAAGGTTGCATCTGATGTCTTTCCTATTATTTCAGACAACTCCATTGAAATAATTGATCATCACATATATGAATTAGCCACCAACTCGGTTGTATCATCAGGACTTGTAAAAAACCAATGGGAAATCACGAATTCATACATACATGGTATTGAAGATGCTAGCGATGGTATATCTAAATCTGAATTCAAGAAAAAATTAGCTTCAATGAAAGATTGCTATTTAATTGCACACAATGGCAATGGATTTGATTTCAAAGTACTCGATGTCCTCGAATGTTTGCCTGATAATGCCAAATTGATAGATTCAAGGAATATATTGAGAAGTTATGCAAAATTAGACAAATGTCCAGATGAGAAGTTGGAGAATCTCTATCGCAAGTACATCAATCCCAACTATACACAAACGCACAGAGCAAAAGAAGATGTTGAAATGATCCTTGCTTTATTCGATCACTTTGGCGTATGCCACATGGATATAATTCAATCCATCTGATGATCGTGTAATCAATTTGCATATCTTTTTTTGATTTGTAATCGATACAAAAAAATCAAAACGCAAATCGTTCATGCGATGTGCGTATAGTATTGCATCCGATTGGTAGCACTGATCGTCGCACGTATGCCTTTCGAGTGATTGGATGTATGGCGATACGAATGGTGATCGGCGCGCGTGTCTTAGTAGGCCACTTGATCGATAGTATCGCGATGGTTTTGGTACAATCATGCTTGAGCCTCTTGACCGGGCCATTATGCAGATCTTCTCGTATGATGTTTGGTAGATTGCAAGTATATATGTTTGCAATATGCTGTTCTATTTCTTGAACTTTGTCTTCCAATATGAATTTGCTCGCGAATTTGGTAGTAAGTTGATCAAGTATTAATTGGAATCGATCCCGCTGTTGCTGAATGGTTCCTACCAGCATATCGGTAATAAGCGATTGTGCGAATTCGGGATAAGTATCAAAGTGCGATTGTGCGAGCATATTTGAGTATATTACTCATAAAAAATGCAATTTTCCGCATTGGTATCACTTACTTAAGGATAAGTTCCTTAGCCTTTGCAGGCGAATTGGACATCAATATATTGTATAGTTTCTCATCAGAAAATGACTGAGGGCTATCTCCACTAATTCCATTTTCTTTCATGAAATTGCCAGTCATTACAATAGCCATATTGCGAACCGCATCTCCAAATCCTTTACCTGGGATATACTGCTTTAATGCATATTGGTAGTTAGCATCTTGTTGCATAGAAGTCGTTTGAATTACTTTCATCAATTCATTGAATGCACTATCCGCATCATTTGCCGACAGTATCAAATATAAATTCGCGTCAGGAATATTCATAGGGCTACCAGGTAGTTTGTTGGCAGCCATGAATTCTCCTACGATAACAATCGCAGTATTGCGATTGCTACCGAATCCATTACTGGCACTGTAAGCTTTCATAATCTTACTGTAGTTGATATCTGCCTTCATAGTATTTGATCCTGGGCTAACTGTAGATATGGCCGCTTCTTCTGTGTCAGATTTATTTTTGTCTGCCTCTTCAGTATCTGGTTTGGAGCTGGCGTAGTAATAGATAGCATATCCGCCAGCTCCAAATATGACAAGAATCATGATGATTCCGACTATTAACACTGCGGGATTTGGTCTATTTGTAGGCATTGACATAGGCATACTAATTGGTATGTCCATCGGCGCACTAATTGGTATGGAAGATGCCATATATGAATTTTGCGATTGAGAATATTGCGATGGCGCGTATTGCATTGTGATAACTATATTGGATAGTTTATTTCTGGTAAGTGCTAGACTATTCAAAAAAAATACATTTGATTAGTCTGAGTAGAACAGCTTCACATAAGAGAGCTCACGCGAGGGCAATGTATGCATACATTGTTCAACTGCTGTTTGTAGTGCATCGAATCGCTGAGCAAACTCAACCTTCCTTAACTGCAAATCGCCATTCTTACTTTGTTGGAAGCAACTCTTGATAGTCTTGCCATCAAGTGAGTACTTATCCGGATTCAATCGAATGAATACGATTGGACGGCGACCCAAATCAGAGAACAACTCCATCGTACGACGATTCTCGCAAATCGATTCATATCCTACATGCTGATCTTCATCGATCTCTACTATGATCGAGTGGGTCAGACAATCGAGCAAGCCATCTGGGCGACGTTTCGAACATCCACCAGAGATTGTCTGGTCAAGTACCATTTCTGGATGATACTTCTGCAATGCGAGCATGAATGCATGTTCCTTGACCTTGTAATTTCGGATGCGAGGATCGTTTGGATGCAAGTAGAAATGGCAGCGAGCGCAATTTGGCTTGTACTTGCTATTCATTGAAGTAGAATCGCATGTTGCGCATCGCTTATTGATCACATCGAACATACCCTCGCTTGCATGCTCTTTACAGTGCGTTGGCTTCTTGATCTCGAGTCCAAATGCGGGTTGTGTCTGACAATCTGGATGCGCGCATCGCTTATGACTAACATCGAACATGTCCTCACTTGCATGCTCCTTACAGTGCGTTGGCTTCTTGATCTCGAGTCCGAATGATGGTATCTTCTGACAATCTGAATGCGCACATCGCTTACTGACCACATCGAACATGTCCTCACTCGCATGCTCCTTGCAGTGCGTTGCCTTTTTCAGTTCGAGTCCAAATGATGGATTCTTCTGACAATCTGGATGCGCACATCGCTTATTGATCACATCGAACATGCCCTTACTTGCATGCTCCTTGCAGTGCGTAGGCTTCTTTAATTCGAGTCCAAACTTGGGTATCTTCTGACAATCCACATGCGCACATCGCTTATGCATCACATCGAACATGTCCTCACTCGCATGCTCCTTGCAGTGCGTTGCCTTTTTCAGTTCGAGTCCAAATGATGGATTCTTCTGACAATCTGGATGCGCGCATCGCTTACTGACCACATCGAACATGTCCTCACTCGCATGCTCCTTGCAGTGCGTAGGCTTCTTGAGTTGAAGTCCAAATGATGATCGCGTTTGACAATTTGGATGTGCGCAATATCTGGGCATTGTATTTATATTTGGTATGAGTTTGATCAATTTTGAACTATAAGATATAGCTCAATAATGAATGCACCTGCTATGCAAATTGTCGTTGGTGCAATAATAGCATTTTTGCTGGCAATCATTTGGTATATGCGCAACAATATATGTAAGCATTTGATTGAACATACGAATGGTTTTTGGGTTAGTGAAGCCTTAGAAGGTGAGTGTGTATTGTATTTGAATAATGGTGAGTTGTGGGTAATCGAATCTGATTCGCTATTGGATTCAGTATCTTCGAAGAGGGGTACATACAAATTGCTACCCAAATCAAGTACTCGTATGGATATACAAACATATCATTTCCGCGTGGATGGTTTGTCTGGTCGTAGTAAGCTTGTACAGAAGCTAACTCAAAAGAATCTTCGATTGGATATGTATCCAATCGAGGGCACTTGTATTATTTATACAAGTGAGGGCGATATATTGACCTTGATCAAAGATCATAAATCTGGATTATCTCTGCTTGTATAGATATTTGGATGTGTGCAAATATCTGCCATGTGATATAGATTCAAATAGTCATGCATCAGCACATCAAACTGGTTAGTATTCTCGTACTCTTGGTAGTATCTTTGATACTCTCAACATGGCTAATAGACTTTTCAGAACATATGCAGATTTGGATTCCAATTGTCTTAGCTGGCATACTCGGCGCGGCGGCTATGCATGTGTCTCACATTTGGCATTCTACTTCGACGAACAAGATAGATATGAAACCAGAAGATGCGGATAATCCAGTGGAATCGCGATCAGTATCAACTGAGGACAAGCCCAAAGTCAAAAGCTTGAATGTCCATACTGAACCACGCGATATCATGTCAGAAGAACCTGAAGACAAAAAAACAATCCTCGCGACCGAAGATCTTCTGATTTGATCTACCATTTGATCATATGAATATCGCGGACGATAAGATTCTTAAGAGAGGGATTGAATTTGATGGCAAGCCACGTGATGCGATTTGGGTATTCCATATATATGGGATAATTGTTTTGATTATACTGAATTGCATCCCAATCGATGTATTGTGGGTTCTTGAGTAAGCTATAATAGGCGTATGGGAGTAAGTTGAATTGCCGAATTTGCGGCTTAGTCATATGGGAATTGACAATTGGTATGTAAATCATGGTCGTTGCCTTGAATCGTTGCATATCAGTGTATATTTGTATATGTCTATATCAATTTTATGTTTATCGCATAAAATTGATCGACATACTTATAGTATATCGGTACTTACCTATGTCTGCCAACGTCTTGACTCGTCTTACAAGTTATCTCCCAGTAGAAGATCATGAACTGTTTGATCTATATTACAAAGCGCGTTTGACATTTTGGACAGAGGATGAGATCGATCTTACTTATGATCAAATTGATTGGAAGACAAAACTATCTGAGACGGAGCGAACATTCATGAGTTATGTCCTGGGATTCTTTGTACAAAGTGATCAGCTGGTCAATATCAATGTGGGCGATCGATTCTTGCGCGATATCGAAAGTATTCCATCCAAATATCGCAAGCCAGCTCGCCTATTCTACAACTTTCAAGTGGCGATTGAGGAGATTCATACCTTAACATACGAGACTATGATTACCGAATTGATTATTGATCCGCAAAAGCAGGTGTTCTTCAAGAATGCGATCAAGAATATTCCAGCAGTTGCTCAGAAGGCGGATTGGGCCGTGCGATATACAAATGACGAGAGCAGTTCTTTTCCAATTCGTCTGATTGCCTTTGCGATCTTGGAAGGCATCTTCTTCTCTGGATCATTCTGTGCTATCTTCTGGATGGGCAAGCGGAATTTATTGCGTGGATTGGTGCATGGCAACAAGTTTATCTCGCGCGATGAGCAATCTCACTATGAGTTTGCTCTTGCTTTATTCCGCAAATTGCGAGATGATCCCAACTATACTGAAGCAGCCGATCCTGAAACTATTCGCGATATGGTTATGCAAGCAGTTCAAATTGAGAGCGAGTTCATTAATGAGAGTATCTCTTGTAGCATGGTAGGAATGAATGTACAGTTGATGACCAAGTATATCCAATTCGTAGCCGATACGTTGCTACAAGATATCGGTATGGATCCGATCTACGACTCCAAAAATCCATTTGACTTCATGATCGAGTTGGGCATCTGCGAGAAGGCAAACTTCTTTGAGCAGAAAGATACGGTATATCAAAAGGCAATCTCTGGCGTGTTGGAATACAATTCAGACTCTGAGAATGATTTCTAAATCAAAAAAAGAATATATCTTTTTTTATGTCTTAGGTCGCAAACATGGTTCCATTGAATACCCAATGGATAGACCGAAGCGCATCTATTACGATTGATCTGATCTGGGCTGCATCGGATGTAATTAGTGTTGGAGATTTGGTGGGCGAATCAGTTGGAGAGTCAGTAGGCGAACTCGCGATTGTGGGCTCGGGTGTGTCTGGAAATGTACATTGCACTTTTGGTTCGGTTGGGGCGGGAGTTGGCGGAAATGTAATTGTATCTGTAGTAGGGGCGGGAGTTGGCGGAAATGTAATTGTATCTGTAGTAAGGGCGGGAGTTGGCGGAAATGTAATTGTATCTGTAGCTGTAGGAGCTGGAGTTGTATTTTGACCATTCGGAACAAGTGTCGTGGTAGGAATAATTGTAGGTGAATCTACTGTGGTACTCGCGGGTGTCTGGCTATCATCTGTAGTAATCATAGCATCGAAGCATGTTGTATAGAACTGATGTGGATTGAATTGCCAGATCCACATGAAACTGTATCGCCCGCTGGTGGATACATGCGGCAATTGCCAGCTGGTGAGGCAGTGCGATTTGTCCATATTCTGGCAGAACTGATAGCAATTCTGATATCCCAGATGATCAATCTGTCCATTGACATGTTCCTTGCCAATCATTGGGACTGAGATATCAAATGTATCTACAGTTGGCTGGCTGCTCATCATCAATTTAAGCGATTCGCTGGGAATGAATTGATTGGTACAAGTATCTGCTACGTGGTTCTTGGATGGATGTGAGATATGCACGGCCGCTCCATTACTATATGTAGCCATACGAATCGTGTCAGTATAGTCTTGCGGGTTGAAAGAACTTCGACAATTGTCATGTTCCCAGTTGTATCCAGTATCTACTCCCCACTCTGTGGCGAGCTCATTCCTATATTGAAGATCGAATGCTCGCGGGTATCCTGCGCATTTGTTCCTATCAAAGGTGCCCATGGTGCGATAGTCTGTATCGCTGGTGATATAATTGGTACATGCGACCCATGAGTGCGCATAAGCAATCGATGCGATGTTGATTAGGCCGAGTGCTCGGATCATGATTATATTTAGATCAGATTTAAATCAGAAACCAAATATAAATTGAAGATATTGATGGTAGTGATTATAGTATAGCCAACATGTCGGAACCTAATGATGCTCAGCTGGATGTAATCTTCTTCTATGGTGCGTATCCACTGTGGCAGTTCTTATCGACCAAATTTGATATCGACATCCGAGAGGTGTGTCCCCGCGTGGCTAAGGATGTGCCTAAGCTCGCAACTGAGCTTGGCGAATATGTAGTTGAAGTAGTTGAACCTGATTATTCTCATGGTCTGAATACGCATGAGAGTGATGTACATGACTCCCATATTACCTTTCTGCTCAATTGTGTAAATGTAGTGTTCAATATGTTGAAGGAAGGCATTATTCGCGATGGCGAACACATCTTGTATCCATATGCATTCCAGTTGGATTCCAATCAGAATCTTGAGTTAGTCTTGGCCCAAGATGCGTCTGAATACATTTCCGAACTCAGTTCATGCAAACTTGGGATTCGATTCTCGCTCACCTAAGAGATCCTCCTGTTATTTTTTTGTATTCTGGCGCAAAATTGACGTCTCTCTAACAATAGTATATTGCGCATCAAGGACACTTGTATTGTGCAGTTTGGAATAGTCCGGTCAAACAATCTCGAAGCTTATATACGCGATCAGTTAGTATGAAAAGTAGCAATGGCAGAGCTGGACAAGCACGCAGTGCTCATGCATATCCTGAAGCTGAGATCTCTCATGTGGAGTACTATCTGATGGGTAGCGAAGATCATGCAAAGGCCTCTTCGTGTAATATCATCTCGAAGGATTCATTCTCGAACAACCGCCCGCTGGATCAAGGTGTGTATTCGTTGAGCATGGGTACTACTTCCTATTCGTACTTCTGTAAGGTTTGTCTCAATACTCGAGACAAATGCCCTGGCCATTTTGGGTCTGTGCAACTTAAGTACCCGGTGCCGAACACTCTGTTTCGTGAGAAGATTCTGTACTGGCTCAAGAACATCTGCCATCAGTGTGGGGAACCTTTGGGTAAGATCACTGAAGATGGTATCTCTAAGTTGTCTAATTCTACTGGCAAAGCAATCTCATGTAAGGAATGTGGATTTGGGCAGCCTTCTGTGTATAAGGATCCTAAGGAACCCATCTTCTTACTCAAACGCTTTCCAGACCAAGAAGAAGAACGTATGTACAATGATGAGATCGAAGTAATCCTTTCTCGAATCAATGCGGATACTAAGAAACGCTTGGGGAGTATCCTTAAGTATGATCCATCGGCTCTTATGCTGCGTACGATTCCGGCCATTCCAAATAATGCTCGACCTGATGTCCAGCGTATCAAGGGTGGTAGCCGTAGTAGCAACAACGATGCAACTACCTTTCTCAAGAGTGTGGTATCGATCAACGAGACTATTCCTCTCCTACTCACGCCTGAAGAGCGATCTGAAGAAGAGAATGAGAAGAAGCTAAATGTGTTGGAGATTACCTATAGCAATATGATCAAGGATCCAACCAGCACGGTTGCCTCGAGTCGTATTGTCGGAGGCAACAACCAAGCATTGTCGAGTTTGGCATCGCGTTTGCGAGGCAAGGAGGGTCGCATTCGAGGCAATCTGGAAGGTAAGCGTATTCATAATGGTGGTCGTACGGTCATTACTGGAGATAACAATATCAATATCGATGAGGTGGGCGTTCCAATTGAGATCGCTAAGGTACTTTACACTCCTGAAGTAGTTCGGCCGTACAATATCGATAAGTTGATGACATACTTCTTGAATAAGAACCACACGTATCCAGGATGCTCGCGTATAGTCAAAGCCGACACTGGCGCGCCATATCTGGTTGAATCTATGCGTAGTGATATCACTCTCGAGTATGGGGACATTCTCTATCGAGATATGATTGATGGCGATTACAATATTATGAATCGCGCGCCTTCTCTCTTGTATAGTGCCTGCTCTGGTCATCGTGCGCGAGTTTTGGATAATGGCGATACCTTCCGGCTGTCGGTTAATGTGGCCGATACGCTGTATGGTGGCGATTTTGATGGCGATGCGATGAGTATTTACCCAGCTCATAGCATCATAGCTCGAAATGAGTGTGCCATGCTATCCAATTTGAAAAGATGGTTCATCTCGTACAAGGATAGATCTCCCGCAATGGGCGTATATCATGACAATTTGATCGGTATGTTCGAACTGACCAAGCATTCTACCAGCATCAGCCGCTTCAATAAGATGCGTCTGCTTGGTCAAGTAGAATACTCTGCATTCCTGCATCGATTCAAAGATATCTCGCCTGGTAATGGATCTGGCGCGGATGTGATCTCATTACTATTGCCCGAAATCAACTACTCGAAGCGAGCTACCTTCTACAAACCCGAGTACAGCGACTTCATCGACTATAACCCGAAAGAGATTCAGGTTGAGATCAAGCGTGGTAATGTTATCTCTGGTCGTCTGGATAAGAAGTCTCTTGGCCAAGGCGTGAATGACTCGCTCTTCCACAATGTCTATAACAGTTATGGAGTAGATGCCGCGATCAATCTGTTGTACAACATGCAGCAGGTCTCGACTAAGTATCTTCTTACTCGCGGATATACGATCAACTATGATGATATTGCAATCAAAAAAGATACTCTTGTGCGAATCAACGACATTACTCGTGGGATTCTGCATGAATCGAGCATCTTGACCAAGAAGTACCGAGCAGGACTAATCACTCCGCCTATTGGTATGACGGTGAGTGAATTCTACGAACAAGAGCAGATCAATATCTTAAGTCCGGGCGATTCCTTTACTCGTGTAGTTATGGAAAGTCTGGATCATGAGAAGAATAATCTGGTCAAGGCCGTCAGTTCCGGAACAAAAGGCAAGCCACTGAACATTACTCAGATGCTTAGCTCTATCGGGCAGATGACTATCAAGGGCAGTCGTATGCAGAAGTCATTTGGATTTGAGCGCGCTCTACCATACGCTCGTCGTTTCCATGATGAGCCTGAGGCTGTAGGATTCATTCCCGAATCCTTTGTCACAGGAACCTCTTCGCTATCAGCAATTGCTCAACAGCAAGATGGGCGCAACGGTATTGCCACTAAGGCTCTTAGTACTGGCATCACCGGCTATCACAATCGCAAGTGTAATAAATCTCTTGAGGCGGTGATAATCAATAATGAACGCCAGACCCAGAAGTATGATTTCGTGTTGCAGCCATTGTATGGAGATGATGGTGTAGATATTCGCAAGGCCGCTTATGTGAATTTCTCTATCATGCTCGCTGCAGATGAGAAGTTCCGCAAGCAGTTCGAGGTCGATTGGAGCAAATTGCCCAAACCATTTCAGAACACGACCAACAAGAGCATCTTAGACCAGGAGATGCAAGATCTGTTCTCCATGCGCCAGTCATATCGTTCTGGATTTGTCAAGATCGAATCGAGCAACTTCAAGGACACACTTGTCTCTGGACAGCAAGTTCTCCCAGTCAATGTACATCGCGAGTTAGAGAATATCGCATACTATCATGCAGACTATATCGCCGAGGTGAATAGTGTGTTGTCCCCAGCAGAGTGGAAGACTCTTAAGGATCGCATCAAGTCTCGTTTGCCTTATGTCCATTACAATGAACTATGCGAGCGTCGAAACATGGCAATTCCCGCGCATGTCAAAATGTCTTTCACCTTGATGAACATGTCTATCGATATGGATTTGAGCTATAAGAATATCTTGGCTAAGGGCATTGACTCTAAGCTGATGGGATTGTTGAGTGAGAAAATCTTCTCTACGTACAAGAGATCTCTGGTCGAATATGGTACATCTATCGGGATGATCGCATCCGAATGTACTTCGGAGAGCATGACTCAGCGCATTCTGAACTCTATCCATGCATCGGCACTATCATCTAAGGCCAATTTCCTTACCAGGATCAAAGAGGTCTATAGTGGCAAGAAGACCGATCAACTGGGCGATCCGCACATGTACATCTTCGTGAAGGAGAAGTATTCGGACGATCTGAGTGCGATTCAGCAGATTGCTAATGATATCGAAATGATGTCTCTGCGCACCTTTACAAATCGCGTGCAGATCTTCTTCGAGTCATACAAGGACATTGTGCATCCCAAGTACAAGCACGAGATCAAGACTATCTTCGAGCCTTTCGAGAAGCATCATCTCAATCAGAAGCCACCGCAGAATCTGATCAAGTGGTGTGTGCGATTGGAACTCTCGCGCATGACTCTGATCGAGAAGACGATGCAGACTAATGTGATCTACCGCAAGCTGGTCGAGACCTATCCATTCTTGTACATCGTATATACAGATGACAATACGGACAAGATCATCATGCGAGTGTATATGCAGAAGGATTTGTTCAAGCGAGATACTGCGATTACTCAAGAATCAATCTATGAGTTTGTGCATACTAAACTTCTCAAGACAGTGATCCGCGGAGTAGAAGGTGTGCAGTCGGCAGCGGTCCTTAAGGAATTTGTGCCCAGATCTGTAGTACAACCTGATGGGAGTATCTCAGTAGTCCGTAAGCATATCATTCGAACATCGGGTACCAATCTGCGCGAGATTCTGAATCATAGCATGATCGATTTCGCCAAGACTACTTCGAATAGTATTATGGAGATCCAGAAGTTGTATGGGATCCATGCCGCCCGCATGAAGCTGATTCAGTGTCTGCGCGAGCTCAGTGGTGTCGATATGAATATCAAGCACTACACATTGATTGCCGATACACTTACATTCAATGGATTCGTATCCAATATTGAAAAGAGCGGACTGGAGGAAAGCAATGCAGGCAATGCCCTTCTGTCTATGAGCTTCTCGCATCCTATTCAAAAGATTACCGAAGCCGCGCTCAATCGCGAGTCAAGCGTGGTTCATACGAATATCAGTTCGTCTCTAATGATGGGAACTACTCCTGACATTGGAAGCAACTACAATGGAATCTTCATGAACGAGCGCTTCATCGCCGAACACATGCAAGATATAGATGATCTACTCGAAGCCATCTAAGTGAATTGCCTAATGCAAATTTGTTTTTTTGCTTGGCGAATATTCAAATGCGCAACTCGTAATCAAAATGACTCAAAAATGCAAAATAATGAGATAGCCCAATTTCGGGCTATCTCAAATAAATACCAAACTCATAATCAAAACAATAAAAAACACTCTGAAAATGAGCCCGGAAGAATTCTTCCAGGCTTTAATAAAATTATCAAATAGTGGTTTATTAATGATATAATTCAAGCACATGTAAATCTCGCGAATTTATAAACTCGATATTAGCATATTGACCCATACAATCCATTACCCAAAATTGATCTCGATATCCTTAAGTATATTCGATCGTTATCGAACCCGCTATAAACCTGACCATGAGCACTATGCCTACTTCTGAGCGTTTCTCTATTCTCAAGAATGGAGTGGATGATCGTCTGGAAATCATTCGTGATAATGAGACTGGATTCTACAATATCACCAAGACAGCCAAAATGATCAAAGATTTAATGGAAAGTGAGAATGTGGGACATCCGACATCCTCCTTTGAATGTCAAACTACTGGCGAAAATAAGAGAAAT
>JACCDV010383548.1_pt1 | contig 19341 bp, 15 predicted proteins | sample 7446131 | NCBI WGS metagenome assembly JACCDV01 (sample SAMN15323448, study PRJNA562643) | freshwater metagenome | isolation source: river surface water | place: USA:Blue River Watershed | collected 2017-08-17 | reverse complement strand
TCGAATAAACCATTGATCAAATAATTGCGCTGATAATTCTCGTTTTTCCAGAAATCCATAGGGCCTTCTGGAAAATGATCAACAACTAGATAGCGAATCTTATCCTGATACTTAGCGAACTTTTTAACATCGAAATTGAGTGGCTTAGGGTTACCAACTTGCGTATAAACAGCCTCAGAAATAACAAAATAATCAACATAATCCCAAAGTGTTTCAAAACGCAACTCCAGCAACATATCTTCGTTGCAGTAGCAGAAACAATCGTAGATTTTTGGCTTCATTGACAAAAGTAATCGGCTATTTGTTTTCTAAAAATACGGGGTTCATCTTGTAACCATTTTCTATAAGTGGCAAAAGAATCCGAATGCTTTGAGAAATTTTTCATCACATCATCTACTAATATCCCAAAAGATCTAACAAACCCATCTTCGGAGCTATCCAACTTATACTGCTTTGGTATTGGCAAATCAATCTCATTACTTGCAGACCCCAAAATACCTGTGACTAAACAACACCCATGCATCGCCGCTTCGCGCGGCATCCGATCACGACCAGGATGATGACCAAAGTCTATATATAACTTTGCTGAATACAACTTTTCAGACAATTGCTCACGATTGAGCCCGTGAAGCGGGACAAACTTCCACTGCGGATAAGCTAATATCAAGGTATCAGTTACTTTTTTACCCTTAGTAGGGTTATATAAAATTACGTCTTGTTTGTGCGAGATCTTATCTAGATATTTGTTGGTTAAAAAGCTTTCATTGATTGAATCAATCAAAGGAATCGGCTCAATCCCACAAGATCTTAAGTATTGTGTTGAATGCTCTGTTTGAGAAAAATGGAGTAATTTTTTCAAATCCTTAGCGCCACCCCAAGGTCTACAACCTTTGATAACCTTTTTAAAATAGCGAATCTTATCGTGTAAAGCCCAGATATGGCGGCGCTCCAAGAAGTTTTCTAAGGACAACCACCAAAGTGCCGCCTGGGCATGCTTCACTTTTAAGGCCAGCATGGGGTAAACCTCAGGAAAAATGATTAAATTTCCTGCAATATCTTCGAATGCGGCCACAGGTGCTTTATAGTGTTGGTATGGCTCAGGAGCCTGAGCTGGCTTATCAAAAGGCAAATAAACGATGTGGGCGGGCAAACTCAACTGATTCATGTGATCAACTAACTGATGCAACGCTTCTGGACCGCCAGTAACCGCCCCTGAAGGGCACACGACTAAAATCTTATTAAATTGACTCATCCTATTATTATGACATCTTCAATAGCTCAAAAAGCAATTCAAACTGTGATAAGAAGGACAGGTAAAGTTTGGGAAGACGCCTTTCTAATCATTGGTGTTTCCATGTTCCCATTGCTTTACATGACCTATCGCGGCTGGACCAACCGCTGGCTAGTCGCTTTATTTGTCTTGGCCCTTGTGTTTTCAATCTTCCGTTGGAAGCTCATAAAAACAGAGCTGGGAGATCGTTTCAGTCAATTGCTCATCCTAACTCTGGCATCACCTTTTCTAGCTATATTGCTCAGCCAGCTATTAAGAAATGACATCAATATCAACGCTTATGATGGCCCATTGAGATTTTTTTTGGCAGGCTTGATTTTCTTATACTTAAAACACAAGCAGGTTGATTTTTTATACCTCTTTCAATACATCGCCCCCATATCCCTTCTGATTGCGGTAGGAGCGATTTTTTACTATCCAGAGACCTCCGCCTATTGGGGTGGTCGTTATGCCAGCTATTTTGTAGATCCCCTCACATTTGGTGGATACGCTCTCGTGATAGGTTTTACCTGTCTGTTTTTATTGAATCTTAAAAAAGATGCATATTTTTTGAGTGGCTTGAAGTTAATGGGTTTTGCTTGTGGACTGTTTTTAAGTGTTGGCTCAGGCTCTAGAAGCGGTTGGATGGCAATTCCATTTGTGTTAGCACTGTGGTTATTTATCCAACGCAAGAATAAAAAACTGATTATCAGCGTCTCTCTGATATTTGTGTCGGCGTTAGTCGTCACACTGTTGTTAAATGAGCATTTACAACAGCGTTTTCTTTCAATTTTTCAAGAAACCCTTAGCTGGTTCACCAATCAAGCCAATAAAGAAGAAGGCTCAGGCGGCATGCGCTTGACTATGTGGAAAATGTCTTGGGTTCTTTTTTTAGAAAGCCCCCTGTACGGCTTTGGTGACCCGATTGGCTATAAGCACCTTCTCGATCAACCTCTAGTGACGTCATTTGCTGGTCCCAATGCCCTTGGTGCCATTACCCTGGGCCCTCACCATGAAATCTTTGGGCAAATGTTGCGCTCTGGCATTTTTGGCCTAGTGACTGGCTTGCTATTATTTTTTGCCCCCATGGGCATTTTTATTCAAAAACTACACCAAGACTCTCGCAATATGGCTGCCCAAGTAGGTTTAGCTTTTGTCTTGGGTCTATTCATTTGCAGCCTAAGCTTTGAAGTATTCAATCTCAAATACACCAGCTCATTTTATGCATTAATACTAGCTTGCTTGGGCGCTCAAGCCTTATCATTCAAGCATCAAACAAGCTCTTAAGTCTCGACATGAACCCAAACAAGTACTCCCTCACGTTTGCCTGCTACAACTCTGTGGCCTACACCAAGCTATGTATTGAGAGCATGCTCCAGCACGGCACTCCTTTGGACCGCCTGGTGGTCATCGACAACGGCTCCACCGATGAAACCCGCCATTACTTGAGCACACTGCCGCTGGGTGGGCGAATATTTAATACTCAAAACTTAGGCTGTGGCGTCGCTTGGAACCAGGGCGCGCTAGCACAGCAGGCTGAATGGACCATCATCATGAATAACGATGTACTGGTTTCTCCTCGTTGGATTGAGAAGTTAATCGGCACCGCTGAACAATTGCAACTCAAAGTCATCAGTCCTGCTTTGATCGAAGGGCCGCTTGACTATGATTTTAATACTTTTGAAACGCATGCCAGTCAAGAGATGAGCCAAGTCAATCGAATTGGTGGACGCCATGCAGTATGCCTTGCAATTCACCAATCTGTCTGGTTAGATGTCGGGTACTTTCAACCCGTGCCCAAGTTGCTAGGTTATGAAGACACTTTGTTTTTTCATGAGCTAGATAAGTGCCGAATTCAAACCGCCATGACGGGAGCCTCATGGTTACATCACTATGGCTCAATCACACAAACTGCCATGAAACAAGAACGAGGTTTGGCGCAAAAGGATGGTTTGAGCTATCGCTACAACTACAAGTTATTGAATCAGTCTTGGCTCACAAGAAAATTGAACAAGATCAGACGCAAGAAACAATTAAGCGCTTGGCGCGACTTTGAAGTCAGCCAGCACAACATGTCAATCCACGGTTTACGTGAAAACAGCGCCTTCAAGTGGATTTGACGATGCATGACACTTCAAGCTCTGCCGTGATTTTTTTTGGTTATTGGTCAGGAGTTTTACCAGAAGTCACCGAATTACATTTTCGAAGCTTCATCCATCATCATCCTGACTCTAGCTATGACCTTTGGTTGGATAGCGATACAAAAAGTAGCCTTCACCCCAAGTTGAAATGGCTTGAAGAGCATCAACAAATCAAGATTCGTCATTTCTCCCTGCAAGCACTCATCGATCAATACGTCTCTCCCAAACAAACTGCCCACTACCGAGAAAAACCATGGCACGATTGGTTGCGCAAACAACACAAACGCAAGATTTTTCGCTGGATCAACCTGCAATCATGGATGCACCCATCGATTGGTGTGACCTACAAGCACTCATCCCCCTTATTTAAAGGATTTCTACAAAACCTGGCTTATCGAGGTGACTTAGCGCGCTGCTTAATACCTCTGTATGAATATGAGCAACCCAGTTTATATGTTGACTTAGACATTTGCTTCCTCAGCAATCTCTTGGACTTGTGCCAAGACCAGGGATTTGCTTATCGCTGGGAAGAGTTTTCGTTTGCCAACAGTGCTGTTCTGTACACGCCTAATAAAAAAGCGGCTAAAGCTATTGTTGATCAAGGAAACGCCATTGAAACGTTTATTCCGTGGCACTTATTTACAGATGACATCTGTGCCAAGCTCAATATCCAGATTTACCCGACTAATCTATTTGATCCAGGATGGGATAGAAGCTCTTTACTGAGAAATGATGCTGGTTTATTTTTCAAGAACAGCACTCAATCAACAGCCATTGTTGATGAATTATTTGCCAAAGGGTACAGAGTCAATCACTGGCACAATCATTGGCAAACCACCCCTGAAGATAGCTCGCCATACCAACAATTGCTAAAAACTTTTAAAGACTGATTAAAACTATGAATGCCACGATTGCCGCCTTTTTAGTAACCCTAATCAGCTGTCTACTAATTATTAGATATCAACACCTACATGCTCACGTAACAGGTGACAGTCAATTATCAGAACCACAAAAATTTCATAACAGAGTGGTGCCGCGCATTGGTGGCATTGCTATTTTTTTTGGGTTGTTGGTTGCCGCTCTGATTCGATGGCTCCAAGACGTATCAACAGATATTAGTTTATTTACTCTGCTCATCTGCAGCTCACCAGCAATCCTAATTGGCTTGACTGAAGACATAACTAAATGCATTAGTGTTCGAACAAGATTATTAGCAACCACATGCTCAGCACTCTTGGCTGGCTATTTACTCAATGCGTGGATTGATCGTATTGACATGATTGGCATCGATTCCATCTTGGCAATTCCTGTGGTAAGTATTTTGTTTACATGCATTGCCATTGTTGGTCTAGCAAACGCCTACAATATCATTGATGGCTTTAATGGTTTAGCAAGCATGGTGGCTATTATTGCACTCATTGCTATTACTTATGTCGCTTTTAGGATTGGTGATATGGCTGTTGCAATAGCCTCCTTAACGATGGCAGGAGCTTTAGCAGGTTTCTTCTTATGGAACTACCCTCGAGGACTTATTTTCTTGGGAGATGGTGGAGCATATCTGATTGGTTTTTGGATTGCCTCGTTATCGATTTTACTCGTGACACGTAATCCTCAAGTATCACCTTGGTTTGCAGTACTCGTGAATTGCTACCCCATCTTTGAAACATTATTTTCCATTTGGCGAAGAAAAATCCATCAAGGTAAAAGCCCAGGGCAAGCAGATGCGGCTCATTTTCACTCATTGATTTACCGCAGAATTATCCGCTGGGCTCACATACCAGGCACTGATGAAGGTCAACATCACGCGAATGCCAAAACATCACCTTATCTTTGGTTTCTATCAAGCTTAGCTGTTTTCCCAGCTATCCTTTGGTGGGAATACACCTGGGTTTTACAGTTATCTGCAATGTGTTTTGCCATCAGCTATATGTATCTGTACATCATGGTTGTGAAATTTAAAACACCCACCTGGATTCGCTAACCACCCCTTAAATAACTTTAATTAAAGGATGGTGTTTTTAACCAGAAAAACACCAGATCAAAAAATACTAAGTTGTTGATTCAGATCAAGAATCAGGTATTTCGTTTCGCTGAATTTCTTTATTGTTCTTATCACTTGTATTTTGCTCAATTAGGCTTTTACGAAACTTTAGAAACGTATCTAACAGAGATTTGTAGCGATTCAATTCTTTAACCACCATGTCATCATGGTAGTTACTATCTTTCTTACCCATTCTGTCTATGAAGAACCAACTCGCCATCCAATGACGTATGTGAGGCCGTAACTGATCAAACTTGATCATGCACCAAAGGCTGGCAGCATATTCTAATATGACCTCTTCAACTGTCTTTGGCCTTTGCTGCCAGACGATTTCCAACCCGGGCGGCAAATAAATAATGGGAACCAAATATTTATTTTGTGTTCAATAGCTCCAAGAGCTTTAGTGGATACCTCAACAGAATCTTTATCCAATTTGTCTTAATGCCGTTTTCTCGGCATGCTTTTAACATTTCCGAGTTTAGAATAATTTTTGAGCGCAACCCTTTTGTGCTAACTCCCCCAGTTAGCATTCTTACAGTGACCTCAGGAAGATATTTATATCTCCATTTCTTTTGATGAAATGCTCTGATAACATAATCAAAATCGCCTGCAATTTTGTATTCAGGCTTAAATAAACCTGTTTCTGAAATAACTTTCTTAGACAAAAATAATCCTGGATGGGCAGGCATCCAACCCCATGAGAATCCATTTGGGGAGAATCTACGAGATATAAATCTACGTACAACTTTACCTGGGGATTTTGAATTAAAAAAAACAACATCTGTTACCAACGCATCTAGATGATCATTAATCATCTCACTCACTACCGTTGAAATAACTTTATTGTGGGCATATTGATCATCGGAGTTTAAGAAACAAACAACATCCCCAGTTGATAGAGTCAAGCCCTTATTCATTGCATCATAAATTCCATGATCCGGCTCGCTTATTAATTTATCAGGAATTGATACTGCTTTTACAATCTCTATGGTTTTATCAGTAGATGCTCCATCAATAATAATATGTTCAATCTCAGAATAGTCTTGATTAGCAACTGATTCAATACAAGAAGCTATTGTCTTTTCACTGTTGTAACAAACAGTAATGATTGATACCTTCATTTGAGCTTAATTCTTACGCTCAATAAAGAAATCACCCAAAACCAAAACATCCATTTTTGTTCTCAAAAAACAATTAAGAGCCTCCTCAGGGTTACAAACAACTGGTTCATTCTCATTAAATGAGGTATTTAACAAGATTGGCACTCCAGTAATTGATTCGAATGCTTTAATCAACTTATGGTATCTAGGATTCTGTAATTCAGTTACTGTTTGCAAGCGTCCAGACCCATTCACGTGAGTAACGGCAGGAATATATTGACGTTTTTCTTCTTTAATTTGGAAAACCTGCAACATGAAAGGAACATCATAGTTATTTTCAAACCAATCTTGAGTAGCCTCACGCAATATTGAAGGAGCAAAAGGGCGGAATGATTCCCTTCTCTTAATTTTTAAATTAAGAATATCTTTCATATCAGATCGCCTAGGGTCTCCCAAAATACTTCTATTTCCCAAAGCTCTTGGACCCCACTCCATTCTCCCTTGAAACCAACCAATTACTTTGCCCTGGCTAATTGCTGTAGCTGTTTTTTGGCACAGTATGCTCTCGTCTTGATAGACGCTAATTTCACAACCAGCCAAATCTATTTCTGAAGATTTACCATCAAGTAATGACTGAATCGTATCTGATGAAAAACACGGCCCCCAATAAGAATGAAGCATTTCAAAAGATCTGGAATTATCTAATTCATGGTGCCAAACTGTGTAAGCAGCCCCTATACAACCTCCTGCATCACCAGCAGCAGACTGAATATAAACATCTTTAAATGGAGTTCGATCAAAAATTTTGCCGTTTGCAACAGAATTCATCGCGCAACCACCAGCTAAAGCAAGATTTGTTTGTTTTGTTACAGAAGCAACATGATTTAATAAATGGAAAAAAGCCTCTTCATACATGGCCTGAGCAGAAGCAGCAATATCTACGTGTACTTGATTTAGATTTTCATTTGCACCGCGAGCTGGCCCTAATAATTCAACAAGCTTAGATGTAAAAACCTTACCAATTTTTGGTTCTCCATCATCCCAAACCATAGAAACACCTTCAGAATGATGCGAAAAATAATCTAAATTTAATTCAAATAAACCATTAGGCAATAAAGTGACCAACTCTTTCATCTTATTTAAATACAAAGGTTTACCATAAGGAGCAAGGCCCATAACCTTGTACTCATCTCCATAATTCGGAAAACCTAAATACTGAGTAATTGCCAAATAAAAAAGTCCTAAAGAATGAGGAAAGTAAACTTTATCTTTAGTGACAATTTTTTTGTCCTCGCCAATACCCCACATTGTGCTTACAAAATCACCAAAACCATCAACAGAAACTACTGCTGCACTCTTAAATGGGGACACAAAAAAACTACTCCCAAGATGAGCTAAATGATGTTCAATATGGTGAATTTGGGCTCGCACCTCCGATTTTTGTACACCCAAGCCTTCACTGAGCAATTCAGGAATATCTTTAAACTTTCGGGCATTTTTTAATCTATCAGCAATTGCAGAAAAACTTGGATTTTTCAAGAAAGTAAATAGGGCTTTTCTTACCAAATTAGCACTAGGGTTACGATTAAGTGAAATATGACTAATGTCTGAAATAGTAATACCAGCCTCAGACAAACAAAAATGAATTGCTTTTGAAGGAAATCCGGCCCAATGCTTAACACGGCAGAATCGTTCTTCCTCAGCAGCTGCAATTAATTGACCATCTTTGAGTAGGCAAGCAGAGGCATCACCATGAAAGGCGTTAACACCCAATATATATAAACTCACTTAAATCACCATAACTTAATTAAGCTAACAGTATAACTGTGCTAAGTTAACAAATTTAATGATTCTTATTGGCTACCAAAGATGAAAATATCTATAAAGAGTATTTATTTTTAACATCTTTCTATTTTTGTTTGCTGGATATTTAGTCAAAAAGTATAACTTTCTGATATATCTCTCAACATTTGTATGTATATCTAGTCTTAAGTGAAGAGAGTAATGAATTGCATGACGCTCCGATTGCGCCGCCAAAATTATTTTGGATTAGCCGCAAAATAAGAAATCTTTGAATACACCAAAAAGTACTATAACCGAGTTTGATATCACAAGAATCTTGCTCAATTAAGTCCAGTAGCGTTCAAACAAGATCAAATTTCGTTATAAAAGTGTCTACGATATCGAAGGAATACCAATGCGAATTAAATTCATTTTTAACACTACAAACTTGGATGGAAGTGGAAAGTTCAAAGCCACACATTGTTAAGTTCATAAACGTAAAATGTTCAGACAGCTATACTCTGCAAAGATAAACTTACTTCTAAGTATAGCCTTATCCTCATATGACTTAGAAATATGGGCTATTTCCATTTACAGCACTGAAGCGTATATAAAATCAAAGTTAGCTAGTAATTTTTAGAACGTAATAATGCAACATTAAGCCAATTACACGAACCATAGTTATAAGATTTTATTAACTTAATACATCTCATCTGCAAATTAATTACTGCCACCTAAATCAATAATGAAAACTTTTCAAGAGCAATTAAAAACTAGCAAAAGTAAAAAAATAGTTCTCGCCGTGGATCTTGATGGCACGCTAACGTTCACAGATATACTGCACGAATCATTGATTTGTTTGCTACGCAAAAACCCTCTCTATTTATTGATGATTCCGTTTTGGCTTTTTCAGGGAAAAGCAGTTCTCAAAGCCAAAATAGCTGATCGTATTAATATAGACATCACAACTCTTCCTTACAATGAAAATCTGATCCTTTGGCTTAAGGAAGAAAGATTATCTGGGAAATGGATTGTTCTTTGCACTGCATCAGATATGCTTATGGCACAAGCAATTGCAGATCATTTAAATTTATTTGATCAAGTGATTGCAAGTGATGGAATAACCAATAATTCTGGCGCAAACAAAAGGGCATTGTTAGATGCAAATTATGGAATGAAAGGATATGACTACGCGGGCAATTCATTAGCAGACCTGATAGTATGGGCTGGCGCCAGACAAGCGATTGTGGTCAATGCCAGTAATGAGATTGTTTTTAAAGCTCAACAAGTAGCCATCGTATCCAAAATTTTTCAATCTAAAGTCGTTACTTGGATAGATTGGTGCAAGGCTCTTCGCGTTCATCAATGGTTAAAAAATCTCCTTGTTTTTATTCCTCTTATAGCGGCTCATCAGATTGATAATCTTCAAGCTGTACAAACACTAATACTTGCTTTTACCTCTCTCAGCTTATGCGCCTCTGCTGTTTACATTACAAACGACCTTCTTGATTTGGAAAGCGATCGCAAACATCCTCGCAAGCAACAACGCCCATTTGCTTCTGGTAAATTGCCCATTCATTTTGGATTAACGCTTACGGTGTTATTTATCATTGCAAGCTTTTCGATAGGGCTTGCAGTTAATGAAGCATTCACAGTTTCACTGGTAGTTTACTTTACACTAACTTGGGTCTATTCACTGTGGTTAAAGCGTCTCATCATAATTGATTGTTTAGTGTTAGCAATCCTATACACTTTGCGCATTATTGGAGGTGCCGAGGCTGTAGCCATTAAGCTGTCATTTTGGCTTCTTACATTCTCAATCTTTATTTTTCTGTCATTAGCTTTCGTTAAGAGATACTCAGAGCTTCAAGCATACTCACAAACTGGTAATCGTAATGCACATGGAAGAGGTTACTTAGTCACAGATGCGCCACTTATTCAGATGTTTGGAATTACAGCAGGCTATGCTTCAGTCTTGGTACTCGCACTTTACTTACAAGGCGAGACAATCATCACCCTGTATGCAAAGCCAGAAATGATTTGGTTTGCTGTGCCACTCATACTTTTTTGGGTCAGTTGGGTATGGATGAAGGCGCATAGAGGCAAGATGCACGACGATCCTATTGTCTTTGCCATCAAAGATAAGCCAAGCCTTATTGTTGGAGCGCTCATTGCCATTTCTTTTCTTATTGCCACAAAAGGTATCCCCAACTAATATCAAAAACTGCAGTTGGTACTGCCGTCTTATATACGCCATTTGCAGCACTGTCTACAGCGCTCAATATTTGCGTACAGATGCTTTTCATTTGGCTTTACACGGGTTATTATTCAGTTGAGTTATCATACTGATTAGCGCTGTAGCAGTGTTTCCACTTAGATACGTATTAGAAAAACGATACCTCTTTTTCTTTAAAAGTAATAGCGTATCTCGTGTTGGGTGGCTCTTTTCGCTTTATAGCCTTATAGGAGTATTCACCACTACTATATTTTGGAACATAGATATATGTTCTACTTTTTCTTTATGATGGGTACGTTGCACTAAATAAGTAGCGTTATGGTTTTAGCTGTAGGCTTTTATATTAAGTATCAGCCAGACCAAAAGTATGCATTCACAAGAGGTAACGAGCAGGTAATTGTATGACTATCCCTACAACTACAAAGAATTTCGCAATTATTAGTGGCTGGGGCGCCTACCCAAAACATAAAGCACAAATATTAAGACCAGAGTCAATTTTTGAGTGTAAAGCACACCTACAAAAATACCACCCACTAATTGCACGAGGCATGGGTCGAAGCTACGGGGATAGCGCTAATTCTAATATTGTTTTGCAGACCACTTATTGCGACCACTTCATTGCACTTGATACGACTAAAGGCATACTCACAGCAGAAGCAGGAATAACGTTACGTGAAATTTTAAAGATAATAGTAAGGCATGGCTGGTTCTTAGCCGTAACACCCGGCACAAGTTTTGTCAGCTTGGGTGGGGCGATAGCCAGCGATGTCCATGGCAAAAACCATCATACTGCAGGTACATTTGCCGAGCATGTTATATCAATAACGATTTTATTGGGCACAGGTGAGGTGGTGACCACATCAGCCACAGAACTACCTGACTTATTTCATGCAAGTTGCGGTGGGATGGGGCTTACGGGTGTGATTTTAAGCGCCACCATTCAACTTACCAATATTCAGTCTGCTTTCATTACACAAAAAACTATTAAGGCAGGCTCATTAGAAGAAGTTTATGAGGCCTTTGATGAAAATAGTTCCGCCACTTACAGTGTAGCCTGGATTGACTGCTTAGCAACCGGTCCGCGATTAGGTCGTAGCGCCCTGATGATAGGAGAACATTTTGATCAAGGCGGCCTTGATTTAGCTTTCAAGGATCCTATTACCGTTCCCACCTATACACCATCCGCTTTACTTAATCGCATGACCATGCGAGCTTCCAATATAGTTTATTGGTCAAAGCTAACGCATAATAAAACTCAAACTAAGTCACTGCTGCAATACTTTTATCCACTCGATGGATTGGGAGGGTGGAATAAGCTTTATGGAAAAAATGGATTTGTGCAGTATCAGTTTGTTCTACCAAAGGCTGATGGCATCAGCAACATGCGAAAAATTCTTAGCAAGATTTCTCAAAGTAGTACCGCGTCATTCTTAGCGGTACTAAAAAAATTTGGCCCAGCAAATAATAATCTACTATCTTTTCCAATGGATGGTCACACACTAGCCCTGGACTTTAAAATGTCTCATTCTATTATCAAGTTATTACACAACTTAGATGATATGGTAAGTGATATGGGAGGCAGAGTTTACTTATCAAAAGATGGGGTGATGCGCGAAGCATCTTTTAAAATAACATATCAAAAATGGCATGAGTTTGAGACAGTCCGAGATAAGTACGGAGCAATCGGTAAATTTTCCTCCACTCAATCCAAACGACTGGGGTTAGCGTGAAAAAAATTCTTGTAATTGGTGCAACATCGGCAATTGCAGAGCATTGCGCAAGAATTTGGGCATGTAGAGGTGATGCACTTTATTTGGTAGCACGAAATGAAGAGCGCCTAAGAGCAATTACCCTAGACTTGAAAGTGCGAGGTGCGGCACAGGTTCATAGCAATTGTATTTGCTTAAATGATATTAAAAGCCACAGCTCAATATTGGATGCTGCAGAAGCGGCAATGGGCAGCATTGAAACCATACTAATTGCCTATGGGACACTTTCCGATCAAAGTGCATGCGAGAAAAGCGTAGAAGAAACATTATTAGAGATAAAAACTAACGCTCTATCTACTATAAGCTTACTAACTCACATTGCGAATCGTTTTGAAGCAAATAAGGCAGGTACAGTTGCAGTTATTTCATCTGTTGCAGGCGATAGAGGTAGGTCTAGCAATTATGTCTATGGTGCAGCCAAATCTATGATTACCGCATTTACATCTGGGTTAAGACAGCGACTACATAAGTCCAACGTTGCAGTTACCACAATTAAGCCAGGCTTTGTAGATACCCCCATGACAGCCTCATTTGAAAAAGGATTACTTTGGGCTAAGCCTGCCAAAGTGGCTGAAAAAATTGTTCATGCTATCGACAAAAGAAAAAGTGAAGTATATGTGCCTGGATTTTGGAGGTTTGTAATGTTCTTAATAATTGCGATTCCACAACCTTTATTCAAAAGGTTAAAGTTATGAAATCGATCACAAGAAATTTAGCCCCCACCTTAGTATCGATATCCGTGCTAACAATTATCTTTATAATCAGCGCGCTCTCATATGCCAAAATTGATCCATCAGATATGAGAGATTTAGGGATATTTCCTTGGGACAGCGGGGAATACAGGAGAATTGCAGACCAACTATTTAACGGAAATTTTTCAAATCTTGAAGGGGTGTATCCATTTGCCCCTCGCCTGCTATTTCCTGCCACCTACAGCACTTTAGCAAGCTACTTAAACATTGAGTTTATAGACGCCGCCTACATAGTCAATCTTAGCAGCTCTTTTTTTATCACTATATTTACATACTTTTTTCTGCACAAAAATGGCATTTCAAAAACAGTTGCCGTATTAATAGCGGCAATCTACATTATCTTTTGGTTAGGCCCTCTTCGTTATACAAACTTCTATCCAGGTGGAGGTTTTGCATTTGAATCAGCAATCATTTGCACCCTTTTCTTGGCACTTGAGACAATCGGGAAAAAAGGATTGGTTATTACGCTTACGAGCTCTATACTCATTGCAGTGCTTACTACAGGTAGAGAGCTTGTATTTTATTTATTGTGTGTAGCCTTAACTTTTGTAATTTTGATAAGAATTAACCCGCTTAATTTATTTTGTCATCAAAAATATATAGTTAATCGCAAGCAGATGACATCCTTACTTTTCAGTTTTATAGGGTCATTAATCGGCTACTTGATAGCGAAATACTTAGTAACTGACACCTCCAAGCAATACTCTGTTTTCAATACGGTCCTTGAATTTAGCTGGTTTCATCTCAATATCGCAGAATTTCTGTATCCATTTTTTTATGCGCTTGGGCCGTTTTTTCTCTCTTTTTTAGTTGCTATCTCCATTAGTGATTTGCGAAGACAACTAATCAATAAGTTACTAACAGAAACAAAACAGCCTTTTTATGTTTTTGTATTTTTATTTTGTGGAACTTTTTTTGCAATGGTTGGCGGCACCGATTCAGACAGATTTTTACTGTGGTTTTATCCGTTCTTTGCTTTAATTGGCGCTCAATCCATTAAAATTATATGGTTAAACTTACAATTTCACAGGAAGCTAATCGGAATTATTTTTATTATTATCACTGCTTTATGGACCAGATTTTATACCCCAGCTGCACCACATGTATTTTTTCCCGGCGAGCTGTACAACTCATATGCAGGAGTAAGAACAAATATGTCGCCGCATCTATTTTATGGGCCAAGTTTTTTAGAGAGCTTTCGAATGCCATTAAAAGAAATTCCTCTCGATGACGCTTATCGAAACACTATAATAGATAGCATTTCCCAAACAAAGCAACCAATTTTTATCTCAAATTCTCTCAATAGAGATAATGCCTTTAATACTGGAAGCCCATTCAAAGGAAGCTATTATTTTGAATTAAACAACATTCCTTTTCCACTAGGTTATACGCATAATCAGTATGAATTACTCGTAGCACATCCATATCATGGAAATTTAAAAGTAAAGTTGATGTTATTGTTACAGTGGATAGCTCTTTACATTATTCTCCTATTTCTCAGCAGGCGTAATTTGCGCCTTAATTAGCTATAGCAGCATCAAAAGATTTAACCTCTGAAGGTTATTTAGTTTCCAACTTAACGCATATCCTCACTACAGCATATCTTGCGTACCCGATTTGTTACAACTAAAAGATTCTTACCTGTATAGCTTTCATAGCAATTCTGTTGCCAAAAACAATAGTGCAATTAAATACCATAACGCAAGACATCCTGAAAGAAAAATTTTCTGGTATAAATCCTTTAATTAATTTATCTAGGTAAATTTACGCTTGCCTATAGATAGACTCAAATATCCTAGCTTTTATTTTTTTCATCTTTAAGAATAAATTTGTACATGCTCTTTATTTTTTGAGTAAATATATAAGACGAATAATATTTTCTTGTTAACTCTTTAGCGACTGCACCCATTTTTAATGATGACTGTTGGTCGTAGATTAACTTAATGGCTCCAGCAATTTCAGAGGAATTATTAACATTAACTATTAATCCCCCTCCATATTTAGCGATATCAGCAGCCAAACCAACCTGATCAGAAACAATAACTGGCACGCCAGCACTCATTGCTTCAGCAGCAGCTAAACCAAAGTTTTCATGTTGTGATGGCATCAAGAAAATATCAGCCATCTCATATAGACTTAATTTTTCCACATCATTTACATGCCCATGCCAGATCACATCTGCTTCAAGATTATTATCTTGAATTTTCTTTTTCAAATATTGAATATAAGATTCACCCCCTGAGCCAGCCAAATTAAGCTTCGGACTAATTCCGCATTTTTTAATTAAGACTAACGCATCGAGAATCGCAGGAATTGATTTAACAGGATGAATTCTTCCAATAAATAATAAATTGATCACATTATTAATAATAGTATTTTTTTTGCGAACATTTAAGTATGGAACAGATAGAGGAATAGTCGCAACATGGACCCCCAATCCAAGATTCTCAATTCTATTAGCCTCAAACTTTGAAGTGGCATGAATGATTTTGGCCGAGCGTAAATTTTTTCTTTCAATAAAATAGTAATAAGGTATTTTTTTTAATTTTTTTTGCGACATACTCCAGGGATCCAGCAAACCATGCGGAGTAACAATGGTGGGAATACCATATCTTAGTGCAGCTTTTGATGCCATGAAGAATGGTGCTGTAAACGGTACATGCAAATGAACCAAATCATATCTAACAATATTTTTCTCAATCCATTCATTCATCATTGATGAATAAAACCAAAATTTTGGGAAATCTAAGTTAAAAATATATCGATCATTTACTTGAATGAAATAATTGTTATTTCTTTCAATTTGCCCACCACAAAACCCAGCTGAAGTGCTCAAAATATCAGAGTCAATACCATTTTCGTTACAGGACTCAATGATCGAATTTAATGCAGTTACTGGCCCACCAAAAGAAGGGTGAACATAAGGAATAACATGTAATACTTTCATATAAACATTATGTACAGGTAATTACTTCAATAATTTACGTATTGATTCTATCGATTGATTAATATGCCATCCCCTATCACGTATCAACTTTCGGCCAGCCAAACCAATTTTTTTCATTTCATCAGCATGGTCCAAACAGTATTTCATCGCATTTTTAATAGATTCTGGCGAATTACTCTCCAAAACGAAGCCAGTAACTCCATCTTGTACCAAATCAATACAAGAACCAACTCGATATGAAGTGATTACTGGTCTAGCAGAAGAAAGTGCCTCATTTACAACCAATCCCCAAGGCTCTTGACTTGACGGCACAATCACTGCATCAGCATTCTTATATATTTCAGGTGTTTTGTTACTTTGAATACTTCCCAAAAAATCAATACTATTGGTAATTCCCAGTGAATTAGCCAAGTTTTCCAAAGTTGGTCTCAATGGACCATCTCCAGCAATAATTAATTTTGATATTAACTGATCTTTTTTCTCTAATTTAGAAAATGCGCGGATTGCATGATCTACTGATTTTTCCTCTATCAAGCGCCCCAGAACCAAAAAACTAAAATATTCACTTGAATGTTTTGGTTGTACATTTTCAAAAACATACGATAGATGAGGTAAAGGAAAATGATGAGCTCTATTAATTACAGAGCTTAATCCGCAAATATCAATATAAAAATCTTGATTACGCTTCCCAATAACTAGAAATTTGGTTACCCAAGAAAAAAGAATTCTTAAAATTATCTTATTGATAAAACTTCGATTGATATTTTTTAAATCAAAAACATTGCTGTCACTTAAATAATAAAGATTTCTATTTTTTTGACGAGCCCATAAAGCAGCAACTAAGTTAAGGCGAGGATAATTTCCAGCAATCAGAATAGACTGCGCATCTAAATCATTTAATTTTTTCCAAACATTTAAATACTCATGCTCTGAACTCAATACTGTTGAACACTTTGGTAGGTTTATATATTCGTGAGAAAATTCAATACCTCGTTGCAACTGATGCTTATATATGAAGTGTAGGCTAGCAAATTCAGATTCAAGACATTTATGAAACTCACTAATATAGTGCGCAGGATAACCACCAACCCAAACTAACTTAGTTTTCATTGAAGGTAACTTAAAAAATTAAGATGAATGAATTTTCCACTTAAAACTAATAGTAGAAAATTAATGCATAGACTTATTTTTAGAATTAAAAATGTACTCATCAAATCCATCATACTCAACAACTTGACCGTCAATAACCTCTATAATTTTTGAGCACTTCTCTAAAGTTGAAAGACGGTGAGCAATCAAAACCAAAGTAATATTTTTAGGTAAAGAATTAATTGCTTCAATGACCACTGCCTCTGTAGCGTTGTCGAGAGCGCTTGTTGCCTCATCAAAAATAATAATTTCTGCTTTTTTGTATAAGGCTCTAGCAATGCCTATTCGTTGCCTTTGCCCACCAGACAATAGCACCCCTCTTTCACCAACTGATGTTCTATAGCCATCAGGCCAACTTTCAACTTCGATCAAATGAGCCCTTAAAGCAGCCTCACGAACTAAATCAAAGTTAATTTTTTCATAAGGAATTCCAAAAGCAATATTTTCTGCAATACTAGCATCAGCCAAAAATATATCTTGTGGCACATGTGCAATTAAATTTTGAAAAGATCTCAAGTTTTGCTTATTCAATTCTTCATCATCAATATAAATTGATCCTTTATTAGGCGTTAATAGTCCCATCAATAAGTCAGCTAAAGTACTTTTTCCACTACCACTTGATCCAACCACTCCAACTCTCGAACCTTTTGCAATTAAGAAAGACCCATCATTAAGAACATAAGGTTGCTGATCAAAATACTTGAATGAAACTCGTTCAAAACGAATTTCTTTAGAAAACTGAATACAACCCCCAGAAATATCTATTAAAGACTCATTATTAGGTTGGTCTAGCATTCTTATAACATGGGGTAAAGAATTACCAAAAGTCTGGATTTGAGACCATGAAAAGAAACAGGTTTGCATAATTGGCAATAACTTCTGAGCACCTAAAGCCATTGCACCAATAACCGGTATAGCCCCATACATGCCTTGAGAGCGATCTGATAAATACAAAGCTATTAAAGCTATCAGAATCATTCCAGCAACCTCTAAACCATATTTAGGGGCTGCAGAGATAAATTGAGCATTACTTCTGGACTGTCTAAGTGGGATATCAACCTGAAGATAGTAATCTAAAAAATTGCTCTGCGTTCCATTTATAAGAATGTCTTTAATGCCACCACTTGTTTCTTGTAAAACTTTAAATAATCTATTAGATTCGGTGTGCATGACCTTACCATACTCAGATAACTTACGCTGACTGAAAATTGATATCAAAATATAAATTGAGCCAAACCCCAATAATGATCCTAAAGCAACATATGGTTGGATTACAAATAATCCGGTCAATATAGCTATTGCCAAAAATATTGAGCTAAAAAGCGTCAAGGTTGGAACTAAAACAGCATATACAGCCTCATTAACGCGAACAGTAACCATATTCAAAAATTCACTGCTGTTTTTGGAGCAATGAATAATGTATGGTTGATATAAAGTTAATCTAACAATCTGAGCACTAAAATCTGCGCCAATTGAATGACTGAACCTAATTAATGCATACTGACATAAAAATCGAACAATGCCAGAAAAAACTGCACATACAATAAAAATGGTAGTGATAAAGACAACTAACCAACTTGTATCTTTATGAATTAAAAAATCATGTAAACCAAATGGAAGATTCTCAAAATAACTGATCGCTTTATCGGGGCTTGCCAAAACCCCTAAAAATGGAAGAATTGCTCCGAGACTCATTAGCTCAGCAAATGAAGCTGTTATCATCAAAAATAAAATTACTATAAATTGCTTTTTTCTTTTTGGTGAAAAAAATTTCCATAATTCAAGCAACATGTAATGTAACTTTTTATTACGCACTATATAGCTCACTTTTTAGTATGCTTAGCCAAACTAAACTTTAGAAAATCTAGAAATTGATGGCATTTAAAGGTAAAATCTACTAGTCAACAATCTCGTCGAATTGTAATCTAAGAATGTTAATTTATCAGTGATTGAACACCTATTTTTTTAAAATGAAACTATAAATTTTTGTTAATTACATTAAAAAATAATGCTTCACAAAATGAAAAAGCCAATAACCAACTCCAAAGATGACATCTACTCTAATTTAGTTAAATGTCTTTCATTTAATATTGATAAACAATATTTACTCAAACAAGATATAAGGAAAATTTTATCGGGAAAACAAAAAATTGT
>JACCDV011051889.1_pt1 | contig 19357 bp, 18 predicted proteins | sample 7446131 | NCBI WGS metagenome assembly JACCDV01 (sample SAMN15323448, study PRJNA562643) | freshwater metagenome | isolation source: river surface water | place: USA:Blue River Watershed | collected 2017-08-17 | reverse complement strand
TGCCTTGGGCAATTGGTGTTAACAACCCAGTTACTGGATGTTATATCCATGGAGGATCTCTTTTGGACGAATCCGATGGGTGTGTTCATGTTACTCGACCGGTGTCTGAGATTCTTTATACTTTGATCAAAAAAGATGCAAAGGTGGATATTGTTCATTTCAGTCCAATCCTGTCGGATTAGCAGTATTCATCAAAAAACCTTTATAAAATAAGGTTTTCAGACGGTCTTCTCACGAAGACCGTCTTTTCTTATGGGTATGTTAGGTACTTGACAATAATACACCAATAGTATATAATATACATATGACTAAGTTCAATCTAAATAACACAAAAAAATATGTAGCACTAGCAGTGTTGCTTGTATTTGTAGTCCCTGCTCTTGTTTCTGCAAAATCAACAGATACTTCTGGTTATGGATACAGTGGGTGGAATGATAGTGGGTACTCTGATTACTCAAGTACTTATTATTCTCCTTCATATACATCTTCTACTGGATACAGTCCTTACTCTTACTCAACCCCATCATACAGAACTAGTGGATACTCATCACCTTCATACGGTGGTTCGTCTATAAGTGGAGGTAGTTACCGACCATCATACGGTAGTACTTCATATGGTTCATCATATAGAGGTCCTTCATATACTGGATCTTCTATAGGTGGATATTCATACGGAACTCCTTCAACTTCATATAGTTCAAGTAATCCAAATACATCATCTAATGCAACAAACAATACTACAGTTACAACTTCAGCTGTAGCTGTCGCTTCAAGTACAAACATTAACAATAACATAAACAATGTGTACGTATATACAAACCCATCTGGGAACGCTGTAGTACATAATCCTGATTATCGAAGACTTGATGGATATTGTGTTATAACTCCAAGTAACGCTCGAGTCGGTCAAACAGTAACAGCTACTGCATATATCACAGGAGGAATTGGAAACTATACATATACATGGGGAGGAGACCTTGTAACTTCTGCAAGTGGTGTAAGTACTACATTTACATCATATACTCCAGGTACAAAAAGTATTACTGTAACAGCACGATCAGATCAAGATGTTATTACAAAAACATGTACTGTAACATTTGATAATCAAGTTGCGTATAACAATACAAGTTATAGTAGTTATAACTATGGTTCATCAGTTACATCAGGTACACCGGTTTCTGGAGTATATCTACAACCTTCATATGTATCTACAGGTTCACCTGTATCAGGAGTATATCTAAACGATCTTCCTGCAACTGGTATAGATCTAAACTGGATGCATTACATGGTTGGACTTATGGTTATTGTTCTTGCTACTGTTGCGACAATAGTGTCTCGAGCTAAAAAATCATTTGCTACAAATCAATAATCTATCTCTGTAGATTTCAAAAATCACCAAGGTAACACCTGGTGGTTTTTGTTTTGTATATCTAGGTGTGATAGTCTGTTTGTATGGTGATACAACTAGAACATGTTGATGTGTTTGCAAAAGAAATCTTAGAGAAGGTGGAGGGTTTACATATTGTTGGTAAAGCGACAGTTGTGTTTTTGTCAGGTGATCTTGGGAGTGGAAAAACAACAACAACGAAAGCAATTGCTCGAGAGTTGGGAATTGTTGAAGAGATTACAAGTCCGACCTTTGTGATACTTAAGAGGTATGAGGTAGGTGAAAGCGTGTTGGGTGGAAGATTTACAAACCTGATTCATATAGATGCATATAGATTGAAAAGTTATGTGGAACTGCAAAAGATAAAGTTTGAGGAGTATCTTTCTGATGAAAAGAATCTGATTCTTATAGAATGGCCTGAGATGGTCGAGAGTGAAAAGTTGGTTGCAGATATGAGTTTGAAATTTGAGCACGGAGAAAGAGAGGGTGAGAGAGTTGTGGAGGTTGTGTAAATTATTTCCAAGCAATCTCCTGTAATCCTTGTTTTTTCAAATATGCATTAGTCTGACTAAACGGTTTTGAACCAAAGAAACCGTTGTGTGCTGAAAAAGGTGAAGGGTGTTGTGATTCGATAACGAGATGTTTTGTTCTGTCTATAACCAACCCTTTTTTCTTTGCGTAGTTTCCCCAGAGTATGAAGACTAAGTTTTCTTTTTCATCTGAAAGTTTTTGTACTGCTGTGTCTGTAAATATTTCCCAACCTTTGTTTTGATGAGAACCTGGATTGTCTGCTTGAACTGTGAGGGTTGCATTTAAAAGAAGAACACCTTGTTCTGCCCAGCGAGATAGGTCCCCATTTTGTATTGATGTTATATGTAAGTCAGATTCTATTTCTTTGAAAATATTTTTAAGAGAAGGGGGTAATGGAATGTTTTCGTGAACTGCAAAAGATAATCCGTTTGCTTGATTTGGTCCATGATACGGGTCCTGTCCAATAATAACGACTTTAACCTTGTTGAAAGGACAGAGTTCAAATGCTCGAAACAAATCTTTAGGTTTTGGGTAAATGGTTTTTGTGAGATATTCGCTTGTGATGAATCGTGCGAGAGTTATGAAATATTCTTTACTAAACTCTTCTTGTAGAACTTTTTTCCATGAAGGTTCGAGGTTGTTGAAGGCTTGGTCCATGAGGGGTAGTGTAGCATTTTCTTACTGCTTATCGAAAACAGCTCCCGAGTGGGAGATGTTTTGTTTCTAGTGGAATACAGTGTACCAAGTTAGAACCAGTATAATCCAATCGCAGGTTACTCGGTTTCTAAAAGTGGTGGAGGGGTGGGTATAGAGTCTTAAGAATCTGTTATAATTAATGTTATGGAAAGTATAAAAATAGAACCAGACAGAGGCTGGGTGTACTCAGCGGAGCTGAGAAGCTTCATTTCGGGTAATCCTGGTGTTATTCGTCGGATAGGCACTTTGATCGAGGGGATGGTTGATGTAGAGTTGAATCATTCTGAAACGTTGGAAGATTTACAAGCCACTGTTACTCTTTTGGGTTACCACAGTGATGCAGATAGGACATATTACCGTGTAGATTTTGACGATGAATCTCATGGGCATCATGCCTTTTTTATTAAAAAAATTAATAACAAAACCAAGGGTGATCACGAGGATGGTGTGAAAGAATTTAAAAATACCCGAAAAATGGCAGAAACTCTCTCTGAGTATGATGATAAGGTAAGAGTTGTTGAGGGGGTGATGGGAATCAATATTGGAGATAGGAGCTATTTTGTATCAAAATATGAAGAGGTGATGATAAGTGGATACAATTTAGACAATCTGATGGATAATAATCCAGTTCTCGAGGGTAGATTGAAAAAATTGAAGGAATTCCTGCAAGTTAATGGTTATACCGATGTGCAATGGGGCAACATGGGTTATGATGATAAAAAAGATGAGATTATTGTTTTTGATGTGACGATATAATATTTGAGTTCTATTTCCCCGCATCTATGTCAAAACGAGCCATACAGAATATGGCTCGTTTCAGGTGGAATATGGTGTACCAAGTTAGAACCAGTATAATCCAATCAGATAAGACACAGTTTTTATATCTGGTGGAGGAGTGGGGTAAGGTTAATACTGGTTAATAAGGGGATATGGGATAGTCGTTAGAGAGATTAGAACTTTTCAACTATATCCCATGTTCTGACAATGTTATACTTACAATTAATGCAAAAATCTATCAAAACTCTAACACAGGAAGACATAACAAACTTTAAAGAAAAGATTAATATCAAAGCTCGTCCTTACAATGGAAAACTACTTGATATCGAAATTCTTGAATCTTCAGGAGTTTTACCAATGTATCAGATTCAGGCGGGTGATGAGAGAAATATATATGTTTCCAAGCCATATAAGAAAGGTGGATATGTTGCATTTGTTGGATATGTTCAAGATGAAGACAAACTCATTGCGCGAACTTTCTTCTATAGTCGCTCTGAGGGAATTGCTAGATTGCTCCGCCGATATAAATTCAAAGAGGTTATTAATGAAGAGGGAGAAAAGAAAGATAAGGTGACTTGGAATGATAAAGGATACAGTGAGAAAAGTATCGCTTTACCTATCCCACTCCAAAAAGGACTTGCTGAAATATTATCTCTATATACAGATATTGATAAGCTGGACGTGCTAGGTGGAAATATATTCTATGGGACAGCTTTTGATTTATCAAAAGAAGATGACGACTATGCAAAAGAAGTTAGCAAAGAGTCTATTCGATTACAAGGAAATTTTTATGGAGCAACTAAGAAAGACATTGTTCCTCCAAATGAGATGATTTTTACAGATACTGCTGACTCTCCAGATTTTGATAATTTAATTGATTCATATTCAATATATCTTGAATATTATGGTATGAGTCAAGTGCATACATATAAGTCAAAAAACAATCTGTACACATATCTTTTTAATACAGATGAAAAAGGAAGAACTTGGATAGGGCAGGTAGATAATGAAAGTAAAATCACTTCTTTAGGTATTCGGTCTAAATGGGTTGATTCTGGATGTTTAACAACTCCTGCGTGGGAATACTTGATTGATGATATCGACCAGACTGGAGGATATGGTGATGAGACGAATAGGTTTAAATCGTATGTTGATATGTATAAGAATTATATAAGTCAGATTCCAGTGGTTAAGGAATATTTAATGAGAGTGTCTTAGTGTTTTATCAAAGATTACTCATAGATTATACTAACAATAAGTGCTAGTATATACGTAACTCATATGGATCAGCGGAAATTAATATTTGATCAAATACTTGACCAATTTCAAAAACTTACAGGAAAAGTCAGAATAAACAATTCTGTTGGTTTGACTGATATAAATAGTTTTCTTGAAGATGTATGTTGTGAATTATTAAATAAAATTTATGATTTAGAGTTGGTTAACTTAAATATTACGGAGTCTTTAAATTATCCAGCAATTGATGTTGGAGATAAAACTAAAAAGATTGCATTTCAAATTACTTCAGATTCATCAAAAGCGAAAGTTCAGAAAACCATCGACACCTACATCAAACATGAGATATACAAACACTATGACACAATTCAAATTGTGGTTATAACAGACAAAAAAATAAAGATTAGCACACCTATTGATTGTAAAAATCTTTTTAAATTTGATAATAAAAAAGATGTGTTGTCGGTAGCTGATTTGTTGAAAGTAATTAAATCGTTTCCTCCCAATAAGATGCAGGAAATATCGGATTTTTTAGAACCAGAAGTAAATAATATTAAAAGACAAGGTAGTTCTCAGACTATAGCCACAGAAATTCAAACTATATCTGACCTTGTTTCATATATCAGTAAAAATAAAGATACAGGTAATGGGTATATTGGTGTCGAAGAACCTGATCCTCAAAATAAAATTGAGAATCGTTTCGTTGAGCATTCTAGATTTCTTAAAGATGAAATTATTGATTTGTTACCAAAATATGCTCAGGCAAATATGATGGTTCAGGATACAATGGGTCTTGACGCTGTGCAGATAGAAACAATACGTAGATATTTGAAAACTCTAAGTAATAATCATCTTATAGAAGCAGATAATAATCCCAATAAGGCCCTAGTAAGTTTAACTGGTTTTCTTGATAGAGAAATAAGCGCCTCGGGTAAGAAGTATGACCATCTTGCCATTCGCTATTATTTAATTAGCGAATTGATTAATTGTAATGTTTTTCCAAATTAATATAGTATGATTAATAAAGATGAAAAAATAATAACATCTCCGACATATATAGGTTATTTAATTTTGAAAAAATTAAAATTAGCAGAAGACTCTAAAATGACTCTATACGAGATGGTTGAAAAATTGAAAGAAGATACTGGCATGGTTCACTACCGCCAGTTCATGTTTTCATTAATATTTCTTTATCAGGCTGGTGTTATTGATTTTGCAGAACCATATATCTATAAAAAATGATAAAACTTTTAAAACTATATTCATATCCTGAGAGATTTAAACCTATTACTTTTACTGATGGTGTTAATATTATTTTGGGTGAAAAAGTTCCTGAAGAGTTGAGGAAAACAAAAAAAGACCGCAAAACAAATGGAGTGGGTAAGTCGATGAGTATTGAGTTTATAAATTTCTGTCTTCTTAGAGATGTTGATAACAGTAGAGTAATGAAGATACCAATTGATAAGTTCCCTGAAGAGACGCTTATTAAATTGGATTTAATAATAAATGGAAAGCAGTTAACTATATCTAGGTCAAAACATAATCCTGATAAACCTGTCATAGACTTAGATGGAGAACCCTCGATACTTTTTTCTAAACTCGAAGATGCAGCAACATATCTCGGGGATTTGTTCTATCAGGATATAAATATTGATAAGTCTGAAAAGCCTAGTTTCAGAGAACTTATGGGTCCTATTATTCGTGATGAAGGTTCTGAATTCAAAGATATAATTAATTGTTATGATTCAGAATTAAAAATTGCAAACGTAAACCTAATTAAGACTCATCTGTATTTTTTTGGAATACAAATATCTACAGTGAAAGAGCTTAAGGTTGTTATGAAGAAAATGGAGGATATTTCTAAAACTTTTAATTATCTCAAAAGTAGACTGACAGATGGTGGTAACAAGAAAATGAATGACGTTAAGGCGGAGTTGAATGCACTAGAGTCCGACCTTTCAAAAGCTGGAACATCTCTGGACGATTTTAAATCAGATCCAATTTTTCAACAAAATCAGGAATCTGTGACTAAACTTGATGAAGAGATTGAGTTGATTAGATTAAGACAGGCTGCACTGCGTGTAGAGTTACGTAGAATTGAAACAATGCCAAAAGTTGAGGGAATAGACCTGTCTGATATTCAGATAGTTTACGATAAATTTAAATCTGGTCTGGGTCAGATTGTTTCTGAATCTATCGAACAAGTTTTAAACTTTAAAAAGAAAATTGAAAAATATCAAAATTCTCTTATTAATGACAAAGCTAAAAGTATTAGAGATGAGCTTTTAAGTATCTCAACAAGAATAACTACTATAGATAATAAACGGTCAGAAATACTAAAGGATTTAGATAGTACTGGATTGTTAAAAGACTTTAAGAATGGATTCACTATTTACAATCAAAAGAAAGAAGAGTTAAGGAATATTGTGGTCAATCTTCAAGACTATGAGATAACAGAAAGAGAAATTAAAGGTTTAAAAATAAAGAAGCAGGCGCTCTTTTCTGAGTTAGATGACCAGAGATTTGAGATTGAAAACGTTGTTAAAAGTTTTAATCAAAGTCTTATTACTATACATGATTATATAATGGGAAATTCTAAACTCTCATTTGATATTGATACTGTAACTTCTTCAAAAAGTAAGCAAATTATTAATTTTGACTTTAGAATTTTAGATGATGGAAGTCGTAGTGTTGATAAAGTTAAAGTCTTTATATACGACATTGCCTTAATGCTTAATGAGTATACAAGACAACGCCATCCACTTTTCTTAATTCACGATAACATCTTTGATGTTGACCAAGATACACTAACGCAGAGTCTTAACTTTTTAGCAGAACAAGAAGATAAAGGATTAAATTTCCAGTATATATTAACCCTAAATAGAGATAAGATTGAAAACGAGGAACGTGTTAATCAGATAAAATTAAACATAGATAAGCATACTCGTGCAAATTTCACTAGACAAGAGACTTTCTTGAGGGTTGGATACCAAGAAATGTAAAATTAATTATTGATTGTATACCGCGCCGCAAGTGCGCGTGTCACCAAATCTCTATCCATAAAATCACTGTGTGACCTGGTAAGTAATTCTATAATCCACTTGTCGTTAATCACATACACTCCACGCATCTTTTCCAGCCCGAAATGCATATATGCCTTTGGGTTTGAAAATACAAGTATGGGATTAATAAACACTTCCTTGCCAGTTTGTTGTTTGATAAAACTATGTAATTCCATTGTTTCATTTAGTGCTTGCCAAAGAACATCCTTTTCAAACTTGAAAAAGTTTCGAGTAAGTATTTTTCCGTTAAATCGTATAGTTCCTCTATGGCTTTTAACTTCGAGCGTAAACACTCCTGTTGGTCCGACAACAACAAAATCAGTATCATGCTTTCCAGTTAGGTTTAATCCTCTGAATACTGAATATGTGTCTGGCAGTTGTTTGAGTGTTTGTAACACGTAATATTCACCATCAAGTCCTCGTGTAGCCTTACCAAGGCCTTTGTATTGGGCGAGAATGAACGCATCAAGCACTTTTATGGTTACTATTATTATGAAGAAAGTGGCTATAGCGAGGAAGAACGAGAGGCTTGCAAGAAACTTGTGCATGTACACAAATATCGCTAGCAGGATAGCTACTATTGAAATCAAAATGAATTCTCTTTTGTAGTATGTGTACCGCTTCGTGTTGATGTACTCGCTTTCTGTGCCGTAAATGATTGCCATTGAAGTTATTTTATCACAAAAGAAAAACACCTAACCTGCAAAAGATTAGGTGTTTTTCTTTTTATATTACACCATATATTTAGTTAAAGTCAACTGTGGAGATGGAGGGAATCGAACCCTCGTCTATATGAGTAAACCATACGCATCTACATCACGTAGATGATCTTTATATCCCGAAGGATACATTCGTCCACATACCTTTAAAATCAACAGAACAGTATGCAAACTATCTTCTTATCTAAGACTAAAGGCGAAGAGAACTTTTAATCTGGACCTTGCTGTATTGCGCTTATCCATCTACGCAAGGTAGATAGATAGTAAACGTCGCACTCGAGGTTAGGCTCGAGCTGTTGCGAATGCAAATGAACTAAATCCAGCGAATGGACTAGCTACTGCTTTACGTGCTGATGCATGTAAGGATTCCCAATGGTTTAACGAGATTATTGAGGTTCTCGATGATGCACGTATGGTAAAGGTTCATATATCGAAACCGGTCATCCCCGTTTCTTTGGTAATAGTACCATATATGTCAACGGTGATAGTGAGATCAGATTACAGGGTTTACGGTTTGCTATAGAACCTAAACTATAAACTTTACCGGCCACCCTTCATAACCCTATCAATCTCTCTCTTCGCATCTTTCTTCTTCAAACTCTCTCGCTTATCAAACTTTTTCTTACCACGCACAAGTGCAATCTCAACTTTAATCAGCCCTCGTTTTGCATACACAGAAAGTGGTACAAGTGTTACGCCTTTTGTTTTTAACTCTTTCTCAAGATTGTCTAACTCTTTTTCTTTCATAAGTAGTTGTCGTGGACGATTTGCAACAAAAGAACTTGGTACATTTGACGGCTGCAGGGGAGTGATGGTGGCTCCGATCAAGGTTAATCGAGAACTATCTTTTTTAATAGAGTTCAGTTTTGAAAGTAGAACAACGTAAGAACCATCAAGTGACATATGTCCACCTCGTACTGCTTTTACTTCAAATCCTTCCAGCATAATACCAGCTTCAAACTTTTGAAGTATTTCATAGTTAAATGTGGCTTTTCTGTTCACAACCAATGACATGGTGTTATTTATAGCATAGATTTTACTCGTATCGGAGAGCCTCAATCGGATTCAATCGTGCCGCTCTTCGAGCAGGATAATATCCAAATATAATTCCAATCGCGGTTGAAACTCCAAATGCAAGTGCGATTGATCCAAATGATACGGATGTTTGTATAACTCCAGAGTAATTTATTCCCCATGAAACTCCTGTTCCAAAAATAATTCCAATCACTCCACCAAGACAAGTTAAAATAATTGCTTCAATCAAAAACTGCTTACTGATATCTTTTCGTGTTGCCCCGATCGCTTTTCGTAGTCCAATCTCTCGAGTTCTCTCTGTTACGGTTGTGAGCATCATATTCATAATTCCAATTCCTCCAACCACAAGTGAGATTCCTGCTACCGCTGCAAGAAGTATGGTAAATGTTCCTGTGACACTCGATGCTGTTGCAACTATGTCCGCCTGGTTAAATGTACTAAAATCAGCCTGAGTTTTATCTGAAATATTATGACGTACCAAAAGTTCATCTGTAATGTCAGATTGTAGTTGAGTCATATCTTCTGAGTCTGCAGCTTGTACGCTGATAGATGAAACATAATCCTCCCCGGCTAAAAACTTTTGTGCGGAAGAAAGGGGGATGTAAATCATATCATCTTGACTTCCAAAACCAGTTCCACCTTTTGCTTGTGTCACCCCGATAACTGTAAAGATTACATTCTTAATTCGCACCGTTTGACCAATTGGATTTACCTCTTCACCAAAAAGATCAGTAACTGTTGTTGGTCCAAGTACTGCAACTCGTGCAAGTGTTTTTACATGTGCATCAGTTATAAATGAACCATCAGCCACAACCAAGTTTCGAACAGTTGGATAGCTTTCTGTTGTACCTGTAATCGTTGTATTTGTATTTTTACCTTTCGTTGTAACCTGATATCTTCCTGAGAGTTCGGGTGCTACCGCTTTTGCAAGTGGGAGATTGGTGAGTGCTTCCGCATCCTGTTGAGTGAGTGTTTTTGAACTTCCTCGACCTGCACTCACTTGTACTCCAGCACCTCGTTGAGCTCCTGGACTTACAATAATCAGGTTTGACCCGATAGATTGAATACTACTTTCAATAGATGATTGTGCGCCCTGACCAATAGATACCATAGCAATCACAGAACTAATACCTATGATTATGCCAAGCATGGTTAAACCGGATCGTACTTTGTTGGCAGATAGGGCGATATATGTTTCTCCTAGTATATCTTTAGTTCTCATGATGTTTTACTTTTCGTTTTACGTGAGTTCTTGAATCTTCGAGAATCTCACCATCTTTTATAAAAATAATTCTATCAGCATGTTCTGCAACATCTCGTTCGTGAGTGATAAGTACAATAGTTCGTCCAAACTCTTTGTTTAATCTTTCAAATGTTCCAAGCACAATTTCTCCAGTTCGTGAATCAAGGTTACCTGTTGGTTCGTCAGCTAAAATCAGACTTGGGTTATTTACAAGAGCACGAGCTATGGCAACACGTTGAATCTGTCCTCCTGAAAGTTGGTTTGAAAGATTATTAAAGTGTGTTTCATCTAGCCCTGATGCTTTAAGTGCAGATGCGGCGCGATCATGCCTCTCTTCTTCTGGAACTTCTGCGTATATAAGAGGAATCATAACGTTTCGTATTGCACTTGTTCTTTGGAGTAGGTTAAATGCTTGAAATACAAACCCAATCTTGTCTCTCCGTATAAGTGCCAACTCATCCTCGTTATACGTTGATACATCTTTTTCGTCTAGTAGGTAAGTTCCTGTCGTTGGAGTATCGAGTGCACCAAGTATGTGCATCAGTGTTGATTTACCAGAACCTGATGGTCCCATGATGGCTACAAACTCACCATCCTCTATGGTGAAGTTTATGCCTCTAAGTGCATGAAACGGTTCCAATCCACTCGTATATGTCTTTGTAATATTTTTTATTTCTATCATATATTATCGAGGTATGTTGCCTCCAGGTCTTTGTGTTCCTGTTCTTGCTCCGCCACCTATGTTAAATAAGCTTCCTGATTGAGTTGTTGCTGCGGTTGTTGAAGTTGAAGAAACTGTTTTTGAAACAACAAATTGTCCCTCTGTTAATCCTGTCAGAATCTCAGTTTGAGTATTGTCTGTCATACCAATTGTTACAAACACTTGAGTTGGAGTGGAAGGGAGGGTTACAGGAGTTTGATTTGTAAATTGTCGACGTGGCATTGTTGAACTAGATGTACTTGCAAATGTAGATGATGCATTTCGCATACTCATAGTAGTTGAAGCATTCTCACTTCGCTCAGGCATTGTTATCTCTGCAATCTCAACATAACTTTGGTCACCTCGAGTTTTTACTGCTGTACTTGGGACTAGTAATACGTCTTTTTTATTTGATGTAACTATAGTCGCACTTACACTCATACCTGGTTTGATTCTTTCATCTTGTACATCGAATGCAATCTTGGTCGTGTAGTTCACAACCCCTTGTGTCACAGTTCCTATAAGATCGATACTTGCTACTGTTCCTGTTGCTATAAGATCTTCAACTGCGTCAAAGGTAAGTGTCACAGGTTGTCCGATCGTGACTTTTGCTGCATCTATTTCGTTCAAAGTAATCTCTGCTACTTTTTGTTTTGTTATAAATACACCGATAGTTGCTCCACTCGCAGAATCACCTTTCTTTACATCAAGTGATGCAAGTACTCCATCAAATGGTGCTCGAATAATATACTTTTCATAATCAGCAAGTCTTTGTTGGACGTTAAGTTGTGCTGATTGTATGTCGAGAGTATCGGCTCCACTTTCTGTATCAAGTAAGCTTTCTTTTCTTTGTAATACAGAGCGTTCAGCACTATCCATACTTTGTCTGGCGTTTAAAAGATTACTCATATGAGAATGTACTTTAGTTGTCCATGAAGATATGTCTGTTTGTACTGTAACTGCTGCTGCTGTGTTTTTACTATCAGTTGTTGCACTTTTAATAGAATCAACTGTAATTTTCATCATCTTCAATGAATTTGAAAGTGTGGATAATGCATCATATGTTTCTGTGATAACAATTTCCAATTCGTGCTTATTGTTTGTTTGTAAGTTTTCTATATATGTTTTTTTTGCATGAGTGATATCTTGTACAGCTTTATCAAATAATATACCTGCCTCATCTCTATTTGTTCGTATAAAATTACTATGAGATGTTATGTTTGTATCATGTAAAAAACCAGAAGACGTGTATAGTACATCATGTATACTTGCTGTAATCTCAGAGATTTCTAGATATGCTGCTGCAATAGAATTTTTAGCTGTTACGTATGAAGAGATTACGCTTGCTTCTGCATCAGCAAGTGAATTTTGAGAAGATAGAAGAGTTGACTGTTCTACTGGTTTTGTAAGTTTTGCGAGTGATATCCGAGCGTTTTGTAATGCAATGCTTGCATCTGTTGTATCAAGTCGAGCGATGATTTGTCCAGCTTTCATGGTCTGTCCTGCAACTGCTCCAACATATGTGATATCACCAGATGCTCTAGCTTTGATATCTATCTGATTTGTTGCTGCAACCTGTCCTGTACCTGCTACGGTTGTTTCTATGTCGCCACGAGTTACTCGAGATAAGACGTATTGAGTTGTTGTTTCATGTGCAAATACTGCAGAGTAACCTAGATAGAGAACTCCAACGAGAGCTAGCGCGATACATGTTCCGATAATCTTGTGAGCTTTATAATAGGGAATAATTTTTTTTGATCGTGAGATCAAAGGTGTTATAAAAGACATAATAGTATTATAAGTATATATGAATAATACAGTTTACGTATGGTTTTATTTCATATATGTAAAAGAAAACCTCCCCAAGCTTGCGCTTGGAAAGGTTGGTGTGACATATCGGGTCATGTCACGGGACTGGTGTTAGGCAGCTTTCTTTTTAAGACTCTCAATGATCAGAGTGTTCGGTAGAGGCAAAGGAGAAGGTGGGCTCTCCATAAGGATGTATCCTTCCCACCCAAACAGCTCTTAAAATGTGCTATCATCCATACATGAAAGTCTCAAAAACACCAAAACAGGATAAGAAAAAGTCAGAAAGTATTGGAATTATTGTTATAAAAAACATACTTGGACTTGTTGTTTTTTTTCTTATACTTGTTCTTGCAAACAGTATCTTCGGAGGGGAATCAACTGTGGATTCTAAAGCAATACCTCTTAACCAAATCGTTCAGGATATACAAGCTGATAAGATTACTCGTATAGAAACATCTGGAAATAGTATTGAGATAACATACACAGATGGAACAAAAAAAGAAAGTAAAAAAGAAGATCAAGCGTCTCTGACTGAAACATTTACTAATCTTGGAGTGGATAAAGAAAAACTTTCAGCAATACAGTTTGAGGTAAAAACAGAATCAGGTTTTGGATATTGGGCTGGAGCTGTATTTCCATTTATACTTCCAATACTCTTTTTCTTTTTTATCATATGGTTTTTAGGTAGACAGATGAGAGGACAAGGTGGTGCCATGGCGTTTGGCAACTCACGAGCACGGATGATGCATCCAGAGGGACAAAAACAAAAGATTACTTTTGCAGATGTTGCTGGTGCAAAAGAAGCAAAACATGAACTTGAAGAGGTTGTGGATTTTCTTCGAAATCCTAAAAAGTTTTCTGACATCGGTGCGCGAATTCCAAAGGGTATTCTTCTTATGGGTGCACCTGGAACAGGAAAGACTTTACTTGCTCGAGCGGTTGCGGGTGAGGCAAATGTTTCTTTCTTCTCTATCTCAGGTTCAGAGTTTGTGGAGTTGTTTGTGGGTGTTGGAGCATCACGAGTACGAGATATGTTTAAGGTTGCAAGAGCTTCTGCTCCAGCGATTATATTTATAGATGAGATCGATGCAGTAGGGCGAGTTCGAGGTGTTGGTATGGGTGGAGGAAACGACGAACGAGAACAAACACTTAACCAAATCCTTGTTGAGATGGATGGATTTGAACCTGCTGAAGCTGTGATTGTTATGGCAGCAACAAACAGGCCAGATGTTCTTGATCCTGCACTTCTTCGACCTGGAAGATTCGATAGACGGGTTAATGTTGAGTTACCTGATAGGAAAGATCGACTTGAGATTCTGAAGGTGCATGGACGAAACAAACCACTTGCTGAACACATAAAACTTGAAACTATCGCAGAAAGAACACCTGGATTTTCTGGTGCAGATCTTCATAGTCTTATGAATGAAGCAGCCATCCTTGCTGCGCGAGAAGGACATGTAGAGATATCGCAACATGATCTTACTCGATCTGTAGAAAAAGTTATGCTTGGTCCAGTTCGACAAACTCATGCGCTCACCACAAAAGAAAAAGAACTTACTGCATATCATGAGGCAGGTCACGCTATAGTATCAACTGTTTTGAAACATGCAGATCCTGTTCATAAGATCTCTATCATCTCTCGAGGGCGAGCTCTAGGATATATGTTGAAGCTTCCTTTAGTCGAAAGAAAGACACAATCGAAACATGAATTCTTAGATGATATTGCGGTATCGCTCGGTGGATATGTTGTAGAGAAAACTATTTTCGGAGATATTACAACTGGTCCATCAAACGATCTCCAGGTTGCATCTGCACTTGCTCGAGATATGGTGACGAAGTATGGTATGTCAGATGAGATTGGTCCCATGGCACTTTTGCCTGCTGGCGGCAAAGCTATGTTTGGAGAGGGTGTGAAAGATAACGCATACAGTGAAAAAACTAGCCAGCTTATAGATAGTGAGGTGGAGAAGATTATGAAAAATGCATACGATCGAGCGCTTGAGATTATTAACAAACATCGATCCGCTCTTGATGCGATTGTGAAAGAGTTGGTTGAGAAAGAGACTCTTGAACAAGCGGAGTATGAGGAGATCTTGAAGAAGGAAGGGGTTGAGGTTGTGAAATAAAAAATATAAAAAATCCCCACGGAAGCCTTGCGTTGTTGCAAGGTTTTTTCCGTGGGGAGGGTTTAGGGAAATTGGAGACCGTTCTCTTTCCCTACCCATCTCAGTGCACAGGTAGGGTAGGTCGAGAGGATAATTTCATTTTTTCTAGAATCTTGAACTGTCACCTCGGTGGATTTCCATCCGCGGGTAATCTTGGTGACAGTGTAGGGTTTCTGGGGGTCAAAAATATTTTCGGCAACCTTAACTGTGTCGCCGATCTTGAGCTGTTCGATTTTGTCGCAGAGTTTTTGAGTCTCCACAACTTTTTCTGTAGGGATACTGTCCCATTTTGCAGCGAGGTTCTGCTGAACGGTTACTGCACTAAAAAAGCTAATCAGAACAAGAATAAAAAGTGCTTTCATCAGAGTGGTTGGTTGGAATTTGCCAGGTTTGGCTCGGAAGCCTCTATATAGTATAAAGGATTTTGAGCCAGATCCGAATCTCAGGGTGTATATATTATATCATAGTTATATGTCGTAGGTCAATATCTCGCACAGACTCCTGTATTCCAGTGTATACTATACTCAATGACCACAATCCAGAGATTAAAACAAGAATTTCTTGAGTATATAGAAATCGAAAAAGGTAGAGCGTTGCGAACTGTAGAGAATTACGACCACTATCTCACAGTGTTTTTAGATCATGGTAAATACGTAGAGCCGAAAGATATCACTTCAGAAAAACTTCGAGAATTTCGTTTGTGGTTAAACAGACAGGTGACAGGGAACAACAGGATGACGCAAACAACTATAAAAAAGAAAACTCAAAACTACTATCTCATAGCGATACGAAGTTTTTTGAAAATGCTCGCAAAGCGAGGATACGCATCTCTGCCATCAGATCAGATAGAACTTGCAAAAGTAGAACCTAGATCAGTTGATATCATATCTTCAGAAGAGTTAAACAGATTACTCAAAGCACCAGATAGTGAAAAGGATGAAGAGAGACGGTGGCGTGGAAAAGCAATACTTGAACTTTTATTCTCAACAGGACTTCGTGTGTCTGAATTGTGTTCACTTACGTCAGACCTTGATCTTCAACGAGATGAGTTCTCTATACGAGGAAAGGGAGGAAAAGTTAGGGTTGTATTTTTGTCGGAAGAGGCAAAGTTTGCAGTTAAAGAATATTTGAAGGTAAGAAAAGATATGTCTGAAGCTTTGTTTGTTCCACTTGCAAGTGAAAAGAAAAAGATGAGGGGTGCAAATAAAGATACATACGAAGGACTTGATAGAAGAACCATAGAGAGAATAGTAAAACGATATGCCGTGCTTTCCGGTATTACAAAGAAGGTAACACCTCACGTACTGCGCCACTGTTTTGCAACAGATCTACTTTCAAATGGTGCAGACCTGCGTTCTGTACAAGCGTTGTTAGGTCACTCAAACATCACAACCACACAAGTATATACCCATGTGACTGACAGGCATCTTCATGAGGTTCATAAGAATTTTCACAGGAAAAGAGGGTAAAACGTTTAGTAACGTCTCATATATATTTCATGAAATGCTCCAAGTATTTTATCTGAGGTCTGTCCAAGTTTTTCTTCTATATTAACTAAGGTATTTTTCTCTTCTTCTGAGAGAGGTCTATCTTCTTTTTCAGCCTTGCAGAGTATATCAACATAGTCTAAGACGAGTAGTTCTTGCTCATTTGCGGAAACTCTCAGAGCGTCTATATTAATCTCTCCTCCAGATTTCTTTATTGCAAGATCTAGGAGTATCTTTTCTTTAAATATATTCAAAATAAGTAGAAGTGCAAATCTTCCATATCCTGATCTATTTGAAGGGTCCCATGTTATGAAAGGCTTATCTGTTAGTTGATTTTTTAGTATATATCTTGAGAAAATATTGACACTTCCAATCATCGCATCATGGGTTGTTTTTCTTTTGTTATTAACAGTATCAAAATCCTCATCCCTTACTCCTTCATGCTCCCGAGTAAAACGCTCCATGACACTTACATCAACGGTATAGTTTAAACATTTATCTACGAGCTCCTGTAAAAGTTCTCTAGCAGTCTCATCATTTTCACATATCTCTCTGTACTCTTCTAAATTAATAAGTGGTGGATGTAAATCAACCTTAAACAATCTCTCTATAGCCTCGAGTTCTTCTTGTGTTATTTCTGGGGTAATTTTGTTGTGTAATTCCATATGTAATTGGTTTTTGATATGTATTAGTATATGTGCTATATTCAACCCATGCAAGCATAGCTCAGTCGGTAGAGCAGTCGTCTTATACACGACCGGTCCTTGGTTCGAATCCAAGTGTTTGCACCATAAAGTAAACCCCCAACTTTTTAGTCAAGGGTTAATGTTAATCATGAGAGGTTGCTTTGAGCAGTGTTACAAGGTATCTTTCACCAAAAGAGTGATTTTCTAGTTTGTCTTTGAGCCAATCGGCAAGCGTGAGATCAGAAATCGTTTTTTCGCCTTGCCTGATAATTTGGACGAGGGCGCGTCCGTGTGCAAGGTCACTGATTTCGAGTGAACGGTTGGAAGCTTCTTCAGATGTATCAAAATTGAGAACATTGTCCGGAATGGTGTAAGAGTCCATAGTTCAAAGGTTCTGGGGTTACTCTAAGTATACTACAAGTCACCTTGTTACTCCATATGTAAATCATCCTTCACCTCAGCCCTCTCCTCAATCCAGGCAGGAAGTGGTCCTTCGTCTATAACTGCATGCGCTGCTTGTTTCGCAGCCTCGACTAGCTTTACATTTTTAATAGCTTCCATACCGATGTCAGAAATACCCCACTGACTATCACCATACAATTCTCCAGCACCACGCATCTTAAGGTCGAGCTCTGCAAGATCAAATCCGTTTTTTGCATCTTTCAAAGCTTGCAATCTCTCCAGACTTTTTACAGCTGTGTTATGTTGTGTAGCGAGATAACAATATGCTTGATAATTTCCACGAATCACACGACCTCGAAGCTGATGTAGTTGTGAGAGTCCAAATCTGTCTGCTCCCTCGATAACTATAACTGTTGCGTTTGGAACGTTAACACCAACTTCAACCACAGACGTTGCAACAAGGACATCTATTTTCTTCGAAAGAAAATCACTCATAATCTTGTCTTTTTCTTGAGGTTTCATCCTACTGTGGAGAATACCAATATTCCAATCCTTTAGTTCTGCCTGTTTCAATCTCTTTGCTTCTTCTTGAACTGATTTTAGTATCAGTTTACTCATCAGATCTGGATCAGGATCTGCGATACGTGCACAGATAACATACGCCTGTCGTCCTGCCCGAAGTTCTTCGTTCAAGTGTGCATACATCTCTTTTCTTTTTGTCTCCGGAACGATGGTTGTGATGATGGGTTTTCTTCCACTTGGCATCTGATCCACTACTGAGATGTCTAAGTCACCATATATAGTAAGCGCAAGTGTTCGTGGGATCGGAGTTGCTGTCATAGAAAGTAGGTGAGGGATTCGAACGATTTCTGGAACAGTATCTAACTTTTTGTTGTCTATATATGCAACTTTTTTATGTACCCGCAGTGTATCTTTCTTTTTTCTCTTTGCAATTTCTTCATCTGACACTATGTGTTTCTGTGCCAGCTTTTGTCTTTGCTTTGTTCCAAACCTGTGTTGTTCATCTATGATAACAAAAGCAAGGTCTCTGAAAATTACTGACTTTTGTATCAGTGCATGAGTTCCTATAACTATAGATATATCGCCAGATGCAATCCATTTTAAAAGTTGGTTTTTAGAAATATCAGTTCCATACTTGTTTGTAAGTGTACTACTTTTTGATGGAAACTTTTTGCACCCTGTACCAGTTAAGAGTCCTATATTTATTGGCAACTTCTCAAAGAGTTTTGTAAATGATTCGTAGTGCTGTTTTGCAAGGATTTCGGTCGGAGCCATGTACGCAACCTGTAGTCTGTGATTTCCTTGAACTCCTTCTCGCATGTTTTTAATGCGTGATGATATGATCGCGTACGCAGCAGCTGCAGCCACAGCTGTTTTTCCAGAACCTACATCTCCCTCAAC
>JACCDV010334451.1_pt1 | contig 19371 bp, 17 predicted proteins | sample 7446131 | NCBI WGS metagenome assembly JACCDV01 (sample SAMN15323448, study PRJNA562643) | freshwater metagenome | isolation source: river surface water | place: USA:Blue River Watershed | collected 2017-08-17 | reverse complement strand
GCAGTGGGGCCCCGACATGTCGGCCCTGTTCGAGACCGTGCTCAAGCACGTGCCGCCGCACCAGGGCGATCCGGACGCGCCGCTGCAGCTGCAGATCTCGGCGCTCGACTTCTCGACCTTTGTGGGCCGCATCGGCGTGGGCCGCATCGGCGCCGGCAAGGTTCGCCCCGGCATGGATGTGCTGGTGATGGAAGGCAGCGACGGCCCCACCCTCAAAGGCCGCATCAACCAGGTACAGAAATTCCAGGGCCTGGACCGTGTGCAGGTGGCCGAAGCCGGCCCGGGAGACATCGTGCTGATCAACGGCATTGCCGACATCGGCATTGGTGTGACCGTCACCGACCCGCAAAACCCCGCCCCGCTGCCCATGCTCAAGGTCGACGAGCCGACGCTGACCATGAACTTCTGCGTCAACACCTCGCCGCTGGCCGGCCGTGAAGGCAAGTTCGTGACCAGCCGCCAAATCTGGGACCGCCTGCAAAAAGAGCTGCAGTCGAACGTGGCCCTGCGCGTGCGCGAGACCGACGAGGACGGCATTTTTGAGGTGTCGGGCCGTGGCGAATTGCACCTGACCATCTTGCTGGAGAACATGCGCCGCGAAGGCTATGAGCTGGCCGTCTCCAAGCCGCGCGTGGTGTTCAAGGACATCGACGGCGAGAAGTGCGAGCCAATCGAGCTGGTGACGGCCGACATCGAAGAACACCACCAGGGCGGCGTCATGCAGGCCCTGGGCGAGCGCAAGGGCGAGCTGGTGAACATGGAGCCCGATGGCCGTGGCCGTGTGCGCCTGGAGTACCGCATCCCGGCGCGGGGCCTGATCGGCTTCTCGAATGAATTCCTCAACCTCACCCGCGGCAGCGGCCTGATCTCGAACATCTTCGACAGCTACGAAGCGCACAAGGGCGACATCGGTGGCCGCAAGAACGGCGTGCTGATCTCGATGGACGACGGTGAAATCTTCACCTACGCCCTGGGCAAGCTCGACGACCGCGGCCGCATGTTCGTCAAGGCCGGCGACCCGGTCTACGAGGGCATGATCGTGGGCGTGCACAACCGCGACAACGACCTGGTCGTCAACGCCACCCGCACCAAGCAGCTGACCAACTTCCGCGTGAGCGGCAAGGAAGACGCGATCAAGGTCACGCCCCCCATCGATCTGACGCTGGAGTACGGCGTGGAGTTCATCGAGGACGACGAGCTGGTCGAGATCACGCCCAAGAGCATCCGCCTGCGCAAGCGCTTCCTGAAAGAGCACGAGCGCAAGCGCGCCTCCAAAGACAACGGCTGATCACAGGAGCCCAGGCGTGACATTGCGGCATGGGCAGGCCGTGGCCCTGATGGTGGCCATCACGGCCATGTGGTCGATCGCCGGGGTGGTGACCCGCCACCTCGAGAGCGCGCGCAGTTTTGAGATCACCTTCTGGCGCAGCTTTTTCACGGTGCTGTCGCTGCTGCTGATCCTGCCGCTCATGCAAGGGCGCGGCGTGTTTCGGCGCGTGCCCTGGCGCAGCCCCTACTTCTGGAGTTCGGGCCTGTGCTGGAGCGTGATGTTCACCGCCTTCATGCTGGCGCTCACCCTCACCAGCGTGGCCAATGTGCTGGTGACCATGGCCATCGGCCCCCTGGTGACCGCGCTCATGACGCGCGTGGCCTTGAAGCACCGCCTGCCACCCCGCACCTGGGGCGCCATCGTGCTGGCCGGACTGGGCATTGGCTGGATGTTTGGCCAACAGCTGCAGGTGGGCGCACCGGGCTTTCTGGCCGGTGCCATGGTGGCGCTGTGCGTGCCGCTGGCCGGTGGCGTGCAATGGACCCTGGTGCAAAAAGCCCAGCAACAAGGCCTGGCCCTGGACCTGGTGCCCTCGGTGATGCTGGGGGCGCTGATCTCGAGCGCGCTGACCATCGCCCCCGCCTGGCCCATGCAGGCCAGCGCGCACGACATCGGCCTGCTGGCCTTGTTGGGCCTGGTGCAACTGGCCATTCCCTGCGCCTTGTCGGTGGTGGTGGCGCGGGTGCTCAAAGCCCCCGAGGTGTCGCTGCTCGCCCTGCTGGAGGTGGTGTTTGGGATTGCACTGGCGTGGCTGGGCGCGGGCGAAGCGCCGCAGCCGAGTGTGCTGCTGGGCGGCTCGATGGTGATTGCCGCCCTGGTGGGCAACGAGTGGCTGGGCTGGCGCGAACGCGCCCGGGGCTAGGCCGGCGCCACAAGGCCCGCGCGCCTTAGCGCTGGCGGGCCTTCATGGCGCGCTCGACCTCGCGCTTGCCTTCGCGGTCCTTGATGGTGTCTCGCTTGTCGTGCTCGGCCTTGCCGCGCGCGAGCGCCAGTTCGCATTTGACGCGACCGTTTTTCCAGTGCAGATTGATCGGCACCAGGGTGTAGCCGCGTTGCTCGACTTTGCCAATCAGGCGCTTGATCTCGTCCTTGTGCAAGAGCAGCTTGCGGGTGCGGGCAGCCTCGGGGTTGACGTGGGTGCTGGCAGTGCGCAGCGCCTGGATCAGGCAGCCAATGAGGTACATCTCGCCCTCGCGGATCACCACATAGCCGTCGGTCAGCTGCACCTTTCCCTCGCGGATGGCCTTGACCTCCCAGCCTTCGAGCACCATGCCCGCCTCGTGCTTTTCTTCAAAGAAATAGTTGAAGCTCGCCTTTTTGTTCTCGGCGATGAGGGCAGGGCGTTGGGTGCTGGAGGATTTTTTGCTGGAGGCCATGATCGGTGCCCACATGGGGGCACAGGCGGGGAAATACAATTGCAGGACTCGCATTGTATGAAGAATCTTCACAAATCCGTTCTGCTCTGGCACAGCGCCGACGAAATGTTCGCGCTGGTCACCGATGTCGCCCGCTACCCCGAGTTCCTGCCCTGGTGCTCGAGCGCGCGCGTGCTCGAGACCTTGCCCGACGGCATGACGGCCGAAATTGGCATGAAGGTGGCGGGGCTCTCGCAGGCGTTCACCACCCGCAACACCCACGAAAACGGCCGTTCGGTGCAGATGCAGCTGGTATCGGGCCCGTTCTCGCGCCTCTCGGGCGGCTGGCGCTTCACCCCCCTGGGCACTGGCAGCGAGCGCGCCTGCAAGGTCGAACTGGAGCTGCACTACGGTTTTTCCAGCGCCGCACTGGCGGCCGTGGTGGGGCCGGTGTTTGACCGCATTGCCGCCAGCCTGGTTGACGCCTTTGTCAAGCGCGCCGACCAGGTCTATGGGGCCTAAGGCCATGCCCATCGAGCTGTGCGTCACCCTGGGCCAGCGCCAGTCGCTGCGTTGCGACTTGCCCCTGGCCGAGGCCGCCAACGCCCGTGCGGCCCTGAACTGGGCGCTGGCGCATGCCCCCTGGCCGGCGGCCGAGCGGCTTCGCCTGGAACGCCTGCTGCGCCAGCAGCAGCTGCAGCCGGCGGTGTGGGGTCGCCAAGTGCCCTGGGAGCAGGCCCTGCGCGATGGCGAGCGCCTTTGCCTGCTCACCCCGCTGCAGGTGGATCCCAAGGTGGCCCGGCGCGAGCGCTTTGCGCGCCAGGGGGCCAAAAAGAGCGGCCTGTTTGCACGCCGCCGTCCGGGCGCAGCCGCTGGCTACTGAGGCCGCAAAGCTTCGGGTTTACCCCTGCTGTGCGGGTACAATCCGTTTTTTGGAGCCCTCACATGCGACTGCTCGGAAAAGCGCTCACCTTTGACGATGTTCTCCTGGTGCCCGCTTACTCACAGGTCCTGCCCAAGGACACCCACCTCGCCACCCAGTTCTCCCGCCGCATCCGGTTGAACCTGCCCCTGGTGTCCGCCGCCATGGACACCGTCACCGAAGCCCGACTGGCCATTGCCATTGCCCAAGAAGGCGGCATCGGCATCGTGCACAAAAACCTGAGCGCCGCCGAGCAGGCCGCGCAGGTGGCCAAGGTCAAGCGCTACGAATCGGGCGTGCTGCGCGACCCGGTCGTCATCACCCCCGAGCACACCGTGCGCCAGGTGATGGCCCTGTCCGATGAGCTGGGCGTGTCGGGTTTTCCGGTCCTGGAGGGCGGCCGTGTGGTCGGCATCGTGACCGGGCGCGACCTGCGCTTTGAAACCCGTTACGAGCAGACCGTGCGCGAGATCATGACCCCGCGCGAGCGCCTGATCACCGTGCCCGAGGGCACCACCCCCGAGCAGGCCAAGCACCTGCTCAACAAGCACAAGCTCGAGCGCTTGCTGGTCGTCAACGACGCCTTCGAGCTGCGCGGCCTGATCACCGTCAAGGACATCACCAAGCAGCTGAACTTCCCGAACGCGGCGCGCGATGCCGCCGGCCGTTTGCGCGTGGGCGCGGCGGTGGGCGTGTGCGAGGGCACCGAGGAGCGTGTCGAGGCCCTGGTCAAGGCGGGCGTGGACGCCATCATCGTCGACACCGCGCACGGCCACAGCCGCGGCGTGATCGAGCGCGTGCGCTGGGTCAAGCAGCAATACCCCGATGTGGACGTCATTTGTGGCAACATCGCCACCGGCGACGCGGCGCGGGCCCTGGCCGATGTGGGCGCCGACGGCGTCAAGGTGGGCATTGGCCCCGGCTCGATCTGCACCACCCGCATCGTCGCCGGTGTGGGCGTGCCGCAAATCACCGCCATCGACAACGTGGCCACCGCCTTGCGCGGCAGCGGCGTGCCGCTGATTGCCGACGGCGGCATTCGCTACAGCGGTGACATTGCCAAGGCCATTGCGGCGGGCGCCTCGACCGTGATGATGGGCGGCATGTTTGCGGGCACCGAAGAAGACCCCGGCGAAGTTATTCTGTACCAGGGCCGCAGCTTCAAGAGCTACCGTGGCATGGGCTCGATTGGCGCCATGCAGCAGGGCAGCGCCGACCGCTACTTCCAGGAGTCGAGCACCGGCAACCCCAATGCCGACAAGCTGGTGCCCGAGGGCATCGAGGGCCGCGTGCCCTACAAGGGCTCGGTCGTGGCCATCATCTTCCAGATGGCCGGGGGCCTGCGCGCCAGCATGGGCTACTGCGGCTGCCCGAGCATTGAGGCCATGCACGAGCAGGCCAGCTTTGTCGAGATCACCGCCGCCGGCATCCGCGAAAGCCATGTGCACGACGTGCAGATCACCAAGGAAGCCCCGAACTACCGGGCCGATTAAAATCGGCAGGTTCCGGTCCCCAAGGCGTCTGGCCCCAGACGCCTTTTCACTTTCAAGCCCCCGCCCACCATGCAGCACAGCAAGATCCTCATCCTCGACTTTGGCTCGCAAGTCACCCAGCTGATCGCCCGCCGTGTGCGCGAAGCGCATGTCTATTGCGAGGTGCACCCCTGCGATGTGAGCAGCGACTGGGTGCGCGAATTTGCCGCCGATGGGCAGCTGCGGGGCGTGATCCTCTCGGGCTCTCATGCCAGCGTCTACGAGGTCGACGACAAGGCGCCCGAAGCGGTGTTCGAGCTGGGGGTGCCAGTGCTGGGCATCTGCTACGGCATGCAGACCATGGCCGCGCAACTGGGCGGCCAGGTGGAGGCGGGGACCACGCGCGAGTTTGGCTACGCCGAGGTGCGCGCGCATGGCCACACCCAGCTGCTCAAGGGCATTGAGGACTTCACCACCCCCGAGGGCCACGGCATGCTCAAGGTGTGGATGAGCCACGGGGACAAGGTCACCCAGCTGCCGCCAGGCTTCAAGACCATGGCCAGCACCCCGGCCTGCGCGATTGCCGGCATGGCCGACGAGGCCCGCCGCTTTTATGCGGTGCAGTTCCACCCCGAGGTCACCCACACCGTGCAGGGCCGCGCCATCATCGAGCGCTTTGTGCTGGAGATCTGCGGCGCCCGCCCGGACTGGATCATGGGCAACTACATCGAGGAAGCGGTGCAGCGCATCCGCGAGCAGGTGGGCGACGAGGAGGTGATCCTGGGCCTGTCGGGCGGCGTGGATTCGTCGGTGGCCGCGGCCCTGATCCACCGCGCCATCGGCGACCAGCTGACCTGCGTGTTTGTCGACCACGGCCTGCTGCGCCTGCACGAAGGCGATATGGTCATGGAGATGTTCGAGGGCAAGCTGCACGCGCGCGTGATCCGCGTGGATGCCAGCGATCTCTTCCTGGGCAAATTGGCGGGCGTGAGCGAGCCCGAGCAAAAGCGCAAGATCATTGGCGGCCTGTTTGTCGATGTGTTCAAGGCCGAGGCGGCCAAGCTCAAGCAAAGCGGCCAGGGCCACAAGGGCGCAAGCTTTTTGGCGCAGGGCACCATCTACCCCGACGTGATCGAGAGCGGTGGCGCCAAGAGCAAAAAGGCCGTCACCATCAAGAGCCACCACAACGTGGGCGGCCTGCCCGAGCAGCTGGGCCTGAAACTGCTCGAACCGCTGCGCGACCTGTTCAAGGACGAGGTGCGCGAGCTGGGCGTGGCGCTGGGCCTGCCGCGCGACATGGTCTACCGCCACCCCTTCCCGGGCCCGGGCCTGGGCGTGCGGATTCTGGGCGAGGTGAAAAAGGACTACGCCGACCTGCTGCGCCGCGCCGATGCGATCTTCATTGAAGAGCTGCGCTCGACCCTGGACCCGCACAGCGGCAAGAGCTGGTACGACCTGACCAGCCAGGCCTTCACGGTGTTTCTGCCGGTCAAGAGCGTGGGCGTGATGGGCGATGGCCGCACCTACGACTATGTGGTGGCGCTGCGTGCGGTGCAAACCAGCGACTTCATGACCGCCGACTGGGCCGAGTTGCCCTATGCCCTGCTCAAAAAGGTGAGCAGCCGCATCATCAACGAGGTGCGCGGCATCAACCGCGTGACCTACGACGTCAGCAGCAAGCCGCCGGCCACGATCGAGTGGGAATGATCTTCTGACTTGAGTCCTTGTTCGCCTAATCAGCGAAGCAAGCAAGCTCATCCAGAACCCTTCGGCAATATCCATCGGCCAAGACCGAGGTCAACCACCAGCGACAGCTCGCCCAACAGCGCGAACTGTCCTGATCTGCTGAAAGCTAGCAGCCTCCTGTAGCCCAGGGCGATTCAGACACCGCATCACGCCCCGGTTTCAGCCCCTGCGGTGCCCACATGAAGAACAGATCGGCGCAGCAGCCGGTCTTTTGAAGTTCGTGCCCAATGCGCTTGTGCCCCGCGTCATCGCTTAGATCACCGAACACCCTGATCGGCAACGGGGTATCCATGACAGATGTACGCGCGGCGGATGCTATTCCAGCTGTGTGGGCCGGTGATTAACCTAGTTGCAAAATAAACCAACTTGGTTATAGTCGTCTCATGGAAAAAAGCACACCACACTGCAAGCTGTCGGTGGTGCAGGACATGGTCGAACGTGGCCAAGTTCGAGCAACAGCCACAGCCTTCAGTGGCGCTCGTGAGCTTGGTATCAACGACTTGGCTGGGATGTGTGCCGTGGTCATGTCTCTGACGACTGCCAACTTCTACAAAAGCATGACGACCTATGCCAATCACCAGATTTGGCAGGACGTCTATCACGCCAAGACCAATGGCGGCGGCGAGGTCTACCTCAAACTGACGGTTATTGACGACGTTCTGATTGTTTCCTTCAAGGAGTTGTGACGATGAAATGCCCCAGCTGTGGAGCGGCTGAACTGATCCACGACACCCGCGACATGCCCTATGTCTACAAGGGCGAGCACACGGCCATCCCAGACGTGACGGGCGATTTTTGTCCTGCTTGTGGCGAAGCGGTTTTGAACCGTGAGCATGGCGACCGCTACAGTGACCTGATCGGCGCGTTTCAGCGCCAAGTCAATGCGGCCTATGTGGACCCGGCCTATATTGCCAAAGTGCGCAAGAAGCTCGACCTAGACCAGCGTGAAGCGGCAGATATTTTTGGTGGTGGGGTGAACGCCTTTTCTCGCTATGAGAATGGCAAGACCAAGCCACCGCTGGCCCTGGTCAAATTGCTCAAGGTGCTGGATCGGCACCCCGAGCTTTTGCATGAAATTCGAGCTGCTTGAGCAAGGCTAGGGCCATGGCTTTGCTTGCAGACTTGGCAACTCGACGCGTCGGAGGATGATCATCTCCTTTTGCGGGGGCGACGTCGGGGGCTATAGGAAGTAGAACCCTCGTGCAGACATGGGCCAATGATGATGGTATGGGTGACCTTTTGTCGGTGCGTGGTTCGGCGCGAGAAGTTTTTGCTACAAGGCCAGTTGGGCCTTTTGCGCGATATAGGCATGGGCACCGATGGCCGCCTCTACCTTCTGACCAAAACAACCCCAAAGGCGCTCAGCTGTGATTGGAGCCTGTAAGACCCTAACGCCGGGGCCACCCCCACCACATTCTGGTCGCTTGCCTCCCGCCTACAACCATCTGTCAACCATGAACCTGGCGCTAACCAAAGAGCTGGTCACAGCCACAGTGGTATTACTCTGGATGATGCCCAGGATCAAGGTCATTTTTCGCTTGGCCTTCCATCTTGAAGCCTCCTCGAATTCCTGAACCAATCATAAGTAGAGATTAGGAAACCGTTTCACACGGTACTCGACCGGCGAAATGCTGCCAGAACCCACCTGCGATTTCCATTAGCCAAGACTGAGATCAACAACTAGCGGAAACTCACGCAGCAGCCCTATTTTTCCTCTCTGCTTAAAGCTAACAGCCACCTTTATACCCAAGGCGACTCTCCTTGACCTGTTACACAAAAAAATTCATAATTCTAAGACAATGAAAAATTTTTTATGATGATCTATCACCCACTCCCGCCGAACACTGAGCTATCATCAACTCAGTTCATTGCCGAAATGAATAGGGCAATCCGTTCTCTGCCCGAGTTCAGAACAGGCATGCTTGTATGTTTCGATAGTAATGGATATTGGCTTGAGATCTTTGGAGTAAAATATAATCATAATGATGATTTGCTGTCAGTAGCACTAAGTCTCGTATTGAATAATTCATCATATTGAATTCATAATTTACTTTTATTTGAGAGTTCTTTATATTGTCGCCATCTGTAATTTCTGCAGCAGAAGTTAGAGGATTATATGGATTTATCGATGCATCAAGCAATGGGCTGCAATAGCCAGCCGAGATTGCCGGGTAAACCACTCCCTGCGCTCAATTTTCTGCCTTATTGTGACTTATCTTTCATTTAATTTTTTCCGAAAATTGAACCACCTGCAAACAATTATCATGAAATCCAAATTATCTATTGCTAAATTATTTTCCTATATTTCCAGTTTTTTTTATTTATTCTTTTGTTGTTCGATAGCAAACGCTCAGTTCATCAACACTTATACAGATGGAAATCAAAAAGCTTGGATTGACCTTTCTTCAAAGGAGGGAAGCGGTAACATCAGACGCATTATGGAGCTCGTAAATTACAAACACAAACAAACATTTAAGCCAGGCTACGAATATTTTTCAATTATTTATCAATATCAATTTGACTGTAGAAAAAATCATTTAAAGTTCTCATGTCAGTTGCTTTTGATAAGCATCAAGGACAAGGAAAAATTGTATTCACCGACGATACTCCGACACCAAATTATTCCGAAGCACGAGATGGCTCATCAATTTACGAAGCCTTAGTAATAACATGCAGATAATTATCTAGATCTCTTGAATGAGCAATTATCTCTATTAATTTATTCGCAAAATTTATTTTACGATGGTCGCGACAGATTACAAGATTTCTCGTATACAGATCACCATCAAATTAAAAAAATGAAATTTCTCGTAATAATTTTTTGCAAGCATGAAGATTAAAACAAAAGACCAGACGATTATCGTACTCGTGATTGCTCAGGCATGCGTTGGATAGGGGAATTCGACTGCACCCGCCTTCTTCGTATCATGCGCAAGCGGTGCATGGGCGCCGCGTTTGACCGGAGGCATCATGACCCTGTGGCGATATGCATGCGTGTGCTTGGGCTGGCTGGGCTTGTGGGCCGGCCCCCTGGCCGTGGCGCAGGAGCGTGCGCCCGTGGTGCGATCGGAGCTGCTCTCGTTTCGGGTGGTGACCCTCACCAGCGGCCTCGAGAATCCTTGGTCGATCGCCTTCTTGCCCGATGGCCGGATGCTGGTCACCGAACGGGCCGGGCGCATGCGCTTGCTGGGCCCCGACTTTCGGCCCGAACCCCAGGCCATCGAGGGGCTGCCCGCCATCGCGGCACAGGGCCAGGGAGGCTTGTTCGATGTGGTGCTGCATCCGCAATATGCGCAGAACGGCTGGATTTACTGGGCCTACAGCGCGCCCGGCGCTGGCGGTTGGGGCACTGCGCTGGCGCGCGGCAAACTCATGGGCATGCGCATGACCGAGGTGCAGGTCTTGTTCAGCATGCAGCCCAAAACCCGCTCGGTGCAACACTTTGGGGGGCGCATTGTTTTCGACAAGGCGGGGATGCTCTACCTGACCCTGGGTGACCGGGGCGACCGCCATCGCGCGCAAAAACGGGACGACCATGCCGGCTCGGTGATTCGCCTGCACGACGACGGTCGGGTGCCCGCCGACAACCCCTTTGTGCAGCAGCCTGGGACATTGCCCGAGAAGTGGACTCTGGGCAACCGCAACATCCAAGGCGCCGCCCTGCACCCAAGGACCGGCGAGCTGTGGACCCATGAGCATGGGCCGCAAGGCGGCGACGAGCTCAATGTGATGCGCGCCGGTCAGAACTACGGCTGGCCGGTGATCACGCATGGGGTCAACTACGGCATTGGCACACGCATTGGCGAGGGCACGAGCAAACCCGGCATGGTGCAAGCGCTGCACCTGTGGACGCCCTCGATTGCCCCTTCAGGCATGGCCTTTGTGCAGGGCGCCGAATTTGCCCCCTGGCAAGGCCATCTGCTGGTCGGGGCCTTGCGGGGCCAGATGTTGGTGCGGCTGGCCCTGGACGGTGAGCGGGTGCTGCACGAGGAGCGCTTGCTGCAAGGGCAGGTGGGTCGCTTGCGCGATGTGCGCATGGGCCCCGATGGCCGCGTCTACCTGCTGACCGACGACCCGCAGGGCGCACTGCTGCGCTTGGAGGCCGTCAAACCCTGACGGGGGGCCACCCCGCGTCGGTCCGTTTTGCTGTCACCCCCGCCTGCGCCAATCCGTCAAGCAAAGGCCAGCGGTCTTCAGCGCACGCACGCGAAGCTGGCCGCCTGCTCTGGGTCGCCCGAGCGGTAACGCGCCACCAAGGGGTAGGGGCACAGGGGGCGGCTGCGCTGGCTGGGCCAGGTGCTGGGCACGTCGGGGTTGGCGCCGCCAGGGTTGCCCGGGCCACGGGCCGTGGCCACGATGCGCTCGGGCGCGCGCCCTTGTTCCACCCAATCCACCAGCGCCATCAAGGCGTCGAACTGATCGGTGGCCGGTCCGCCGCGCGAGTGGCCCATGCCGGGCACGGCAAAGAAACGGGCAAAGTGCTGCGCCGGGCCCTGGTGGTGGGCATCGAGTGCACGGTACCAGGCCGCGGTGTCGTCGATCGAGAAGATGGCATCGGCGGTGCCATGCACCACCACGATCTTGCCGCCCCGGGCGCGCAGCGCGTCCAAGCGGGTGGCATTGGGGGGCACCATGGCGGACAGGCCGCTTTCGGTGTAGACCTCGTTGGTGGCAAAGATCTTGGGGGCTTCACGCTCCAGATCAAACTGCAGGGCAAATTCGGCTGCCCGCGCGGGGTTGGTGGCGATGCTCAAATCGGACGCTGGCGGCGTTGAGAAAATAAAGCTCACCGACACCGGGTTGCGCGCGGTGCGCACCGAATTGCGGAACTTCCATTCGGCCCACCCCGGCTGCGCCACGCCAGGGTCATACGGGAAGCCAGGGTACAGCTCGTTGCCATTGGCCAGCTTGACCGGTGAAAACACCCCGGTCAGCACCGCCTTCTGCGCCGAACTCAGGCAGGTGCCATCCCTCGGGCCTTGGCATGTGGGCACATCACGCTCGATCTGGAAAGCAGTGCGGCAAGCCTCGATGTCTTGCACCAGCCCATCGACCATGCCATCGAGTGCATCGCAACGAGCCAAGATGGCGCGTGCCAGCACCTGCCGCTCGGGCAAGGGCAAAGCCGACTCGTAGTCGGGCAGGCCATTGCGCACGCGGCTGGTGGCCACCGTGTCCCAACGCTTGATGTGCGAGAGGTTGGCCACCGAGGCTCGGGGCAGGTGAATGCCCGGGGCATTGGCCAGAATGCCGTCAAATTCTTCGGGATAGCGCGAAGCGGCCACCAGGGCCTGACGGCCCCCGTTGGAGGTGCCGCCGATATAAGAACGATCAGGCCCTTTGCCGTAGGCGGCGCGGATCAGCGACTTGGCCATGGGCGTCAAGGTGCCGATGGCCTGGTACCCGTGGTCACGCCGCGCCTGCGGATCCAAACCAAACAGTGGGTTTTGTGCCGATGTGTGCCCTGCATCAGAGCTGATCACCGCAAAGCCATGCTGCAAGCCATTGCGCAGCAAGCCACCGCTGCCCAGCGAGTTCCCGCCGTCTGCGGTCACGACAAAGCCATCGGTGCCGCCATTGCCCTGGTAGAGAAAACGCCCACTCCAGTCACGAGGCAATCGCATCTCAAATCCGATGGCATAGCTCTGTCCGTCCACCGGGCTGACGCGTCGGTTCATCTGTCCCTGGACAAGGCAATGCTCGGCCACATCTTGCCCTGCATTCTTGAGCCCACCGGCTGGCACCAGACGGGCCGCCGTGATGACCGTGTTGGGAAATGCAAAGCCCGAGAGGGCGGTGCAAACGGACAAGGTGGCAGGCCTGGCAGGGGCCAGTTGTGGCGAGGAATCAGAGGGTGCCAAAACAGCGCACCCGGCCAGAACCATGCCGATCGAGCTGATCCAGATCCGGGGGGAGGTGAATGCCATGCCAGTGTCTCCAGATAGGGCGCAGGGCCCATGTTGTTTTGGGGTGATCGAGGTTATATCAGCTTGGGGACGGACTGCCGAGATAAATGCATGCTGGCGAATGCATCAGCGCGCCAGTGGCGCCCGATGTGGCCAAGCCGATCGGGGGCAAGCGAAGTCAGCCGCACAATGGCCATTCGGGATTAGGATGGCAGGTATGCAGGCCCCCACATGAAACGTCGCAAAACCCCATCACCCAAGCAACGCAATCCGGTGGTGCGCGCCCTCACGCGCCAGCGAGCGGGTGGCGCCGGCCGGCATCGGGATGCGCGCAAGCGGCAACAGGAACGGCTGGCCAGCCGAGCGATGTCCGGCCGCGAGGCCTAGCGCCGGGTCGCCCCTGGGGGACAAGGACCGCCGGCAGACCATGTTGACCTTGCCGCAAGGCCAGTCAATGTCCCTGGGGGATCAGACCGCGCTCAAACACACCGTGCTCGAACCCGACCAGTCCGAAAGTGGCGCGCGCAGGTCCACGCCGCGGCGAAGCGCCGTCATCTCGGCGACGATGCTCATGGCGATTTCGGGCGGGGTCAGTGCGCCCAGGTTCAGCCCCACCGGCCCGTGCAGGCGGGCAACCTCCTGCTCGGTCAGGTCAAAGCCCAGCAGGCGCTCGCGGCGGCGCTGGTTGTTGTGGCGCGATCCCAAGGCGCCCACATAGTAGGCGGGGGTGCGCAAGGCCTCCATCAAGGCCAGGTCGTCAAGCTTGGGGTCGTGCGTGACGGCCACCACGGCGCTGTTGTCGTCGAGTTGCATGGCCAGCACCAGGTCGTCGGGCATCAGGGTCGAGAGGGTCATGCCGCTCATCTGTTCCCAGCCTTCGTGGTACTCGACGCGGGGTTCGCAAATCGTGACCTGGTGATCGAGCATTTGCGCCATCTGCGCCAGGCAGCGCGAGAGCTGCCCGCCACCAATGATGAGCAGGCGCTGGCGCGGACCGTGGCAGGTCATCAGGGTTTGGCCGTCAAACTGCAAGGTATCGCCCTGCGTGGCGCGAGAAAGACGCACCGTGCCGGTGGCCAGGTCCAGGCGGCGCAGCACCAGGCGGTGCTGTTCGATTTGTGCCAGCAACTCGCGCAGCTGCGAATGCGCCGACAAGGGCTCGAGCACGATTTGCACCGATCCCCCACAGGGCAGGCCAAAGCGTCGCACCTCTTCGGCGGTGCTGCCATAGACCGTGACCTCGGGCAGACGCATGGCCAGCTCACCGGCCGCCACACGGCGGATCAGGTCGTCTTCGATGCAGCCGCCCGAGACCGAACCGGCCACCTGGCCGTCGTCGCGGATGACCATCAGCGAGCCTGGCGGGCGCGGCGCCGACCCCCAGGTGCGCACCACCGTGCCCAGCACCACGCGTCGCCCCTTGTCCATCCAGTCCAGGGCTGTGCGCACCACCTCGACATCCATGCTGTTCATGCCAACCTCTTTTCAAAGCACAAGCGAACGTTGAACGCGTCCTGCACGCGGCAGGCGCCAACCCAGCAAGCCCAGCCCACACAGCGCCCCACCCAGCAGGGGCGCCGCGTGCTGCGGCCAATACACATGCAAGGCCCACAGCACGGGCGGGCCCATGCACAGGGTCAGCACCAACGCCCCGCGCAGCGGCGCCATGGGCGCGCGCGGCAAGGCCCAGGCCCAGGCCACCAGCCAGGTGCTGGCCGCCATGGCCGCGACCGACGTGCCGGCCCAGACCAGCAAGGCACCTGCCAAGACGAGCAAGAGCGGAACCGACACCGGCCATGCGCGCACCCTTGGCAGCCGCTGCAGCCCCCAGGGCACCAGGGCCATGAGGGCAGCATGCAAGAGCACGGTCGCCCACAGGGGCAGACCCAGGGCCAGGCACAGGTCGGCATGCAGCCACACCGTGCCCATCATCCAGCCCATGGCCAGGTCGGCGGGCCCAGGACGGGGCGCCCGACAGGGGCAGACCAGGTCGCCCAGCAGGGCCGGAAGCACCCCACGCAGCGCCAGCCAGCGCAAGCCCCACAAGGCCATCCAGAACAGCGCCAACCACAGCCCACCCTGGCCGCCCGGCGCAAAGTGGGCATGCACCCAGGCGCCAGCGCCCAGCCAGGCCAGCAGGGGCAAGAGCAGTCGTGGCCAGGCCTCAGGTGCTGCTGTAGCCATGTTGCTGGTCCGAGCCGGCGGCGGCGTGCACGCTGGCATTGAAGGACAGGATCAGGCGGTCCTGCTCGCCCTCGTAGGGCATGGCCTGGTGCGGCAGCCAGGACGGAAAGATGATCAGCTGCCCGGGCACCGGGTCGATGTCGAGGTGCGCCTGCTGGAGATAGGCGTTGCCAAAGTCCATGAAGGCGCCGCCCTGGCGGTTGAAATGGGGGCCGTAAAAGCGGGTGACGCCGTTGACGGCACCAAAGGCCGGGTGGGCGCGGCGCGTGGCCGGCGCGTCCACCTGCACGCAATACACCCCCGACCAGGAACAGTTGCCATGGGTGTGCACATCGTGGTGGCGGCCGCGGTTGCTGGCCTGCGCCCACAGCCCACGCAGGGCCAATTGCATGCCGGGACGCGACTCGGTCCAGGCCCCTTGGTTGGCCAACACCACGGTCTGTCGCAGGGCATCGACGACAAAGGCCATCAGGGACTGCCATTCGGGCAGGCGGATGCGCTGCAGCAGGTCATCGCCGCTGGCCCAGAAGGGCGAGGTCGGATCGGCCTGCGGATCGGTCACGCGCAAGGTGCGCAGCACGCGCGAGAGCGTGTCGTTGTGCGCATCGGCCTGGGCATAGCGGAACACGCCCATGGGGCAGCCCCAAAGGGTGTGAAGCGGTGCGGGTTCCAGCATGGGCGGCTCGCGGGGTCAGTGGCTGGGGGCAGGGGCCGTCGCCCAGGCCGCGGGCCAGCTGAGGCGATGCCCGCTGCGCTGGGCCAGGGCCTCGATGTCCTCGGGCGTGTCCACATCGGTGACATAGCGCCGGTTGGGCGTGTCCCACAGGTGCACCTGCTCGGGGTTCGCGGCCTGCCACTGGCGGCAGCCCATCGAGGGCTGACCCGCCAGAATGGCCTCGCGCACCGCCTGCGACATCAGCACCGGGTTGCCGCGTTGTCCATCGACCATGGGCTGCACCACCTGTGCACCGTCGGGGCGTTTTTTGTAGGCGGCCACCAGGTCGTTCAGGTCGCCCGCGCCAATGAGCGGCTGATCGGCCAGCGCCACCATGACCGCATCGAGCTTGCCGCCCAGGGCCGCCAGGCCCAGCCGCAGCGACGAGATCTGGCCCTGGTCGGGATCGGGGTTGCGCACCAGCGTGACCGGGAAGTCCTGCACCAGGGGCTCGAGGTGCTCGGCATGGTGGCCCAAGACCACCACAACCTCGTCCATGCCGGCCCCCGACAGGGCAATGAGCTGGCGCCGCAGCAGGGGCACCCCGCCCAGCTGGAGCATGGCCTTGGGCCGGTGCCCCATTCGCGAGGCCGAGCCCGCCGCCAGCAGCACCGCGCCAATGACCAGTCGGCTGTACAGACCACCGCCCCCTTTGAGCAGACATGCCATGGTTTACTCCTGTTGGGAAGAATGAGAGGAGGGTGCCAGCGCGTGACCGCGCCGGTGCGCAATCAGCGAGGCCAGCACCGAAAGTGCAATCTCGGACGGCGTGCGCGCGCCAATGTCCACCCCGGCCGGCGCCACAATGGCCTGCACAGCGGCCGCATCGGCCCCAGCGGCCAACAGCTCTTGCTGCAAGGCCTGTGTTTTGCGCCGGCTGGCGATGAACCAGCAGCCCTGCGTGGGCAGCGCCAGCGCCAGTTGCAGGCCATACAGGTCGCGCCGCCCTTGTGTGGCCACCACGACCAGGCCGTCGCCGCGCCAATGCGGGCGCACCTGCTCGGCTTCGTCGCTTGCAATCACCCGGCGCGCCGATGGCCAGTCCTGCGGCTGCGCGCCCCAGGACACCAGGGTCACCGCAAAGTCCAGTTGCGCCGCCAGTTGCACCAGGGCCTGCGCCACCGGCGACTGGCCCACCACCATCAAGGGAGTGGGGGGCAAGACGGGCTCGATCAGCATCTCCAGCGTGCCGCCCGACGGGCAGGCCATGCCGAACTCGCTGATGTGCTCGATCATCTGTTCGCCGCCGTCCTCGCGCGGGGTGATGCGGATCTGGCGCAACTGGCCATCGCGCAGGGCGCGGCGCGCGGTCTTGACGACGGCGGGCTGTGCGCAGCCGCCGCCCACCCAGCCATGGATCTGGCCGTCTTCGGTGACCAGGGCTTTGTCGCCCGCCTTGGCCGAGGTGGGGGCCAGGGCCCGCATCACGGTGACCATGGCATAGGGCTGACCCTCGGCATGCAGGTGCTGGGCCAGGCCCAGCCAGGTGGTGGCGCTCATGCCAGGGTCTCCTTGCGCGGGCCTCGGCCACGCGCCATGTGTTGCAGGTCTTGCAGGCTGGCCATGGGCCACCAGCGGTCGATCAGGTGCGCGCTGGCGCGCCAGGCCTGGGCCTGTGGCGCCTGGCGTGTGGGATAGAACCAGTCGATGCGCGCGCCCCGCCCCCGCACCGCCTGCAGCGCGGTGCGCAGCACCTCGGGTTCGTCGGTGTCAAAACCATCGGAAAAAACCCACACCCGCGAGGAGGGGCCCAGCAAGCGCCGCGCTGGGCTGGCGGCAAAGTCCTGCAGGCACTGGCCTATGCGGGTGCCGGCGCCAAAGCCGGCGGTGACGGTGTTGATTTTTTCCTGCACGCGCGCGCTGTCGCGGTGCATCAGCGCGCTCACATCGGCCAGGCGGGTATGGAAGACGTACACCTGGGCGTCGGCCTCGCGGGCAAAGGCGCGGGCCACGCGCAAAAAGAACGCGCCATGGGCCTGCATGGAGCGGCTCACGTCGACCAGCAAAAACAGGCGGGGCGTCTCGGTGCGGCGTGCCTGCCAAGGCGGCATCAGGGCATCGCCGTCGTGCGCCGCAAACTGGCGCAGCAGCTGGCGCATATCGGGTCGCGAGCCAGCCGCGGCATGTTGCCAGCGGCGCAGCCGGCGCCGCGGCAGCTGGCGATGAATCTGGCGTGCCAGGCGGATCAGCGAGCCCAGCTCTTGCGGCCACCACAGCTGGCTCTCGGGTCGGTCCAGCGGATCGGTGCGGCTGGCGCCGCCCATGGCCTGGGCACGGCCTGGGCCGTCTTGCGCCAAGACCTGATCGGTGCTGTCGCTGGCGCTGCCACCGGCGGGCTGGGGAGCGGAGGCCGCGCCTGCCTCCATGGCCGAGTGCAGGTCCTGCACGGCCTGGCGCAGATCACGCCGAGGCCGCGTCTTGCCGCTGACCTTGACGGTGCCGCGCAGGCGCTCTGGATGAAAAAACTGCTCGAACAGTCCGGGCCATTGGCGCCACTCCTGCACGCGGTGGCAGGCCACGGCGCGCCAGGCGGCCGCCAGCGCCGACTCTCGCTGCAGGCCCAGGGCCAGTGCGCTCTCGAGCATGGCCTGCTGCTGGCTCACCCCCACGGCAAAACCGTGCGAGCGCAAAAAAGCCGCAAACTCGGCCAGCCGTTGCAACACGGTCTGGCCAGCATGCGTGGACAACTCGGACATGGCCTCAGACGACCCCGGCCTTGGGCATGTCGGCCGCCACACCCCGCTGGGCGTGGCCGGCCAGTTGCTGCAGGCGCACCGCATCGAGTTGGAAGCGGTCTTCGCGGGTCTTGAGCAGACAGCCCAGGGTGCCCAGCAGCGAGGCCAGGTCGTCGGGCAATTGGGTGTGCTGCAGGGCATGCAAGGCCCGGATCCAGTCCAGGCTTTCGGCCACGCCCGGGGTCTTGGCCAGGTCCTCGCGGCGCAGCTTTTGCACCAATTGAACGGCTTGCTCGATCAACTGGTGCTCGGCATCGGGCAGGGCCTGCCGGACGATGTCGATCTCGCGCGCCAGACTGGGGTAATCGAGCCAGTGGTACAGGCAGCGGCGGCGCAAGGCGTCCGACAGCTCACGGGTGCCATTGGCGGTCAGCACCACCTGCGGGGTGTGACGCGCCCGCACGGTGCCAAGTTCGGGGATGCTGATCTGGTACTCGGCCAGCACCTCCAGCAAAAAGGCCTCGAAGGCCTCGTCGGCCCGATCGACCTCGTCGATCAGCAGCACGCAGGGGCCGTCGTGGCTGATGGCTTGCAGGAGCGGACGCTCCAGCAAGAACTCGCGCTGGAACACATCGGCCTCGCTGCTGCCGGCCTGGTCTTGCAGGCGCCGCATGGCCAGCAGCTGGCGGCCGTAATTCCACTCGTAGGCGGCCTGCGACAGGTCCAGCCCTTCGTAGCACTGCAGGCGCACCAGGCGCGCGCCCAGGTGGCGGGACAGGGCTTGCGCCAGCGCGGTCTTGCCCACGCCAGCGTCGCCCTCGAGCAGGAGCGGGCGCTGCAGCCGACCGGCGAGCCACACCGTGGTCGCCAGGTCCTCGTCGGCCAGGTAGGCGGCGTGCGCCAGGCCCTCACGCAAGGCCTGGACCTCGGGGTGGATCGCGGTCGTGACCGACATGACGCTCAGGCGCGCTTGCCAAACAGACCGGCGAACCAGCCCTTGACCAAGGCCCAGAAGATCGCCAGGCCGTTGATCTCGTTGGCCGAGCTGCGCGCTGCCGGGGCGGGT
>JACCDV010190303.1_pt1 | contig 19377 bp, 21 predicted proteins | sample 7446131 | NCBI WGS metagenome assembly JACCDV01 (sample SAMN15323448, study PRJNA562643) | freshwater metagenome | isolation source: river surface water | place: USA:Blue River Watershed | collected 2017-08-17 | reverse complement strand
GAAGAAGGTAAATTCCTTCCTTGGGTAATGCGTATAGCGCATAACTTGATTGTAGATTATTTTCGAAGAAATAAAAAAATGCCGTTGTATAGAGAAACAGAAGAGTTTTCTATTTTTTCTATTATGACTGATGATACGCTCACGATAGAAAATAAATTAATTTCGGATCAAGTAGCTAAAGATTTACGACAATTGGTTGACGAACTTCCCGCAGATCAAAAAGAAGTCTTGATGATGCGTTTATACCAAGACATGAGTTTTAAGGAAATATCAGAAGCAACGGGAGTAAGTATCAATACTGCTTTAGGTCGAATGCGTTATGCATTGTTGAATTTGAGGAAAGTGATTGATAAACACCAAATTATTTTGACCAACTAAGCAATATTTCGTGGATTTTGGCGTTGTAGTGTAAAATGTAAACACAAACTATGGCAAAAATCTACTCTAAAAAATCATTTGTTGCTCCAAAAATGAAACCAAAGAAAGAAGTTGTATCTTTCTTGTTGAACTATTCAAAAGCGTTAAAAGTAGTCAAAACTGAGCAGGCTACTTTTGAATTAATCGCTAATTAAAATTTCATTGTTTGTTACTGAACTGTCTTTTTTCTATAGAAAAGAGGCAGTTTTTTTATAGTTTTTGTTTATTTCTTGAAGTAATCTTCTAAAACAGATTTGCGTCCGATGGTTTTGGTAATGATATCTTTATCTAAATTCCAACCACGGGCAGGAGAATATTCGCGTCCATACCAAATAATTTGTAGATGCAATTCATTCCATAAATCCTCAGGAAAAATACGCTTGGCATCTTTTTCTGTTTGGACTACATTTTTTCCGTTAGAAAGATTCCAACGGTACATTAAACGATGAATGTGAGTATCAACAGGAAAAGCAGGAATTCCAAAGGCTTGTGACATTACTACACTAGCAGTTTTGTGGCCAACTGAGGGAAGGGATTCTAAATCCTCAAAATTTTGAGGAACTTGTCCGTTGTGTTTTTCAATAAGAATTTGCGATAAACCATAAATACCTTTTGATTTCATTGGCGATAAGCCGCAGGGGCGAATGATTTCTTTGATTTCCTCTACTGTTAATTTCACCATATCGTAGGGATTGTCTGCTTTCGCAAATAAAAGAGGAGTAATCTGGTTCACTCGAACATCAGTGCATTGTGCCGAAAGTAAAACGGCAATTAGCAGAGTATACGGATCTTTATGATCTAAAGGGATAGGAATTGTGGGATACAATTCTTTTAACGTATTTATAACAAATGTTACCCGTTCCTGTTTGTTCATTTTTGTATTTTTATTCCTGTAAAAATAGCACAATTTCAATTATTCAAAAATAGAATTTATGACAACATTAAAAATAGGAGATCCTGCACCAAAATTTTCAGGCGTGGATCAGGATGGTAAACCACACCAATTAGCAGATTACAAAGGAAAAAAATTAGTGGTATTCTTTTATCCTAAAGCGAATACTCCAGGTTGCACTGCCGAAGCTTGCGATTTAAGAGATAATTTTGAACGTTTTCAAGCTAATAATTATGCGCTTTTAGGAGTTAGTGCCGATGCACAAAAAGCACAAGCCAAATTCAAAGAAAAATTCGATTTTCCTTTTCCTTTATTGGCTGACGAAGACAAATCAGTAATTCAAGCATTCGGAGTTTGGGGACCAAAGAAATTTATGGGTAAAGAATACGATGGAATTCATAGAACTACTTTTGTAATTGATGAAAACGGAATCATTTTAGATGTGATTTCAGATGTGAAAACCAAAGTACATGCTTCTCAAATTTTGAAGTAAACTATTAATAAAAATCCCCATTAAATTGGGGATTTTTATTTTTAAACTTCTTTCAAAAATTTACTCGGTTCATAACCAAATAATTGGTGTTCTTTGATAATTTCGGAAACTCCAGATGGAAGCATTTCTTCCCATCCTTCTTTTCCTTGACTAATCATTTTCAGAACTTCGCGAGAGAATACTTTTAATATTTCAGGGTTGTAATCTTCAATATCGACTACTTTTCCATTGAATTTAAAGAATTTGTATAATTCTTTCATTCTAGGATGTACTTTTAGATTGTCTGAAGTAATAATTTCTCCATTTTCGCCAAGCATTGGATATAAGAAAACTTTCATGTCACGATAGAATAATTTACCAAAAGCTTCTAAGATTCCACCACTCAAATGACGGTAGTATTTCTCATCAAAAATATCAACAAGATTGTTTACCCCCATTGCTAATCCCATTCGGGCTTTGGTATAATTTGAAAAATATTCAACTACTTTATAATATTCTTGGAAATTAGAAATCATTACTGTTTGGCCAAGAGAACAAAGTAACTCCGCTCGATCCATGAAATCTCTTTCATCGATTTCTCCGTCAGAGCGTAAGTTGGACAGCGTAATCTCAAAAACAACTAACGTATTGTCTTTTTCCACCTTGTTTTCTTCGAGGAACATCTTCAAGGATTTTTCATACATATCCATATTTACTTTAGTAACAGGACGGAAACTTCCTCTAAAAGCCAATAAATTTTTCTTGTATAGAATAGCTGCTGGTAGAATGTTTTTCCCTTGAGGATTAAACATTACGGCATCAGTCATTCCATTTTTTACCAATTGTAAACTCATTAAACGATTATCTACATCAGCAAAACGAGGTCCAGAGAAGTTGATGGTGTCAATTTCAAGTTGGTCTTTGTCTAAGTGGTCGTACAAATAACGCAATAATTTTTTAGGGTCGTTGTATTTGTAATAAGCTCCATAAATTAAGTTTACTCCAAGAATACCTAAAGTTTCTTGTTGTAGTCTTGAATCCGTTTCTTTAAATCGGATATGTAAAATAATTTCATTGTAAGCTTCATCAGGTTCGATTTGGAAACTAATTCCAACCCAACCATGACCTTTAAATTGCTTTGCAAAATCAATAGTTGCCACGGTATTGGCGTAACTGAAAAACATTTTGTTTGGGTGCTTGTCTCTACTCAAACGCTTTTCAATTAAATTCACTTCGTGAGAAAGCATTTTTTTTAAACGACTTTCTGTTACATAGCGACCATCTTCTTCGATTCCGTAAACGGCATCACTAAAATCTTTGTCATAGGCAGACATAGCTTTAGCAATGGTTCCAGAGGATCCTCCAGCTCTAAAAAAATGTCTTACGGTTTCTTGTCCAGCACCAATTTCTGCAAAAGTACCATAAATGTTTTCGTTTAGATTAATGCGGAGTGCTTTGTCTTTAATAGAAGGAATTTGTTCAATTACTTTGTCTCCCTTGAGTTTTATTTTTTTAGTAGTCATTTTTTGTAAAAGTGCTAATGTGTTACAAAGTTAACAAATTAGGAGTCCGCTGAAAGATATTTAACCTTATTTTTGTAAAAAAAATGATGCAAAAGAGGCATTTTTATTTGAATCCTATTTTTTGCGTTTACAAATATAGAATTACTATTTTTTACTATTCTTTTTTTTGTTTTTGATAGTAAGAAGTAGCGTTTATTTTTTAGTTCAATCGATAAATATAATTGTTTTGAAAGTATATTTTTTAGGTACAGGCACATCACAGGGAGTTCCAATTATTGGGAGTGATCATCCTGTTTGTAGAAGTACAGATGTAAAGGATAAGCGATTACGAGTTTCTGCTTGGATTTCTTGGGAAAATCATTCGTTTGTATTTGATTGCGGACCCGATTTTAGACAACAAATGTTAACTTCTAAATGTTCAAAATTAGACGGGATTCTATTCACTCATGAACATGCTGATCATACGTCGGGGATTGATGATATCCGACCATTTAATTTTCGTCAAGGAGCAATGCCAATTTACGCACATCAACGGGTACTTGACAATTTAAAAAAGCGTTTTGATTATGTGTTTGAAACGCTTAATAAATATCCAGGAGCTCCCTCAGTAATAACTTTTGAAGTTCAAAATAATAGTCCTTTCAAAATAGGTAATAAAGTAGCTATTCCCGTTAATGTAATGCATGGAGATCTTCAGGTCTTTGGCTATCGGATAGATAACTTTGCCTACTTAACAGATGTAAAAACTGTTGAAGATTCAGAAATCGCAAAATTAAAAGGCCTTAAAGTTTTGGTCGTAAATGCATTACGTGAAGAGCCGCACCAAACTCATTTCAATTTGCAAGAAGCTTTAGATTTTATAACTTTGGTCCAACCCGAAAAAGCGTATTTGACTCACATTAGTCATCATTTAGGTTTTCATGAAGAAGTACAAAAAAAGCTTCCTGAAAATGTTTTCTTGGCGTATGATAATTTAGAAATCACAATTTAATTCTTATATGAAACGTTCACTACTACTTTATTTAACGATACTTTTTGCCTTAACGACTTTGTTTACCTATGTTTTTTTGAGTAATGAAGTTTCTTTTGAACAAAAACGTTTCGACAAGTCAACCACCAGATTGAAAGATAGTTTGAATTCCCTTTCGAATCAATTGGCAGATGCTAATTATTTTTCTCTAGCCAAAAATGAAAATGCACAGAATTATTTTGAAAATGAAAATACACAGAAGACCATTCAGTATGAGAAATTAATTCCTGTAGTTACAGAAAAGTTATTGGATTACAATTCGAATCCAAAAGGAAATCCTTATACAGGTCAAGACCAAATTGGCGCGAATAAATTCATTATCAATAAAGTGAGAATCTTGAATCATCGTTGGATTATCGCTGATTTTAGCGATGGCGAAATTTGGGGCGAAGTATTATTAAAATATTTCGTAAATGAGGATGAAACCATCTCTTTTGAAGTAAATCAGTCGCTTTTATATCAAAAATAATTTTAAAATTGGGTTGATGTTTAAAACAGCTATTCAAATTGCTTTGCCAACAGATGCTGATGAAATAAGCAATCTAATACTTCAAAACGCAAGTTTTTTTTTAAAACAGTATTATAGTGATCAACAATGGATAGTTTTTTTAAACTACTATTCTCCAACTGTAGTATTGCAAAACATTCAAAATCAATATGTTTTTTGTGCTAAATATGATGGTAAAATCGTTGGAACAATTGCTCTTGATAAAAATTATGTAGTAGGATTTTATACTCATGTTGATTTTGTAAAACACGGTATAGGATGTTCATTATTAGAACATTTGGAAAATTTTGCAAAAAAATTAATGTATAGAGAGATTATTTTAGCATCTTCTCCGATTGGTAAAGAGTTTTATATTAAATATGGTTGGGAAATAGACGAAGAAACTACGGTATATTATCAAGGTGTTGGATTTGAAGAAACAATAATGAAAAAACAGATTTAAAAATAAATTGTTTATAATGTAGTTTTAAATTTTATTTGAAATCTATTAATTATATTTATCGAGACTGTAACCAATTTTTAAAATCAAAAAATACCTGAGGTGAAATACCATGACCAATAGGGTATTCTTTGTACGTGTGAGCAATGCCTACTTGGGTTAAAAATGCGTCTGATTTTCTTGCCCATTCAATAGGAATAACTTGATCTACAGTTCCGTGGGATGCGAAAATCCCCAAACTAGAAAAGTCATTTTGTTCAAAGCCTTCTTTTAAAATAGGTTGGCTTACATAACCACTCAATCCAATTACATTTTTAATTTTTTGAGGTTCAGAAAGTGCCACTCCATAACTTAAAATCGCACCTTGGCTAAAACCAATTAACGTAATTTTTTTAGCATCAATAGGGTAGTTTTCTATTAGTTCATCAATGAAAGTGCTAATTACATCTCTTGATACTTTGGCTTGTTCGTGGTCGGAGAATTTGTTTTCGTCAGCATCAAAGTTGATGGCGTACCAAGCATAACTTCCGTATTGTAAGTTATACGGAGCGCGTGCCGAAATGATATAATACTCTTCAGGAAGTTCAGAGGCGAATGAGAATAAATCAGCTTCGTTGCTGCCATAGCCATGTAATAAAAGTAAAAGCGGATTGCTTTCTTTTTTTATTTTGGGTTCTTTGATGAGGTATTCTAAAGATAAATTCATGGTGTTACGAGATATTAGACAACCATTTTTGGAAATACGTTCCTAATAGGGGCATCGGTTTCGTTTCGCCTTTAATAGCGGTAAAAATTCCATAACTCCATAAAACCGAAATGAAAATCCACATCGGAAATGAAATCAATAAACTGTCAAAATTACTGATGATTAAGCCTAAAGAAATAAAGGTTAAAGTGAGACCTAAACCTTGGCGAATGTGAAAGGTGGCGAAGGGATTTTTAGTTTCGGCATTCATAGACATGGCAATGAATACTCCAATTCCTAAAATATAACTGGTAATAGCGGTTGCTTTTCCTGCTTCAATTGTTTCTTTGTTCATAATTTATTGATTTAGAATCAATTGGTTTTGATTCACAATTCCGTACACTTTTCCTTTTTGTTCCGAACCAATAAAAGCAGAGTTTTTAGATTTTGAGTGGATTGAATCTGCGGTAAAAGTGCTTTTACCTTCTGGGTTGAATAAGCTTAAATTTGCTTTAGCGCCTTCAGTGATTGTAGTACTTTCTATCCCAAATGTAGTTCTACCTGCAGTTAGTTTTTCGATTACCATTTCTACAGGCAAAACCGTCATTAAAGCGCCAAAAGCGCTTTCAAGACCAATAGTGCCATTTTTGGCTGTATCAAAATCCATTTTTTTATGTTCGATATCTATTGGATTATGGTCAGAAGTAATCATATCGATTGTACCATTTTTGACTCCTTCAATTAAAGCGAGTCGGTCGGTTTCTGTTCGCAAAGGAGGAGTTACTTTGCAGCGAGTGTCAAATTCTTCTAATTTCTCATCGGTTAAAACCAAATGATGTACTGCGACAGAGCAGCTTACTTGCAATCCTTTGGCTTTAGCTTCTTGAATTAAAGCGACTGATTTAGCGGTTGAAACGGTTGGAATATGTAATTTTCCACCAGTATATTCTAGTAAAAATAGGTTTCGGGCTACTTGTAATTCTTCTGCTAAGTTTGGAATTCCTTTCAGTCCTAATCGTGTTGAAATAACTCCTTCGTTAGCCACACCATTTCCTTTAATTTTTTCATCTTGTGAAAAGGCAATGACTAAGCCGTCAAAATCTTGAGTGTATTGTAAAGCTATTTTTAACAGATTGGCATTGTCTAAACTTCGGTTGTAATCCCCAAAAGCGACCGCTCCTGCATTTTTCATATCGAATAACTCAGCCATATCTTTTCCTTCGCTTCCCTTAGTTAATGCACCGATAGGGAATAATTCAGTAGCGGCTCCTAGCGCTTTGCTTTTTACGAAAAGAACTTGAGATTGATTGTCTATTATTGGGAGAGAATTAGGTTGTAATGCTATTCCAGTAAAGCCATTTTTAGCGGCTACTTTTAATCCGTTTTCAATTGTTTCTCGATCTTCGAAACCAGGCTCGCCCAGAGAGACACTACTGTCAAACCAGCCAGGTGAAACATGTAAATTATCGCAATTGATTTCTGGATAATTTTCTGAGTTAGCAAGTGATGTGTCTATTTTAGAAATACAACCATCAGCAATTAAAATATCTACGGTCTTGTTATGAAAAGGACTTTTTGAATCGATAATTTTTGCATTTCGTATGATTGTTTTCATAATAATTTTATTTTACAAATCGTATAATAGCCATTTCTGCTATGAGCATTAATAGTGCAAATATAAGAAACCATTTCCATATTAGACTATCGCTATTTTGACTTTGCATTTTGTCAATATTGGTTGCGATAGAATCAATTTGTTGGTTTTGAGAAAGAAGTTCGTTATCGTTTTGAAACAAATTACTTTCATTTCGGTTGTAATTGAAACTAATATTCTCAATCCAATGGTTTTTATTAAAAATGCTAAAATTACCTGCTTGTGTAGGGTAATCTCCAAAATTTAGTGTAATATTCTTATTTAATGTTTGTTGTATAGGGATAAAGCTTTCAGATTTATTTGTAACTGTCAAGACGCCATCTTTGGTATTATTTGATTTAACAAAATAGGGATTAGGATTACCAATGGTGAAAGCACGGATTATTGGGTTAGTTTTTTTGTTTTGTGCTAATTGATACAACACAGGTACAATTAAAGGAGATTGTTGGAAATTGGAATTTTGAATGTTCAATGGTGCTGAAAAAATAGCTACTGTTCCTGAATTCGTATTGATAAATTGTAGAAAAGGAGTTTGGTCTTGATAGGATAAAACCGCAGATTTTGTATTTGTAAAAGTGAATGCTACTTTGGTTTTGGGATATTGAAAATTAGAAATCTGATTTTCAAATACATCTTTAAAAATGGGATGATTGAAATGAATTGTGGAAATCAACTTTTCGGAGGTGTTGATGGATTCAAATCTTGTTTTTTCATTTTTAGGTAATAGTTCATTTAATTTGTTAGTGTCTGACTTCATTGAAGGAATTATGATAAGATTGCCTCCTTTTTCTACAAATGATTGTAAAGTGGCTACAAGAGTATTTGGAATTTCTTCGAGTTCATTTAAGACTATGGCATCTTGTTCTTCTATGCTATTATAATTTAATTTTCCTAATGAACTATTTTGGTATTCAAATTCATCCGAGGTGTAAATTCGAGATAAAAAGAGACTCTTTGTGTCTTCTCCAATGCTGGTTAGTTTGGTTTTCTTTTTCTCTCCAATACTAAAATAAAAAGTGTTGTCAAAACTTAAACCATTATCAATAAGGGAAACATAGCCATGAAATGCTTTTTTGGGAATGGTAAATGAAATGATTTGTTTCTGATTTTTTAAAGTAACCATTGTTTTTGCCACCAATTTATTTTGGTCATACAACCCAATAGAACTGGGTTGGTGGTGCTCGCCATAATTATGTATTTGTATTCCAATTTCATAGAATTGATCTCGATTTTTTTTAATGAACACACTATCAATGGAGGAGTTATTTTGTTGTTCTATTGGAGGAATAATAAATGAAATGTCGTCAGTTTTGCTAACTTTTTTGAGTTGTTTTGATGCTAAATTAGTAGCGTCTGTAATAATTACAATTTCTTTTGGAAGCAGAGAGGGATGTGTTTTTACTTGATTTAAAAGAGGATCTAATTCAAATGGAATTGCACTGTATTTTAAATTTTGGAGTTCTTCTTGAATAGATTGTATATCCGTATTCCAAAAAGTTTCTGTAGTAGTTAGTAAAGAAAAATGAATAGACTCTGGAATTGATTCTAACAATTCTTGAATGGCTCGACGCAATAATTCGCCTTTTTTTCCTTTGGCTTGCATACTGTATGAATTGTCAAGTAGGATATACAACTCTTTTTGGGTTTTTGATTTATTTTCTGAAAGTGGAAATGGTTGTGAAAACGCTAATATTAAGGCAGTTAGAAATAACATTCTTGTGGTTAACAATAGCCATTTCTTAATTTTTGAACTTTTTCGACTCTGAATGTTGAGTGTTTTTAAGAAGCGAACATTCGTAAAATATTCTTTTTTAAAACGACGCAGTTGAAATAAATGGACCGCAATTGGTACGACTAGGAGAAAGAGGAAGTACAAAATTTCGGGATATTTAAATTGCATGTTTTTTTTTCTTTTTTACATAGAATTCAAAAATACAAATTTGTAATTAGTTAAGTTGCTCTTAAGTTCTATTTTATTCTCTATTTTAGCCATTAAATACTATTCAAAATGAAAAATAAATTCAATTTTTTCTTGTTATTTCTTGTTTTATTTGGCCAAGCTCAGACTACTAAACTTCCATTATTAATTGGAACGTATACCAATAGTTGTGATAGTGAAGGAATTTATGTGTATGATTTTGACACCAATACAGGCGATTTTATGTTTAAAAACGCTACTGAAAAAGTTGTAAATCCTAGTTATTTGACACTTTCTAATGATCAAAAAAATGTTTATTCAGTAAATGCAAATAGTATTGAAAGTACAGTGCAAGCATTTAAATTTGATCTAGTTAGCGGGAAATTAGAAAGTTTAAATCAGCAGAATTCTCATGGTGTAGGTCCTTGTTATATTATTAATGATAATATTAATGTAATTGTTGCTAATTATTCAGGGGGAAATATAGCCGTTTTTCAAAAGCAGCCCGATGGTAGTTTATCAGATGTTAAACAATTGGTCCAGCACGAGGGAAAAGGGGTTCATTCTCGTCAAGAAGCTCCTCATGTACACATGGTCTATTTTTCGCCAGATAAGAAATATGTAATAAGTACTGATTTAGGTACAGATGCTATTGATTTGTACGAATACCATCCACAAGCTATAACAGAAGTTTTACAATTAAAAACGACTATTAAACTTGCTGCAGGCAGTGGTCCTCGTCATTTTACTTTCAGTAAGGATGAGAAAAAAATATACGTATTACAAGAATTAAACGGAGTTGTGACTGTTTTTGCTTTTGTAAATGGAGTATTACATAAAATCCAGGAAATATCCATTTTGCCAAAAAACTTTAACGGTAGTTTCACTGCCGCAGATATCCATATTTCACCTGATGGAAAATTTTTATATACCTCAAATAGAGGCGATGCTAATACCATTTCTATTTTTAAAATATCAAAAAAAGGTTTTTTGAAGAAACAGTCAGTAGTATCTTCTTTAGGGAAAGGTCCTCGTAATTTTGTGATTGACCCAACGGGTAAGTTTCTTTTAGTCGCGCATCAATATTCTAATGAAGTAGTTGTTTTTAAAAGAGATGCCGTTTCAGGAGCTATAACAGATACGGGTAAGCGTCTTGCGTTATGCTCGCCGGTGTGTTTGGTGTTTGGGAAATAATATTAGATTTACGAAATACGATTTACGAAGAGCGTAAATAAAATACTTTTATTTTTTCTTCTTCTTTTGAGCTCTAGTTTTTAGCATATTTCGATTAACTGAGCCATGCGTTTTCTTTTTAGTTTTTGAAGGCCCACCCAAATTGACTTTGGTGTTTTTTTTGGCTTTATCATGAAAAGCACCATCGCCTTCCAATTTTACTTTTTTCATCAAAAACTTTACGGGTTGGCGGTCTTTTTCTGGACCAATTAATTTGGTTGAAATTTCTACAATCTCGGGAAAAGGAGTAATTTCAAGTTCTTTATTCATTAATACTTCAACTTCTATAAGAGATTCTTCTTCGCGAGGAGTTACAAAACTAATTGAAGTACCGTCAGCATCGGCACGACCTGTACGGCCAATACGGTGCATGTACAGTTCTGGTAATTCGGGCATTTCAAAATTAATAACGTGAGTGATATTCGAAATATCCAATCCTCTTGCCATAATATCGGTAGTAATCAAACCGCGCAAATTACCCTCTTGGAATTCTGCCATTGTATTCAAACGGTAGTTTTGTGATTTGTTGGAGTGAATTACACCAAATTGTCCTTCGAAATCTTCTTCAATGCTTTCAAAGAGCATGTCCGATATTTTTTTGTTGTTCACAAAAACCAATACACGACTCATGTCTTCATTTGTTGACAATAAGTGTTTTAATAGATTTACTTTAGTATTGAAATTAGGTACTTGATAGGTAATTTGTGTAATTTTTTCTAAAGGTGTTCCTGAAGCCGAAAGCGTCACTTCTTCAGGGAAGTCAAAAAAGTCATTCAAAATAGCATCCACTTCATCCGTCATGGTTGCAGAAAAAAGAATGTTTTGACGTTTGGTTTTCATCATGGCCAATAAAGCAGTCAATTGAGGTCTGAAACCTAAATTTAGCATTTCGTCAAATTCGTCAATGACTAATTTTTGTGTTTCGTCAAAGCGAACGACCGCATCAAGCGCTAAATCCATTGTTCGACCAGGTGTTCCAACTAAAATATCGACTCCTTCGTAAACGGCTTTTTTTTGGGTGTTAATGTTGACACCTCCGTAAATCCCAAGGGTATTGACCGACATATATTTAGTCAATTTTTCTACTTCTTCCACTACTTGAACTACCAATTCTCGAGTAGGTACTAGAATTACAATTTTAGGTGTGTTCGTGTTGGTAAACTTGTAAAGCTTTAATAAAGGCAATAAATAAGCAAAGGTTTTTCCTGTTCCTGTTTGTGCAATTCCCATCATATCTCGTCCCGACATAATTACGGAAAACGATTTTTCCTGAATGGGTGTAGGCGTTGTAAAGCCTAATTCGTCAATGGCTTTTTGTACTGATTTAGGAAGATTGAATTGCTCAAAAGTGCTCATAAATTGCTATTTTGTGCAAAGGTACATTAAAAAGGGTGATTTTTGTTAGATTTAGTTTTGGAAGCAATTTTAAAAACCTTCAAAAACACCCAAACCAAACAACGCAAAATCATATTTCACTGGGTCGTTGGGGTCTAAAGTTCGTAATTGAGTATCGAGTTCGACTAACGCTTTGGCGTCGTTTTGTTTACGATGAAGCAAACCTAATTTCCGAGCTACATTTCCTGAATGTACATCGAGCGGACATGAGAGTGCTGCCGGTGAGATACTTTTCCAGATTCCTAAATCAACTCCTTTGGTATCTTGACGAACCATCCATCTGAGGTACATATTGATTCGTTTGGCCGCCGAATTGTTCATTGGGTCAGAGATGTGCTTTTGGGTTCGTATAAGATGTGGAGCTTCAAAAAATAATTTCTTAAATTCATGAATGCTTTTTTGCATTGAAAGAAGTTCTTGATTTTGTGCAAAAACAGCTTCCAGTCCATTGTGGTTTTTATAGATATGTTGCAACCCCTTGACAAAACCAATAAAATCTTGCCCATTAAAAGTACGATGTACAAATGATTCTAAATCTTTTAAATCGGTTTCTTGATGTGAAAGTACAAAGTCATAGGGTGAATTGCCCATTAATTCTATCATCCGATGCGCATTTTTGATAATCATTTTACGGTTGCCCCAAGCAATTGTGGCTGCTAAAAAACCAGCTATTTCAATGTCTTCTTTTTGAGAGAATAAATGTGGGATTTGAACGGGGTCACTATCGATAAAATCTTTAGTGTTGTATTGGTTTACTTTTTCATCTAAAAAAGATTGGAGTTCGGCAGTTGTCATAGTTAAGACATTTAAATCAGTAGCTATTACGAATTACTAATTTGTCCGTCTACCATAATTAATTTTCTGTCCGCCATGTTAGCCAATTCTTCGTTGTGGGTTACTATGACAAAGGTTTGTCCAAATTCATCACGCAATTGAAAAAACAATTGATGTAAATTCTCTGCTGAATGCGTATCTAGATTTCCAGAAGGTTCGTCAGCAAAAATTATATCGGGTTTATTGATTAAAGCACGCGCAACTGCTACACGCTGTTGTTCACCACCCGAAAGCGCATTGGGTTTGTGGTTAATACGGTGCGAAAGACCTAAATAATCGAGTAATTTTTTCGCTTCAGTTTCGGTTTCTTGTTTGGTTTTATTGGCAATAAAAGCAGGGATGCATACATTTTCTAAAGCGGTGAATTCAGGTAGTAATTGGTGGAATTGAAAGATAAAACCCAGGTTCAAATTTCTGAATTTAGATAAGGTTTTGTCGTTCATTGTCAATACATTTTCTCCATTGATGAACAACTCCGTCCCTTCTTGAACAGAAGGTTGATCTAAAGTACCTAATAATTGTAGTAAAGTAGTTTTTCCTGCTCCAGAAGCTCCAACTATAGAAACGATTTCTCCTTTTTGAATGTGTAAATCTACCCCTTTTAGTACTTCTAATTGGTCGTAAAATTTATGAAGGTTTTTCGCTTGTATCATCTGAAACTTGTTTTTACAAAGAAACAAAGATTTTTGGTTATCCAAATTAAAAATTCAGTTAAAGAATTTGGTGTGAGATTATTTTTCTTTCAATAAAAAACCTAAGCCAATTTGGCGAAGCAATTTTTTTTCGAATTTCCAAAAGAACGCAAATTGTCCAAAAAGAAATCCGATACTGACTAAAAGGACTTGGTACAATGGAAATATTAAAAGTAAACGAATAGGCGTAAAGAAAAAACCAAAATCATCTTTAGTGATACCTAGCCAAACACACACGGGTTTCGAAGCTATAGCTGAGGCTGAACCAGTGATGGCAAAAACGATAAAAATAATACTGAGTTGGAAATTGGATTGAACTCCCCAACGTTCTTTTAATTTCTTCATAGTTCATTTATGAGGCATACAAATGTAGTAATTATTATCTTGGAGGAACATGACCAAATAATCTTTGTTTGTATGTGTTTTGAAAGTAAATCATATAATTATAAATTAGATAATTGACTTCGTAACCATAATTAATTGTAGAATCGTAATTAATGCTCATTTCATATAAGTTTGGATTATATCGGTGTGGTTGTGCCACACGAATATTCCATTCGCTTACATACAATTGATTTTTATTTTCTAAATAGGATTGAGAATAGTACCCTCTTGGTAAGGCAGTAGAACTAAGCCAATTACTAAATCCTGGATCAATAATTAAAACTTCGTACTCTAATTCTTCATTTGCAATCCGGACAGTATCATTTATAGTAGTAGGTTTTGCATTGCTAGTAAAGGATGTGTTTGTGCTTTTACATCCTATGCTGATTAACATGATTAAAGCTATTAAGTAAACGATAGTTTTCATTATTTACTAAATTTAACTTTAAATTTATAAAAAAAATAGGAAGTTGGCTCACGTATTATAAAAAAAGGATGACTAAAAAGTCATCCTTTCAAATATTTCCAAAAGATAATTAGCTTAAAATACTGATGATTTGTTGCGCTAATTCAGTTCCAATTCTGTCTTGTGCTTCTCCTGTAGCTGCTCCAATGTGTGGAGTTAAAGAAATTTTTGGGTGCATAAGAATTTTGATTTCTGGTTTTGGTTCACTTTCAAAAACGTCTAATCCAGCAAATCCAACTTTTCCGCTATCTAAAGCTTCAATCAAAGCAATTTCATCAATTACACCACCACGTGCACAGTTTACAATGCCTACACCATCTTTCATTATAGCAAATTCTGCTTTAGAAATGATGTAACCGTTTTGTGCGGGAACGTGTAATGAAATAAAGTCGGCTTCTTTAAATAAAGATTCTAAAGACTGAGAAACAATTGTAGTGGTAACTGATTGTCCGTCAAAAAAATCTACTTTCACCTCAACTTTCTCAATAAAGCTATCAGCAGCTATAACTTTCATCCCTAAACCAAGAGCCATTTTTGCAGTTGCTTGACCAATACGACCAATACCTACAATACCTAAAGTTTTTCCTCGTAATTCAATTCCATTAGCGTATGCTTTTTTCAAACCTTCAAAATTAGAATCTCCCTCTAAAGGCATGTTTCTATTAGAATCGTGTAAAAAACGTACTCCTGAGAATAAATGCCCAAAAACTAATTCGGCAACTGATTCGGAAGATGAAGCAGGTGTATTAATTACATGGATTCCTTTACTTTTAGCATACTCAACATCAATATTATCCATTCCAACACCTCCACGACCGATGATTTTGATACCAGGACAAGCATCGATAATATCTTTACGTACTTTGGTTGCACTACGAACCAAAATAACACTTACATTATTTTCGTTAATAAAGTTAGCTACTTGTTCCTGCGCTACTTTAGTAGTAATTACTTCAAAACCACCTTTTTCTAATGCTTGAATTCCACTTTTAGAAATTCCGTCATTTGCTAATACTTTCATTTTTTTATTTATTTCATTGCGAGTAACGAAACCATCTCGTCCTCAAATTAATAATTGTTTAATTATTATACTGCTTTTTCTAAAGCTTGCATTACGTCAACTAAAACTTGAACACTTTCAATTGGCATAGCATTGTACATAGATGCTCTGTATCCACCTACTGAACGATGTCCTGGCAATCCAGAGATTCCAGCTTCTTTCCACATAGCATCAAAAATTGGAGCATGGTCTGGATTGTTCAATAAGAAAGTAACATTCATTGTAGATCGATCTTCTAAGGCAGCAGTTCCTTTGAATAATGGATTTCTATCAATTTCTGTGTAAAGCAAGTCTGCTTTTGCGTTGTTTATTTTCTCAATAGCAGAAATTCCACCTAATTTTTTTAACCATTGTAAGGTTAATAATGAAGCATATACAGGAAAAACAGGAGGTGTGTTGTACATACTTTCTGCTTTAATGTGCTTTGTATAATCTAACATGCTTGGAATTTCTCTTCCGTTTTTACCTAAAATTTCTTCTTTGATAACAACTAAAGTGGTTCCTGCAGGGCCCATATTTTTTTGCGCTCCAGCATAAATAATATCAAATTTGGTAAAATCTAACTGACGTGAAAAAATATCAGAACTCATGTCGCAAACTACAGGAATGTTCGTAGTTGGGAATTCTTTTAACTGAGTTCCAAAAATTGTATTGTTACTTGTGCAGTGAAAATAGTCAGCATCAGCAGGAATTGTGTATCCTTTTGGTATATGATTGTAATTTTCTTCTTTTGAAGAAGCTACTACAACAGTTTCTCCAAAATATTTGGCTTCTTTAATTGCAGCAGACGCCCATGTTCCAGAATCTAAATAAGCCGCCTTTCCATTTTCTTTCATTAGGTTATAAGGTACCATTAAAAATTCTAAACTAGCCCCGCCAGCAAGAAAAAGTGCTTGGTATCCTTTGCCTTCTAGTCCCAATAATTCAAGAACTAAAGCTCTAGCTTCGTCCATTACCGCAACAAAATCTTTGCTTCGGTGTGATATTTCTAAAATAGATAAACCTGAATTGTTGAAATCTAAAATAGCTTGTGCTGATTTTTCAAAAACTTCTTGTGGTAATATACAAGGTCCTGCGCTGTAGTTGTGTTTTTTCATTGTAGTAGGTTGTTCCAAAATTTAAAAGTGCAAATTTCGGAAAATAGACTTTAAAAACCTTTAAATAATTCGAAATATTTAAACAAATTTTTATTTAATTGTTAACGAAAACGAAATAGTGTCGATATTGTCTGCATAATCCCATAATTGTGGATGTTGTGTTTGTCCAAAAGGGATACTATTTTGTGTTAAATTATTACTTACAACACATTGGATTTTATCTGTGTCTTTCTGTAATCGGTTTTCTATTTCATTAAGGTTGTCATAGTATTCATAAAATACGCTCGAAATAGGTGAAGCGTAGCTGGAATCTTCTTTTAAAGTTAAAAAACCATTATCTAATAACTGGTAATTACTCATTAAGAAAACAGCTTTATTGTAATCGTAATTATTAGCGTATTTTTCGTAATGGATGACATTTTGGTATTCAAAAACAGCTTCAAAAAAGCGATCAAATGAGTATTCTTTTGGTACAAAAAGTTTGGAAACATTGCGACAACCTAATCCAAAATAACGAAAAATATCTTCTCCCAGAGCAATCAGTTGTTCTTTGGTTTCTTCTCCGTTTAGGATAGCAACAGAGTTTCTATTTTTTCTAATAATTGAGGGTTTGTCTTTGAAATAATATTCAAAGTAACGTGCTGTATTGTTGCTTCCAGTAGCAATTACAGCATCAAAATTTTCTAATTTTCCAGATACAAAAGTGATTTTTTGCTCTAATTCTGGGGCAATGGCAATGATGTATTTTGTTAAAAAAGGCAGCAAATATTGATCGTCAGAAGAAGTTTTGACTAGAACATTGTGTCCCGAAATTAAAACTGAAATAAAGTCATGAAAACCAACGAGAGGAATGTTTCCTGCAAGTATTAGTGCTATCGTTTTAGTTTGGTTTGTTGTGAAATCATACGAAGCAGTCCATTGGTTAAGATTTGCTGGTGTTAAGGCTTTCGCCCAAGATTGAATCGAAAAATAGACTTGCTCTGGAGTGTACCATCCGTTATGGGATTGGGATAAATGAATTAATTTTTCAAAATCATCAAAAAACAAATCATTATTTGGTATGCTAGAATCCTTGATTGAATTACCTTCGGCGAACTGATTTAAAAAGCGTCCTAATGTAACAAAAACATTTTTTTTTGTTTCTAAGTTCATAATGTTTGTTTATGAATAGTTTTGATTGTAATTTTGCACAAAGATAATGAGTGAAAAGGCAATAGCCAAAAGTTTAAAAAAATAAGGTATGCTACTTTATAAACTATTGAACTTTTAAACAATTAAACTTAATAAAATGGCAATTATAATTACAGATGAATGTATCAATTGTGGCGCTTGCGAACCAGAGTGTCCAAATACTGCAATTTATGAAGGTGCTGATGACTGGAGATATAAAGATGGAACTAAACTAAATGGTAAAGTCATTTTACCAGATGGTACTGAAATTGATGCTGATGCAGCTCAAACACCTATTTCGGACGATGTATATTATATCGTACCAGGGAAATGTACAGAGTGTAAAGGGTTTCATGATGAGCCACAATGTGCTGCGGTTTGTCCGGTAGATTGTTGTATTCCAGATGAAAATCATGTAGAGTCTGAAGAAATATTATTGAATAGACAGGCTTTCTTGCATAATGAATAGTTTTATAACTAAAATTATAACAAAAACCTGAGCATTTGCTCAGGTTTTTTGTTTTTATGAAGTTCTTTAAATAAGAATTCAATTTTTAGTTGACACGAAATTTTTTGTTTAATAATTTAGATGGCTTTTAATGTAGCTTGATAAAACAATTCTTCGTTTTTGTTTAACCAAACTTTTTTTAATTCTATATTTGCACACTTTAAAAAAAGAATTGCAAATTATTGTGGTTATTGGCCACTTTTGAAAATAAAAATATCATGAAAGCAGGAATTGTAGGATTGCCAAACGTAGGTAAGTCAACGTTGTTTAATTGTTTGTCCAATGCTAAAGCGCAAAGTGCTAACTTTCCATTTTGTACAATAGAACCTAATATTGGAGTGGTGAATGTGCCAGATCCAAGAATCAATAGATTAGAAGAATTAGTAAAACCAGAGCGAGTGCAGATGGCAACAGTTGATATTGTAGATATCGCAGGTTTAGTAAAAGGAGCTAGTAAAGGAGAAGGATTGGGAAATCAATTTCTTGGAAATATTAGAGAGTGTAATGCTATTATTCATGTGTTACGTTGTTTTGATAATGACAATATTGTTCACGTAGATGGAAATGTAAACCCGATTAGAGATAAAGAGACTATTGATATTGAGTTGCAATTGAAGGATTTAGAAACGGTTGAAAAACGGTTGGAAAAAGTAAATCGTGCCGCTAAAACCGGAAACAAAGAAGCGCAGGCAGAGCAAGCATTGTTGAATAAAATTCGCGAAGCCTTATTGCAAGCTAAATCAGCAAGAACAATTGTTCCAGCGAATCAGGATGAAGAGGAGTTAATGGAAAGTTTTCAGTTGATTACAAATAAACCGGTGTTGTACGTGTGTAATGTAGATGAAAACTCGGCAGTTAACGGTAATAAATACGTAGACCAAGTTCGTGAATTGGTTAAAGACGAAGAGGCTGAGGTGATTGTTCTTTCGGTAGGAGCAGAGGCTGATATTAATGAGTTAGAGAGCTACGAAGAACGTCAGGTTTTCTTAGAAGATATGGG